>Ga0310825_100604_pt1 | contig 26449 bp, 20 predicted proteins | sample WT_ome_9_FD_202243 | JGI IMG/M metagenome (GOLD analysis project Ga0310825, IMG submission 202243) | Sorghum-adapted microbial communities enriched on wild type (WT) sorghum from Joint BioEnergy Institute, Emeryville, California, United... ... | reverse complement strand
TCAGCCAACATACGGATCACTTCACGTCGTGTTTTCATGGACATTTTCAAAACACTTCCCTTCGGTAACATTTCGACGTGAGTGATCCGATCCCCCTTCGGTAACATTTTACCTGAGTGATTGCGGAATTTTGACAAAAACTTGACAAATTGCTATAGTAGAATCATATGCCTAACGAACGTTAGTTAACCTCGCCGAAGGGAGCATGCCATGTCCAACACGAGGCAAGCGATCATCGCGGCGGCGGCCAGGCTGTTCGCCGAGAAAGGCTACGAAGGCATGACGATGAAGGAGATCGCGCGGGAGGTCGGCATCAAGGCGCCGTCCCTGTACGCTTTCTTCGAGAGCAAGGAAGACATTCTGCTGCACATTTACCGGAACGTCATGACCGAACATTTCCAACTGACCGTGCTCGGCCTGGGCGAGCGGGACAAGCCGATCCGCGCGCAGCTCTACGATCTGCTGCACGCGATCATGGTGTTCCAATTGAAAGAGAAGCTTCCCATCCGGATCTTCATGCGCCTCCTGCTCTTCCCTCCCGAAGTGTTCCAGATCGATCTGAGGGGCGAGTTCCTCAAGCTGGAAGATCGGGAGAAGGAACTGTTCAGCCGGATGTTCCGGAAGGGCATGGAAAGCGGCGAGATCCGGGAGACGGACAGCGACGCCCTGGCCCATTATCTGCTGTGCGTCATGGACGGGCTGTTCTGGGAAATGCAACGGTTCGACGAGGAGACGTTTTGGAAGCGGTTCCACATTGTGTGGGAACAGTTCTGGGATGGGATCAAGGCGCGCTGAACCGCCCGTGGCACCCACAGTTCTGACGCGAAAGGGATCGGCGATGCGACTTCGATGGATCATCTGCTTCATGTTGGCGGCGGTCTTGTCCTGTTCCGCCGCGCAAGCCGCCGGTTCCGCGGCGGAGAATGGCGTGCTCGATCTCCGCACCGCGCCGCTTGCGGAATCGGGTCCGGTGAGGTTGGACGGCGGCTGGCTTTTCCATGACGGCGTCTTTCTTGATCCGGCGGAACCGGACGGTCCGGGCGCGGGCGAACCGCCGCTCGTCCTGCAGGTGCCGGCGTCCTGGAACGGCCAGCGGCCGGACAAGGAAGGCGGGGACGGCTACGGCACGTACCGCCTGACCATTCTGCTGTCCGGCCGCGACGCGGGCGCGACGCTCGGGCTCGACCTGCCGCCGATCGCTTCGGCGTACACGCTGTACATCAACGGCGCCGAGGCCGCTTCGGCCGGACGCATCGGCGTTTCGGCGGGCGCGATGGTCCCCGCTGCGCGCCCGCAGGCGATCTATTTCACGTCGGACGGCGCGCGGGTCGACCTGCTCCTCCATGTGTCGAATTTCGCGCAGCGCAAGGGCGGCATCTGGAAGGAGCTGAAGCTCGGCACGGCGGAGGACATCGGGCGGGAAAGCCGGAACCGCATCCTGTTCCAGACGTTCATCGCGGCCGGACTTCTGCTGATGGGCGTGTTCCATCTCGGATTCCATGTGATCCAGGCCATCCGGCACGACCGGTCGGCGCTCTGGTTCGGGCTGGCCTGTCTGTGCCTGTTCCTCCGGACGGTGTTCACGGGCGATTTCCTGGCCAATCAGCTGGTGCCGTCCCTGTCGTGGGAAGCGTCGGTGAAGGCGGAGTATCTGTCGGTGTTCTGGGGGATCAGTTTTCTCGTCCTGTACTTCCACCACCTGTACCGCGACAATCTGAACCATCGGGTCAGCGTCGCGATCGCCGGCGCGATGATCGCCGCCACGTCGCCCGTCCTCGTATTGCCGGCGCGCGTCTATACCGAATGGTTGCTGGTCTATTCGCTGGCCGTGATCGTCCAGATTCTGTACATCCTGTACGGGCTGGCGCGGGCGGCCTGGAACCGGCGCACGGGCGCGTTCGTCAACCTCGCCGTCGGGCTCGTCTTCCTCGCGGCCGCGGTGAACGACGCGTTCTACTACAACGCCAACGCGAAGCTGAGGTCGTCCGATCTCGTCACGCTCGGGCTGTTCCTGTTCATCTTCACGCAGATGTTCATGCTGGCCCGCAAATCCGCGGTCACCCATCGCGAGACCCGGCGGCTGAAGAACGAGCTGGAGGCTTCGAACGCGAATCTCGAACGGCTTGTGGCGCAGCGCACCGAGGCGCTCAGCCGGTCGAACGCGGCCTTGATGCGATCGGAGCAGGCCCGATCCGAACTGCTGAACGACATCACGCACGAGCTTCGCAATCCGCTGACCTCGATCATCGGCTACCTGCGCCGGGTGATCGACGGCGCGGCGGGCCATCTGCAGACGCGGCACATCGAGATCGCCTACCAGAAGGCGTTGCTGCTCGATCACATTGTCGACGACCTGCGCAAATTGGCGCTGCTCAAGCGCGACGACATGGCGTACGCCTTCCGTCCCGTGAAGCTGCGGGAGTTCTGCGAGGCGCTTCACCATTCTTACGATTGGGAGCTGCTGGATCGGAAGATCGAGCTCAGATGGGACATCCCGGACGGCGAACCGGCCTTCGTCAACGTCGACCTGCCGCGCATGGAGCAAGTGTTCGCGAATCTGGTGGGCAACGCGCTGACCCACACGGGACCGCAGGACAGCATCACGATCGCCGGCCGCTATTTCAGAGATCTCGGCGTCTGCGCGATCCGGGTGAGGGACACGGGAACGGGCATCGAAAGAAGCGAGCGGCACCGGATTTTCGAGCGTTTTTATCGGGGAGGGGGACAATCGGCGGCGGGCGGTTCCGGCGGAACGGGCCTGGGGCTCGCGATCGCCAAGTCCATCACGGAGGCGCACCGCGGCCGGATCGGGATGTTCAGCGAGCCCGGACTGGGCAGCACCTTCTATTTCATCTTGCCGGTGGAGAAGGAGGCGTGACGATGTCGCATCGGGTATTGATCGTCGACGACGACGCCGAAATTCGCGAACTGATCGCGATGTACGCAAAGGAGCAGCAGATGCAGCCGATCGAGGCGCAGAACGGGGAGTCGGCGCTCAGGATGTTCCGTACCTGGCAGCCGGATCTCGTGCTGCTCGACATCGGAATGCCTGACATGGACGGGTTCGCGGTCTGCCGGCGGATTCGCCAGGAGTCGAACGTGCCGATCATGTATTTGACGAGCAGGCAGGACAATGCGGACATCGTGAACGGGCTGGAACTGGGCGGCGACGACTACATCGTCAAACCGTTCCATCCGGACGTGCTGCTCGCGCGGATCAAGGCCAATCTGCGCCGTTCGCGGACAGACGGCGACAGCCGCTGCCAACCGCTCGTGTTCGGCGATCTGGTCATTAATCGCGAAACTTATGAGGCCCATTACCGGGATCAGCCGATTCCGTTCCTGGCGAAGGAGATCAAGCTGCTGATCTACATGGCGGAACGGCCGAGGCAGGTGTTCCACATCGACCAGCTTTACGCGGGCGTCTGGCATTCATCCGTCGGAGACGCGCGAACCGTCATGGTCCACATCAGCAACATCCGCCACAAATTGGCGGCGTACGCGCCGGACACCGTCCGCATCGAGACGGTGAAAGGCATCGGCTATCGGCTGATTCCGTAAAATCCGGGAAATTGCCCGGTTTTTTTTTGCCCATTTTAGGTTGATTTAAAGTTGACTGTTTACACTCGTCTTGTACACGTGTGCCCGTGCTTTCTCTATCAGCCTAACTAACGTTAGTTAACAATGCGCCGGGTCAACATGATAGTCAAAACAGAGGGTGTGAGAGTCATGGGGATGCAGCATTTGGGTATTCGGCTGTCCGCTTTTCTCCTCTTTATAGCCATCGCGGCCGCATGGGCGGGGCTGCCGCAACAGGCGCGGGCGGAGCCGGATGGCATTCCGGTTGTCGAACAAGTACCGAAAACGAATGCCCCGGCGGAAATGCCGGACGGGGTCAACCTGGTGTGCGTGAATCAGAACAACTTGCCGGTCGACGATTGTCTGACGGTCAAGTGGGGCGAGTTCCGGTATTGGTTTTTCGAACAAAGAACGCATTATCCCTATGAAATATATGCCACAGCCTACGACGCCGCGGGACAGTACGTCAATCACACGGCTTTCCAGACGGACGATTACAGCATTTATCGCATTACCGTGGATGCCGATAATCAAACCGTCATATTGCGCGGGAAATATACGGATTTTCTTGAATTGTACGATATAACGGGCAGAGAGCTGAAAATCCCGTGGGATTCGCTGTCGGCGCTGACGATCCTCAAATCGGCGACCGAACTGATCCTTCCTCCGGACATCGTGACGGAAGGCCAGCCCGTGAACGTCACCGTGAGGGTCAGCGGGAACGCGTCCGTTCCGGAGGGGACGGTGACGCTCAAGCATGGGGACGACATTCTGGGAACGGCGAATCTGGGGCTTGACGGAACGGCCGTCATCGCCTTGCCGTCCATGCCGCCGGGCCGTTATTTCGTCACGGCGGAATATTCCGGCGACAGCGCCCATGAACCGAGCCGATCGGAAACGCTGCCGTTGGTCGTGAGCCGGGATACGTCGGACGGCGGGCCTCGCGTCATCTATTTGGCCAAGTCGGAGGGCCCGGTTGTGAAACCGGATGACGACATGCGGCTGCATTGTTATTCCGGTTTTGGCAGCCCCGTGCCGGCCGATTGTCCGGTCATCGAATGGGACGGCTATCGGTTCTGGGTGTTTGAAGCTCCGGAGAACGAACAGAACCTGACCGTGGCGGCCTATGACGCCGACGGCGAACTGAAGGGCCACAAGATCTATTCGGGCGATCGCTATCTCACGGACATCCGGATCGGTTCGGATCGGACCGTCTCGCTCATCGGGCAGTATTTTGGATACTACGGAGAAATCAAGATCAGCTTCCCGTGGGACGATCTGATGGCTCTGATGGGCAAATATGCGACAACCGTGTCGCTGCTGGTTTCTTCCCCGGAAATCCAGGAAGGAAACGAAGTGACGCTGACGGCGAACGTGAGCGCCATGGCTTCCTCTCCCGCGGGTACGGTGGTCTTCAGAAACAGGGGAGTTCCGATGCACGCGGAACCCCTCGAGCTGAACGGGGACGGGACGGTGTCGCTGACCGTCGCGGACCTGCCGCCGGGCCGCCATTACATCACGGCGCACTATTCCGGGGACAGCGAGCATATGTCCGGCGACTCCGACCACCGGACCGTGATTGTCCTTCGCAGCGCTGCGGAAAGGGAGCCGCGGGTGGTTTATTTGCCGGATGAGGATCACCCGGCCGACTTGCCGGATGGAACGATGGCGGGATGCGTCACCGGCACGGATATCGGCGGTTGGGTCGATTGCCCGGTGATCGAATGGGGCGATTACATCTTCTGGATATACACCGGCGACAGCAACAGCTATACCCTGACCGTGGCCGCGTACGATATGTACGACCGTCTGATCGGATACCAGACCTCTGTCGGGATGCGGTATCCGTCTGATATTACGGTCGACGCCGCGGCGAAAAAGGTCACCATTCGGGCGTCGGAAAACGAAACCGTCATCATGGACTGGGAAGCGCTCGCCGAGCTTGCGAAGATGACCTGGACAACGCTTGCGTCGTCCGAAGATACGGCGGAAGAGGGCGAGACCGTGACCTTGACGGCCTCGGTCGAAGGGCGGTCCGGAACGCCGGGCGGGACGGTGGAATTCATCGAGCGGAACGGGAAGCTGGACCCCGTCGGCGTCCCGCTTGAGCCCGATGGCACGGCCACGTTGGTCTTGACGGAGTTGGAAGCCGGCGAGTATGCGTTCACGGCCTTCTATTCCGGAGACGCGGACAACAGCGTGAGCAAATCCGGCGCCGTCGAACTGACGGTGACGGCGATTCCGATGTTCACCGTGGAGTTCATATCCGACGGCATGTTGCTGGAAACCCGGACCGTGGCAAAGAACGCGAAAATCGCCGATCCTCCCGCGCCGGAGAAGTCCGGGCACGCGCTGGAAGGCTGGTACGCCGATGAGTCGTTCGCCGTCCGCTGGTCCTTCGACGACGACGTGGTGACGGATCATCTCCGACTCCATGCGAAGTGGGAGATCCTGAGCTATGAGCTGCGCTACACCGCCGGACCCGGCGGCAGGATCGTCGGCGACGCCTTGCAAACCGTACAGCATGGCGGCGACGGAAGTCCCGTGAAGGCGGAGGCGGATGAAGGCTATCATTTCGTGCGATGGAGCGACGGGTTGACGGACGCCGTCCGGACGGAGACGAATGTCACAGCCGACATCAGCGTATCGGCGGAGTTCGAGCGGAGCAGCTATCAAGTCGTGTTCCACAGCAACGGCGGAAGTTACGTGCCGCCCCAGATGGTCCTGTACGGCGACCATGCGGCGAAGCCGGGCGATCCGACAAGGGAAGGATACGCGTTTGCCGGTTGGTACCGGGATGACGGCACGTTCAGCCAGGCATGGGACTTCGCGCAGGATACGGTGCCGGTCGGCGGCGTCGAACTGTACGCGAAGTGGGTCATTCTGGCGCCTGACGCGCCGGTCATCACAGCCGCGCATGCGGGCAACGGGCAAGTGCATCTGGTCTGGAGCCCGGCGCCCAGAGCCGAAACGTACGTCATCCATGTCAGCACGTCAGGGGATGACGAGGGAACGGAAGCGGGCAGCGTGTCCGGCACGGTCCATGAGTTTACGGTGACCGGGCTGACCAATGGCGTCACGTATTACCTGACGGTCGAGGCCCGCAATTCGAGCGGATCCGCACATTCCGATTCCGTGACGTCCGTTCCGTTCACCGTGCCCGGCGCGCCGGTCAATGTCCGGGCGGAGGCGGGGAACGGGCTTGCCGTGATCACGTTCGAATCCCCCGCGGATGACGGGGGAAGACCGATCCTGAAATTTGTCGTGACGGATCAGGACGGCAACATCGTCGCGGAAGGAACCGGCGGCGAGATTGAAGTGAAGGATCTGGTCAACGGACAGACGTACAGGTTCACCGTCTATGCGATCAATGAAGCGGGACGTGGGCCGGACTCCGCTGCCTCAAATGAAGTCACGCCTTCAGCTCCGGCAATCGGCGACGACGACAGCGACGACAACCCGACCGATCCGGGCGACGGCGATGGCGATGACGACGACAATCCGACCGGTCCCGGCGACGGCGATGGCGGTGACGGCGGCACTCCGACCGATCCCGGCGACGGCGATGGCGATGACGGCGGCACTCCGACTGGTCCCGGCGACGGCGATGGCGATGACGATAATCCGATCGATCCCGGCGACGGCGATGGCGATGACGACGACACTCCGACCGATCCCGGCGACGGCGATGGCGGTGACGACAACCCGACCGATCCGGGCGACGGCGATGGCGATGACGACGACACTCCGACCGATCCCGGCGACGGCGATGGCGGTGACGACAACCCGACCGGTCCGGGCGACGGCGATGGCGATGAAGACGACACTCCGACCGATCCCGGCGACGGCGATGGCGGTGACGACAAACCGACCGATCCGGGCGACGGCAGCGGCGGGGATGATCAAGGCGGTCGGACGCCAACGGTCGGCAATCCGGCCGACCCGCCGTCCGCGGAGACCGAAGATCAGGCCGTAGACAGCAGCCACACCGCCATTGTGCTGGTGAACGGCCGGCCGACCGGTATCGAGATCACGGCATCGACGATGGATGAAGGCCGGCGAATCGCAACTTTCGTTCTGGAAGCGGAGTGGCTTGACGCACTTCTGGAGGACGGGCTTGACGCCGTCATCACGATTCAGACCATTCAACCGGCCGATACGACGATCGGCCTGCTGAACGGCCGGATGGTCCGGGATATGGCTCAGCGTGAAGCCGTCGTCCAATTCATCGTCGACAGCGCATCCTATACGTTGCCGGCGCACTTCATCCCGATCGGGGAGATTGCGTCGCAATTCGGTCCTGAAGCGGCGCTGGAGGAGATCCTCATCGCGATCGAAATAGCGGCCGCAACGGACGAGCAGGCGGATGGCATCGAGCGGGCGCTCGGCGAGCAAGGCTATATGCTGGCCGCGCCTCCGGTGCAATTCACGTTGAGAGCGGAATACGGCGGTCGCGCGGTCGAGGCCGCCATGTTCGGCGGATACATTGAACGGACCATCGTGATTCCGGAAGGCACGGCTCCCGAGCGGGTTACGACGGCCGTGGTGATCGAAACCGACGGAACGGTGCGCCATGTCCCGACGAAAATCTTGAACGTCGACGGCCGCATGGTCGCGGTAATCAAGAGTCTGACGAACAGCACGTACGCACTGGTCTGGAACCCGGTACGTTTCACCGACACCGCCGGCCATTGGGCTGAAGATGCGGCTCAAGAACTTGGCGCGCGCATGATCTTCCAAGGTACCGACGGCGGAAAATTCGAGCCGAACCGGGCAATGAGCCGCGCCGAATTCTCCGCTGTCATCGTTCGGGCGCTGGGCCTCAAGACGACATCCCCGGAAAACCGGGATCTGCCGTTCAGCGATGTGCGGGAACAGGATTGGTTCAGTGAAGCGGTGCGTACGGCTTACGCCCGCGGTCTGATTGCCGGCACGGACAGCGGGCTTTTCCGGCCGGCGGACCCGGTCACCCGGGAACAGGCGATGGTCATCATGGCGAAAGCGATGGCGATCACCGGTTTGGCCGACAACGTTCAGGCGGCGTCCGATGGCCGGCTGCCGGAAGGCTACCGGGATGCGGACCTGGTGTCCGCATGGGCGAGAAACAGTGTCGCACTGGCTCTGCGGGCGGGCATCGTCACCGGCCGGGACCATGCCGAACTGGCTCCTCAGGCGGTCATTACGCGAGCCGAAGCGGTCATCATGGTCCGGAGGCTGCTCCAGAAATCGGATCTGATCTGAACATGGATGATCAAGGCGGTCCGCGGCGTCTGTCATTTTCGCGGGCCGCCGTTTTTTTCCGAATATCGTGCAATTGAATTTTCGCGAAATGATCCGATATGATGGTAGCGTTGGCATCTGATCCGTCAGCAGCATGATTACGCAGAAAGGCCGAAGCTGCATGAACCAAAAATATTTGCGCAAGACCGGACTTATAGTTCTCATTTCCGTCCTGTCGATGATCCCGCCGCTTGCCACCGACATGTACATGCCGTCACTGCCGGAGTTGACGGAATATTTCGATACGACTCCGACGCTCACCAGCTTCTCGATGTCGATCTTCTTCATCTTCATGGCGGTCGGGATGCTCATTCTCGGACCCGTGAGCGACAAGTACGGGCGCAAGCCGATCCTGCTGTTCAGCGTGGCGACCACGATGACGTTCAGCGCGCTCTGCGCGTGGGCGCCGACGATCGGCTGGCTGCTCGCGGTGCGGGCCGTTCAGGCGTTCGGCGCGGGCGGTCCGGAACCGGCAGTTCACGGCGCTGCTGCTCGCCGGCGGGCTGGTGACGTCGCCGTTCATGGCTTATCTGGGCGTCGCTTCCTACATTTATATAGTAGGATTCGGCTTGTCGGAGACGACATTCAGCCTGTTCTTCGCCGTGACGTCCGCGTTCTTCCTGACGGGGCCGTTGCTCCACATGCGGATCGGCCAGCGTCCGATCCGAAAGGTGTTCGTCGTGGGCTACGCGGTCGTCCTGCTGGTCGCGCTGCTCATGCTGACGGTCGCCCATGCCGGTCCGTACGCGTTCGTGCTCTCGTTCATCCCGTTCGTCATGATGTCGAGTTACTTCCGTCCGTTCATATCCGACCGACTGCTGTCGATGCAGAAGCACGACATCGGCGCGGCCGCGGCTGCGATGAACTTCGGCTTCACCGTACTCGGCAGCATCGGCATGATGACAGGCTCGCTCCGGTGGGGGAATTATATCGACGGTCTCGGGTTCACGATGTTGATTTTTCTCGCGGCGTCGATGGCGATCTCGGCGGTATCGCTGAGGACGATTCCCAAGGATTGACTGTACTCCGGCAATCGGCGATCCTGTTCAGGAACTGTTCAGCTTGCGGCAGCTATATTAATGACAGCAATTAATGGGCAAGGTTTGCCGGTCCCTGGAGGCGAGCACATCATGCGGCTTGACCAACTCCTGGAAAAAATCGAACAGTCCCCGCTGTCTGACAACGAGAAACAGGCGTTGCGGCAGCTTGTCGACATCCGGAAGGCGCTGGACGATTCCGTCATCGTGGCGATCACGGACGCGCGGGGCGTCATTACGGAAGTCAACGACAAGTTCGTGGAAATCTCCCGGTACAGCCGCGAAGAGCTGATCGGCAACACGCACCGGATCGTCAACTCCGGGTACCATCCCCGTTCGTTCTTCGAGGAGATGTGGAACACGATCCGCTCGGGGCGGGTGTGGAACGGCGAAATCCGGAACCGGGCGAAGGACGGCTCGACATACTGGGTCAACACCACGATCGTGCCTTTTCTGGATGACGCGGGCAAACCTTGTCAATACATCTCCATCCGCACCGACATCACCGCGCGGGTCCGGATGGAGAAGCAGCTCCAGCAGGCGCTTGAAAACGATTTCCAGCAGATCATCAAGCAGCTCGCGAACCTGATGTTCAAGATCCGCATGAGCGAGGACGGGAGGTTCCGGTTCGTCCTCGCCGAGGGGATGATGGCGGAGCAGCTGTCGTTCACGACGGAGACGGTGCGGGACAGGGAGATCCGCGAGCTGTTCCCGGATGAAACGGCGGATTTGCTGGAGCGGCATGTCCGTTCCGCCCATGCGGGCCGGCATGTCCAGTTCGAGATGAACATCTGGAACCGGGGGTTCCTCGTTCATCTGTCGCCGATCGTGAAGGATCTCGAAGTGAAGGAAATCGTCGGCACCGCGATCGACATCAGCGAGCGGCACCGGGCGGAAGCCAAAATGAAGTACATGGCCTACCACGACACGCTGACTTCCCTGCCGAACCGCGTCCTGTTCATGGATCAGATCGAAAGCCTGATCGCGCGGTCCCGGGACCGGGACGAGCCGTTCGCCGTGCTGTTCCTCGATCTGGACGGTTTCAAGAACATCAACGACACGCTGGGCCACGCCGCAGGCGACGAGCTGCTCCGTCTGGTCGGCAGCCGTCTCATCCGGTTCGCGGGGGAACAGACGACCGCGTCGCGGTTCGGGGGCGACGAATTCGCCATTCTGCTTCCCGGAGCGTCAGAACGGGAGGCGCGCGAGAGCGCGAAGCGCGTTCTGGAGCTGCTCGGACAGCCCTATGTCGTCAACAATCTGGAGATCTACGTCAGCCCGAGCGTCGGCATCAGCATGTTTCCACGCGACGGCGACAAATCCGACACGCTGATCAAGCACGCGGACGCCGCCATGTACCATGCAAAATCGCTCGGGAAAAGCAACTGGCAGATGTTCCACCCCGGCATGATCGAAAACCGGCTGCACAAGCTTCGGCTCGAAGCCGCCCTGCGCAGGGCGATCGAGCATGAACGGTTCCTGCTGCACTATCAGCCCCAGATCGATCTTTCGTGGAACCGGATCATCGGCATCGAGGCGCTCATTCGGTGGGATCATCCGGGCGACGGGCTGCTGTTGCCGGACGACTTCATCCAGGCGGCCGAGGAGAACGGGCTCATCATTCCGATCGGCAAATGGGTGCTGCGGGAAGCCTGCAGACAGAACAAAGCGTGGCAGGACGCCGGGTACGCGCCCATTCCCGTGACGGTCAACATTTCGGCCCGCCAGTTCACGGCCGGCGGGTTCACCGACACGGTCCGGTCGATTCTGGAGGAGACCGGCCTCGATCCGCGTTATCTGGAGCTCGAGATTACGGAGAGCACGCTGTCGGATGTCCGGTGCGTGAAGGAGATCGTCACCGGACTGCGGGAGATCGGCGTGAAGGTCAGCATCGACGATTTCGGCTCGGGTTTCAGTTCCCTGCGCGCGCTGAGCGAGCTGCCGATCAACAAGCTGAAGATCGACCGGGTGTTCATCCGGGAGCTTGACGACCGGAACCGGTCGCTCGTCAGGGCGATGATCACGCTGGCCCGCAATCTCGGTCTGGAAGTGCTCGCCGAGGGCGTGGAGAACGACGAGCAGATCGAGTTCCTGAAGCAGCTTGATTGCCACTGGGTGCAGGGCAACCATTGCTGCGAGCCGATGGGACCGGAGAGATTCGAAGCGTATCTGGCTTCTCTGCCCTTGACGGACGGTGACGGACGTACCATAATGGATGGACAGGGCATGGACCGGCATGCCGGGTCGTGAGATGGAAGCGATTCTCCCTTACTTGAACGTGAATGAATATGCAAGCGGGACGTCCGTGATCAGGCAAAATGAACCGGCGTCCCATTTTCACATGATTGTGTCCGGCACGTTTAACGTCCTGGCGCAGATGGACGATCGAAAGGAGTGAATCCGATGGCCAAGTCGATGAAGAGTCTCGCGCCCGAAGAACGCGAGAAGCTGATGGCGACGCTGAAATCGCGGTTCGGGAAGTTTCCGGAACGCCACGCAGGCATTGCGTGGGAAGAGGTGGCCGCGCGGCTTGAGGCCGCCGATCCCGCGAAGCTGTGGTCGCTCGCCGAGATGGAGCGGACCGGCGGCGAGCCGGATGTCATTGGCCGGGATCCGGAGACCGGCGAGCTCCTGTTCGTCGACTGCTCGGCCGAAAGTCCCAAGGGCCGGCGCAGCGTCTGCTACGACCCGGAAGCGCTGGAGTCGCGGAAGGAGCACAAGCCCGCGGACAGCGCGGTGGGCATGGCCGAGGCGATGGGCATCGAGCTGCTGACGGAGGAGCAATACCGCCGGCTGCAGGAGATCGGGCAATTCGACCTGAAGACGTCGAGCTGGATCCGGACGCCGGAGAACATCCGCAGGCTCGGCGGCGCGCTGTTCTGCGACCGCCGTTACGACACGGTGTTCGTCTACCACAACGGCGCGGAGTCCTATTACGCCGCGCGGGGATTCCGGGGCATGCTCAGGGTTTAGGCGGCAGTGGCGCATAACGGGAAAACGGAGGCGCGTATGTGGCTCCTTTTTTTGCATGGGTCAGACGAGTCACGGCATCGAAACTTGCGGGGGTGTTGACATCATGAACAGCCGGACGGTGGAGACGCTTACGTTCCGGCAGGGCGTCGTCGACTGCGTGCCGACGCTGCTGGGTTATCTGTCGATCGGGTTCGCGGCCGGGGTGATCGAGGCGACGGCGGGGATGAGCCTGCTGGAGATCGGGCTGTTGTCGCTGTTCCTGTACGCGGGGTCGGCCCAGTTCATCACGGCGGGCATGGTGATGGCCGGGGCGCCGATCGTGTCCATCGTGGCCACCGTTTTTATCGTGAATCTGCGGCATCTTCTGATGAGCGCGGCGCTCGCGCCGAAATTTGTCGGCTATTCGCCGCTGAAGAACTTCCTGATCGGGGCGCAGCTCACCGACGAGACGTTCGGGGTGGCCTCGGGCAGGCTGACCGGCGGCGAGCGCCATGCGGACCGGTGGATGTTCGGGCTGAACATTACGGCCCACGCCAACTGGATCATCGCGAATTTGCTCGGCGCGCTGCTCGGCGGGTGGATCGCCGATCCGGAGCGCTACGGGCTGCACTACGCGCTGCCGGCCATGTTCATCGGGCTGGCGGCCATGATCGTGACGCAGCGCAAACAGTACAAACGCGATCTGCTGGTGATCGGCTGCGCCGTCGGCGGATTCGCGCTCGCTTCGCTCTGGCTGCCGGGGCATTTGGCCGTCATGGCGGCGGCGGTGCTGGCGGCGGTCGCCGGGGCGGTGACCGAACGATGAGCGTGAGCCTTGAATTTCTGTGGATGCTGGCAGGGGCGGCGATCGTGACGCTGATCCCGCGGACGCTGCCGCTGGTGCTGATCAGCCGGATGAAGCTGCCGGGGCATGTGATGAAGTTCCTGAAGCATGTGCCGTTGGCCGTCATGGCGGCGCTGGTGGCGCAGTCGGTGCTGACTTCGGGCGAGTCGTGGCGCTCGCCGGCCGATCCGGAGTGGCTGGCGTTCTTCCCGACGCTGGCCGTCGCTCTGCTCACCCGCAGCCTGCTGCTGACGGTCGTCGCGGGCGTCTGCTTCGCGGCGTTGCTGGGATGGCTGCTGTGAGGCGCCGCGGCGGCCGGAGCCCCCGCGATGTAGTGCATTTTTGCACTACTTTTGGTGCTGAGCGGCCGGAGCCCCCGCGATGTAGTGCATTTTTGCACTACATTTGGGGCTGAGCGGCCGGTGCCCCCGTCATGTAGTGCATTTTTGCACTACATTTGGGGCGTAGCGGCCGGTGCCTTCGCCATGTAGTGCATTTTTGCACTACATTTGGGGCGTAGCGGCCGGAGTCCCCGCGAAGTAGTGCATTTTTGCACTACATTTGGGGCGGAATGGCCGGTGCCCCCGTCATGTAGTGCATTTTTGCACTACATTTGGGGCGTAGCGGCCGGAGCCCCCGCGATGTAGTGCATTTTTGCACTACATTTGGGGCGGAATGGCCGGTGCCCCCGTCATGTAGTGCATTTTTGCACTACATTTGGGGCGTAGCGGCCGGAGCCCCCGCGATGTAGTGCATTTTTGCACTACATTAGCGCAAGCCAGGATCTCCTGGCCAAGCGAACCAATACGCCCAAGCGGTCCGGGCCCGCCAACACCATCACCCCGCGAACTCGGCGACCAGCCGGTTGAACTCCTCCAGCTCTTCCCAGAAAGGCGCGTGCCCGCTGTATTGGAACGCCGCAAGCCGGGACTGCGGAATGCGAGCCTGCAGCTCCAGCGCCTGCGCGAACGGCACCACCTGGTCGTGGATGCCGTGCACGATCAGCGTGGGGACGCGGATGGCGGCGAGGTCGCCGGACAGATTCACATCCCGGAGCAGCCGGATCATCGCCGCCGTGGACCAGCCCGCCGCCTGCAGCCCAAGACCGATGAACCATTCCCGGAACGGCTCGGTCACATACCGGAAGAAAAAGCTGTCCGCCACATGCCGCACCAGATTCGGCCGGTCGCCTGCGTTCACGGCCAGAAAACGCTCCGCAACCTCCGGCGTGAACGATGTCGGCGCAGCCGCGGCGATCAGGATAAGCTTCGCCACGCCATGCCCCTGGTGCCGGGACATGTATCGGATCGAGATCGCGCCGCCCGCCGAATGCCCGGCCAACACGACGTTCCGAAGCTGCTTGTGGTCGAACACCGCGCGGATGTCGTCCGCGAGCCGGTCGTAGTCGTAACCACCGTAAGGTTTGTCCGACCGGCCGAAGCCCCGCCAGTCGATGCCGACAACGCGGTACCCCCGAGCGGGCAGCACGTCGAATTGATATTCGAACTGTCTGTGGTTCAGCGGCCAACCGTGGATGAACACGATCGTCCTGTCGGCCCCGGGATTCAGATCCTCGACGTACAGTCTGACGCCCGGTTCCACCGTCACATATTCGCCCACTCTCCATTCCTCCCGGCAACAAAAATGAACTCCGTCACTTCAACATACTCGCCGGGAGAGGGAAACATGCCCGCCTGGAGAGAAACGACCCGCCAGAAGAGAGATCATCCCCGCCTGGAGAGAAACGACCCGCCAGAAGAGAGATCATCCCCGCCTGGAAAGAAACGACCCGCCTGAAGAGAGATCATCCCCGCCTGGAGAGAAACGACCCGCCTGAAGAGAGATCATCCCCGCCTGGAAAGAAACGACCCGCCAGAAGAGAGATCATCCCCGCCTGGAGAGAAACGACCCGCCTGAAGAGAGATCATCCCCCCCTGAAGAGAGACGCCTGCCTGCAGAGAGAACATCCCGCCTGAAGTGTAACGCCTCGCCTGAAAAAGAACATCCCCGCCTGTCAAGAAACATTCCCGCCCGGTCCCTACCGGTGCAGCTCGTACCGGTTCGCCCGGGTGACGGCGCGGATCGCGGCGATCTCGTCTTCGGTCAGCGGCGGCGCGGTCGCGGCCGACAGGTTGAGCCGCAGCTGCTCCAGGCTGCTCGCGCCCGGGATCACCGTCGCCACCGCCGGGTCGGCGAGCGCGTAGCGGATGGCCGTCTGCACGAGCGTGCGGCCGCCGCACAGTTCCAGCAGCCGGCGGCGCACCTCCGGCAGCTCCTCCCGGCTGTAGTCGAGGTAATCCCGCTCCGCCTTCGCCGCGCCGCTCTCCGCCAGGATGCCGCCGGCCAGCGGTCCGCGCGCGATCAGCCCGATGCCGCGCGACTCGATCAGCCGCAGCGTCTCCTCCTCGGGACGGCGATCCAGCATGCTGTACTGGCTCATCAGGCTGACAATGTTTGAGCGGCGCGCGTATTCGCGGATCACGTTGGGACGGATGGACGAGATGCCGTAATACCGGATCAGCCCGTCCCGCTTCAGCTCCTCGAACGCCTCGATCGTCTCGTCGATCGGGTCGTCGATCGTTCCGCCGTGCAGCTGGTACAGGTCGATATAGTCCGTGCCGAGCCGGCGCAGGCTGTCATGGACCGCCTGTTTGATATAGGCCTTTGACGGATCCCAGACCCAGCCTTCGCGGTCGGGAATGCGGCGGTTGCCGACCTTCGTCGCCACGATCACCTCGCTGCGCCGTCCCCGGATCGCCAGTCCCACCAGTTCCTCGTTCCGTCCCGCGTCGTACAGATCGGCGGTGTCGAGGAAGTTGACGCCCGCGTCCAGCGCTTCGTGGATGATCCGGACGGCCGGGCCCTCCTCCGTTCCGAGCGACATGCAGCCGAGTCCGATCTCGCTCACATACAGATCCGATTGTCCGAGCCGGTTTCGCTTCATGCTGATCAGCAGCCTCCCTGTCAACAAAATTGCTCCTTCTCCCATCATAACACGCCGGGACGGACAACCCGCAACCAACACAACTCCGAACGGGATCGACTGCGATACCAGATTTCGGGACTTGAAAGAATGAGACGTCCGGCACGCTCCCATGCGGGGTGAAATGGTATATGATGATTACATAAACAAAAAATGTCATAATCGCGTTCGACCGACGGGCACCACGCCGAATTGCGGGGGGAGAGGCCGAACTTTTTGCATTTGTTCGTTATAAGGAACAATGGATGATTCAATTGTTCGGAATTGCGCATTTTCCGGTTGAACCAGGAGGGAACGATGAGGAGAAGCTTAGCGGTATTTTTGACGATTGCCATGTTGTGGACGGGATTTGCGTCGTCCGCCGGCACCGCCTGCGGACATGACAATCCCGAACTCGGGGATCTGCATGTGGATGACGCGGAAGTCACGGGCCGCAGCAAAAACCAGGTCGCGGTGTTCGGCCTGGGCAGCGTGATTGAACTGAAGGTCACCTTCTGCTATACAAAAAGGACGCACAACCGACTGACGCGCACGACGAACTGCCGGGCCCTGGCGGCCCGGCGGTTTTGTTGTCCGCGGGAGGATTTCCCGGCGGGAAGTCGAATCTTGGAAAAATCGACCATACAGGAAGGGTGGAATTCCGGGGCATGAAACCGACCGTCATGGTGCTGGGCGTCTACCATATGAGCGACCATGATCTCGATCCGAACCGGCAGGCGGAAATCCTGGAAGCCGTCGACCGGCTCGCCCGGTTCAGACCGACGAAGATCGCCGTCGAAGTTCCCGTGAAGAAGGGGGATCTGCTTAAGCGCGATTATCGGGACTATCTTGCGGGCTCCCTGGACATCACGTCCCCGGGCGTCCTGTCGTCGGGATACCGGACGTCCAACGAGGTGTGCCAGCTCGCGTTCCGGCTGGCGCAAGCGTGCGGCCATCGGCAGGTGCACGCGATCGACTGGATGGAAAACATCGGCCAGCGCGGCGTGGGAGACGTCGCGGAGTGGGCGGAGAAGCATCAACCGGAGCTGCACGCGGAAATGATGAAGCATCTCGAGCAGTTGCGCGGCCGCGATCACCTGCCCCGGTCGTTCGCTCAGATGCTGAAGGATCTGAACGACCCGGCTTTCAATCTGCACGACCATCAAATCTACATCCGCTATTTCCCCAGAATCGGCACGCGGACGGACTACGTCGGGGTCGATTGGCTGCGCTGGTGGTACCAGCGGAACCTGATCATGTACGGAAACATCGCAAGCCTCGCCGAAAGCCCGGAAGATCGCATCCTCGCGATGCACGGCGCGTCGCACAACCATCTGATCGGGCAGTTCCTGCGGGAAAGCGGGCTGTTCGAACTGGAATCCCCTCTGGACTATCTCGCGCAGGAAAGGGTGAGCTGACCATGGCGCAAGTCAAGATCTACGCGCTCTCCGACGTCATGCGGCCGATCCGGCGGACGTTCTCGGATACGCTCCACGCCTGTCTCGTCGAGGCGCTCGGTCTGCCCGCGGACAAGCGGTTCCACCGGTTCATGCTGCTGGATCGTGAAGATTTCATCTATCCGCCCGACCGCTCGGAGAAATACACGATCATCGAGATCAGCATGTTCGAGGGGCGCACCGTGGAGACGAAGAAGAAGCTGATCCGCCTGCTTTTCGAAAAAATGTCCGCCATCGGCATCCCGTCGAACGACCTGGAGATCACGATCTTCGAAACGCCGAGGTCCTCCTGGGGCATCCGGGGTCTTCCCGGCGACGAACTCGGCCTGAGCTACAGGGTGGATGTGTAGCCGGTGCCGCCGCGGAACCGACCGATGCGGCAACGCACAGGGCTGCCCGCCAGCCATCCGGGAGGATGGCCGGCGGGCTGCTTTCGTTTGTTCCGCCTGAACGGAAGCGGGAAATCCTTCTGCTCTCCGGGAACCGGGCATTTCGGACATTTATTTCGGACATCTTAAGAAATTCTTCATCTTTCCCCATCCCTTTTCGCAAGAACCGCCGTTTATAATGGAAGTCGTAATCGGCCGATTACAGGGGACCAAGAGGAGGCAGTCATGAACGCGCAGACCGTGCTCGTCGTCGACGACGAAAAGGAGATTCGCGAGGCAATCGGCATCTATCTCCGCAATGAGGGGCTGAACGTGCTGGAAGCCGGGGACGGCCGGCAGGCGCTCGAGCTGCTCGACAAGCACGAGGTCCATCTCATCATCCTCGATGTGATGATGCCCCGGCTCGACGGGCTGACCGCGACGCTCAGAATCCGCGAGAAGAAGAACATCCCGATTCTGATGTTGAGCGCGAAGAACGAGGACGCGGACAAGGTGCTCGGCCTGCAGGTCGGCGCCGACGACTACGTGACGAAGCCGTTCAATCCGCTGGAGCTGATCGCCCGGGTGAAGTCGCAGCTCCGGCGGTACATGACGCTCGGCATGTACGAGGGCGGAAGCCGCGTCATCCGGCTGAACGGGCTTACCCTCGATCCGGACGCGAAGGAAGTCCGGCTGAACGGCGAGCCGGTCAGGCTGACGCCGATCGAGTACGGCATCGTGGAACTGCTCATGACGCACGCGGGACGCGTCTTCTCGATCGACGAAATCTACGAGCGCGTATGGAAGGAGCCCGGATTCCGGCCGGAGAACACGGTGGCCGTGCATATCCGGAAAATTCGGGAGAAGATCGAGATCGATCCGAAAAATCCGCGCTATCTGAAGGTGGTATGGGGTCTTGGGTACAAGATGGAGAAATAGGCTGGCGGTCGGCGCGGCGATGGTCCTTTTGACGATCGGCCTGAACGGGGTGCTGGCGGGAATTGCGGATGTCGGAAGATACTCGGGCAAAAGATTCATCGAGGCGAGCGGCATCGTCCGGGAATTGGGGCAGTTCATCGAGTATCTGTCGTTCTACGAGCTTGCGCCGGTCACGTACGAGGAAGCGGAACGGCAGATCCGGGTCGGCAAGGAGGAACTGGAATGGTATCGGCGCGAGAACGCCGAAGCGCTGCAAAAGAGTGACGAGGAAGTCCGGCTCGCGATTCTGGAAGAGCGGAAAGAAGACCTGCGCCGGCATTTCGAATATGTCGACCGGATGCGCGCCGATTTCTACGTCTATCGCGAACGGTTCGCCTATTATTTCACCGAGACGGGAACGGGGCAGGTCTACACGAATCTGGACGCGGAACTGGAGCAATACGGAGACGCGGCGGAAGCCATGAAGGACATGCTCTATGTGATTCATTACCCCGACCGGCTGAACGGCCGGCTGACGATCTATGGAATGCCGGGTTTTCTGCCCTGGCGGGAGGAAGTGGCCCAGGCGATCGCTTCCCGTCCGGCGAAGCTGTTCTCGGGCTGGATCGGGGTGCCGAAGTCGGAAGCGTTCCTGGCGCAGCACCGGGAGTTCAGGCGACATCAATGGTATACATTCGGCATGATCGGAGTCGGCGTCGCCATGCTGGCGGGGCTCGTCGCGGCCCGGAAGAGGCTCGCCGCCGCCGGAGCCGGACTGGCGGCAGGCGTTCCGTCCGGCTTGCGGAAGATGTGGCGGAACATTCCGCTCGATGTGCGGGGCGCGCTGCTCCTGCTCACGGGAATCGCCGTGTTCAACCTGCATCAGGAAGCGATTCTGCCGTTTGACAACCTGTCTTTGTACAACCCGGTGGATACGGTCGGCGCGGTGCTATGGAAGCTGGCGGTGCTGACGGTTTTCACGGCGGCCCTGGTCCTGCAGGCGCAGGCGTTCCGGAGGCGCGAAGACGGGGAGCCGCTCGGCGCCGAATGGCGTAAATCGCTGACGATGCGGCTGTACGGCGTGTTCCGCGACGCGTTCCTGAACCTGCGGGTCGGCGCGCAGGCGGTGCTGCTGTTCGGCGCGGTGTTCGTCCTGGGGTTCGCGATCAGCTTCTTCCTGACCCAGATCGTCTACGAATCGCCGTGGCCGTGGGTGCTGCCGCTTCTGGCGATTGCCGCCGTCCTCATGGTTGTCGTCCTGCGGCAGGCCGGATATCTGAACCGGCTGCTCGCCGCCGCGCGCGAACACGCGGCCGGGCGGGCGACGGGCGATGTGCCGGTGAAAGGCCGGTCGGTCATGGCGGAGCTGGCGGAACATTGGAACCGGATGCGCCGCAGCGCCGAGGCGTCGCGCGCGAGCGAGGCGAGGAGCGAGCGGCTCAAGACGGAGCTCATCACGAACGTCAGCCACGATCTGCGCACGCCGCTCACGTCGGTCATCACGTATGTGGATCTGCTCAAGAATCCGGAGCTGACGGAGGAGGAGCGGAAGAACTACCTTGACATCATCGACCGGAAGAGCAAGCGGCTGAAGGCGCTGATCGACGACCTGTTCGAGGCGACCAAGATGGCGAGTGGCAGCGTCGAGCTGAACCGGGAGCGGGTCGATCTCGCCCAGCTGATCGAGCAGGCGCTGGCCGAGTCCGGGGCGAAGGACGGGAGCGCGGGACCGGAGTTCAGGGTCCGGCTGCCGGAGCGTCCGGTCCTCGCCTTCGTCGACGGCCAGAAGATATGGCGCGTCTTCGACAACCTCATTTCGAACATGATCCGCTATTCGCTGGAAGGGACCCGGGCCTACATCACGCTCGAACGCGCGAACGGGATGGTCGAGATCGCGTTCAAGAACGTCTCGAAGTACGAGCTTGGCGACAACGTCGACGAGCTGATCGAACGGTTCAAGCGGGGCGACGCGTCGCGGCACACCGAAGGATCGGGGCTGGGGCTCGCGATCGCGAAGTCGATCGTCGATCTGCACGGCGGCTCGTTCGGGCTCGAGGTGGACGGCGATCTGTTCAAGGTGACGGTGCGGCTGCCGGAGGCGTAGGGAAGATTTGAGGCGGCCGGGTCGGAAAAAAGGACGGCGTTTCGCGGACGGTTGGCTTTTTTCGCGGAAGGTTCGGCCGGATATGAAGGGAATGGAAAAGGGACAGGCCGTGCGCCGGATGAACCGGCGGGCCCGTCCCTTCCTTGTTGACGGAAGGCTTACGCGTACGGGTCGATCGTCACGATCGTGCCGTCCGGGTTGTAGTGCAGCTCCGTGTACTTGACGCAGCGCAGGTGGTTGACGCCGCCGGAAAGCGAAGCGTCGTGGTAGAACAGGTACCACTTGCCCTGGAACTCGACGATCGAATGGTGGGTCGTCCAGCCGATGACCGGCGTCAGGATGACGCCCTTGTACGTGAACGGTCCGTACGGGTTGTCGCTGACGGCGTAGACGAGCTTGTGCGTCGTGCCCGTCGAGTACGACAGGTAGTACTTGCCGTTGTACTTGTGCATCCACGGCCCTTCGAAGTAGCGCCGGTCCTCGTCGCCCGCCTTGATCGGATTGCCTTCCTCGTCCAGGATCCGCACCTCGCGCGGCGTCTCCGCGAACGTCAGCATATCGGCGCTGAGCCGGGCGACGCGCGGTCCGAGCGCGGGCTGATCCGGCGCGGGCTCCTTCCCTTCGGGGTTGAACGAGCCGGTCTGCCATTTCTCGAGCTGGCCGCCCCACAGGCCGCCGAAGTACATGTACGCCTCGCCGTCGTCGTCGACGAACACGGCCGGGTCGATGCTGAAGCTGCCGGGGATGTAGTTCGGCTCGGGCTTGAACGGGCCCGTCGGCTTCTCGCTCACCGCGACGCCGATCCGGAAGTTCCCCTCCAGGTCGCGCGCGGGGAAGTAGAGGTAGTACTTGCCGTTCTTGAACGCCGCGTCGGGCGCCCACATCTGCTTGCTCGCCCACGGCACGTCGCGCACGTGCAGCGCCTCGCCGTGGTCGACGACCGGCGAGTTCAGATCGTCCATCGACAGCACGTGGTAGTCTTCCATCTGGTATTGGTCGCCGTTGTCGTTCGTCGGACCGTCATGCTCGAGGTCGTGGGACGGGTAGATGTACAGTTTGCCTTCGAACACATGCGCCGAGGGATCCGCCGTGTAGATGTGGGTGACGAGCGGTTCTTTCGGTTTCGGAATATTCGACATGATGATCCCCTTTCGGTCCAGACATTGGCTCTTCTTGTCCATTATAGCAGGATGAACCGCTTTCACAAGGGATCGAATTTTAGGTTTTCCCCGCCAAATTAAAGGTAATGGAGTGCAAATCCGCCCGATTGACAGCCGGTTTTCGCATCTGGTTGAATCGGAGTATGCAATGGTGAGACTGAATATGGCGGAGGTGGGCGGCGATGATGCACGACCGGGTCAGCACCGGCGTCAGGGGGATCGACGGCGTCGTCGACGGGCTGAGGCTGGGCGACAATGTCGTCTGGCAGGTGGACGATCTCGCGCAATACGGAAGGCTGGCCGCGCGGTTCGCGGAGCAGGCGAAGCGGGACGGGCGGAAGCTGATCTACGTCCGCTTCGGCGGCCACGAGCCGCTGTTCGGGCCCGACGCGGACGTTGTCACGGTCGAGCTCAAGGCCGACCGCGGGTTCGAGCGTTTCGCCGCGTCCGTCCACCGGCTGATCGAGCGGGAAGGACGGCGGGCGTTCTACGTGTTCGACTGCCTGACCGACCTGCTCGCCGACTGGCATTCCGACCTGATGATCGGCAACTTCTTCCGCGTCACCTGTCCCTATCTGTACGAGCTCGAGACGGTGGCCTACTTCGCCATCATCCGCAACGCCCACACGTTCGCAACGATCGCGGGCATCCGCGAGACGACGCAGCTCCTGATCGACGTGTACCGGGTCGGCGGCGGCGACTACATCCACCCGCTGAAGGCGTGGAACCGCTATACGCCCGTCATGTTCTTCCCGCACCGGCTCGACGGCGACGAAGCCGTCAGCATCACCTCGAGCGCCGAGGCGGCCGAGCTGTTCGCCGCGGTCGCGCGGGGAGAAGACCGGCTCGATTACTGGAACGTCATGTTCGCGCGGGCGAAAGAGGCGCTCGGCGCGCCGGCCGCGCGGCAGGAGCGGGTCAAGATGCGGCTGCTCCGGATGCTCGCCGGCCGGGACGCGCGGCTGCTCAAACTGTGCGGCCGCTACTTCACGCTCGCGGACGTGCTCCGGATCGCGGAACGGCAGATCGGCAGCGGCTTCATCGGCGGCAAGAGCGTCGGCATGCTGCTCGCCCGCCGCATCCTCGAGACGGAGGGCGGCGGCAGGCTCGCGAAGCGGCTCGAGCCGCATGATTCCTGGTACATCGGCTCGGACGTGTTCTACACGTACATCGTCCACAACGGCTGGTGGAAGCTGTTCATGCGGCAGAAGACGAAGGAAGGCTATTTCAGCTGCGCGGCCGAGCTGCGGGAGAAGCTGCTCGCGGGCCGGTTCCCCGAAACCATCCGCGAGCGGTTCATGCGGATGCTCGAGCATTACGGCCAGTCGCCGATCATCGTCCGCTCGAGCTCGCTGCTCGAAGACCAGTACGGCAACGCGTTCGCGGGCAAATACGAGAGCGTGTTCCGCATTAATCGCGGCGCGCCGGAGGAACGCTACGAGGCGTTCGAGCAGGCGGTGCGGACCGTCTACGCCAGCGCGATGAACGAGGACGCGCTCGTCTACCGGCAGATCCGGGGCCTCGCGGGCGAGGACGAGCAGATGGCGCTGCTCGTGCAGCGGGTGTCCGGCGACGAGCACGCGGAGGGGTATTTCCCGCACGCGGCGGGCGTCGGTCATTCGACGAACCTGTACGTGTGGGACCCGGGCATCGACGTGAACGCGGGGATGCTGCGGCTCGTGTTCGGGCTCGGGACGCGGGCGGTCGACCGGACGGAGGGCGACTACGCCCGGATCGTCTGCCTGGACGACCCGCGCCGGCAACCGCCGATGCACGCGGGCGACCGGCGCAAGTACGCGCAGCACGAGGTCGACCTGCTGTCCTTCACGGAAGGCGCGCTCGTCTCGCGGGACGCGGACCGGGTGCTGGCGGGCGGCATCAAGGCCGACCGGTCGCTCGTCGCCTCGCCGGACGACGAAACGGCCGCGCGCATGCGCGAGCTCGGGATCGCGGACCGGCCGATGCCCTGGATCGTCGATTTTGGCGGGCTGCTGGAGCGGACCGATTTTCCTGCGTTCATGCGGGAGATGCTGGCGCGGCTCGCCGCCGTGTACGAATACCCGGTCGACATCGAATTCACGGTCAACTTCACGTCGGACGGCGGGTACCGCGTCAATCTGCTGCAGTGCCGGCCGCTGCAGACGCGCGGTCTCGGTCGGCCGGTCGAGCTGCCGGAGCCGTCGGACGACTGCTTCTTCGCGGCCCGCGGCGGCTTCATGGGCGGCAACGTGCGGCTGCCGGTCGATGTTGTCGTCTATGTCCGGCCGGAAGCCTATCACGCACTGTCCGGGCAGGGCAAGTACGCGGTCGCCCGGCTGATCGGCCGGATCAACAAGGCGCTCAAGGGAAGGCAGACGATGCTGGTCGGGCCGGGACGGTGGGGGACGACGACGCCGTCGCTCGGGGTGCCGGTCCATTTCGCGGAAATCTGCCATGCGGCGGTGCTCTGCGAAGTCGCGTCGGCGGAATCCGGCATCGCGCCCGAGCTGTCGTACGGCAGCCATTTCTTCCTCGACCTTGTGGAGGCCGGCATCTTCTACGCGGCGCTGATGCCCGGCGAGCCGGGCGTCGTCTGGCATCCGGAGCGCGTGCTGGAAAAGCCCAACGCGCTGATCGAACTGGCGCCGGAGGCGGCGCCGCTCGCCGAAGTCGTCCATGTGGCGCGGACGGAGGGGATGGAGGTTTTCGCGGACATCGGGTCGCAGCGGGTAATTTGTAAATAAGCAGTAAATAAGCAAGTAATATAGTAAAAACAAATGATTTATTGATATAACTGAATTCTATAATCTGGTCTGCCTTTCACGCACGATTTGAATAAATGATACCAAGTCAAGAAGCCATTCTTTTTGTCTGGGCTTATAGGTATCATGCAATCGTTTAGGCAACACCAGTTGAAGATTGTTGGCCTTCATTTCATCTGTTTGATTTTCACTGATACCCGGTTCAAGGGTAAACAGGTGTTTTGTCTTTATACGATAAGCTTCGGCGAGCACCTGCCTCCATCTGTCTTTGCAAGTGGATTTGACACCAAGCATTGTCAATCGTGCAGGTGAAAATGCGGGATCACGATAAAATTCAATTCCCGGAAACAGGAAGTCCGGCCTTGATTTGTTTTCAGTTACTGCAGTTCGTGAATAGGTAATCTTGTGGATTTTGAAAATTTCTTCGAGATGGTTTTCCAGGGCATAACCTACGCGAGATTTTCTGCGATTGTGGACGCTCAATGAGAATTGAATAAAACCATCCACATCAACCGAATTTTCATCGCGGAATCCTTGCTCTAGTTTTCTGGAAATAATGTGACGTTCTAGGCGCTTGAACAGTTTTTCTTCATGTTCCATCCACTTCAATAATGCCAGATCAGGATCTTCAAGAGGCGAAACATCCGGCAATGTATGTCGAGCAAGTCTTGAGAATTCTGAAGTTGCAGGGAACTGGCCACTTTCTATGAATGGTTCGAGTATGTGGTCCAGAAAATCAATATCTGGTTCTTCAACCTCAATCCCGAGTTCTTCAAGAATGTAACGAACAGCGTAATCAATTTCAGGATTATGACCGTTTTCTATTGGTTGGAAGTTGAAGTTGAAACTGATTTCCTCTATACCGAATAACCAGAGTAACTGGTTTTCAAAAGTGCTGTCTTCTCTGACCACAATTATGAAATCTGAATATCAAGTTAACTCCGCCAAGGTCATGATGTGAGCATCCGATAGGTGATCGTGTCGGTGGAAACACAGGCTGTCAGCAGGCGATTGAACAACTGGCCTTCAAACCGTCTGCGGTTGGTA
>Ga0310825_100593_pt1 | contig 26726 bp, 23 predicted proteins | sample WT_ome_9_FD_202243 | JGI IMG/M metagenome (GOLD analysis project Ga0310825, IMG submission 202243) | Sorghum-adapted microbial communities enriched on wild type (WT) sorghum from Joint BioEnergy Institute, Emeryville, California, United... ... | reverse complement strand
GAGTGGGGGGGTGTAGATACTAGCCCCTGGAAAACATAGTTTCTTTCCGGAGGCTTTAAGCACCAAAATCTCTGACTTTTCTTGCAAAAATAACGAAATCATCAAGGTGGTGCTCAAGAATGGCCTGGACGATTTCGATTTGTATGCTTCGGTAATCATGCACGGCTATATTACGGAAACCAACCATAGCCTTCAGATTGCGGTTAAGCTCTTCGTCAATCACCCCATTCTCCAAGAGCAGATCAAAAGCCTCCCGACTGCTCTGAGGGATTCCCCATTTATTTTCAGAGATCAGATGCATGGCCAGATCGATACAAGCTTCACAGGCGCGCTGTAGGTTCAAGATTATGGAATCCTGTTTAGTGTAGTTTTCGAGGTTCTCTTGCTTTCCTTCATACTCTTCATGGATCCGTTTCAGGCAACGGTTGATCGTTTCTGATTTGTTTGCTAGGATATCGCGGTTCAATTTGCTCACCCTCTCCGGTAATTCTCCATGATTTCTTTGCGTTCGTCGTTAAGTAGGGCGTATTCCTTGAGGGCTTGCATAAATGCAGTCTGCCGGACATACGGCTCGACATCTTGCAGTACCTCGCCTGTTCCAATGATTTGTGCTTTGAAGACGGGATTGGCCAGAGGAAAATAAATCAGATCAACCTCGCGCCCTACCAGATTGGCAAGTTCAGAAGCGGCCATAAATAGTTCATACGCGGAGGGAGAGAGTTCCTCGGATATAAAAGCAATATCTACATCGCTGTCTTGGCGCATCTCTCCCCTTGCAGCCGACCCGAATAATATTACGGTATGCGCTTTGAAGTGCTCGTTTAAATAATTGATTATGGCGGATTTTTGCTGTGGTTCAAGTCTTGGATTAGGCATAAGACACCATCCATTCATTCTGTCAAATTGGAACCTTATCTTGAGCGTATCCAAATGTGCTTGAAAATACAAGTGTTTCGCAGATACGTACCACATGCGGCCACCGATTTTGCTATTCTTTTTTTTTCGATGCCATCCTTTCTGGAATCTCTCTACTACGGTCATCTCATCCCCGAGCAGATGGCCCCCAAAGACCCGCAATACCGCCAACTCAGCAACGCATTATCCGAAGCCAACAATGGCTTGGAGAGAGAAACGATCTGGTGAGGATTTTACCAAATTGAGGCGCTAATCGACTTACAGCAGCAAATTCAAGAGATGGAGATGGCAGCCGCGTTCGCGCAGGGTTTTAGGTTGGGTGTGGGGTTGATGATTGAGGTGCTGTTATTCGTGGAATGAAAAGAGGGGGCAATTTGCCCCTCCTAAAACACCCACAACACCACCCACAACCCCAACAACGTCGCAAACAAAATCGGGATCGTCAGCACGATGTCAACTTTGAAATACGTGCCCCAGGAGATGCGGACGCCCTTCTTGGCGAGGACATGGAGCCAGACGAGAGTGGCGAGTGAGCCGATGGGTGTGATCTTCGGGCCGAGGTCGGTGCCGATGACGTTGGCGTAGATCAGTGACTCGCGGATCGTGCCGGAGGTGGCCGTGTCGGCGATGCCGAGTACGCCGGTCATGACGGCCGGCAGGTTGTTCATGATCGACGATAGGAACGCCGAGATGTAGCCCATGGCCATCGTGGATACGAATAGGCCTTGATCTGCCACCGTTTGGAGGAGCTTGGCCAAGACTTCGGTCAGCCCGGCATTGCCGAGGCCGTACACGACAACGTACATCCCGATCGAGAAGACGACGATGTTCCATGGCGCGCCTTTCATGACGGCCTTCGTATCGACCGCTTGGCTTCGGCGGGCGATGGCCCAGAAGATCAAAGCCACGGTGTCGGCGAGCAAGGATACCGGAAGATGAAGGAACTCGCTCACGAGGTAGCCGATCAACAGGACTCCCATCACCACCCAAGATATGCGGAACAGGCGCTGGTCTTTGATGGCCTCAGATGGTGCTTTCAGCTTGGACGGGTCATAGGTGCGAGGAATACCTTTGCGAAAATAAAGCAGCAGCACCGCCACCGTTGCCCCGAGCGAGAACAGGTTTGGAACAATCATCCGAGCGGCATATTGCGCGAAGCCAATTCCGAAATAATCCGCTACACGAGGTTCACCAGGTTGCTGACAACCAGCGGTAAAGAGGTAGTGTCCGCGATAAACCCGCTCGCCATAATGAACGGGAAGATCATTTTCTCCTCAAAACTCAAATGGCGAACCATCGCCAGCACAATCGGCGTGAGGATTAAGGCTGCCCCATCATTGGCAAAAAACGCCGAGACCACCGCCCCCAGCAAGCTGACGTAAATGAACATGCGGATGCCGCTGTTTTTTGCAGCCCGGGCCATGTGCAGCGCTGCCCATTCGAACAAGCCGATCTCATCCAAGATCAGCGAAATGATGATGATTGCGATAAACGTTAGAGTGGCGTTCCACGTGATCTGCACGACTTCCCCCACATCGTCAAAGCCGACGACGCCGGCAAGCAGCGCCAACACCGCACCGCCGCACGCGGACCACCCGATATTCAGCCCCTTCGGCTCAGTTTGTCCCCGATCCATCAACGACAAGTAATAACATCGTATGACTTCCCCACTCTCGGCTTGTCACAAGGTGGCGGGTATTTTAAGATGAAAGTAGTTTTCTGAAAGGAACGGGGGGGCGAGAATGGAGTCTCATTTGCCGGGGTTGCCGGTGCAATCGTTGCGCGGGATACCCGAGTTGAAGTATGTCAATGCTGACAACGTGGTTCGCTACCGGGCGATCATGCGTTTTTTCTATCAGGAGTATAAAAGACTGCGGTATTGGCTGAAGCCGGAAGACGTCTTTGAAGCGGTCAAGGCTTGGAACGTGTGGCCGGATTATACACTTGAACTGTGCCAAGGCGACCTGGATCAATTGGTGGAGTGGCAAAACCTGACTGCCCGTCACGACGGTGGACGCTCCTCCACGCTGGAAGAGTATCTCAAAAAGAAGATGCAGTATTTGCTCCGCCCGTATTCCATCGAAATCGAACGGCTGCTGGAGACGCTGGAGAAGGTAACGGGGTATGGCGGTTCGCTGGAAGCTTCCTTATTCGACACGATTGCGGATAAACTGTTTGACATTCGTAGCCAGGTCGGAGAACTGGAGCCGGACGCGGCGCTGGAGCTGTGGAACGTCTTGTACCGTTCGTTTGTTAACCTCCATGAAAATGCGGCGGACTATATCGCTAGCCTGCATACGGCTCGGGCGGAAGAGATGATGGTGACGGAAGCTTTCTTGATCTTTAAGGAAAAGTTGACCGATTACCTGCAAAATTTCGTACAGGCGCTACAGCGGAGCGCTTATAAAATCGAAGGTAATTTGCAGCGAATTAACGATTCGGTACGGGATCTGTTTTTAGAGCAGGTCGTGGAAGGTGAGCTCCGAAAGCCGCGGCTGGAGGACGAACCGGATCGGGAGGAACTGCTGGAAGAACTTCGTCAAGGCTGGACGAATATCCGGCGCTGGTTTGTGGGCGAGGGGGCTGCGCCCAGCGAGCTCACCTTGCTGGAGCGGGCGACGAAGGATGCGATTGCCCGTATTGTACGCAGCGCGATTCGTATTCAGGAACGGAAGCGTTCGGGACTAAGCCGCAAAAAGGAGCTAGAGCACTTGGCCCACTGGTTTGCTTCGATCGAAACGGTCGAGGAGGCGCACAGGTTGTCCGCATACGCTTTCGGATTGTTCCCGACGAGGCACTTGCAGGGCGAGGATCTGCGCGACTCGGACCGGGCGGACATGTCGTCCTGGGAGGAGCGGCCGATGGTGCGCATGCTGCGTTCGCGCAGCCGCAAGCGCGGAGAGCGTCAGCCGGCGGACGCGGTGCGTGACAACGAGCGGCGGAAGCAGCGGGAGCGGGAAGCGTTCAAACTGCGGCAGGCAGAGGAATGGCGGATGATCGCGGCGTTACTAGAGCGGAGCTCCGTCAAAGTGTCGGAGCTCGGGCCGGTGACGGCCAAGGAGCGGCTACGGTTGCTGCAGTGGATCGGCCGGTGCATGACGACAGGAAATGGCCACTCGTTTGTTACGCCGGAAGGCGTGTTGATTCGGATGAGCAATCCGCGTACGGCGGAGCGGACAATCTTGCACGCGGAAGACGGCGAGTTGGAAATGGCAAACTACGAGCTGCATTTTAGGCTGACGGAAGCGGCGAATGGCTTGGCCGTGGGAACAGCCGCAAAGCAGGGGGCAAACGGGGCCGATATTGCCGCTGCGGAAGCGGCTGCGGCGGCCGATACGGCAGAAGTCGAGGGAGAAGCCGGATCAAGATTTGAATCGGAGGTCCGATCCGAAAACGAGGCGGAAAGGCAGGGGCGGTAGATGGCTGGAGGTGCGCTCAAAAGACTAAGCAAACGGGGAATAAACGCCGAGCAGGCGGCCGAACGAAAGCGCGCGTGCATGCACGCGCTCTTGAACCGTCCGTGGGTTGCAAAGGAGGAAGACCCGGACTTGTATTTTGCCATCCGGGACCATTACGAGGAGCTGCGCGACTGGTTTATGGATAAGGCAGGTTTTCCGCTGATTATGACCCGGACAATCGCCAAGCTGGACAAGACGCCTGTGAAGGCGCACCCGTGGATGGGTTTTCCTGAGTTTCGCGAAAAGCGGGACTACGTTTTTTTTGACATTATAGAATTTATAAAATTTCGGGGTGGGAGAGGCCTTCCGCCTCGTTTTTGTTTTTGGTAAGGTAAACGTATGGAGACGAACATTTTGAAGCGAATCTTCTTTGACGAGCATAGACACTGGGAGCGATTTGTTGCGAAGCATAAGGACAAGCTTCGATCCAACGTGATCAAGGAAGTGGAGAAATTCCGGAAATGCGGAGATCCAAGGAATGGCTTTAAGCTAATGGTGTGCGAAGGCTGCCACGACCTACGGCTCGTTCCGTATCGTTGTAAAGGAAGATTCTGTACGACCTGTTCATGCGGAGAAACAGAGGAATGGGCACGTCTCCTGGAACAAGATGTATTCCAAGTCAACCACCGCCATGTCGTCTTCACGATCGACGAAGGATTACGGGAAATCTTTCTGCTCCATCGGGCAAAATTACTCAAAGAATTTATGGATGAAGCGGTACGCTTAGTCAAAGAACATTTTGAGAAGAAACATAAGGTAACTCCCGGAATCGTAGCCGGGTTGCATACGTTTGGGGCACGGCTTAACTTCAATCCTCATGTCCATATGCTAGTAACCATGGGAGGGATGAAGAAGAACGGCGAGTGGAAAACATACGATTTTATTCCGTTCGAGATGCTGCGTAAGCAATGGCAGACGGTTGTTTTGAAGCTGATTCGTCGAAAGTTAAGTGAACAAGAGAAAAAGCAAGTGCAGTCCCGTTTGCAAAAAGCTTACTGCGAGAACGGAGAAGGCTTTTATGTGCATGCTCCGAAACAGAAAGGGAACGTCAAGCAGCAACTCGGATATATCGGGCGATACATGAGAAGACCAGCGATAGCGGTTAGCCGGATCGAAGCGTATGACGGAGAAAAGGTGACATTTCGTTACCGGGATAAGAATGACGGGGAAGAGAAGACCGAGACGATTTCGGTAGAAGAATTTATTGGTAGACTTGTGCGGCATATTCCGGATGAAAACTTCAAAACGATCCGTTACTACGGGGTTTATTCGCGGCGGATCAAGAGCCTGTGTAAGAAGTTAGTCAGTGAGTGGCAACAAGCCGCGAGAAGATGGATTGTCAAGGCAAAGCGGATATTAAAACGCAGAACGTGGAGTGAACGGATCAAGGAGCAGACGGGGAAGCCGCCATGTTGCCCAAAATGCGAAAGTTATTACGAATACAAGGGAGAAGCCTGCCTTGAGGATGGGAAGTTGAAGGTGAAGTACGCGGTGTGCTCCACCTCAAAGGCATGTCTGGAGAGGATGATTCGGGATGTCGCCGGTGTCAAAGAAACGAAAGGTAGCGAAGAAAAAGAAAAAGCCGCAAAGCGGGCTGCATAGCAAAGCGAAAGTAACCTACATCTGTCTTCAATGTCATACAACAGAAGAGATTCCGCTGAATGTCGTTCGAAATTTCGATGCGATGGATGATGGAGATCCGACAGTACCTCCGCAATTCAGCTGCGAAGAATGTGGAGGAGGCATGTACCCGGAATATTACGAGGGAATTCATGGTTACGAGTACAGGATTAGCGATGTAAGAAAATAGCCGGGTATAAGTTTTTCTCCCACACCCGGCCATTTTACACGTATGAACTCAGTTGAACGAACTTAAAAGGACGCCGCCAGGCGTTTTTCTTACCTATGGACTGTGGTATTTGGAAGGAAAAACGGAGTTGGACCAGTTCCTGCTCACCGACATCGTGGAGGAAATCCGCGAGCAGATGCTGAGCGCGGGGCTGGAGGCCGACTGGCGGAATTACTATGACCGCTTGTCGATGGCCAGAGCGCTGAAGAAGCTGCGGGCGCTTGGCGTGCTGCACAGCGTCGACGGCGATGAGGGCCAGTGGGCGCAGGACGCGGAGCGCAATGCATTGTACGAGTGTTCGCCTTTGGCCCGATATGTGCTTCGGCGCTTTCCGCGCGATTTGACGGGCTGCTCGCGGCTGGAGGAGTTGGAAGACCCCATTCCGTACGCCGACACACAGGACGGGCAGTCGATGCGGCGGCGGCACCGGATATACCGCCGGCTGCTATTGGAGCCGGCGGTGGTGGACAGGCACTGGGATGAGGAAGATTTGAATTATGTGCTGTGGCAGCGGCGGGCGATCATCGATCAACTGGAAAATATGCTCGGCTGGACCGGGCGGCGTTACCGGGAAGGGCTGTGGTTTTTCCATCCCGAGCTGACCGGCGAGAGCGAGCTGTTTCCGACGATGTCGGCCGCTTCGGATTTGGCGCTGCTGCTTGCGAGCGAAATCCGCAAGGAACTGGCGGAGGGAGGCGTATTGTACGTGGAGGACAACGGCACGGTCCGATTGACCAAGGCGGATATCGAGACGCTTCTGTACAGGCTACAGCTTAAACATAAAGAGTTTTGGAGCAAGGATCTTCGGGAAGCTGCCTCCCAGGAACTGGCGGAACTGTGTATGAACCATTTAGCCGAATGGGGGCTGGGAGAGTGGGAGGGCGAGACTTCGTTCCTGATCTCGCCCGTACTGGCTAGATGGAGTTCGGAATATGCAAATAACGATTTTGATACTTAGGTGTGGTGGATCAACATCCAAACGGGAGGATTTAACTGATGGAACAGCAAATGGTGGAGCAGGAAAGCGGTCTGAGAGCGGACGGGGCTTCCGGTCAAGGCGGCCGAGCGGCCGCAAGGTGGCAGATGCATCGCGTCGGGATTTTGAATTTCTGGTATTACGATGAAGAGGAATTTCAACTCGAGGAAGGCCGGCTGATCTTGCGCGGCGCCAACGGGTCGGGCAAGTCGGTTACAATGCAAAGCTTCCTGCCGCTCGTGCTGGATGGCGACAAGCGGGCGCACCGGCTTGACCCGTTCGGTTCGCGGGACCGCCGCATCGAGTATTATTTGCTTGGCGAGGAGGACGGCGGTAAGACGGATACGACGGGCTACTTATGGATGGAATTCAAGCATGGTGCGACCGGAGCGTACAGAACGGTAGGCATCGGGCTGCGGGCGAGAAGAAACGCGGCCCAGGTGCAGTTCTGGGGGTTTTTGCTGGAGGATGGGCGGCGCATCGGGCGTGACTTCTGGCTTTACGACCGTAATGGATGGCTGGAGGACGGCGTACGCATTCCTCTCGACCGCAAGGAACTGGAAGCGAAGGTGGGAACGGGCGGCCAGGTCGTTTTGGATCAGAAATCGTATCAGGATATGGTGAACAAGCATATTTTCGGGTTCGCGGATACGGATGCTTATCAGGACTTGCTCCAACTCATGATTCAGTTGCGGAGTCCAAAGCTGTCCAAGGACTTCAAGCCGTCGGCGATCTATGAGATTCTCCATCAGGCGCTGCCGCCGTTGATGGAGGAGGAGCTGCGGCCGTTGTCAGAGGTGCTGGAGGACATGGACCAAATGACCGACCGGCTGGACGAACTGAAGCGGCATCGCGCCGAGATGGTGAAGCTGCAGGAGCGGTACGATTTTTACAACAAGCATGTGTTGTATACGAAATCTGAGGACATGTTGGAGGCCAAAGCTGCTTATGATGAAGTCGCTGCCAGAGTAAGAAGGTCCGAAGAGACGCTGGCGCAAGCGGAGGCGGAAAAGGCGGGGGCTGTGACAGAGCGCAGCGGCATCCAGAACCGGTTGCAGGAGATTGCCGTCGAGCGCGAATTGTTGGAGAAGCATGAAGCTATCGGCAAGCAACGGGAGTATGAGGCGGCCGCGGCGGCTTTGGCGGACACGGAAAAGCAGTTGGAACGCGCAAAGGAAAAAGCGGGCAAGGCCCGCATAAAGCAAGAGCAACTTGAGCGCGGGCTGCAGGAGGCCGAAGCCAAGCGGGACACCGCCGAACGGGAGCAACGGGAACTCCTGAACGAGTTGGAGGCGATTGCGGGCGACATGGAGTTTGCCGGGCATGTCGTATATCACCGGTATTGGACAGCGAACGTGCCGGTGGATGATCTGTGGAAAGAGGCGTGGCGAAAAGATCTGCGCACGCATCGCGATGCTGTGGAACGGGGCCTGGCCAAGGCGGCGGAGGAAAAAATGGCGGCTGCGCTGGTCAAGGAAAGCGAAATCGAGTTGGGTGAAGCGAGCCGAGCGCGGGATGAGGCGGAGCGCGAGCGCGGCGAGCGGGATAAGCGGTTTGCTGACAGCAAGGAGGCGTTTAAGGACGAGATTGTCGCCTGGCAAAGCGGGCTACGGCAACTGCCTTTTAATGAGGAGGCGCTGCGCGAGACGTTTGGGGCGCTACGCGAGTACGGACTGGAGCAGACCTCGCTGGAGCCGGTGCGGGGGCCGCTGCTGGACCGGTACGAAGCGGCCCGGGATCGTTTGGTGGCCCGCCGGCTCGATATGGAGAAGCAGCGGAGGGATTTGTTGGCGGAGCGCTCGAGCTTGCAGGAAGAGAAGCGCGGCTGGGAGCAAAGTCGGGAGCCGGAACCCGGGCGCAGCACAGCACGTGCGAAATTCCGCGAAGCTAATGCAGAGCGAGGCGGGGCGCCGCTCTTCGCTGCGTGCGATTTCCGGCCGCACGTAGGCGATGACACCAAGGCGCGGATCGAGGAAGCGCTGGAGCGTTCGGGGTTGCTTGATGCCTGGCTGTCCCCGGACGGCCGGGTGCAGGAGTGTGGCAATGACGATGAAGAAGCCTGGATCGTACCTCGTCCGCAGGAATTCGGCTATACGCTGGCGGACATGTTGGTTGCCGATCCACCAGAGGGAAGCGGGCTCACGGCCGCGGCGATCGATGCGGTACTGCGCAGCTTTTTGTGGGACGAGGAAGGCGGCCTACTGGATGACGGCGACTGGAGCGGCATGATCGCAGCCGACGGCTCTTACCGGCTTGGCCCGCTCGCCGGGAAGGCGGCGGTGAAGGAGCGGGCGGAGTATATCGGCAAGGAGACGCGCCGCCGTACCCGCATGATGGAAATTGCCCGGCTGGGCGAGGCGATCGCCAGATTGGACGCCGTGCTGCGAGAGCTGGACGAACGGCTTGCCGGTCAGGAGGCAGCGGAAAGGCAGTTGGCGGTAGAGCGTGAGCTTTTTCCCGGAGGGGCGGACCTGGCTGGAGCCCTGCGCGAACTACAGGCAGCGGATTATCGGCTGCAGGCTGCGGCCCGGCAGGAAGCGCAGGCCAATGAGCGGTTCAAGGCGAAGTCGGCGCAGTGGCGCGAACTGCAGCGAGAGTTGGTAGAGCTGACCGCGAACTGGACCCGGTTGAAACGCGAGCCGGATCTTGCGGCGGCGGTTAACGCCTTGCGCGATTATGAAGCGTCGCTTTCGGACCTGCATTCCGCCTGGCGGCAGTACAGGGACGCTCACGCGTCTTGGGAGCGGTTCAAGGATGAGTTGGACGCTTTGATCCTGGAACTGGAGGATGAAGAAGCACTGGCGGAAGAGCTCGGCGAGCGGCAGCGGGATCAGCGCGCTCAGGTGGATACGTTGCGGAGGCTGATCGAGGAGTTAGGGTTGGCCGATGTTGCGCGGAGGCTGGAGGAACTGAAGCGCGAGCAATCTGCGTTACTTGTCCGCGTCAAAGAACAGGAGCGGCTGCTCGATGCGGCCAAAGACAAGGCATCCCGGGCGGAAGCACAGCTGGTGCTGCTGCGGGAGCAGGCAGAAGTGCTGCACGTCGAGTTGGAACGAACGCTGGAGCAACTGCTAGCAGAGCTGCGCCAAGGTCTGGTTGACGAGTGGCGGAGCGTAGCGACTGAGGCGGATACAGCGAACGCGGCGAACTCGGGCGCAGCCACAACTCGGGCAGTTTTCCTGCAGGCCTCTGCCAAAGAAATTCTGCGGCAATACGAACCCTTGTTTACCGGGCGTAATGCCGAAAACATCGTTAACCGTTTGTTGGAGCAGTTTAATGCCGCGCGCATGCTGCTGACGGAGTATGTGCTGGAGACGGTTGCGGATGAAACAACCGGACGTTTGTTGCTGCTTTCCATGCGTAACCCCCGCCAGCCGCTGCCGCCGCAGGCGTTGCTGGAAGAACTCGAACAGCAGGAAGCGGAGCAAAGCGCTTTGTTAAGTGAGAAAGACCGCGAACTGTATGAGGAAATCATTCTCCGCAGTGTTGGCAAAGCGATCCGGCAGCGAATTCACCGTGCGGAGCAATGGGTGCGGGAAATGAACAAGCTAATGGAGGAGCGAGACACATCAAGCGGTCTTCGCTTGAAGCTTGAGTGGCAACCTAAAGTCGCGGCGGGGGAACAGCAACTCGATGTCTCCGACCTGGTCGAACTGTTGAAGCGGGATTCTCATAGGCTGCGCGAGGACGAAATCGACGCGATGATCGAGCATTTTCGTGGGCAAATCGTCAGCGCAAAACAGGCAGCCCAGGAGGAGCAGGAATCGCTGCGTCAACATCTCTACCAAGTGCTAGATTATCGCAACTGGTTCCAGTTTGAACTGAAATACAAAAAAGGTGAGCAGATTGGTTACCGTCCGCTCACCGATGCGCGCTTCAACGTGCTGAGCGGGGGCGAAAAGGCAATGGCCATGTATATTCCGCTGTTCGCCGCCACATGGTCGCGGTATTCCGACGCGAGAACCGACGCGCCGCGGCTTATTTCTCTTGACGAAGCGTTCGCGGGCGTGGATGAGGAGAACATGCGGGATATGTTCAAGCTGCTGACGGATATGGGCTTTGACTATATGATGACCTCCCAGGTGCTGTGGGGTTGCTACGATACGGTTCCAAAGCTGGCGATTTATGAGATTTACCGGCCGAAGGACGTCGATTTCGTTACCTTGTTCCGCTACCGTTGGAATGGCAAAATCAAGGAATATATAGAAAGCGGTGCAGAAGAATGAGCGGCGGGCGGATGAACGATCGTTCAGATCAGGCGGCCAAAGCCCGGGACTATTTTTCTCGTCCCGGGTTCAAGAGAATGCTCGAAGCCGTCTGGAAGCGATACGCCAGTCTGGAGAAGGCGGGCGGGCACGCCGTCATCAGTAGATCTACTGCAGCGGAATGCGAGGCGATCAATACCTTTTTTGGCTGGTACAAAAAACCGGGGGACGATATCCGAGTACCACTTGCGGATTTTGAACAGGAATTGCTGGAATCGGCATTTACCTTCACGATTACCGAACTTCATGAAGTCCTGACCGGCGAGCCGCTGCGAACCAAATCGGATCGGGAATTGCTGGCGATGCAGGAGTGGGGGAGGTTGTTTGAGACCCTGGAAGCCCAGTTTGCGGAGCAAGGAACGCCACTCCAGCCGGCTGTGGCGGAATGGTTAAGTGGTTTGCGCCACGGCCGTGCAGCCGGTTACCGCACCTTGCGTGAGCTGTGGCGCGCTGCTCCCGAGACGGCGCAAAGAGAGCTGGCGAGTGCCACATGCGCGTGGAACCTGCTGCTTGCGGGGGATGCAACAGCAGGTTTGGGCGAGAACGGTAGCCCACCATCAGCTGTCCGCCTACCGGTGCTGGCCGCGCAAACTACCGGCGATCCGCATGCGCTGGACCGGAACGTCCCGGCAGGGCGGCTGCTGTTCCAGGCCTTACGCTCCAAGGAGCTTGGGAAGCAGTTTGCCGAAACGGATCAAACTGACCCATCAGATCCCGAGGCGATACCCGGCTTGTCATCCGGAGTGGATACCTTGGAGGCGCGTGAGATTTACCGCAGCGCGGGAATTTTTGATGACGACATATCTTCTCTCGTTCATATTTATTGCCCTTGGGACGGCGGTAACGGGCCATATGTTTTATCGTTAAGGCAAGTTGAGATAACCAGCGTGCTTTCTCCGATCACCGATTTTTATGTGGTAGAGAATCCAGCGGTATTTTCCACTTTGGTTGATTTGAATGAAGCCAATGAATCCGCCTATACTGCGGGACCGATGCTAGTTTGCACCAGTGGACCGGCAAGCGCAGCGGCATTGCGCCTGATCGATCGTTATTTGGAGGAAAACCTGGTTTCCGGCCACCTATATTACTCTGGTGATTTTGATGTTAAAGGGATTTCGATCGGAAATGTTCTGGCTTCCCGTTATGGGGACCGATTTACCGCCTGGCGTTTTAACCGGGAAAGTTACATGGAGGGGTGTGCCTTGGCGCTTCCCAATGGCGTAACCTTATCAACAGAAGAGCGGCTTCGTTTGGCTAAGATGCAGGCCATTTGGGATAACTCGCTGTGCAACACGATGCGCGATGTAGGACGTAAGCTATTTCAAGAGCAAATAATCGTAAATTTGATCAATGATTGGCGAAAAGCGGTCATAGGAGGGGAGATCGGCGGCCGTTTGCATTCCAAATGAAGTGCGCAATATCATGCAACGGATGTACAGAATTAAGCTGGACATTTATGAGCGATATGACGTTAAAGTGAAAGCTGTAAATGTATTCTTCTTAAGACCGGTGCTGTGGTTCTGTCTAGGAGCTGCCTCGTGCTGGTCTTATTTTTGTTTTCTGTTCTTTATTCCCATTTCTCGCGCCAACCCTGCATTCCTGTCCATATCGAGCACAAAGGACGTTCTCATTTCGGCACCGATCCCGTATGCTTAAAGTAACTTTGGTGTGGACAAGGACGGAAAGGAAGGTGATCTGCTTGGGGAAGAACAAGATCAATCTGCTGACCAAGCTGTTGATTTCCTATTGGCTTGTGCTGCTGTTTCCGGTGCTGATCATTTTGTTTTATTATTATCCGCAGTCGGCGACGGCGGTGAGAGCGAAGGAAATGGATTGGAACGCTCATATCACGGAGCAGTTCATGACGTCGATGGACACGTTCACGCGATATGTGTACAATCTGCCGTTCGAGCTGGCGCAGAATCGGGAGTTCCGGCTGTACCAGGCGGAGGAGAGCGATTACCAGCGGGTGCTAATTGCGAATGAAATGAAAAAATACAACGCCACCGATGCCTTCATTTACAACACCCTGCTCTATGTGCGAAACATCGGCATGTTATTCTCCAAAACTGGAAGCGCATACAGTTTGGAGGATATGGCCACTCCCGGGATCGGCTTCACCTATGAGGATTGGCAACCCGCCTATATGAAGGAGACGTTGAACACGTTGGACGCGCCTCTCGTCCGGCCGGTGGAGGAGATCGTCATTCCCGGCAACAACCGGGTGCGGATGCTGACCTTTCTGCAGCCGTTGCCGGTCGGCGGGTCCCATTCCCCCGGCGTGGTGATGATCCTGGTCCGGGAGGATACGATTCTCCGCATGATGCGATCGGTGTCCGAGCACTATCTCGGAGACTTTTTTATCCTCGATGGGCAGGGCCAGCCGTTGGTCGCTTCAAACGGTTCGCTGTACCGGAGCTCGGACGATCTGCCGAGTCTGGTGGAGCGAATGGAGCGGGAGAACGGCGGCGATCCCGTCTCCGGCATCCACCAAATCAACGGCACAACGTATATCGTCTCCTATGCGGTTTCGGACAAAAACGGCTGGAAATACGTCAGCCTGCTTCCGCTAACGGAATCGCTGCAGGATTTGCGCGCGATCCAGTTGAAAACCGCGCTGCTGGTCGGCTTCATCCTCCTGCTGGAGGTTATCGTGATTTACGTCTCGATCCGCAACAATTACCACCCGATCAAACGGCTGGTGGAGTTTGCCACCGGCTTGTTCGAGCCGCAGGAGCAAAAGCCGATGAACGAGCTCGAGACGCTCCGCTATACGCTTAGCGGCTTATCCGCCGCCAACAGCCGGCTGGACGAGGAAGTGAAGGGGACGCTTCCCTTGATGCGGGACAACCTGCTGCTCGAGCTGGTGAACGGACACTTCCTCGCTTGGGAGCCGTTCGCGAAGAAGGCGGCAAAGGTTGGGATCGGCCTGGACGGGCCGCTCCTTACGGTGGCCGTTATTTCCTGCGAAGCCGGGACGGAAGCGGCGGAGCGGATCTGGGGCGCTTGCCGAAGCGAAGAAGAGCGGTTTCCCGCAGGCGTGAAGGGGTATTTTTTCAAAAGCATCTATCACCACGAAATCGTGCTGGTCTGCGCCCATGGCGCGAATTTTGCACTCAAAGCGCATTTGGCGCGGCTGAAGGAGGAACTTCAGCGGCAGGCGGGCGACGGCGTCGGAGGAGGCCGGGCCATTATCGGCATCGGTCGTCCTGGCGAAGGGCGGAATCCCCAGGCCGCGCATGTTTCCTATTTGCAAGCGCAGCGCACAGCGGAGCAACTGAGGCTTCGCGGCGACAGCGCCTTGCTATGCTACGACGAGTTCGAAACGCCGTCAGCCGGGACGGTATCCTATTTCGCCGAGCTGCTGCAATCCCTGGAGCTGGCTATTCTGAAAAACGAAGCTGCCCAGGTGGAATCCCTGATTGAACGGCTCGCCGGTTACCTTAGCGGCAACGGGATGTCGCCGCACATGCTGCGCAGCGTGTACTTGAACACGGCCAGCGTGATCTTCAACGGGCTTCAGCGGTTCCGTCAGGACGACCAGAGTCTGCTGCGCCTGACCGACGCCGCGTTTGGGCCCCGCTACACGCTGGAGCAAATGGCCGGAATCTTGCGGGAGAGCGGGGACAAGCTGTGCGAGATGATCCGTGAGACGGTGCCCCAAAGCCGTATGGCTTCCCGGGAGGAATTGCTCGCAGCACTTGAAGAGATGGGCACGGACCCGAATTGTTCCCTGCAGCTAATGGCTGACTATTTCAGCATGTCGGCGTCTAACTTTAGCCATTATTTCAAGAAAACGGTAGGCCAGAACTTCAAGGAGACGCTCGACCGGCTGCGCATCCGGCAAGCTGCACGTTTATTACGGGAAAGCGAAGAGACCCTGGAGGCAATTGCTGCCCAGTGCGGATATACCAACCTCTCCAGCTTTATCCGCTCCTTCAAGAAGATTCTGGGCACCACCCCTGGCCAATATCGGCAAACCCACAAAGGCTAAGCATTCGTATCTATTTCTTTTTGAACTGGAGCCAGATCGGCGTTTTTTGAATATTTACAAAATTTGAATCGGGTTGAAAAGCCCGGTCCCGCAGTCTGGCTGATGACCCTAAAGTAATCGCTTTCAAAAAATGAAAATTGGTCCAAAACCGCCCGTTTACGCAGCTTGGCATTGCCCGTTAAAGTCTATGGTGCCTGGATTGGCCAGGCAAGGCAAAGACGGCGGCAGCCATCGTAGACGGAATCCGCGAAGAAATGTGAACGCTTTCGTACACGGCCGCCGCTCAAATCTAATTTGGGGGGAAAGGGAATGCGAAAAAAAGTAACCGTTTTCATGTCATCCGTGTTGGTCGTGGTGATGCTGCTGGCCGGATGCGGCTCGGGAGGAGGCAATGCCGGCAATACCTCGAGTTCGCCGGATGGCGCAGCCGGTACGCCCGGGAACACCACCGGGGAGAAGGTGAAGCTGACGGCGATCATGACAAAGCACCCATTAACCAAGCCGCTCGCCGAAATGGAGTGGCTGCAACAGGTGGAGGACAAGGCCGGCGTGGACATTGAATGGCAGGAGATCACGGCGGATTGGGGGCAGAAGAAAGGAACGATGCTGGCGAGCGGGGATATCCCAGATCTGTTCATCGGGCCGAACGTAATCACCGACGCGGATTTCGCTCAGTTCCAGGGGTTGTTCCAAGACCTGTCCACGATGCTGGATCAGGCCCCGAACGTGCAGGCCATGTTCGAGGCCAAGCCGGAGACCCGGCTGATCGCTACTCAACCCGACGGCAAAATCTACGGTTTGCCGAAGTACCAGCGGTTTTGGCCGGCCGCGTCCACCAGACAATACATCAACCAGAAGTGGCTGGATCATCTGGGGCTTCAGATGCCGACGAACTGGGATGAGCTGTATGACGTGCTTGTGGCGTTCAAGGAGAAGGACGCGAACGGAAACGGCGACCCGAACGACGAAATCCCGATGGATTGGCCGGGTGGGATTGGCGGCTACTTCAACCCGGCCGTACTGCTTGGCAGCACGGGGATGACCTTGTCCGACGGGAACGCGGAAGGCTACTTCGTCGAGGACGGTCAGGTGAAGAATTACCTGATCGATGACCGGTATAAACAGATGGTTGCCTTCCTGAGCAAGCTGTACAAGGCCGGGTTAATCAACCGGGAAGTGTTCACTCACGATTACACGAAATACCAATCCGTCGCCCGCGGGGAAGGAGATACGGCCAAGGTCGGCTTTACCTGGGGCTGGGTGGCGTCGGACCGATTCGGTGAGCAACTCGCTCCGCAATACACGTCCATGGCCCCGCTGAAAGTATCGGCCGCGGACACCGTAAAGCCCTCCTGGATGTACGATTACTACAACCTGAACTACGGCGTGAACCACATCGTCATGTCGGCCAAAGCGAAAAACAAGGAAGCCGCCATGCGCTTCATCAACGAGCTGTACGACCCCAAGGTCGGCATCCAGGTGTTGTTCGGCTCGATCGGCCCGAATATCCAGGACAACGGGGATGGTTCGTATAGCGTACTGCCGCCGGCCGATGCCAAGATGGACCCGGGTACGTGGAAATGGACGTCGACCATGGCGGACAACGGCGCTTTTTATATCTCGGACGATATGAAGCTGACCCTTGGCAAAGATATGCAAGAGGTGCTTGGCCAATCGGAACCGCTCAAGGAAGCGCTGCAGGTGGACCAGGAGAACGATATTTTCCCGGCGATGTTTATCAAATACTCTACGATGGACAACAACACGTTAAGCCTCAATAATACCAACATCATGAACCTCGCCAACGCTAATTTTGCCAAGTGGGTCACCAAAGGCGGCGTCGAGGCGGAATGGGACGCGTACGTGAAGGAAGCCCAGAAGGCCGGGATCACGCAGAATCTGGAGATCATGCAGAAATACTACGAGGAATACAAGAGCAAAAAGTAAGGGGGCCGAGTTGCATGCAGGTTCGCAAAGGGCTGCAGGCCCTCGTACGCGATTATCAATTATGGATCATGATCCTGCCCGCGATCGCCGTTATCCTCATCTTTAACTATATCCCGATGTACGGAATCCAGCTCGCTTTCCGCGACTACGATTTCAGCAAAGGGCTGACCGGGGGCGAGTGGCGGGGACTGGCCTACTTTCAGCAGTTTATCGACAGCTATCTGTTCACCGACCTGATGCGGAACACGTTTCTGATTAGCCTGGCGAGCATCGTGCTCGGCTTCCCGGCTCCGATCGTACTGGCGCTCATTTTGAACCAGATCCGGCGCAAAAAAATGAAGCAGCTCATGCAAACGACGGTGTATCTGCCGCATTTTATCTCGGTGATCGTGCTGGTCGGCATGCTGAATGTGCTGCTGTCCCCCGAAACCGGGGTGGTCGGCTATATGTTCAAATATCTGGGGCTCGGACATATTAATCTGCTGGCATCCACCGAGACTTTCATCCCGGTTTATGTGCTTTCGGACATTTGGCAGCACTGCGGCTGGAACAGTATCATTTACCTGGCTGCCTTGTCTACGGTCGATCCCCAGCTCTACGACGCGGCCAAAATCGACGGCGCCACCCGGTGGCAGACAGTTCGCTTTGTTGACTTGCCGGCGCTCGTGCCAACGATCATCATTTTATTCATTCTCAGCATGGGGAACATTCTCAGCACCGGATTTGAGAAGATTTTCCTGATGCAAAACGCGCTCAACCTCCCAGTTTCAGAAGTCATTGCCACCTACGTGTACAAAATCGGGATCGTGTCCAACCAGTTCAGCCTAGCTTCGGCCATCGGCTTGTTCAATACGCTGATTAACTTCGTGTTCCTGTTTGCCATGAACGCGATTTCGAAACGGGCCTCCCATAACAGCCTGTTCTAAAATCGGAAGGAAAGGAGGAGACGACAGGCATGGGCCAAATCGGAACGCAAATCGGGGGCAAGGGGCCTGCGGTGAGAACTGCCGGAGCGCGGTCGGGCGGCGGGGAGTTGGTGTTTAAAATCGTGCTCGGACTGGTCTGTACCGTCATTTTTCTGTTGATTGCTTATCCGCTGTATTTCATCGTCATCGCTTCGTTCAGCGACTCGACGCTCGTCTCGACGGGCAAGGTACTGTTCTTACCGAAAAACGTCAGCTTATTCGGCTACCGCGAGATTTTTCAGGACGGGCGAATTTGGACGGGGTACCGGAACACGCTGTTTTACACCTTTTTCGGCACGCTGGTCAACCTTCTGTTCACGCTGCCGGCAGCTTACGTGCTGTCCCGCAAGGAATTCAAGGCGAGACGGGTGATCATGTTCCTGTTCGTGGTCACGATGTTCTTCAATGGGGGACTGATCCCGACGTACCTGCTGATGAAAGACCTGCATCTGACCAATACGGTCTGGGTATTCATCGTGCCGTTTTGTGTGAACGTGTTCTACCTGATCATCGCGCGCACGTTCTTCGAAACCTCGTTGCCGCAGGAACTGCACGAGGCGGCAGTGATGGACGGGTGCTCGCATTTCACCTTTTTCGTGAAAGTGGCGCTGCCGCTGTCGAAGGCGCTGGTGTCCGTGATCGGCTTGTATTACCTCGTCGGGCATTGGAACGACTTCTTCACCGCGCTGATCTACATCCGGGACAACGACCTTCAGCCGCTGCAAATGGTCCTGCGGGACATCCTGCTGTCCAACCAGGTGTTCGCGAACGGGGCCGGCACGGGCGGCGACGCCGGCGGTTACGCGCAAAGGTATGCCGACCAGATCAAATATGGCGTTATCATCGTGTCCACGCTGCCGATCCTCGTGATTTATCCGTTCATTCAAAAATACTTCGAAAAAGGCGTGATGATCGGTTCGATCAAGGGGTGAGCGGCGGGTTGCCATGAGATTACGATTTGCAAGCCCGGGGGGCGGAGGCCTTCCGGGCTTTTTTTGCATGAGCGTGCCGTAAGTAATAAAGGTAAAAAAGGGCCTTATTCGCTCCAAAGATAGAGTTTGGCTTGAAATAGCGGACATTTTTACCCTTATCTTTGAAAAATGGGCGGTGAAGAGGTGAGTTTGACGGGAGTTCAGGAAAATAAGGCCACAAAATTCCCTTATTCAACGCAAAAAGGGACCAAAAGGTGAAATAAGGCCATAAAAGTCCCTTATTTCCGCCTGGGGTGACAATGTGCATGATTATGATGATTTTAATAAACTTCGCCATCTCCATTAATCCAGCGTAAACAGTCAAAACCTATACTCTTCTTGGGTCGAAATCAACAGAAATACATAGCGAACCCATAATAATCCACAGGGAGTGCATAGAAACCATGAAATTCGGATTAAAGAGGCAGTTAGCGCTGGGTCTGGTTTTATCCTTGTTTGTATTGATGCTGGCCGCTTGTGGTGCAGGGGGCAACGGAGGCAACGGGAGTAACGCAACTGCAACGGATACAAGCGGGGCGGCGCAGGCGGAAGAGCTCTCGCTGGCCGATCTGGAAGCGAGGGCCAAAGAAGAAGGTTCCGTCGTGAGCGTTGGCATGCCGGACACATGGGCGAACTGGAAAGATACGTGGTCGGATCTGAAAACGAAGTATTCGTTGGATCACATGGATACGGATATGTCGAGCGCCGAAGAGATCGCCAAATTCGAAGCGGAGAAGGATAAGCCGACCGCGGACATCGGTGACGTCGGTATCGCATTTGGTCCGGTTGCGGTGGATAAGGGCGTAACTCAACCGTACAAAACCTCGTACTGGGACGAGATCCCGGATTGGGCCAAGGACAAGGACGGCCACTGGGTCGTAGGTTACCAAGGTTCCATCGCATTCTTCACGAACACGGACCTGGTCAAAAATCCGCCGCAAAGCTGGGAAGACCTGAAGAACGACGACTACAAAATCATTGTTGGCGATGTGACCAAAGCTGCGCAAGCGCAAATGGCCGTGCTGGCGGCCGCCATCGCCTACGGCGGGGACGAGACAAACATCGAGCCGGGGATTGCTTACTTCGAAGACTTGGCGAAAAAAGGCCGCTTGTCCAGTGCGGAAGCTTCGCTGGCCAACATCGAAAAGGGCGAAGTGCAAGTGACCCTGTTCTGGGACTTCAATGCCCTGAACTACCGCGATCAACTGGGCGGCGCGGACAAGTTTAACGTGGCGATTCCGAAGGAAGGCAGCGTGGTCAGCGGCTACGCCACGATCATCAACAAATACGCGCCGCATCCGAATGCCGCCAAGCTGACGCGGGAATACATCTTGAGCGATGCCGGCCAAATCAACCTGGCGAAGGGCTATGCCCGTCCGATCCGCGATAGCGTGCAGCTTCCGGAAGACGTTGCTGCCAAGCTGCTGCCGACTGAGGCCTATGCCAATGTGAAACCGGTCAGCGACTACAAGGCCTGGGAAGAGACGGCGAAGAAGTTGCCGCAGCTGTGGCAGGAGCGCGTGCTCGTTCATATGAACTAATCGGGCAAATCACGGGCCCGTGTTCAACCATTTGAAGGGGTGCGTCAAACGTCTTGGACGGGAGGCGCCCCTTTTTTTAACAAGGAGGGTGTGGCGTGAAGCGGAAAAATCGCCGGTATTTGCTTGGGCTCGTTCCTTTCGTCGTCATGGTGGCCCTGTTCCAGCTGGTGCCAATCGTGTCGATGATTACGGGAAGCGTCAGCCTGGAGGACGGCGCCGGAATGACGTTGGGGTATTACACCCGAATTTTTCAAAGCGAGTATTATCTCAAAGCGATTCAGAACAGCTTGCTGATTTCGGTCTTTTCAAGCGTGATCGGGATTGCCGTTGGATTGGCCTGCGCTTACGCGGTGACGCGATTTGCACCGAGGATGCGGGACCGTCTGATCATGGTGTCCAATATGACATCGAATTTCGCCGGCGTACCGCTCGCCTTCGCGTACATTATTCTGCTGGGGAGTAACGGGGTATTTACTTTGCTCTTTAAGCAGTGGGGCTGGGACGTGCTTGCCGGTTTTAACTTATACAGCTGGTCGGGGCTGGTGCTGGTGTATGTCTATTTCCAGGTTCCCCTGGCTTTATTGCTGCTGTACCCTTCGTTTTACGGCATTCGTGAGCAATGGAAAGAGGCGGCATCGCTGCTGGGCGCAAGTCCTTGGCAGTTTTGGAGAACGATCGGGATTCCGGTACTGCTGCCAGCCGTGTTCGGTACGCTGGGGATTTTATTCGCGAATGCCATGGGTGCTTACGCGACTGCTTATGCCCTCGTCGGAAGTAACTTCAACCTGCTCGCCGTACGGATTGGCAACCTGGTTTCCGGTGACGTTGTAACCGAGCCGCAGCTGGGGAATGCGCTGGCAGTAATCCTAGGCCTGTCGACGCTATTGGCGGTGTACCTGAACCACAAGATGACTCAGCGGCTGCACCGGTTCCAACCCGGCTCGGCGGAACAGAAGGCACGCAACCATCGGAAATGGCCAAAGCTGAAGTCGCCTGCGCTGAAGGAGGAATTGTGATGCAGACCCCAAGCAAAAAAGCAGGGTGGGCACCGAGAACCCTGATGCTGCTGCTCATGATTTACTTGCTGCTTCCCTTGCTGGCAACGATGATCTACGCGTTTGCGAAAGAGTGGCAAGCAACCCTTCTGCCGGAAAGCTGGACGCTGGAATGGTTTGGTGAGATGTTTCAGGATGCGCGTTTTCTGGATGCGTTATGGAAGTCGCTGTACCTCTGCGCGATCAGCATCGTGCTTAGCCTAGCCGTCATGCTGCCGGCAGTGTTCATTATCACCGTCTATTTGCCCCGGATGGAGAGCTTCATGAAGGGAATTGTCGTGCTTCCTTATGCTGTTCCCGGCGTCGTTGCCGCAGTGGGGCTGATCCGAGCGTATTCCTCCGGCCCGATGAATATTTCGGGGACCGCTTATATTTTGATCGGCGCGTATTTCGTCATCGTCCTGCCTTATATGTATCAGGGTATCCGCAACAGCCTGCTCACCGTATCGGCACCAGAGCTGCTGAATGCCGCGGAGATGCTGGGCGCCGGCCGCATAAAGGCGTTTGTGACCGTGATTTTGCCAAACATCTGGCCGGGGGTGGTGACGTCGACGCTGCTGTCTTTTTCCGTCCTCTTTGGGGAGTTTGTCATGACGAACATGCTGGTGGGCGGTCATATTCAGACGATCCAGGTGTATTTGTCGCGGCGGATGAATGAAAGCGGGCATTTGGCCAGCGCGATTGCGATTTCGTATTTTTTGTTTATTCTGGCGTTGTCCATGGTCTTGATGAAGCTCGGCAAACAAGTAAACAGGGGGATTTCGGAATGAAGCCATATCTGAAGCTGGAAGGGATCCGTAAGCAGTTCGGATCGGCGGCGGTGCTGAATCGTGTGAATTTAGATATCCGCGAAGGGGAGCTGGTTACGCTGCTCGGGCCTTCGGGTTGCGGAAAAAGCACGCTCTTGCGCTGCATCGCCGGCCTGACGGAGATCGACGAAGGGCAGATCTGGCTGGACGATAAGGACATCGTCAACCTGCCTCCCCGCAGTCGGGAGATCGGCATGGTGTTCCAATCGTACGCCTTGTTCCCGAATTTGACGGTCCGCGAAAATATCGAATACGGCATGCGAATGCGCGGCATGGCCAAGGAAGCACGCCGCCAGAGATCCAGCGAACTGCTCGAGCTCATCGATTTGACCGATAAGCGGGACGCTTATCCCGCACAGCTGTCGGGGGGACAGCAGCAGCGCGTAGCGCTCGCCCGTTCCCTGGCCGTCCGTCCGAAGGTGCTGCTGTTGGATGAGCCGCTCAGCGCGCTTGATGCGAAAATTCGCAAAAATCTGCGCACAGAAATCCGCGAGATTCAGAAGCAATTCAACATGACCACGATCTTCGTCACGCACGATCAGGAAGAAGCGTTAACCTTGTCCGACCGGGTCTGCCTGATGAACCAGGGGAATATCATACAGCAAGGGACCCCGGAGGAGTTGTACGCCAAGCCCGCAACGGAGTTCGTTGCGCGGTTCATGGGCAGCTATAACGTGCTGACGCGGGCCGAAGCGTTACGGCTATTCGGCACGGTGCCCGGCGATGCGGAGAGTTACGCCATCCGGCCGGAGGCGCTCTCGCTTATTGGACCGGAGCAAGCGGCTGACCCGGCCCATGCGGGCAAGCCCATCGTGGAGGGCAACGTTCACTCGGCATCGATCCTCGGCAACGTTATTCGTTACGCCATCGATGCCGCCGGCATCCGCCTGACGGTGGATGTGCTGAACGATGGACGCTCTCGGCGGTTCGAGGAGAACCGCCCTGTCACCCTCGTTATGGATCACGCGCAATTGCTGCAGCTAGAGAAGGAAGGGGCTTAGGCAAGTTGTCAATTTCATCTGAGGAGCGCAAGCGCGTCATTATGGAGCAGTTGAAGCAGGAGGGACAGGTGAAGGTCCCGGAGCTGTCGCATCGTTTTACCGTATCGGAGGAGACCGTGCGCCGCGATTTGATCCTGCTGGAGAAAGAAGGTTTGGCTAAAAGAGTCTACGGCGGTGCGGTCCTCCCCAAATTGACCAGCTACGAGCCGCCGTATTTGCAGCGCCAGAAGGACAAGGCGGAGGAGAAGGAGCGGATCGGCCGCGCTGCTGCCGAGCTGATCGAATCCGGGGACACCATCGCCATCGACATCGGGACGACAACGCTGGAGATGGCCAAGGCGATCGCCGGCCGGGAGCGGCTGACGATCCTGACGAACTCGCTGGCGGTGGCGTATCACCTGATGGAGTCGCTGAATGGCGGGAGGTTTTCCGGGAAGATTTTTGTGGTCGGCGGGGAATTAAATCCGGAGCAGCAGTCGTTATCGGGGACAATTGGCGAGCACATTCTGTCGCAATTCCGGGTCGACAAGGCGTTTATCTCCATTGGCGGAATATCCTTGGAGCGGGGGATCAGCGATTATGACGTCGATGAAACGGGCATGTCGCGCCGGATGATCGAGGCGGCATCCCGTACGATTGTGCTGGCTGATGCGTCAAAGCTGGGCAAGGAAGCATTCGTGGAGATCGCGCCGCTGAGCCAAGTACACGCCATTGTCAGCGACGTTGCCGCCCCGAAGGAATGGCTGCAGACGCTGCGCGGCCATCGCATTCAATGGATCGAGGCCACTAACTGAAGGGAGAGAGAGATGGATGTCATTCGCAAAGGCAGAAGCAGAAGCCAAGAAGCTCGTTGTGGTTGTGCTGGATGGATTAAGATATGATGCGGCCCGCAAGTATCTCGGGTATATGGAGCATCTTGTAGAGCAAGGGGAGGCGGCCTGCTATCAAGTGCAGTCGCAGCTGCCGAGCCTATCGCGCCCGCTCTATGAAGTGCTGCTGACCGGTACGCCGGTGGCCCGAAACGGCATTACGGCGAACCATATCAGCAGGCTAAGCCGGGAGCAAAGCGTGTTTCACCTTGCCATCACCGCGGGATTACGAACGGCTGCCGCCGCGTACCACTGGGTTAGCGAGCTGTACAACCGTGCGCCGTTTAACCCGGTGACCGACCGGCATCAGCATGACGAGAAGCAGCCGATACAGCACGGGATTTTTTATTTCGAGGATCACTATCCGGACAGCCATCTGTTCCTTGATGCGGAGCATTTGCGCACAACGTACGACCCCAACTTCCTGTATATCCATTCGATGAACATCGACGATATGGGGCATAAGCACGGCGGGGAAAGCAAGCAGTATGAGGGCGCCGTCCGGACGGTGGATGGGATTCTGGCTACGCTGGTACCGCTGTGGAGATCGCAAGGGTATGAGATTATCGTCACATCCGATCACGGGATGAACGCGATGGGGCAACACGGCGGCACTCAGCCGGAGGAGCGCAACGTTCCGCTGTATGTGTTTGGTGAGCTGCCGATTCCTTCGCCGAAGCTCCAGGGCGATCAGGGGCTGTCACAGCTCTACTTGGCTCCGCTGATGTGCCATTATCTAGGAATCGAGCCTTCCGAGGCCATGGTGAAATGGGAGTAGACAGGAGGAGTTTGCGGGTGAAGGTTGATATGCATTTTCATCTGGAGGAAGGTCCGTATTCCTTGCGCTGGCTTTCGCGTACACTGCAAGGGTTGGCGGCGACCGAGCCGGGGCCGGATCCGGCCTTGGGGCATCATACGATCGAATATGCCGAGGAAATGACAAAGCTGTTGTCCCGGCGGATGGAGAAGGGATGTTATAGCGAAGAGTGGTTGGATCGCTACTTGATCCGGGGACGCGAACGCGGAATTCAGGAGTTTGGCGTCGTTGATCATTTATACCGGTTCCGGGAGTGTCGGACATATTACGAAAAACACATGCTGCTGGACGACAGCCGGGTTGGCAAGCTGCAACGGGCCTGGTTGGATCAGGTGTGCGTAGCTTCCATCCAGGATTTCGTTGACTTTGTGACGGAAGCGAAGAAGACGCGGCCCGATCTCGCGCTTGGCATCGAGGCGGATTTCTTCCCCGGCGGCGAAGTGGAGTTGGGCGAAATTTTGGCGGGTTATGATTGGGATTACGTGATTGGCTCGGTGCATTTCCTGGAAGGATGGGGGTTCGACAATCCGGAGGCCAAGACAGGCTTCGACGGCCGGGACCCCGTGCAAACGTACGCAGATTATTATGAATTGCTGCGGCAGGCCTGCGTCTCAGGGTTGTTTCACATCATCGCGCACCCGGATAACTTGAAGGTGTTTGGGTTCCGGCCGGCCGATGAGAAGAAGCTGCTGCCGTATTACCGGAGCATCGCCAAGGAAATGGCGCGAAGCGGCGTAGCTACGGAGATCAATACCGGTCTCGCATACCGCTATCCTATCGCGGAGAGTTGCCCAAGCCCATTGTTCCTGTCCGTATTAGCCCATTACGGGGTCCCGCTGACGTTATCCTCGGACGCTCATTTTCCGGACGATATCGGTACGCTGCTTGATACGGCCTTGGCCGATGCGATCGATCAGGGATACAAGGAGCTGGCAGTGTTTCGAGACGGGAAGCGGCGGATGGTGCCGATCTTCGCAAATCACACAGCGGCCAAGTAGGGGGCTTGCCAACCTCGCCTGCATAGAACCACGCTTTTCCGCGCAAGTTACCTAAAAAACAGGGAGGAGCGTGCATCATGCAGCAAGATTACGTATTCACGGATCTGGAAGGCCGGGAGTCGTTAGTTCAGGAGATTCGGAAGCTGGAAGAAAAAATCGAGCAGTCCATAGGAGAGAAGGTCAATCTGATCGCATATTCCGAGAAAAAAGAGCAGCCAAATCACTAGAACGCCATTTGCGAATTTGAGGATCGGTTGATCCCATGGTTCATGCGGTCTGCGATAACGCTTGTACGG
>Ga0310825_100578_pt1 | contig 27412 bp, 19 predicted proteins | sample WT_ome_9_FD_202243 | JGI IMG/M metagenome (GOLD analysis project Ga0310825, IMG submission 202243) | Sorghum-adapted microbial communities enriched on wild type (WT) sorghum from Joint BioEnergy Institute, Emeryville, California, United... ... | reverse complement strand
TCCCCGGCTTTCAGCTGCCCGGCTCCGCCAGCCGGGTGCGCCGCACGACCGCGGCAGCCCATTCCGGCGCGGCATGCCCGATTGCAAGCAGCAGCCGGGCGGCGCCCGGACGGCCGAGCACCGTCTGCAGCAAACGTCCGAGCCGCAGCGCGCCGGCGCATTCCCGGCGGAAGAACCGCTCGTATTCGCGGCGCCACGCATCATCCGTCATGTCGCCGCGCAATCGGCGATCGGCCAGCCGCGCGCAGACCAGGCCGGAGCGCAGCGCGATCGACATGCCGTCGCCGCAGAGCGGCGGAATGCGGAGCGCCGCGTCGCCGACGAGCGGGCAGCCGGACCAGGCGAGCGGCCTGCGGTCGAGCATGACCGGCGAGACCGCGGCCTCCGTGCCGGGCACGGGCCTGGCGCCTTCGAGTCTGCGCGCCAGTTCGGGATGGCGGCGCGCCGCTGCGGCGATCCAGGCCAGGGCGGAAGACTCCCCGCCGCCGAACGCCCGCGGATCGAGCAGCGCCGCGGCGTTGACCCGCCCGCCGGGCACGGGCGACAGGCCGAGGTATCCGCCGCGGAACGCGTAGAGCTCCGTCACCGGAATGACGGGGATTCCCTCGAAATGGACCTTTACGCCAAGCAGCCGGGATGCGCCCGTCCGGGCGGCGCGCGGGTCCGCGAACGCCTTGCGCGCTCCCGCTCCCCAGGCGCCGACGACGACGCGCGCGTGAACCGTCCCCGCCGCTCCGTTCCCCTGCGTGTCGACGGCGTAGATGCCGCCTTCCCGGCGGATGCCCGCCGCCCGGATTCCTTCGCGCACTTCCGCTCCCGCCCGCCGGGCGCCGTCCAGCAGCGCCGCGTCCAGTTCACGGCGGCTGATGCCGAGCGCGGCGCCGGGAAGCGGCACGTCGAGCGGCCTGCCGCCGGCCGCCGACAGGCGGACGCGCTCGATCCGGACGGGCGACAGGCCGTTCACCGCGTCTTCGAGCCCGAGCTCGCGCAGCGTCGTCTTCGCTTCCGGCGACAGAAATTCGCCGCATACCTTGTGCCGGGGAAAGGCGCGCCGCTCCAGGACGATCGTCTCCCATCCCGCCGCGGCCAGCGCGCGGGCCGCGGCGCTGCCGCCCGGGCCTCCGCCGATCACGACCGCGTCAACCGTCTTGTCCGCCAGACGCATCACCGCCTTTTTCCGTTCCGCTTTTCCGGATGACGACGACGTAGCGGTACGGTGCCTTGCGCGCATACCACATCTCCCGGATGCCGCCGTCAATGGCCAGCTTGTCCCAATCCTCGTCGCGGAATCCGCGCGCCACGGACAGCGGCGCGTCGACCCGGATGCAGCGGTTCCCCGTCAAGAGCCGCGCCGTCAGCCACACCGCGGCCCAGGGGACGATGTGGCGGCGAAGATCGCTCAGGACGACGCCGATCCGGGAGACGCCGAGCATGCGGCGGATGACGCGGGGCAGCTCGTCCGGTCCGAAATGGTGGACGAACTGCGTCGCCGTGACGATATCCGCCGCCTGATCCGGCAGGTCGAACAGATTGCCGCGCGCCACTTCGATCCGCGCATCCCCGCGAAACAGCCGCCTCGCCTCGCGGCAAGCTTCTTCCCTGACGTCGACCAGCCGGATCGCGATCCCGATCCCGTTCCGTTCCGCCCAGCGGAGCAGCGAACGGTTCACATCGCCGGAACCGGCGCCGATATCGAGCACCGACAGCCGCGCGGGCCTGCCCGCTTCGATCCAGAGACGCTCGACGCCGGTGCGGATCGGCGCCGCGGCCGCGAACAGCCGGTTGAGCGTCCGCAGCCGGCGGTAGGCGCCCGCGAGCTCCGCTTCCGGCACGCCGCTGCCGTCCATTCGCTCAGGCTGCGAAGCGCGCATCCGAAGCAGGTCAAGCATGGACGGCAACCTGCCCGCTCTCCCCGGGAACCGGGGCATGCGCGAAGCCGAACGGCAAGAGCTCGGCCGTCAGCCCCGGACCGAAGGCGACAGCGATGCCGTCAAGCGGTCCGGTCCATGCCGGCCGCCGCTGAAGCTCCCGCCGCAGCTCCTGCATCACGAACAGAATGGCCGCGGAGGACATGTTGCCGTACTGCCGCAGCACTTCCCGGCTCGGACGCGTCTGCTCCGCCGACAGCCCGCACGTCTCCTCCACCGCGTCGATGATGCCGCGTCCGCCGGGATGGATCGCCCACAGCCCGGGAGCTGTTCCCCCCGCCATGAACGGACGGATCTCCGCGGGCAGATGGGTGCGGATCAGCCTGGGCACATTCGCCGAAAGCATCAGTTCGAATCCGTACGGCCCGATGTTCCAGGTCATGTCCGCTTCCCCGCCCGGCAGCAGGACAGACCTGGGCTGCCCGAGCCTGAACACGGCAGTCCGCCCGTCCGCCGGCGCGCCGACGACGCAGGCGGAAGCGCCGTCTCCGAACAGCGATGCGGCAAACAGATCTTCCCTGGCGCCCGAAGGCTGGAAATGCAGTGTGCAGAGCTCGACGCAGACGACGAGCACGCGGACGTCCCCGTTTCGGGAAGCGGCCGCGAACTGCCGGGCAAGTCCGATCGCTTTGAGCCCCGCCGCGCAGCCGACGAACGTGAGCGGCAGCCGATTGACGCTCGCCGGCAGGCCGAGCGCCCGGATAAGCTCCGCGTCCAGTCCGGGCAAATATTGCCCCGTGCAGCTTGTCGTGATCAGGTGGGTCACGGCCCCGGGCGGCGTGCCGCTGTCCGCGAGCGCCCGCTCCGCCGCAAGACGCGCGAGCGGCAGCGCCTCATGGCGATAGACGCCCATCCGTTCGGCGGTGGCGGGAGCCGCCTCCCGGCTCCGCGGAAAATAGCGGCACGCGCCGGCTTCCTCCAGCAGATTCGGCTCGCACGTGTAGCGCGCCTCGATGCCCTGTTGGCGGAAGATGCGCCGTGCCCAGCGCGCCGCGCCGGGATCGTCCCGCAGCGCTTCCGCCACCCGCAGCGCCGTATCCGCCTGATCCAGCCGCCAGGCCGGAACGGCGGTGCCGATGCCGAGCAGCGCGATATCCGGCGTATGGTCCATCCCGCACTCACCCTTTCCTGTCGCATCAGCCGCCGCTTGCCCGCAATCGGACAAGCGATGCCGCTACACGATTGTATTCGGGAACGGGCCGAAGTTATGCACGCCGTGCCGGATGCCGGCCGCATGAAAAGCGCCCGCGGCTTACCGCGGGCGCTCGGCGCTTCGTAAGGGTCAGGATTTGAAAAATTCGATCCGTTTTCTCAGATTGGACGAATGCTGCTGAAGCTGTTCGGACGTCGACGTAATTTCCTGCATGAGCGCATATTGTTCCTGCGTCGACGCGAACACTTGCTGCGCCCCTTCCCGGATCTGTTCCGCAATTTCGACGACCGCCCGCGCCTCGGCCAGCGTGCTGTTCATTTGCTCCGCCTGCATCATGACCCGGTTCGACGCTTCCACCACGATCTTGTGCACATTGTCCGCCTCTCCGGCGATCAGGCGCAGCGCTTCCGCGGACTTCTCGCCGTGCTCGGACTCCTGTTCCGCCACTTCGTACTGCTCGGAGATCTGTTCCACCACTTTTTTTATCTCCTGTTGGATCTGTTCGATCAGCTGCCGGATATCCTGCACCGATTCGGCGCTCTGCTGGGCCAGCTTGCGGACGGATTCCGCGACGACCGCGAATCCGCGTCCTTCCTCCCCGGCCCGTGCCGCCTCGATCGACGCGTTGAGCGACAGCATGTGCGTCTGGTCGGCGATGCCGGCGACGACTTCGGAGATATTCCCGATCAGGCCGGCGTGCTCGTCCAGCCGCCGCACGGTTTCGATCGATTCCCGGTTGAGGTCGGCCATTTTCCGCATGCCTTCCACCAGCGACGCAATCGCTTCGCCGTTTTCGCGGATCGTCTGATCCATCTTGACCGCCGATCTCCGCGCGACTTCGGCCAGTTCGCTGATTTCGTTCGCGGCGCTTGAAGCCATCTCCAGCGACTGGAACATGACGGCCGTCGATTTGGACTGATGTTCCGCCCCGTCGGACATTTTGTCGACGCGATCCGTAATGTTCCGGATGTGCCGGGTGGCCTGTTCAATCGCGTTCCCCAATTCACCGACATGAAGGTGGGTAGCCTTGTAGTTGTCCGCAATGCCGTCAACGATCGTGCGCAGCTGCCGGATCATCGCGTCGAACGACACGGCAAGCGCGCGCAGTTCATCGTCGGAACGCGGCGGAACGACCTCGACGTTCAGGTAGCCTTCGGACACCCTGTTGGCCGTCTGCATGAGCTGCTTGAGCGGCTTGATCAACCGGTTCGCCGCCAGCATCCCCAGCAATCCGGTCCAGAAAATGCCGAGCAGCAATGTGCCGACAGTAAACCAGACTTCGGATATATGTTCATCAAAATAATCCTTTAGCACCAGAATGAAGAACGCGCTTGTTCCGTACGTTACCGCCGATACTGCCGTGATGCCGAGTACGACTTTTTTCATGATGCTGAATTTGAATTTCATGTCGATTCCTCCCGAGGATGCTTTTCCCTTCCTATTCCATTCGTCGGATGCGCGCAAAACCCTTTTGATAGTTCTGCGGCAAATCAAAATATTTGTCCGGACGCCGGCCGCGGCTTGCGCCATATACAAGTCAGCCATCCTGTGATATTCTTTTTAACGAACATTAATGTTTATTATAATGGATTGGAGGTGATCATCTTGTCACGGGTCAAATATCTCACGCTGGCACTCCTTCTGGTCTTGACGGCTTCCCTCTCGCAAGCCGTCCCCGCTTCCGCTGCCGGAGCCGTCTCGCCCGCCGCCGCAAGGGCGCCCGCATTCGGAGGACTGCTTGATGATCTGCTCGCGTTTCTCTCCGATCTCAACGAATGGATCAGCTCGCTGTTCGGCGGCGGGTCCAAAGGCGGAAACGGCGGCGGCCATCCGGGAGGAGGACATTCCGGCGGCGGTTCGCACCATCCCGATCCCCCGGGACACCAGGCCCCCTGGCCGCCCTGGCTTTGGGACAACGACTGGGACGGCAAAGGCCACAAGAGTTCTTACGACCTGTGGAAGAAATGGTACTGCTGAAGCTTGCTCCGGATCAGCGGCCGGGACGCTTCGCCTTCCCGGCTCCCCTCTCCTTCCGAAGCGCCGCCCGTCCCGAAAGCGGCGGCGCCGGTCCGCAATTGTCCTCGCTTCCGCCTTCCGCTATAATAGTTCCATTGTCAGGCGCGGGTGCGGTCAGGCGATTTTTCTTTCTCGTCCCGAATCGACATCCCGGCGCCAATTACGCGAAGTCAAGGAAGGTCTGTCCGATGTACCTAGCAGATCAATGGGTCGATTATGAAGTGATTGACGCCGGAGGCGGCGAGAAGCTCGAGCGCTGGGGAACGGTCGTCCTCCGCCGGCCGGATCCGCAGATCATCTGGCCGATCGGGCGGGAGACGGACGAATGGCTCACCGCCCATGCCCATTACCACCGCAGTTCGTCCGGCGGCGGACATTGGGAATACCGGCGCAAGCTGCCGGAACATTGGAACATCCGGTACGGCGAGCTGACGTTTCTCATCCGGCCGACCAATTTCAAGCATACGGGACTGTTTCCCGAACAGGCGGTGAACTGGAGCTGGATCATGGACAAGATCCGCGGTGCCGGCCGGCCGATCCGGCTGCTGAACCTGTTCGCCTACACGGGCGGCGCAACGGTGGCCGCGGCTTCGGCGGGAGCCGAGGTCGTCCATGTGGATGCGGTGAAGGGCATGGTGCAGTGGGCGAAGGAGAACGCCGCCCTTTCAGGGCTCTCGGACCGTCCGATCCGCTACATTACGGACGACGTGTTCAAGTTCGTCCAGCGGGAGCACCGGCGCGGCCGCAAATACGACGCCATCGTGATGGACCCGCCCTCTTACGGGCGCGGTCCGAACGGCGAAATGTGGAAACTGGAGACGAGCCTGTACCCGTTCCTTGAGTCGTGTCTGCCGATCCTGTCGGACGAACCGCTGTTCGTCCTGATCAACGCCTATACGACCGGCTTGTCCCCCGCCGTGCTGAACAATCTGCTCAAAATGACGATCGGCCGGAAGTTCGGCGGCACGATCCGCTGCGGCGAAATCGGTCTGCCGATCACCCGCTCCGGCCTGGTGCTGCCGTGCGGCATTCTCGGCCGCTGGGAGGCGTCATGACGGGCCATGACGGCGGCGCGCCCGCGGTGCAGGTGCTGTACGAGGACAACCACCTGATCGCGGTCGTCAAGCCGCCCGGCATGCTGTCGCAGGCGGACGAGACCGGTGCGCCGGACATCCTGACGGTCGTCAAGGCCGATCTGAAGGCGCGCTACAATAAACCGGGCAACGTCTTCCTGGGGCTTGTTCATCGTCTCGACCGGCCGGCCGGCGGCGCGATGCTGCTGGCGAAGACGTCGAAAGCCGCGTCGCGGCTGTCCGACGCGGTGCGGAGCCGCTCGTTCGCCAAAGGCTATATCGCCTGCACGGAAGGCGTGCCGTCCCCCTGCGAGGCGACGCTCGTCCACTTCTTGCGCAAAGACGCGAAGACCAACACCGTAACCGCCCATCCCAAGCCCGTTCCGGACGCGAAGGAAGCGGTGCTGTCGTACAGGGTCGTCGCCGAGGCGGAAGGCCGGGCGCTCGTCGCCGTCCGCCTGCACACCGGCCGGCCCCACCAGATCCGGGTGCAGATGGCCGCCATCGGCTGCCCCCTCGCCGGCGACCGGAAATACGGCGCGGGCGAAGGCGTCCGGTCCCATGACACCGCGGCGCTCTGGTCGGCCTATATCGGCGTTGCCCATCCGGTGACGAAGGAATGGCTTGAGATCCGCTCCCTGCCGCCGCGCGAAGGCGTCTGGGCATCCTGGCCCGATTCGGCATGGTCGCTTGCGGAAGGATCGTTCACTGCCGAAGGGACGGACGGCTGATGAAACGGCGCTTCGCGATCCTCCTCATGCTCGCCGTCTCGCTTGCCGGACTCGCGCTGATCTATGCGCTGACCGAATGGAACGGAACGTCCGGCGTGCCTGACGGCAAGAACGCGGCGGATCATGCGGGATCGGGCGGCGATGCCGGCGGCGGATCTGCCGGCACCGAACCGGACGAGACGCATGAAGAGCTGCCTGCCGAACCGGAGCCGGAACCGGCCGTCCCCGGCGAGCCGGGCTCCGGCGTGCCGGCGGAAGGCCTGCTCGCCGCGGTCGGCGACATCATGATGCACATGCCGCAGCTTCCGGCTTACTACGACAAGGACAGCAAGCGGTATGACTTCTCGCCGTATTTCACCGAGGTCAAACCGCTCCTATCGGAAGCCGACTGGGCGATGGCCAATCTCGAGACGACGCTGTCGGCCGAAGGCGACTATTCGGGCTTCCCCCGCTTCAGCTCGCCGCATGAGCTGGCGGCCGCGCTGAAAGACACCGGATTCAACATCGTCACAACCGCGAACAACCATTCGCTGGACCGCGGCGCGCGGGGCGTCGAGCGGACGCTCGGCTTTCTGGAAGAACAGGGCTTCGTCACCCGCGGCACCGCCCGCTCCGCGGACGAAGCGGCCGAGCTGACCATCGTCGAGCGGAATCACATCCGCATCGGACTGCTCGCCTACACGTACGGCACAAACGGCATTCCGGTGCCGGAAGACAAACCGTGGCTCGTCGCGCTGATCGATGAGGAACGCATCATCCGGGACATTGCGGCGCTGCGGGAAGCCGGCGCCGACTATATCGTCATCGCGCTGCATTTCGGCGTGGAGTACCAGACGATGCCGAACAACGAACAGAAATCGCTCGCGCGCAGGCTGATCGCCGCCGGCGCCGATCTGATCGCCGGTTCGCACCCGCATGTCATCCAGCCGTATGAAGTTGTGGAGACACAGGACGAAAGCGGCGCCGCACGCCAGGGCGTCATCATCTATTCGATGGGCAACTTCATCTCGAACCAGCGCGGCGACACGAAGGACTACGGCGTGTTGTACCGGATCAGGCTGCGCAAAGAAGAAGGCGTGACGCGGATGACGGACGTGGAGCCGATCATCACATGGGTTCACCGCTACAAAGCGAACGGCCGCAATCATTACCGGATCCTCCCCGTCGAGCGCGTGCTCGAAGAGCGCAACGATCCGCTGTTGACTGCGGCCGATTATGAGCAAATGAAGAAAAACCTGGATGCCCTCCGGAAGCGGCTGGCTGCCATGGGCGCCCCGGCCGGGCGATGAGCGCTACCGCTCGTCTCCCGCGGCAGCCGGCCGTACAATCGGCTCATCGGCGATCTTGCCCAGCAGATAGATGAGCAGCTGCTGATTGTGGGCCGAAATCCGTTCCAGGGCCTGTCCGATGTAGCGTTCACGGATTTCCACCCCGCGCCGCGCTTCGCGCATCCCCCGGTCCGTCGCGGTCACCCACACAATGCGGCGGTCGGCTACGTCCCGGGTGCGCGCAATGAGTCCGCCCCGCTCCATCCGGTCGAGCAGCGTCGTAATTGCGGCGGGCGTGGTGGACAGATAGTGAAGCATATCCGACGGTTTCATCGGCTGATGTTCAAGGAGCAGTTCCAGCACGTGCAGCTGGCTTTCGGTCAGGGCGGGAGCCAGCGCTTCATCGAGATGCATTTTCCAGTCTTTCGTGATTTTCATCCACAGACGGGCAAATTCCGCGGCAAACATCCCAATCCCTCCCAATATCCGCCTTATGTTCATTATATCAGCCGCTCTTGTCGAAAAAAAGGTTAATGCACTTAATAATTTACGCCGCGAATCGATACGTCCCCCTTCCAGCCGACAACCGATGACAATTTCGCCGCACGGCCGGACGTCGAAACAAGTAAAACCGCGTGAAGCGCCGGGAGAGCGTCCGTCCTGCAAACAACGAAAACCCGCGGCCCCCGGAAAATCATTTCCGGTTGCGCGCGGGTTCAGCGATGCGTCAGATCAGGTTCAGGCTTCCCCTTCCCGGGATTCAAGATCCGGCCGGCGGAAGCAGCAGACCGCCGCGTCCTGCTTGTCGATCGCGGCAACGCGCTTGCCGCCCGACCGCAGCAGCTCGACCGGCGCAGCTTCCGAACTGAACGTGAAGGAAGCGCCCGACGATGCCGCCAGCGTATAGTGCGCTTCTTCCTTGCAATGGAACGCGCCGATCAGCCGGCTGCCGTTCGATTTCACCCGTTTGCCTTCATTGAAAATGAACGTCGTGAGGCCTCTTCCGCCCCTGCCCTGCACCGGGTAATCGAGCAGCAGCGAGCGCTTCGCCCAGCCCAGATCGGTGACGACGAGCACCTCGCCTTCTTCGCCTTCCACGAGCAGGGCGGCCGCGACTTCATCGTTCTCTTTCAGCATGATGCCGCGCACGCCGGCGGCGACGCGTCCCATCGAACTGACTTCCGACTCTTCGAAGCGGATGCTCATCCCGAGCTTCGTGACAAGCAGGAGCTGCTGCGTGCCGGTGCTCGGGAGCACCTGCACCACTTCGTCGCCGTCCGCCAGCTTCACCGCGGCGATCGGCCCCGTGCGGGTCGTCTGATACTCTTTCAGCGCGGTCCGCTTCACCTGGCCGCGCTTCGTCACGAACAGGAGCGACAGATCCTCCCGCTCGAAATCCCGAACCGGAACGATGCCGACGATGCCGTCGTCCTTCGGGATCGGCACGACGTTGACCAGCGCCGTTCCGTTGTCCTTCCATTTGAACTCCGGAATCTGGTGCACCGGCAGGAGGAAATACGAGCCCTTCCGCGTGAACAGCAGCAGCTGATCCAGCGTGTTCACTTCCAGCACGTGGCGGATGATATCGCCTTCCTTGACGCCGGAATTGTCGAGATCGCCGCCGGACCGGGTGAAGGACAGCCGGCTCGTCCGCTTGATGTAGCCTTCCTGCGACAGCGTCACCAGCACGTCTTCGGACGCGACCATCACTTCGAGGCCGACCTTCAGCTCCTCCACTTCGCCGCGGATGTCCGAACGCCGGTCGACGCCGTACGTGTCGCGAATTTCCGAAAGCTCCTCCTTGATGACGCCGAGCAGCTTCTTCTCGCTCGCCAGGATGGACTTCAGGTACGCGATGCGCTTCTCGGTCTCGCGCAGCTCCTTCGTGAGCTGCGTAATCTCGAGATTCGTCAGCCGGTACAATTGGAGCGTCAGAATCGCATCCGCCTGCCGCTCGGTGAACCCGAACTTCGCCACCAGGTTCTGCTGCGCGTCCTGGCGGTTCTTCGACGCCTTGATCGTCGCGATGACATCGTCGAGAATGTTCAGCGCCTTCACGAGCCCTTCGAGCACGTGGGCGCGGTCCTCCGCCTTCTCCAGTTCGTAACGGCTGCGGCCCGAGACGACTTCCTTCTGGTGGTTGATGTACGCCGTCAGCATCTCCTTGAGGCCGAGCTGGCGCGGCGCCTTGTTGACGATCGCCACCATATTGAAGTTGTATGTAATTTGCAGGTCCGTCTTCTTGAGCAGATAGGCCAGGATGCCTTCAGCGTCCGCGTCCTTCTTCAGCTCGACGACGATGCGCTGCCCGTTCCGGCCGCTCTCGTCGCGCACTTCCGCGATGCCGTCCACTTTCTTCTCCAGACGGATCGTCTCCATCGCCGTCACGAGCCGGGATTTGACAACCTGATACGGAATCTCGGTGATGACGATCTGCTTGCGGCCGCCGCGCAGATCCTCAATATCCGTCTTAGCCCGGATATAGATGCGCCCTTTGCCCGTCCTGTAGGCCTCGCGGATGCCTTCTTCGCCCATGATGATGCCGCCCGTCGGGAAATCCGGGCCTTTCACAATGCCCAGCAGTTTCTCGAGCGGCATGTCCGGATCGTCCATCAGGGCGATGCAGGCGTCGATCACTTCGCGCAGGTTGTGCGGCGGAATTTCGGTCGCAAAACCGGACGAAATGCCGCTGACGCCGTTGACCAGCAGATTCGGGAAACGCGAAGGCAGCACGACGGGCTCCTTCGCCGTATTGTCGAAGTTGTCCTTGAACGGGACCGTCCGCTTGTCGATGTCGCGCATCATCTCCATTGCGATCGGCGACAGCCGCGCTTCCGTGTACCGCATCGCGGCGGGCGGGTCGTCATCGACCGAACCCCAGTTGCCGTGGCCGTCGATCAGCACGTGGCCCATTTTCCACGGCTGCGCCATCCGCACCATGCCTTCATAGATGGAAGCGTCGCCGTGCGGATGGTAGTTGCCCATCACGTCGCCGACCGTTTTCGCCGACTTGCGGTACGGCTTGTCGGGCGTGTTGCCGGCTTCGTACATCGCATACAGGATGCGGCGCTGCACCGGCTTCAGCCCGTCGCGGACATCGGGGATGGCCCGGTCCTGGATGATATATTTTGAGTACCGGCCAAAGCGGTCTCCCACGACCTCTTCGAGAAATGCCGGCAGGAACTGTTCGAGCGTGCCCATGCCGCTTCTCTCCTACTCTTCGTATTCGGTGAAATCGACGTTTTCGATGATCCACTTCTTCCGCGGATCGACCTTGTCACCCATCAGCGTCGAGACGCGCCGTTCCGCCTTGGCGGCGTCCTCGATCCGCACCTGCAGCAGCGTCCGCGTCTCGGGGTTCATCGTCGTCTCCCAGAGCTGCTCCGGATTCATCTCGCCGAGACCTTTGTAGCGCTGCAGCTCGCAGTTTTTGCCGAACTCCTTCAGGTAGTTCTGCAGCTGCTCGTCCGTCCAGGCGTAGCGCACCGTCTCCAGCTTGCCCGTCTTGCGGGAGATCTTGTAGAGCGGCGGCTGCGCGATGTACACCTTGCCCATGTCGATGAGCGGCTTCATGTACCGGTAGAAGAACGTCAGCAGCAGACATTGGATGTGCGCGCCGTCCGTGTCGGCGTCGGTCATGATGATGATCTTGCTGTAGTTCGCCTCGTCCGGATCGAATTCCGGTCCGACGCCGGCGCCGATCGCCGAAATGATCGTCTTGTATTCCTCATTCTTCAGAATATCCGCGAGCCGCGCCTTCTCCGGATTCATCGGCTTGCCCCGGAGCGGCAGGATCGCCTGATAGCGCGAGTCGCGCCCCTGCTTCGCCGAACCGCCGGCGGAATCGCCCTCGACGATAAACAGCTCGTTGCGCATGAAGTCCTTCGACTGGGCCGGCGTCAGCTTGCCGTTCAAGTTGGACGACTCGCTCCGCTTCTTGCCCGAGCGGACTTCCTCGCGCGCCCTGCGGGCCGCCTCGCGCGCCTTCGCCGCCTGAATCGCCTTCTTCAGCAGCTGCTGCGCGACCTGCGGATTCTCCTCGAGGAACACGGCCATCTTGTCGGAGACGACCGCGTCGACCGCACTGCGCGCCGAGGCGCTGCCGAGCTGGTCCTTCGTCTGCCCGACGAATTCGACGTCGGACATTTTCACGTTGATGACGGCGATCATCCCTTCGCGCAGGTCGGCGCCGTCAAGGTTTTTGTCCTTCTCTTTCAGAATGCCGTTCTTCCGCGCATACTCGTTCATGACCCGGGTATACGCCGTTTTGAACCCGGTCTCGTGGGTGCCGCCGCCGCGGGTCGGAATCGAGTTGACGAACGACGCGATCGTCTCGGTGTAGCCGTCATTGTACTGCAGCGCCACCTCGACTTCGATGTCGTCCCGTTCCGCGTAGAAATGGATGACATCGGTGAGCACCGCTTTGCCTTCATTGAGGAAGGCGACGAACTGACTGGCGCCGCCTTCATAATGGAAGAGATCCTCCCTGCCGGTCCGCTCGTCCTTGAGCGTCACTTTCAGACCGGCGTTCAGGAAGGCGATCTCCTGCAACCGCTCGGCCAGCGTGTCATAATTGAGCGAAATGTTGCCGTGGAACACCCGGGCGTCCGGCTTGAACGTCACCTTCGTTCCGGTCTTCCGCGTGTTGCCGATGATTTCAAGACCGGTCACCGGCTCGCCGACATGTTCCTTGCCATCCTTGTCGACCCAATATTCGAACCGCTGGCGGTGAATTTTGCCGTCGCGGTAAATCTCCACTTCGAGCCATTCGGACAACGCGTTCGTCACCGAAGCGCCGACGCCGTGCAGACCGCCGGACTTTTTGTAACCGTTTCCGCCGAATTTGCCGCCCGCGTGCAGCACCGTGAATACGAGCTGGGGTGTCGGGATGCCCGTCTTGTGCATGCCGGTCGGGATGCCGCGGCCGTTGTCCCAGACCGTCACCGACTGGTCGGCGTGGATGGTCACATCGATCTCGGTCGCGAACTTCGCCAGATGTTCATCGACGGCGTTGTCCACGATCTCCCAGACGAGATGATGCAGGCCGGAACTGGACGTGCTGCCGATGTACATGCCCGGGCGTTTCCGGACGGCCGTCAAGCCTTCCAGCACCTGGATGTCGTCTGCATCGTAACCGCGCTCCCGCACGGATGTCTCATCTGCGAATAAATCCAATTGCTCCGCCATGCGCGCCCTCCTTCATCGATTCTCACGGCGTGCCGGATTCGGCTGATTTTGCCGCCTTATCCAGTGCGGCAAACAAGCTTTATTGTAATTCATTATATCCCGTTTCGTAAAGCGGGCCAGCGGGACGCGGGATTTTGGGCGTTTGGCGGGAGCCGCTGCTGCCGAAATATAGTTTACATAATATTTTTTTACGTCACAATCTCTGGCGGCAGATCCATGAAAAAAAGACTGTCTCGCGAAACGGCTTAAACCGCCTGCGAAACAGCCCTTTTTACTTAAACCATGCCGTTCAAGCCGACAAAAACCGATATTGCGCCTCGATCAGCCCGTAGTAGACGCCCCGCTTCCGCATCAGCTCGTCGTGATTGCCCTGCTCGACGATGCGGCCGTGGTCGAGCACGATGATGTTGTCCGCGTGGCGGATCGTCGACAGCCGGTGCGCGATGATGAACGAAGTCCGGCCGGTCAGCAGCGTTTTGAGCGCCTCCTGGATCTTCAGCTCCGTCTCCGTATCGATGCTGGCCGTCGCCTCGTCGAGAATCAGGATGCGCGGATCGGCGAGCAGCGCGCGGGCGAACGACAGCAGCTGGCGCTGCCCCATCGAGAGGACGCTGCCGCGTTCCTGCACCTCGGTGTCGTAGCCTTGCGGAAGCTTCATGATGAAATCGTGGGCGTGAACCGCCCTTGCCGCCATTTCGACTTCCTCGTCCGTCGCGTCCAGCCGGCCGTAGCGGATGTTGTCGCGGATCGTGCCGGAGAAAATGAACGTATCCTGCAGCACGATGCCGACCTGCGAACGGAGGCTTTCGAGCGTCACGTCCCGGATATCGATGCCGTCGATGAGCACGCGCCCTTCCACCGGATCATAGAAGCGGCAGAGCAGATTGATGATCGTGCTCTTGCCCGAGCCGGTATGGCCGACCAGGGCGATCGACTGTCCCGCCGCGGCTTCCAGGCTGATGCCGCGCAGCGCCGGACGGCCGGGCTCGTATTCGAAGACGATGTTCTCGAATTTGACGTCGCCGCGGATTTCCGGCATCCTCTTCGCTTCCGGCAGCTCGCCGACCGTCGGCTTTTCATCCATGAATTCGAAGATCCGCTCGGAGGAAGCCATCGCGATCAAGAGCTGCGAATACATTTGCCCAAGCCGGTTGATCGGCTCCCAGAAGTTGCCGATGTAGTTCGCAAAGCCCACGAGCAGGCCGACCGTCATCGCGCCGGACTGGACCAGATAAGAGCCGTACCAGAACAGAATCAGCGTGCCGACGGCCGCCGTGATCTCGATGACCGGACCGAACGACTGGTTCATGGCGGACGCCTTGTTCCAGGCCAGCCGGTTCACCGTGTTCATTTTGTCGAAATAGCCGATGTTCGCCTTCTCCTGCACATAGGCCTGCGTCACGCGGATGCCCTGGATGCTCTCGTTCAGGTGGGCGTTCAGCCGCGACTGCTTGATCCGGACGTCCTGCCAGGCGAATCGGATCCGTCTGCGCAGCGAGGTCGAGACGATGAACATGAGCGGCACGGTGATCATGACGGCCAGACCGAGCTTGAAGTTCAGCACGAGCAGCAGGACGGCAATGCCGACGAGCTGAACGCAGTCCATGATCAGGTTGACGACGCCGTTCGTGAACAGATCTTGCAGCGCGTTGATGTCGTTCGTCACGCGGACGAGCACGGAGCCGGCCGGCCGCTGGTCGAAGAAGCGGAACGACAGCTTCTGGATGTGGGTGAACAGTTCGCGCCGCAGGTCGAAAATGACGCGCTGGCCGATGATGTTCGTGTACCGGATCCGGAACACGTTCGTCCCCCACTGGATCAGGTAGAGGGCGAGCGCCGAGGCGCCGAACAGATACAGCTTCGTCAGGCTCGGCGATCCGTCCGCGGGCGCGATCGCTTCGTCGATCGCGAAGGCGATGAGCGCCGGAACGGTCAGCCTCGTCAGCGTGCCGAGCACCATCGTGATGATGATGACCGGCAGCAATTGCCGTCTGTACGGCTTCATATAGCCGTACAGGCGGGTGAGCTGCGACCAGTTGAAAGGCTTCTCGATCAGCTCGTCGTCCTGGTAGACGAACCGCTCGTTCTTGATTTTGGCCTGGTCTGCGCCGTTTTCCGCTCGATGATGGTGTCCGTTGTGCTTCCCGCTCACTTCGCGACCCTTCTTTCCGCCCCGTCCCGTTCGGCGTCCGGCCGGTCGGCATATTGAATGTTGTACGTATCGCGGTAATGGCCGGGCACGGCGAGCAGCTCGTCGTGCGTGCCGCGCTGGATCACCCGGCCCTGATCGAGCACGATGATCTCATCCGCATGGCGGAGCGACGAGATGCGATGCGCGATGATGAACGTCGTCCGTCCGGCCATCACTTCCTTGAAGCCCGCCTGGATCTCCTGCTCGGTCTCCATGTCGACGGCGCTCGTCGCGTCGTCCAGAACGAGGATGCGCGGGTTGCGGATGAGCGCCCGCGCGATGGCGATCCGCTGCTTCTGTCCGCCGGACAATCCGAGCCCGCGCTCGCCGACGACGGTGTCATACCCTTGCGGCAATTCCATGATGAAATCGTGCGCTTTCGCCAGTTTGGCCGCGCGAATGATGTCGTCCATCGTATATTCCGACACGCCGTAGGCGATGTTGTCGCGGATCGACGCGGAGAACAGGAACGTCTCCTGGAACACCGGCGCGATCTGCGAGCGCAGACTTTCGATCTTGATGTTGCGGATGTCGATGCCGTCAAGCAGAATCTCGCCCTGCTTCACGTTGTACGCCCGCATCAGCAGCTGGATGATGGTCGATTTGCCGGAGCCGGTGCCGCCGAGCAGCCCGATGACCGAACCGGGTTTCGCGTCGATCGTCAGATCGTGGACCGCAGGCCCCTTGTCCGGATAGTTGAACGTGACGTTCTTGAACTGCACATGCCCCTTCACCCTGGAGGGATCCAGCTCGATCGCATCCTTGCTATCCTTCACGTGAATATGCTGGTTCAGAATCTCCAGTACGCGTTCGCCGGATGCCTTCGACTGGGTGTAGCCGTTGATGTGGAAGCCGAGCCCCCACAGCGGCCCGATGATATACCAGACCATGCTGAAAAACTGAACCAGCGCACCCAGCGACAGTTCTTCCCGGATGACCAGCGTTCCGCCGTAGACAAGCAGGATGACAACGCATACATTCGCGAGCACTTCCATGACCGGGAAGTACTTGCCCCACAGGAAAGCGATATTGAGCTGATTTTCCCGATAGTCGTCGTTGCGTGTCGTAAATTTCTCGACTTCATGCCGTTCGCGGGCGAACGATTTGACGGTTCGCACACCGGTGATGTTCTCCTGCACCGCCGTCGTCAGCCGGCTCATCGCGAGCCGCATTTCGCGGAAGCCGGGATGAATGACCTTCTGAAATTTCATCGCCACGATGACCAGCAGCGGCATCGACACGAGCGTGACGAGCGTCAGCTGCCAGTGGATCGACAGCAGCATCGCGCCGCCGAAGCTGACCATCAGGAACATGTTCAGAATTTGCGCGAATCCGAAACCGACGAAATTCCGGATCGCTTCCAGATCGCCCGTCAGACGGGACATCAGGTCGCCCGTCTTCGCCGTGTCGTAATATTGGAACGACAGATACTGCAGCTTCTTGTACAGCGCGTTCCGCAGGTTGTAGGCGACGCGGTTCCCCAGCCGTCCTCCCGTGAATCCGTGCAGAAACTGCATGGACGCCTTCACGATGACAACTCCGACAACCGACAGCGCCACAGCCGGCACCAGGTCGAATTGTTCCGCCATGATGACGTCGTCAATCAGCACCCGCAACAAATAAGGCTGGATAAGGCCCAGCGCCGTGACGCACACCAGAGCGGCAATCGACAGGAACAACAGCTTCCGGTGCGGCCAGTAAAAAGCTTTCAATTGCCTGAAAACGTCCACCTGGATAGGCTCCCCCGCAATCCCTCAAGTTGCAAAGCATGAATGAATCTTAACAGCTTGCCGTGCCGGGGGCAAACATGGTGCCGTTCGATATTCCGTGTTTACTCTCGGAATCACGGTAATAAGGAGAACTATTTCCCATAATTCTTCCGAATCACCGCGGATGGCTGGCGTATTCGCCGTTTCTCTGACATTCGGATGCCGGATCGCCGCGCGGACGGCAAAACCGGCGCCCGTGAATCCGGACGCCGGTTGCGATCTTGCAAATATTCGTTTAAATCGTGATAGAAATGCCTTCATCCACCCGCAGCGCTTCCAGCCGTTCGAGCAGGGCCTGCAGTTCATCCGGACGCGCGGCGCCGGCAAGCGCCGCCTCCGAACTGCCGATGAAGGCGCCGATCTCGTCCGCAAGCCGTTCCGCGGCCGCTTCCGCCGCGGCGCGCCAAGCCGCTGCGTATGCCGCCTCCCAGGCGGCGGCCCGCTCTTCCATCCAGCGGCGGATGTCCGGCTCCAGCCGCCGCTCCAGCTCGGCGCGCATTTCGTCTCTTCCGCCCTGTTCGAAAAACTTCCGCGGACTCTTGAACAGACTCCACAGCCGCTTCATGTCGACGGCATCCGTCGTCCAGCCGTCGTCGTCCGGGGCGGCGGACTGCACCTCTACTTCGTACGGCGCCGGATCGAACCCTTCCAGCTCCGCCTTCAGCCGGCTTGCTTCCGCGTCGTACAGCCGCGCCGCCAGCCGGCGCAGCGCGTTGTCCATGCGAAGCGATGTCGCCTGCAGCTCCTGCCTGAGCTCGACGGCGAGCGCATGGCGCAGCTCTTCCCAGCACGCGGCGAGCGCGCGCTTCAGATCACGGCCGTCGTCCTGCAGCGCCGACGGATGGAACGCCACGCCGAACATTTCGCCGAACCGGAACGCGACGCGGCGCTGCACGTGGTGCAGCAGCTCGCCCAGCTCCTGGCGCAGCGGCTCGAACGGCGCGTCCGCCGCCGCGGCGCGGACGGCATCGGCGGCTTCGGCGGCGCGCTGCTTGAGCGTCTCCAGCCGGCTGCGCCGCACCGCCTCGTCCTGCAGCGAATCGTCGAGCCAGCGCTTGAGCGCCCCGGCCGCCCGTTCGAGCTCCCGATCGGCCGCCTCGAGCGCCATCCCGCCGAGCTCCCCGGCCGCGAAGCCGGCCAGCGCCCGCTCGAACGCGGGCATGCCGGACGATTCGTCCGCCTCGCCTCTCAGCTTCGCCTCCAGCGCGGCGAGACTCGACACCGGGAACATCCGCGGATGCCGGATGCCGTGCTTCAGCAGGTTGTCCTCGACGTGCGCAATGACATCCCGCAGTTCCGCTTCGTCCGAGGCCAGATCGGCCGCGTTGACGATGAAAAACATTTTGTCGAGCTCGAACTGGTCCTTCACCCGCCCGAGCTGCGTCAGAAAACGCCGATCTGCCTGGGAGAAGGCGTGATTGTAATAGGTGACGAACAGGATCGCGTCCGCGTTCTTGATGTAGTGGAACGCGACGTCGGTATGCCGCGCGTTCACCGAATCGGCGCCCGGCGTGTCGACGAGCACGATGCCCTGCGCCGTCAGCGGGCTGTCGATATAAAGATCGATCTCCTGCACGAAGCAGGACAGCGTCTCGTCCGCGACGTACAAGCGGTACGCCTCCGCGTCGGCGCGCAGCTGCTGCCCGAGCAGCGGGCCGCAGGACGCAATCCCCTGGCGCGCCGCCTTCAGGAACGCGTAGTGCGGCCGGCCGCCGGGGTGGAGCCGGTCGGGCGTGATCCGCGCCGCCAGCTCGAGCAGCGCGTCCAGATCGTCCGTGCTGCCGGCCTCTTCGCCCAGGCCGAGCATCGTCAGCGAATGGCGGACATCGGCCGCCATTTGCTCGCGCGTCTTCATCGTGATGCGCGCATGCCCGTCCGGTTCGCCCGGCTCCGGGGCGGCGATCCGGTTGATCGCCGCCGTCGTCGGGTTCGGCGACACCGGCAGCGCCCGGCGGCCGATCAGCGCGTTCGCCAGCGACGACTTGCCCGCGCTGAACGCGCCGAACAGCGCGATCGTGAACTTGCCGCTGGCGAGCCGCTCCGCCTTGGCCAGCATCGCCTGCGCCGCGGCCCGGAGCGGCGCGTACGGCTCGAGCAGCGCCGCCGCTTCGCGCAGCCGGGCGGCCGCGCGGCGCTGCGGCCCGAGCGCGCCTTCTCCCGGCGCGGGCGCGCCGGACCGCCGCGGCCGATCGGCCGGGCCGGCCGCGGCGCCTGCGCTCACCGCGGCGGACAGATCCACCGCCGCGCGCACCGGCGCGGTCTGCGCTGCTTCAGCCGGCGCTGCGTCCGGCGCTTCGACCTCCGGCAGCGCCGGACGCGGGGGCGTCTCCGGCAGCAGCGCTTCGAGGCGGGCCAGCGCCCCGAGCCGCTCCGCGTCGAGCGCCTCGAGCGCGTCCAGCGCGCGCGCCTGCTCCGCCAGCGCCGCCAGCTTCTCCGCCGCGGCGGATGCCGCGGCTTCCGCGCGCGCGGCGGCGGCTTCGGCCAGCCGGTCGATGGCCGCCCAGGCCCGCTCGCGATACCCGGCTTTCACCGCTTCGGCCACATCCCGGCTGTACGTCATCGTATATTCATTGCCGAACACCGCGCCCGGCTTGATCAGCGACTCCGCTTGCGCCTCGGTCAACTCGAAGCCGACCGGATCGATCAGCTCGCGCTCGACCGTATCGCCCCGCCAGTCGAGCTGTTCGGCCGCCTGCCGAAGCATCGCTTTCAAATGCCATTCGGCCGCCGCCTTCGCCTGGTTGTTCAGCTCGTCCACGAACCGCCGCATCCGGTTCGCCTTCTCCGCCGCGGTCTTCGCGCCTGCGAACAGCAGCCCCGCGCGGAATCCCGGCTTGCGGCTCTCCAGCATCGCGCCGGCCAGATCACGCACCGCGGCGGGCATCACATTCGCGTTGTCGAGCAGCGATTGCGTTTCGCGGCGGAGCCTGAGTCTCAGCTCTTCCGGTCCGCGCTTCAGCTCCTCCAGCTCACGGCGCAGCGCGTCAAGCTCGGCCCGCACCGCCGTCATCGCCTCTTCGCCGCCTGCGGCCTCGATGAGCCGCTGCCGCTCCCCTTCGGACCGCGCTTCGAGCCAGCGGCCGTGCTCGGCGATCAGATAGCGCGCCGAACTGAGGACGCTGTATGCGCTCAGCTCCTCCTTCATCTTGGCGATGCCGGCCAGCAGCGCCTGCAGCGCCTCGAATTGGTCATACGGATGGTCCGGCTGCCGGTTCGAGATGTACAGAATCGCCGACGGCGACAGATTCCAGTCGGCGAACGCCGTCTCGACGCTCTTGCGATAGGCCGCGAACGGCAATTCCGCCTCGCGGTGTTTGTCCACCTGGCTGACGATGAGCACAAGCGGCTTACCCCAGTCGGCCAGCCGCTTCGCGAATTCGAAGTTGATCTCCGACTGCACGTGATTGTAGTCCATCACATAGCAGACGACATCGGCGAGATGAAGCGCCGACTCTGTCGCCAGTTTGTGCGCGTCGTCCGTCGAGTCGATGCCCGGCGTATCGAGAAGCGCCACCCCGCCTTCAAGCAGCGCGGCCGGATAATACAGTTCGATCGACTCCACGCCTTCGCCGTCCCGGCAATGCGCTTCCAGCTCGTCAAGCGGCACGGTCCTCGTCTCGCGCCGGCCGTCCCGCGCCAGCCGAATGACCGCCTTCGGCTCGCCGTGCCGGATCGTGACGACGTTCGCGCTCGTCGGAATCGGATTGGACGGCAGCAGCCGGCTGCCGCACAGCCGGTTGACCAGCGTCGATTTGCCCGCGGAAAAATGGCCGCAGAACGCTACCTGCGCGAAGGGCTCGGCCAGTTTGCCGATCAGTCCGCCGACCCGCTGCGCATGCGTATCGTCTCCGGCCGCGATCATTTGTTGCCGAATATCGTCCAGCGCGGCGGAAATGCGCGCCGCAAGCTCCCCTTGGTTCCCCACGTTCTTCTCCTCTCCATGCCGGCCCCCGTCAGGGCAGACAAATCTCGAACAGATCGCCGTGCTGCAAAATTGTCGCGCCGTGCGTCCGTTCTTTCATGACGACCACATCCGGCCGCTCCCGCAGCCGTTCGATGTAGCCTTCGGGCACCTCGCCCGCGCCGCTGACCGTGATGCCTTCCAGCACGATCTCTTCGTTCTCGGCCGGCGGCGAGACGAGAATCTGTTCGTACAGATCCGAGAACGATCCGAAGTCGCGCGTATAGACGGATATACAACGCATTGCGCGGCTCACCTCTGTCTTCGATGTCGAATGCGTGTATCTCCGAATAGTATGCCGTCAGCCCGACGGCCTCATGCGCTTTTTTCCTTCCTTGCACAGATCGAGCAGCGGACATTCCGGACAGTTCGGGCGCTGCGCCTTGCAATGGTAGCGGCCGAAGAAAATCAGCCGGTGATGCGTGATCGTCCATTCGTCCCGCGGCACGAGCCGCATCAGCTTCTTCTCGACTTCCAGCACCGAATCGTCGGGCTTCGCAATGCCGAGCCGCTTCGATACCCGCTCCACATGCGTATCGACGGCGATCGCCGGCACGCCGAACGCGTTGGAGATGACGACGTTCGCCGTCTTGCGGCCGACGCCCGGCAGTTCGACGAGCGATTCGTAGTCGCGGGGCACTTCGCCGCCGTGCTTCTCGATCAGCATGCGGCACAGCTTCTGGATATTGGCCGCCTTGTTCCGGTACAGGCCGATGCGGCGGATATCCTGCTCGAGCTCCTCGATCGGCACAGCCAGATAGTCTTCGGGCCGTTTGTATTTCTTGAACAGATCCGCCGTAACCTTGTTCACGGTCTCGTCCGTGCACTGCGCGGAGAGCAGCACCGCAATCGTCAGTTCGAACGGATTGCTGTGCACCAGCTCGCAATGCGCATCGGGGAACATTCCGGCGATCGTGTCCAAAATAGTGCGCATCTTGTCCGGCTTCATCGCTTCACCACTCCCGCTTAAACCCGTCCGCATCTTCAGACGCCTGCCGACAGCATTCGTTCGTAGTGTATCGAAAAATACCGGCAGCCGCAATATGTGCGAAAGAAACCGCCCCGGCATCCTTGCGGACGCGCGGGGCGGCACGGGTCAATTCAGCAAGTCTGAAATTGCAAGATTACAGCTTTTCGATTTCAAGCAGCTTGCCGTTATGAATGTACAGGGCGATCTTATCGTCCATCTTCAGCGAGGTGACGGCGATCGTCTGCCCGCCGGACGTAATGAGCGTATCGTTCGACAGCTTGTACTGGTTCTGATCGTTCAGGCTGGTCTTGCGCACCTGAATCTCGTTCGCGGCGGCGTCATACTTCCAGAACGTCTTCACCTGTCCGGCGATGACCGTCACGACGTATTCGCCCGACTCGTTCGTCCGGATCTCGACGCGGTCATTCGCGGCCAGCGCGGCCGTGGACGTCGAGACGACGCCGTTCTTGACGATCTTGAAGTTCGAGCCGAGCGCGATATCCTCGACCGAACCGCCGTAAGCCGCGAACGAGACGGCGCCCGGCGAAGTCGAGACGATCTTGCCCACTTTCACGATAACCGTCTGCAGCTGGATCAGATCGCTGCCGGCGAACTCGGCGTTCACCGTCCGGCCCGCCGCCAGCTGGGACAGCGTTAGGCTGCTGCCGTTTTCGTCCAGAAGACGGGTATCGGCCGAGAGCGTGTACTCGCTCGTCACGCCGGCTTCCGAAGTGAGCCGCACCTTGCGGGCGGACGCGTCGACGGATGCCACATTCATCTGCACGACGCGGTGCGCCAGAATGGCAAGCGCCTTGTCGAGATTCTGATCAAGCTGTACGGTGACCCGGTCGCCGGGTTTGAGATCCGAGATCGTCGCGCCCGCCTTGCCGGGGATCTGGACCGCCGGCGTCTGGTACGGGATGGTCACCGTACTGCCGTCATCAAGCTTGAGTACGATGCTTGAGCCGGCCGTATTCAGCGACTGCAGCGTGCCGGTATGGCGGTAAGCGAAACGGATCGTGATCGCCTGGTCTTCCGAATACGTAATCGTCACTTTGCGGCCTGCAACGAAAAACATTCTGGCCGCATCCAGCGACAGGTACGAATTGTTCATTTCGATGCGCGTCTTATCAGTCAGCTTGATAGCACCAAGATTTCCGTTTTGATCTTCAAACATCAAAGATTTGGAATCTTGTGCAAAATAAATAATCGTCGCGCCGCCCACCGTCGTAATGTTCCGGCCGACCACTTTGATCGCCGTCACCTTGTCGCTGCCGTCAAGGGTCAGCTCGATCTGGTCGTCCTTGTACAGGTCGTCCCAGGACGCGGCGGCAAATCCCGGAATTTCCAGCGTCGCGCCGGAAGCGAGATCGCTGACTTCCTTCTTGTTGTTCACGGTATAGATGATCGAACTGCGGTCGGCGCTGAATCCGTCGAACAGGCCGGTCACCGTCCGCGAAGCGCCGGATTCGACCGCAATTTGCGTGATCGCGCCGTTCTTCACCGTGTACGAGACGACATCGCCGCTGCGGAGATCGGACAGCGTGGCCGGCGATCCCTGTCTCGAAATGACCGCCGCGGCCGCGATATCCCAGGTTTCCGCCGCTTCGGCGCCGTCGTCGGCAATTTCGATTACACCGGGCTGGATGCTGACAATTTTGCCCCGTCCCTGCTTGTTGACCGGCGCGGACTTCAGCTCGATCCGCACCGCCCGCTTCGACTCGCTGAACGTCTCGCGGAAGATGTCGACTTCGCTGTTCTCGGCCAGTGCAGACAGCCCGAGATTGCTTCCTGCGCGGTCCAGGACGGCCAGGTCGCTCTCGTATGGAATGGTCACGACGGGCGTGCCGACTTTCACATACAGCAGCCGCTCGGAAGAATCGATGCTGACGATGACGCCGGTCGTCTTCTCCAGCCGCTCCTCATTGTCCATCTGTTCGACGTAGAGCACCCGCCGGCCGTCCGCGATGACGGTAGCCTGCGTATAGAGTTTCAGATTCGCAAGCGAGGATGCGCTCTCGGAATCAAAACGGTACACGGCCGTATCCGAATCGATTGTGAACGTCTGCGTCGTGCCGTCCTCATGCGCAAGCGTCAGCTGCGTGCCGCTCAGCGAAGTCAGGATGCCGCTGTGCTGCCGCTTGTATTCGACGGGATACAGATATTGCGCGCGGCTCAGCATCGTCGCCAGCTCGGCGCGGGAAACCGTATTTTTAGGCGCAAACCGGTCGGCCGAGATGCCTTTCACAATGCCCAGTTCGACCGCGGCGTTCACATAGCCGACGTACATGTCGGAAATCAGCGAAGCATCCGCGAACGCGGGCAGATCCCGGGCCATCGCTTCCGCCTTGGCCGTCTCGCCGATCGCCCGGATGATCAGCTTCGTCACCCATTCCCGGGTTGCCGGTTTCGTTCCCCATGCCTTGTCCGGTTCGGATTCCGCAAGGCGGAACTCTTCCTTCTCCTCGATCAGCCCTTCATAGATCGCTTGCATGACGTACGGCTTGGCGTAGCCCGATACAATGAACGAATCCGGGAACAGCACCTGCGTATCCGGATCGACCTTCTCCGCCGCGCCGGTGAAGCGAAGCGCCATGAGCACCGCATCCTGCTGCGAGACGCTCGCGGCGGGATTGAATTTGCCGTCATAGCCCTGGACAATGCCTTGAAGGTTCAGCTTCGTAATATGCTTTCTTGCCCAGTGGTTGTTCGGAACATCGGAGAACCCGGCGCCCGATACCGGCAGCGGAGCCTCGTCTCCGCCGCCCGAAACCCCGTCCGTTCCGGAATCCGCGCCGGTGTCCGGCGATTCCGCCTCCGTCCCCGTTTGTGCCGCGTCGTCGTCGGACTCCGCATAGGCCGCGCCGCCGCCTGCCAGCATCGAACAGACAAGCGCGGCAGACAGCCATTTCTTCCAATTATGTACTGCCATGAATGTTCGTTCCCCTCCCATCAAGTTCACCGGCATCCGCCGGTTCGCTATTGCAATTACGGCTCGTCTTGCATGGCTTGCGCAGTCCGGAAGTTCAGGTCGTCCGGATAGGCTCCCCGCTCGATCGGATGGAGGAGCTCCTCATGCCCCATCAGACTTTCGACCTGTTCGCCGTCCACCAGAATTTCGAGCGCTTCGACTTCATCGAACTGGAACGCCGACCGGGCAATCGCTTCGAGGGCCAGCGATTCGCCCATCGAACCGAGGCGCGCTTCGCCGGGCAGCGAGATGTCGACCGTCAGCACGCCGCCGTCCAGTTCGACCTGACGGAAGATCGCGTTTTTCCACAGCGAAAATTCGCCGGCCGCCTCGTCCTCCTGCTTGAGCGCCTCGATGGCCAGCCGGTAAACCTCCCCCGGTTCCGCCGGTTCAATCGTCGTCTGTTTCTCGATCAGGCTGTTCATCTCTTCGTCCGAGACATAGTACTTCACCGTCACCGATTCCGGCTTCGTCTCCGGCTCGTCGTTCTGTCCCGCGGCCGGGGTGTTCGTGTCAGCCCCGTTTCCGGGCAATGCCGGTTCCGTTCCTTTCCCGCAGGATGCGATCAGCAGCATGGCGACGAGCAGCGCCGTCAATCCCGACATTTTCCGCACGCGATCACTTCCCTCCGTAAGCTGTCAGGTACTCCTTGATGCCGGCGACGATCTCCTCGGCGATCCGGTCCTGCACCGATTCCGTGAACAGCAGCTTCGCGTCCTTCTCGTTCGACAGGTATCCGCATTCGAGCAGAACGGCCGGCATCTTCGTCTCCCGGATGACGACGAAACTCGCCTTGCGCACGTTTCGGTCCGGCAATCCGGTCGCCTTGACGAGATGCCTGTGCAGCACCTCCGCCAGCTTGAGACTTTCCGCGCGGTTGTAGTAGGTCTCGACGCCGCTGACCGACGACGTGTAGCGGTTGGCGTGGATCGAGATGAACAGGTCCGCGCCGAGATCGTTGGCGTAGCCGGCCCGCTCGTACAAACCGATGTACGTGTCGTCGCTCCGCGTCATGTAAGGCGTAATCTGGCTGTCCTGCTCCAGCAGCTTGTACACCTTGCGCGCGACCGCCAGATTGAACGTCTTCTCCCAATCGCCGGTCACGCTCGGCGCGCCGGGATCTTCTCCGCCGTGCCCCGCGTCGATGACGACCTTGTACTTCTTGTTCGGATCCGCCGCAGGCAATTCTTCCAGCACGAAATCGACATGAAGCGCGCCTTCTTCAAGCGTGATCTCGTAGTCCTGTCTCACCTTCAGATCGAATACGACCCGAACCGTCGAAGGGTGGCTGCTGTAGTACGAATAGCGGACGCGTTCGAGCGCCCTCGTGTCGGTGATCAGTTCCGCCTGCGACGCCTTCCGGGCTGCAAGGTCCGCCATGATTTCCGGCGAAAGCGAGGCGTAAGGCATGTCGATGACAAGTTTCGTGCCTGACCAGAACGGCTCGTTCGGCGTCATGGAACCCTCGAAAAGCACCGTGACGCGTCGGGCGCCGTCGAATTGGATCTCTTTCACGACGGCGAGCGCATCTTCCGGCACGGCCGGCATTTCACCGCCCGGTTCCTTTACTTCTCCATCTTCCGTCCCAATTCCTTCATCGCCGTCCGCATCACCTTCATCCGGGTTGGCCGATTGCGGATTGTACAGGAAAACCGATTTCGAATACGAATCCCAATAGACCTGGAGACCGAGCTGCTCTCCGACAAACCTGAGCGGCACATAGGTGACGCCCTTGTCGACAAACGCGGCGGCCCCGAGCTTGAATTCCCGGCCGTCGACCAGCGCGGTATCCTTGTCAAAGGTCAGTTCGATAAGCGAACCGCCGTTCGAGATGCGGACCTGATCCGTACCGGCTGTCCAGTCGACGGTGTAGCCGATATCTTCGGCGATGACGCGGATGGGAACCATCGTGAAGTTGTTCACGACGCGCGGGCTCGCGCCTTCCGCGATCCGTTCGCCGTTCATGTACAGGCTCGGCGGCTCGGCGGCATGCGATTCGGCCGGATACAGCGCAATGAGCGCGAACAACAGAGACAGCAACGCAACAATTCTCTTCATGGGTCCACCTCTGGCTGCGGAAATACTGCAAACGTAGAAGCTGATGTAGCCGAACGCTTGTCTGAACGTTTAGACGCCTGTACCCGAGAAAAGTTGCGAGATGTCGAAAAAGATGAGACCGAACGACTAAACCGCC
>Ga0310825_100576_pt1 | contig 27502 bp, 21 predicted proteins | sample WT_ome_9_FD_202243 | JGI IMG/M metagenome (GOLD analysis project Ga0310825, IMG submission 202243) | Sorghum-adapted microbial communities enriched on wild type (WT) sorghum from Joint BioEnergy Institute, Emeryville, California, United... ... | reverse complement strand
ATCTACACCTCTAATCCAGGGGGCTGGCCCCCAGCGATATATCGCGAAAGAATGTTGTCACAAGCAGCTTAATAACGGGGTTTCAGTATGAGGGTGTTTTCAAACTGCACTTTTCTTGACAACTCCACACCGTAACCGCGGTCTGTCCCACAGGAAACACGACGGTTCCCCTGTAGCCTTCGCCTGAACGCATCGCCCCGTTTACAATTTCATACTCAAAAGAAACGACGCGATCCTGCGGTTTGTTCAATTCAAACGTCAATTCAACATACGGGGGATACGTATCAGGATCCATAAAATATTTGCTGGTTGCCGCATTCACGATTTCATATCCGACCAAAGCAACGATCGCTTCATCCCCATAATCCGTTTCCACAGCCGACGCGCGAAAGCCCGTCTCCGGTTCTTCTCCGTAAACGCTGAGGCCCACGGTGGCGGCCTGCTGAAGGATCGAAATCAGGCTGTCCAGATGCTCCGGCGTCAGCTTGGAGGCCTGCAGCCGCTCGTTTTCCGCCAGCATGGCCAGCCGATCCTCGAGTTCCATGATCGTTTTCAGCGCCTCCACCGGGATGGGCCGGCCGTCCACATACGCCGTCTTTGCCAAATCCAGTTCGCCGGAAGCCAATAGATCCTTGAACGCTTCCAGCGTGTAGGCTTGTCCGTCCAAAACAATCGGGTGCCGGACCATTTGCCCGTTTTCGTCAATGAGCCGCACGTCCTGCAGCCATTGATACAGTTCCAGCGCGTGCTCGGCGCCGAATTCGTCGATCAGGAATTGCAGAAGCGCCTCGTTCCATTCCTGCTTCTGGAAGGAAGAAACGGTTGCGGCAGCCACATTCGCGATCGGCAGAGCCGCCAGAAGAAAAACCATCAACCAAATGACCGTTTTCCGAAACATCCGCATCTTCATCCGCGAGCATCCCCTTCCCGTGAAAACGCGCAAAGCGAAACGCCGCCTACCGCAATTATCGGCCGGCGGGCCACGGCGGGCCCCGCGGCAAAAACCGCATGAAGCGGCACGGATTGCCATTTTTTATATCATCGACAAAAAAGAGAATGAGTTCAAATACTTGTTAAGTATCACCGGTGATACCCAATCGGTATTGTTTGTCGGCGGCACCTGGCGCCCGCCGGGAAGCGGAGAGCCGTAAAATCGCCTTTGTTTGCGGCCGGCGCGGATGATATATTAATAATCAGCGAAAGAAATCACTATTTTTTGGGGGCATTGTATCAAGGTGGCGCGGTTCCGGCGGACGGCCGCCGACCCGCATGCGGTCAGCGCGCGACGGTTCCGCATCCGATGCCGGTGCTTGCGGCGCCGCCGCGAAGGACATGATGCAATGGCCACATCCCCCGGCCAGGAGGTGTACAAGATTGGATGTCAAAATTGACAGCCTGGTGCCTTACCACGTGCTGCAGACCGACCCGGAGCGCGTGTTCGCCACCGTGGAGAAAAACGGGATCGCCGTCCTGCTGAAAGACAACAAACCCGCCTACATCGTGCTGAAATACAAAACCCACGGGGACAAACCGGCGCTGCCCGGCAAAAGGACGCTGACCCTGCACGAAGCGATGAAGATCGTGCTGTCCGAAGCGCCCGACCGGACGATGCACGCGGCGAAGCTGGCGGACGAAATCTACGAGCGGAAACTGTACGTGCAGCGGAACGGCGGGAAGGCGTCCTACATGCAGATCCGCGCCAGATGCACCCACTACAAGCATCTGTTCGAGGCGCTGCCCGGCAACCGCATCCGGTTGAAAGAAGAGGCAACGGATAACGCATCAAAACAAGGCGCGGTCGCGGATTCCAAGTGAAGAAACGGCTTTCAAAGGCAGCCATCGCGGCAGCGGCAACCGACGGGAGGTCGCCATGACTTTCACCATCGACGGCAATCTGTTGCAAAAAGGCTCCCTGTTTCTCGAAGAAGAGGATGCCTGGAGCGGCGTGCGCAAAATGGCCGGCAAAGTGCTGGATGACATCGGCCTCGTGTTCGGCGTCCGCCCCTCCTCCACGACGGATCCCGGACAACTGACCGCCTACCCCGTCATCTTCGGCACGGCCGGCCGGAGCCCGGTGCTGGACCGGCTGCATGCCCTCGGGCGCATCCGTCTGGACGACATCCGCGGAAAGCGGGAAACGTATCTGCTCGAGGTCATCGATCCGCCGGAAGATTGGACCACCGTGCGCAAGGCGCTCGTCATTGCCGGCAGCGACAAAAGGGGAACGATCTACGGCCTGTTCAAACTGTCGGAAATGCTCGGCGTCTCTCCGTTCGTCAACTGGATCGGCCTGCCGCCCCGCCGGCTGGAGTCATTCGAGCTGGAAGACGGATACCGGTTCGTGTCGAAAGAACCGTCCGTCCGCTACCGGGGCTTTTTCATCAACGACGAATGGCCGGCCTTCGGCACGTGGTGCACCAGGCGGTTCGGCGGCTTCAACGCCGCCATGTACGAACACGTCTTCGAGCTGCTCCTGCGGCTGAAGGGCAATTATCTGTGGCCGGCCATGTGGTCGGCGCGCTTCTATGACGACGGCCCCGGACTCGCCAACGCCGAACTGGCCGACGAGCTTGGCGTCGTCATCGGCTCCTCCCACCACGAGCCGTGCCTGCGCCAGGGGGAAGAATACCGGTATCTGCGCGGTCCCGGTTCGATCTACGGCGACGCCTGGAACTTCCGGACGAACGAGGCCGGCATCACCCGCTTCTGGGAAGACGGCCTGAAGCGGGGCGGCCGTTTCGAGAACGTCATCACGCTGGGCATGCGCGGCGAGCAGGACACCGCCATCCTGGGCAAAGAAGCGACGCTGGCGGACAACATCAGCCTGCTGAGGGACGTGCTGCGCACGCAAAACCGGCTCATCCGGGAGCACGTCAATCCCGACCTGAAGCAGGTTCCCCGCATGCTGGCGCTTTACAAGGAAGTGGAACCGTTCTTCTACGGGGACGACGAGACGCCCGGCCTTGCCGGATCGGAGGAGCTGGACGGCGTCATCCTGATGTTCTGCGACGACAACTTCGGCAACCTGCGGACGCTGCCGACGGCCGACATGCGCGGCCACAACGGCGGCTACGGCATGTACTATCATTTCGACTACCACGGCGGGCCGGTGTCCTATGAATGGATCAACAGCAGCCACCTGCCCAAAATCTGGGAGCAGATGACGCAGGCTTACGATTTCGGCATCCGCGAGCTGTGGATCGTCAACGTGGGCGACATCGCCACCCAGGAGCTGCCCCTTTCCTTTTTCCTGGATCTGGCCTATGATTTCGACCGCTGGGGCACGAGCGCCATCAACAAAACCGGCGACTATTTGGAGCAGTGGGTGCGGCGGCAGTTCGGGGCGTTTTGCGGCGAAGAAGACATGGCCGCGATCCGGCGCCTTCTCGACGGGTATACGAAAATCGCCCACAACCGCCGGCCCGAAGCGATGCACCCCGGCGTCTACCACCCGGTCAACTTCCGGGAAACCGACCGGCTGCTGGCCGAGATCGACAGCCTCATGGACATCGCGGAAACGCTCCGGCGCAAAATGGACGAAAAGGCGCTGCCCGCCTACTACGCCCTGGTCTATTACCCGGCCATGGGCAACCTGAACCTGCAGAAAATGCACCTTCTCGCGGGCAAAAACCGCTGGCTGGCCAACCTGAACTGCATGGAAGCGAACCGGTTGGCCGAGCAGGTGAAGGCGTGCCTGGAGCGGGACCGGCAGCTGGTGGACGAATATCACGCCATCGACGGCGGCCGCTGGTTCGGCATGGGCCTGTCGGAGCACATCGGCTTCACGCGCTGGAACGAAGACGAATGCCGGTACCCGGCCGTCATGAACGTGCTGCCCGTGCGAAAGCCCCGGCTGCTCGTGGCGCTGGACGGCACGGACCGGTGGTCGGAAGGCAGCAGCTGGCACGTCAACCGGCTCACGCTCACCGATTTCCGGCGGCCGGATGTGACGGAGGCCTCCTTCACGATTTATGCGCTCGGCGACCGGGAAGCCGACTACGAGATCGCCTGCGATGCGCCGTGGCTTGCCCTTTCTTCCGTGAAGGGAACGCTGGACGGCGTGGCGAAAGCCGCGGAAACCGTCACGGTGGCCATCGACCGGGGCCGCATGGGCGGCGAAACGGAAGCCCGCATCACCGTCACCCTGCCGAACGGCACCGTCACCATCGTCGTGGACGCCGCTTTGCCCGATCTGGACGGGCTGCCGCCGATGACGTTCGTGGAGACGGACGGCCATGTGTCCATCGAAGCGGCGCATTATGCCGACAGGCGCGATGTCCCGCCGGCCGGTGCCGGCGGCGACGGGCGCGGCAGCGGGCGCGGCGAAGGGGAAGCGCCCGCCGGGTTCCGGGTGATCGAAGGCTACGGCAAGACGCTGTCCGCCGTGAAAGTGTTCCCGACGACCCGCTATTTCGCCCCCGGCCCGGAAGCGCCATATGTGGAATATCGCTTCGCCGTCCGGGAAGCCGGCGAATACGAAGCCGAACTGTACATGCAGCCGTCCAACCCGGTGACGAAGGACAACCGGCTGGCATACGGCATCCAGGTGAACGGCGGCCCCATCGACGTGGTGAGCGCCGTCTCGCCGGACTTCAGGGTGGGCGACCATTCGCCGGAATGGGCCGCCGGCGTCCTGGACAACATCCGGCGCAAGGCAAGCCCGATCACCTGCGTCCGCGGACTGAACACGATCCGGATTTACGGCCTCACGCCGGGCTTCGTGCTGGAGAAACTGGTGATCTATCCGAAAGGCCGCAAACCGCCGGAAAGCTACCTCGGCCCCGTCGAGTCGTACTGCACCGGCAAAGCGACGCATTGATCATCCCGTACCGGCAAATCACCGCATGGATCGTGCCGCACCGCAAAGCACCGCATGGATTCGCAAGCGCGGATCCCCTTTTTGGGGGATCCGCTTTTTTATGCCGGCGGACTAGCCGGCAACATGGCGCCGCCCGGCGCCACCGGCATCATCCCCATGGACCGTTTCACCAGACACGATGGCTCGAACCGGCGCACACCGCTCCCCGCCCCCGGGCCCAATGGACTGCATGAATGCGAACGTGAGACATTTGTCACTCCGACAATAGTCCTTGCCTTCTCATATAATTTTGTCGTATATTGACAAATGTAAAGGTTTCCATTCACAAACCGAAAGGGCACACCCGTCGAAAGGCGGGGTCGCAAAGCCACAGGGGCTAAGGCGTTTTCGCCGGTAAAACGCTATGCCAGCCGGTTGCCGAATAGCAGGTTGCAGGCCGCACCCACCCTGTTTATTCGGGGTGGGTTTTTTGCACCTGCGCGACGAAAACGCCTCGGCTCCTCCCTTCGGTTTCATCCGGGCCGGGAGAGGAGGTGCAACGCGCCATGAACCAGGACGGCTCCCAGTACGTGGTTTTCGCCATCAACCGGAGCCTGTACGGCATTTCGATCCACGGCGTTTCGGAAATCATCCGGATGTGCAAGGTGCAGTGGATTCCCAAATCGCGGGAAGAACTGCTCGGGATCATCCATCTCCGGGACAAGGTCATTCCCGTGATCAGCCTGCACCGGATGTTCGCCGAACAGGAAGCGGAACTGAACGCCAAAACCCGGATCATCATCGTCCAAAGCGGCGGCCGGGAACTCGGCATCGTCGTCGACGCGGTGGAACGGGTGATGTTCCTGTCCAGGGATCGCACCAGTCCGCCGCCGCACATGTCGGATCGCGCATGGCTGACCGGCATTTACCACGATGGGGACGACATCATCGCCCTGCTTGATCTCGAGGCGCTGCTCGGCCATTTGGCCGAAAGCGAAACGGTGCAATGAAAGCGTCCCGGCCGCTCACGGACAACCCCCCATTTCTTCCACCCGATCACCATTTTTGAAAAGCGAGGCGGTTGAAACATGAAATGGTATATCAATTTGAAAACATCCGTCAAATTGATCTCCGCTTTCGTCATCATCGCAATCCTTCTCGGATTTGTCGGCATCTACGGACTGGGCAACATGTCGAAACTGAACGCCCTCATCGACGACATGTATGAAATCCGCCTGCTTCCCGTGAACGACACGAACGACATGCAGGTGCTCTATCAGCGCATCCGGGTGAACATGTACGCCATCCACATGGCCGATACCCGGCAGGAAAAGGAGCAGACGTTCGCTCACATCAATCAGCTGATGGACGAACTGGACGGCATGCTGAAAGCCTACGAACGGGATTTCGCCCAGGCGAAGCATCGCGAGCTGTACAACGATGCGATGAACGCCTGGCAGGCGTTCCGCTCTTCCGCCCGCGACGTCATCCAGCTGTCGCTGGACGGCCTGGACGAGGCATTCAAGACCGCTCTCGCGGGCGATTTCAACGGCATCAGCGAAACGTTCGACAACAGCCTGCAAGCGCTCATCGAGTTCAATCTGGACAGCGCGAAGAGAGCCAGCGACGACGCGGACGAGCAATTTTCCGCCGCCCGGAACATCACGATCGCCATCATCGCGGGTTCCCTTGTCATCAGCATCGGGTTCGGTCTGTTCATCTCCCAGATCATCGCCCGTCCGCTGCGGAAGGTGGTGGAGCTGGTCGAGCATGTGGCCGACGGCGATTTGCGGCACACGCTGGACATGGACCGGAAGGACGAAATCGGCCAGCTGACCCGATCGATCAACGGGATGGTGAGCAAACTGCGCGACGTCGTCTCCGGCATTCTGGCCTCGGCGGACAGCCTGGCCGCCGCCAGCCAGCAAATTTCGGCCAGCACCGAAGAAATCGCCAGCGGCAGCTCCAACCAGGCCAATGACGCCGCGAAAATCAACGAGCTGTTCAAGGAACTGACCACGTCGATCCAGGCCGTCGCCCGCAGCGCGGAAGAAACGGCGGCGCTGGCCGAACAGTCGAAGCAGATCGCCCGGGAAGGCGGCCAGGTGATCCGCTCCTCGATCGAGGGCATGAACCGGGTCAACGAACAGATGGGCCGGCTCGAGGCGGATTCGCACAAGATCGGTGAAATCATCGAAGTGATCGACGACATCGCCGACCAGACGAACCTGCTGGCGCTCAACGCCGCCATCGAAGCGGCACGGGCCGGCGACCAGGGACGCGGCTTCGCGGTGGTGGCGGACGAGGTGCGCAAGCTGGCGGAACGGAGCAGCCAGGCCACGAAGGAAATCACCGCCATCATCAAGGGGATGCAGGAAAACACCCGGCTCAGCGTGGCCGCCGTGGCCGAAGGCGTCGAGTCGTCCAACAAATCCGGCGAAGCATTCGAACAGATCGTCAGCGTCGTCAACAACGCCGCGGTGCGGATCACCGAGATTGCGGCGGCCTGCGAAGAGCAGGCGGCGCAGTCCGAGGAAGTGCTGTCGGCGGTGGACAGCATCACCGCGGCGACGGAAGAAGCGGCCGCCAGCAGCGAAGAAACGGCATCCACCGCCCAGTCGCTGGCCCGGATGGCGGACGAGCTGAACAACGCGGTTTCCGTCTTCAAGATTTGATATATAATGGAACCATGTTTCAGGCCCGACAGCCGAACGGCTTGACAGCGAAACGGAGAAACGGCAAACCGGCGATCGCGCCTGACGGGAGACGGTCGGCAAGCAGCGGCGGTGTCCTGGACACATCCGGGCGCTTCCGGACACATCCGGGCGTCCGGACGGTTCCGGGCTCTTCCGGACGGATCCGCCGTTCATGCCGGGAGAAGGAGACGGAGAGATGTATTCGCTGCTTCTTGCGTTGATCTATCTCGCGTTCATCGGCCTCGGGCTGCCCGACTCGCTGCTCGGCGCGGCATGGCCGTCCATGTACGCCGGACTGGGCGTGCCGGTTTCATATGCCGGCGTCGTGTCCATGATCATCGCGGGATGCACCATCATCGCCAGCCTGAACGCCAACCGGGTCATCATCCGGTTCGGGACGGGCGCCGTCACGGCGGCAAGCGTGTTTCTCAATGCCGTCGGCGTGTTCGGGTTTTCCTTCTCGGACGGGTTCTGGATGCTGTGCCTGTGGGCCGTCCCGTACGGACTCGGGGCCGGTGCGGTGGACGCGGCGCTGAACAACTTCGTCGCCCTCCACTACGCTTCCCGCCACATGAGCTGGTTGCACTGCTTCTGGGGCGTGGGCGCCACCGTCGGCCCCTATGTGATCGGCCTGGCCCTGGCGGTGAAAAACAGCTGGGCATTCGGATACATGACCGTGGGGCTGTTCCAGACCGCGCTGGCCGTCCTGCTGCTCGCCAGCCTTCCGCTGTGGCGGAGGAAAGAAGGCCCGCGGCGGGGCGGCGGCGAAGGGTCGGCCAGGCTGCTCACCGTGCGCGACGCCCTGAAAATTCGGGGCGTCCGACAGGTGCTGGTCGCCTTCTTCGCCTACTGCGCTTTGGAAGCCACGGCCGGCCTGTGGGCGAGCAGCTATCTGGCGCTCTTCCGGGGCGTCGGGGTGGAGACGGCCGCCCGCTGGGCGTCGCTGTTCTACCTCGGCATCACGGCGGGCCGGTTCCTGAACGGGTTCGTGGCCGACCGGTTCGGCAACCGGACGATGATCCGCGTCGGCATGGCCGTCATCGCCATCGGGCTTCTGGCGATCCTGCTGCCCGAACGGACGGGCGCCGCCGCCCTCGCCGGCCTCGTGCTGACGGGCGTCGGGTGCGCGCCCATTTACCCGTGCATCATCCACCAGACGCCGCGAAACTTCGGGGAGGAACATTCCCAGGCCATCATCGGCATCCAGATGGCATGCGCCTACGTCGGCTCCACCTTCATGCCGCCTCTGTTCGGCATGCTGGCGGATGCCGTTTCCCTCGGCCTGTATCCGCTCTTCCTCATCCTGTGCCTGCTGCTGATGGCGGCCATGACGGAGCGGCTGAACCGGATCGTGGCCCGTCCGCGGCCGACGGTCTGACGGCAAAGCCGCACGCGCCGGATCAAGCCGTCAAGCCGGGTTCCCGCCGAATGGAGCCGCCAGGCCGGCAAGCCGCATCCGCCAAAGCCGCGCTGATCACAGCGGAAAAACAAAAAAAGCAGGACGGATCACCGTCCTGCTTTTTTCGCGCCCATCATGGGCGACGCTATTTCACCCGCACCGTCACCTTGGCGGATTCCCCGAAATGGATGATGGTGTACGAACCGTCCTTCGCTTCGATCCGCAGATCGTCCCCGGTGATGGCAAGCGGCACGGGAGAGCGGATTTCCGCTTCCTGCATGCCTTTCGCGGACAGCTCCAGCGTGAGCCGATTGCCGTCCGTTTTCACCCTGACCGGGCCGTTGCTCCGCACGAGATGGATGCGGTCCTTCATGGAAGACGTCTCCACCAGCTCCACCGTGACGGTGTCCTCCACGCCGAGATAGAAGCCCGTCGGCCCCTCGTAATAGAACATGCCGGACGTGTCGACCTGTTTGTCCGCGAGCGCCTCGCCCAGCTCCAGCTTGACGCCCAGCGTGCGGGCGTATTCGCGCACCTTGTCCGGCACGCCCGAATAGTCGGGAACCAGCACCAGCCGGGTGCCGTCCGTCCGCACCCGGACATCCGCGAAGAAGGTGTTGAGCAGCGACCGGGCCATCTGCTCTTCCGTCATGAACGTGTATTTGTGGGCTTCCCGGAACTCGTTCAGGAACCCGATGACCTGAACGATCCGGTCATAGATGCCCTGGCCGGGCTTCATGTTGTGCTCGATGTGCTCGAAATAGGTCAGCGGCACGTCGAACGCGGCCAGGCTGTCCCAGGCTTTCGGAAAGTTCAGGGCGTTGGGCGCCGGCGAGAACAGGATGAACGGAGCGGCATCGGCATCGGCACCGTCGTCCGCCAGCAGGAACGGCACCGTCAGCAGAAACTCCACGCCGTCCCGCGGGGCCGTGCTGACATTCGGCGGGTTGAAGCCGAAATTCCACCAGATGCCCGCCTCCCGCTGGTTGCGGAACGTCTGCAGGGCGTTTTTGTTGATGCGCCACGTGTGATGGTTGACGCCCATGTCGTCGTCCCATTCGATGCCGAGCGCCCGGAACGCCTCCCGGTGCAGCTCCATTTCCCGCTTTTCCCGCTCGTCCGTCATGTATTCGTGCAGGTACATGTGGGGAATGAGCGGCAGATGCCTTTTCCGGACGTAGTCGATGCTTTTTTTCAGATCGTCCGGATACGGGAACTGCGGGTCGTCGATGGCGTACGGGCTGCCGTACTCCAGATGGCCCGTCAGCAGGTCTTTCTTCCCGTCGCCGTTCCAGTCCGCCACGATCGGCACGGCGTTGTGGCCGACGTTGATCGTGCGCGTGCCGAAAAAGTTGTACTGCTGCCCTGTCAGCGGTCCGGCGTTCGTGAGCGTCCCGCCTTCCTGTCCCAGCAGCAGGACGATTTCGCCGTTGCCGCCGCCGACCAGCACATCCAGACGGCCGTCCCCGTTCCAGTCGGCGGCAAACGGCGCCGCATGCAGGCCGACGCTGAACGGTTCCCCGTCCGCCGCCAGCGGCTCGCCCGCCGACATCGCCAGGCTGCCCGCAGCCGTTCCCTTGAAAAGATGGACCCGGCCTTCGCCGTCTCCGACAAGCAGATCGAGCACCCCGTCGCCGTCCCAGTCGATGGCGAAAGGCGCGCTCGGGCCGGCCACCTCGAGCGGACGGCCGCCGGCCTGCAATGGCCCTTTGCGGACGAAGGATTGCCGGCCGTTGTTTTCATACAGGATGACGCGGCCCTCTCCGTCGCCGAGCAGAAGATCAAAATGCCCGTCCCCGTTCCAGTCGGCGGCGAACGGGGCGGCGCTCGATTCGGCCCGGACGTTTTTGACTTCCGCCGGCTCTTCGAACGTCAACGGATCCCGTCCGGCGCGTTTCAAAAGGTACACGCGGCCGTTGTACGAGCCGACCAGCAAATCCGGCCTGCCGTCGCCGTCCCAGTCCGCGATCGTCGGGTAGGCCCGGTACGGTTCGCTGACGTCGGACAGGAACGTGCGGTAGCCCGGCAGCCGCTCCAGCCGCAAAATTTCCTTCGTCGTGCGGATGGATTGCCCGGCGGAAAAATAGGAATGATCCTCCGCGTTCACGAAATCCGGCTCGTCGTCCGTCCCGACGTTTTCCAGAAACCGCATCGTTTCCAGCCACATGCCGCCGTTGTAGCTGCCGCGGACGATGGAGAAGGTCGGCACCTGGTTGTGCTTCTCGAGCAGATCGGTAAACGCGATCATGTCTTTGAGGTAAAAGGAATACAGCGCCTCGTAGTGGGCCTGCCATGCCAGCCCGGGCCGGCCGTACGGGCCGTACGCCTTCTGCAGGGAGAACCCGTGTTTCTCCTTCGAAGCGAATTTGACGAGCTCGGTCCGGAACAGGTAGTTGGCGGCGGCGTAGCCGAAGTGGAAATATTTCTGCCCTTCCTCCGGCACCAGATCGAACCGGGTGATGAACTGTTCCCCCGGCAGAAACCGGTTGGACCAGATCACCGTGCCGTCCCCGGCGCGATTGGCCGAAAGCAGGGACAGGCCGCCCTTCTGCACGAGGGAAACGGCCCCCTCGCCGAGCACGGCCCCTTCCCGGAAATCGATATGGTATTTCGGGTTCAGGCCTTCATAATGGGCGTACACGCCGGCAAACTGCTTCCAGACGTTCTGCAGGCCGCGCAAATTGCCGCGCACGTCCGGATAGGAAAAATCGAGCGCCGTATCCGTGATGTCGGCCATTTCCGCGATGCCGGTGAAATCGGCCGGAAACGCCCGGGCGTACTCGTGGGACAGGTACAGAATGCCGCCCTGGCGGACGTACGCCATCAGGGCTTCCCGGATTTCGGGAAACCGCTCGTCGTCCTGCAGGCCGTCATCCAGATAGACGAGATCGACGGACGGGTCGAGCTGCGCCTCGTCCACGGACTGCGCCGCAAATTCGACGCCCGCCGCCAGCGTTTGCTGCAGATGATGCTTGACGGCATTGTTGCGGATGCCGTCCGCGCCGTGCAGGAAAAGCACCTTCAGCTTCACGTCTTCCATGGACGGCTCTTCGCCAATTGCGGCCGCCTCGTTTCCGGCGGTCCAGTGCGCCACGTACGGCCCGATGTCCTTGCCGGAGATCCGGCAGCCCGCCAGCGTGAAAGAAAGCATGAGTGCCACAATGAGTGCGATGTTCAACCGTTTCAAGGGGGGTCCTCCCGGCTTCATGTTCGCATAAAGAGAAAAAATACGCCGCCAACCGGCAAAATCCTTTTTCGCTGCCGTCGACAATAATCGGATCGTCCGAGATTCGGGCAAAGAGCGGGATTCCATCTTTCATTTGCATGACGAATCGGCCTGCCCGGCATCCGGCTCCGGCGAAGGCGATGGACGCCGCGGCTCCTCCAGCATCGGCTCGTACATCATGAGGGCATGGTTTTCCGTGACGAACTCGTCGTCCAGCTTTTCGCCGTCCAGGCTGTACACCAGGCGATGGATGACGTTGTGCCGCACATACCCGCCCCACGGTTCGCGGGTGATCCAGTGCTCCTTTTCGTACACTTCATAGGTCCGGGTCGGCGGAGCGGACGCCCGCCATGCGCCGACCAGGTGGGTGTCCGTCAAATACACGTCCAGCTGGTAGTCGTGCGCCGTCCCGTTTTTGATCTGCAGATCCAGGTAATTGTAGGCGCAGGTGGCGCCGCTGCCGAACGGCTGCGTCCGGTTGGCGTCGGGAAACACGTCGTAGCTGTGGCGGTGCCGTTCGGTCACGGTCAGGGGCGTGTGCAGGGTCATCCAGTAGATCAGGTTGGTCAGCTGGCACAGGCCGCCGCCGACGCCGACCGTCACCTTTCCGTAAAACAGGTTCATGCCCTCCACATACCCCTTGCGCCGCGTCGGGTTTCCGACCAGCCGCCAGAAGGAGAACGTCTCCCCCGGCCGGACGACCACCCCGTCCAGCTTGCGGACGGCGATGGACAGATTGCGCACCTTGTTGTGCTGCAGCCACATGTCCACGTTGCGAAGCGGCCGAAGGAGCGGCGTCCGGTGGGCGGCCACGATGTGGGGCAGCCGCTCGTTCAGCACCGTCCGGGCGTACGTGTTGCCGCCGAACACCCATTCCAGATACCGTTTGCAGCGGTACGCCTTCCGGCCCAGCCAGATGCGCGCCGCGCTCCGCTTCACCGGCTTCAGCGACGGCCCGTGCGGAATCATGATGGTTCCCCTCTCCGAAATGAGATACAATATAACCATATTTCCAAAATGACCTGTCCAGCAGGGCAGAAAGGAGGCCGAACATGGAAACGACCGGAAAGAACCTGCCGCCCGAAGAGCGGGACCGGCTTCTGGAAGCGCTCAAAACCCGCTTCGAACGCCACATGCACCGCCATCCGGAACTGTCATGGGCGGACGTCGAGGCCCGGCTCGCATCCCGCGCGGACAAGCTGTGGTCCCTGCACGAAATGGAACGGACCGGCGGCGAACCGGACGTGATCGGGGTGGACGCGGAGACGGGCGAGATCCTGTTTGCCGACTGTTCGCCGGAAAGCCCGGCGGGACGCCGAAGCGTCTGCTACGACCCGGAAGCGCTGGAGGCGCGGAAGCAGCACAAGCCGGCCCACAGCGCCGTCGGCATGGCCGCCGAAATGGGCGTCGAGCTGCTGACGGAAGAACGGTATTTCGAATTGCAAAAAAAGGGGCCCTTCGACACGAAAACGTCCAGCTGGCTGAAGACGCCCGACGACATCCGCAAGCGGGGCGGCGCCATCTTCGGCGACTGGCGGTTCGGCCGCGTGTTCGTCTACCACAACGGCGCGGATTCCTATTACGCCGCCAGGGGTTTCCGCGGGCTGCTCAGGGTGTGAAAATCCCGTCACGGGTTCCCGATCGCCTCGTCGTAGACGGTGCCGTCGGGAAACATCGACAGCCAGCGCGTCCGGCCGTCCTCTCCCCGATAGGCGATAAAGGCGTGCCGGATCACCTCGTCGCCGTCGGGGAACAGAAACACCTGAAACCGCATCTTGCCGCTTTCCAATCCGGCATGATCGACGGTGAAAATGTCCGCGTCCATGGAATCGTACAGAAACCGGTAGTCGGGATCCCCCGTGAAATCGTACCGGATCACGTCCTCCCAGGTGGCGTAGCCGGGTTCGCGATTGTATCGGTCGCCCAGCAGGCGGACGGCGTCCTCCACGGTACCGCCCGCGGGCACGAGCGTTTTCAGCCGTTCCAGAGTCATGTCCGGATCGTGGACGGCCTTCACCCGTTCATTCCGTTGCCGCAGCTGCTCCTCCTCCGGCACCCTCGCGGCCGGGTCGCGGAAATAGCGGTCGTACGCGTCGTAGTACACTTTGAGCAGATACGGCGCCGTTTCGTGGTCGTACACCCCGAGATCCGCCTGGCGGAGCGTCCGGGCTTCCGCCTTTTCCCGGACGTCCGTTGTCGGAATGGAAAACCGGCCCTGATAATCGCCAACCGTCCAATACCCGCCGAACGCTTCGTGATGCCGCAGAAAAAGCAGATACGTCTCGCCCGGAACGGCCGGCGGCAGGAAGGAGCGGGTCACGAGCTGGACCGAGCCGTCCTCGCGCGTCCAGACATAATAGCTTTCCAGCAGGGTCAGGGTGTCACCGGCGGCCGCGCCGCCCTTGTGGACGCGGACGACCTCGATTTCCCGCTTCGTATGGCCGGAAGAGGGCACTTCTTTGCCGAATGCTTCACTGTAACGGGTTTCGACATGCTGGCCGACGGCCCCCTTCGCGACGGCTTCCACGATGAGATCGGAGGCCGTTTCCACTTCCCGGAGGCTATGATAGATGAGGCGGTCGCCGGCTGCGCCATGGACCACTTCATCGACGTCGGCGAGGAGGTCGTCGACGTTTCCGGGAACGTCGCCGATGTCCCCGGGGGCATCGGCCGCCGCTTCATGGCCGGCGGCACGTTCCGAAGCTTCGGGGGGCCCCGGCGCATCGCCGGCGGCGCCGGCTCGGCCCACGCCGCCGGCCGGTCCGCCGCACGCGGCGAGAACCAGCAGGAAGAGAACAATGAACAGAACAGCCGCTTTTCTCATCCGCCCATCCTCCCTCCGGGCATTGCATCATTCGCCGCCTCCCAGACAGGAAGAACGAATGGCCGGGCGCACTCTGCATTTTCATTATATCAATTCCGGGTCCAATTTGGCGGATTTTGGTTTTCCGTTCTCGGCGTTCATGCAAGGGGGTGAGGGAGGATGCAAAAGGTTTGCGGGGAGAGCAAAGAGGGTTCGGGGGACAGATGATCGGCGGATCGCGGTTGCCGGTTCATCGCATCAAGACTGCCCCGCCCAGCGCCGGATCGCCTCGCGCAGGAACGCCGCGCCGCCTTTGACGCGCTGGTCGTAATACGCCGCAAACCGTTCGTCCGCCACGCACATGTCCGCCAGTCCCATGTGGGCTTCCGGCGAATAGCCGGTCCAGAAATGCATGAGCCACGCCTTGTGGGTTTCCACGAGCCGGCGGGCCTCTTCGGAAGCCGGATCGCCGATGGCCATCGCTTTTTCCAGCAGATCCTGGACCTCATCCTCCAGCTTTTTCACGGCGTCGAAGTCCGCTTTGGACATGCCCCGCAATTTCGCGTTGCTTGCCTCCACCTGCTCCTCGCCGTACTTTTCGCGGATTTCCGCTCCGAACCGCCGTTCGTTGTCTTCGATCAGCTTTTCCTTGAACGCTTCGAATTTTTCCTCCGCCGTCATGTCCGTCTCTCCTTCCAGATGTTGAATCGTTTTGTCGATCGTCTCGAGCAGCCGGTCGATGTGCCGCCGCTTTTCCAGAAGCATCCTGCGGTGCTGCAGGAGCGCCTGCCGCCGGTCGAAGGCCGGGTCGTGGATCACGTCTTTGATCGTCTTGAGCGGGAAGCCCAATTCCCGGTAGAACAGGATTTGCTGCAGCACATCCAGGTCGTCTTCGGAATAGAGGCGATACCCCGCTTCGCTCGTCTCCGCCGGCGACAGCAGCCCGATGTCGTCGTAATGGTGCAGCGTCCGCACGCTGATGCCGGCCAGTTCCGCCACCTGCTTCACCGTCCGCTTCACGGCCCGCTTCAAGTTCTCGCCTCCTTTCGCTCCCCAGCATAAACCATCACGCAACGTGAGGGTCAAGGGCGTTTTTGAATTTTTTCGCCAACCCGGACCGCCATGAAAAAAGGCCACCCGGCCATGCCGGCTGACCCGATCATGCGAAACCCGCGAAACTCGCTGGACGGCATGGTTATTTTCGTCTGAAGTCATACACATCATGCGGGAGATTCAACACGCGGCCGTTGATCTCGACTTTGCCGTCTCCGTGCCAGACGATGTCGGCGTCGTCTTCCCTGTAGTTCCAGTAAATGTTTTTCGGCTTTCGGTTCTGCTTCAAAAAATGCAGCTCCGCCCGGATGGCATAGCTGACCGTGGCGCCGCCGTTCGTTCGGTACACCTTGATCAAATAGGTCCCGTCCGGCGACATCGATTCGCCGATCAGCTCGCCTTCGGGCAGACGGCCCGTGCTGAAGAACATTTCGTAAATGAAAAAGCCAGCGGCACCCGCAACAATGACTGCGGTTGAAAGGAATGCAACAAGAACGTTCCTCATGCCCCACCACTTCTTTATGCAGGCTCCCGTCATTTCTCCCGAACGGCGATTTCCCGATCAATCGCCACTTTTTTGATGGAAAGGTACAAGCAGGGATCTGGTCACTCCAGACATGCGTGTGTACATTCGTGATTTATTTGCTTTATAATGGATTAAGCAATGGACTTCGATTGACGGGAGATGGCCATGCGCAATACCCGATTGCCGCTTCGGTTGTTTCTGGCATTTTGCCTTGCGGCCGTCCCCGCCGGATGCGGGTCGCCGGACGACCCGCCGCTTGCCGGCGACGAACGCATGGCGGCCGAATATTTGGAGGCCGAAAACTACCGCATCGAATCCCGCCTTGGGGAAACCGGCCGCTACGTGCTGGACCGGGAATATCTCGCCGGCATGCCCGGCGGGATGATCTGGGGCGTTCAACAAGCCGATCCCGCCGAATACATCGGCAAGACCATCGTCAGCTACGGTTTTCTCGTCTCGCAGCATCCGCTGGAAAAGACACTGAAGACCATCGACCCGAAAGACTATGTCATCCGGGTCGACGTCCTGGTGGCCGACGGCCGCGTCATCGGCGGCACGTCCTTCCCGGTTCCACGGGACGGAAAAAACGGGCTGGCCGGAGCGCCGTATTCCCTCGACGGCAGGACGCTGGAAGAAGTGACCGGCAAGCGGTACGGCGAATGGTCTGACGAATGGTTCTCCCGGTTCGGCCGCGATCATTGATCCGGTTTGATCCTGTACCAATAGCGATACACTTCCGCAAAGCCGAACTTCCCGTACAACCGCAGCGCGGGCGCGTTGTCCGCCACCACGGCCAAATAGGCGCGCGAGGTGCCGTTTTCTTTTCCCCAGTGCAACAGGCCATGCACAAGCCGTTCGCCGAACCCCCGGTTCCGCAATTCCGCGTCCGTGACGATATCATACAGGCCGATCCAGCCGTCCTCCGCCACGCCGAGGCCGCACGCCGCCACCTTCCCTTCGTGCAAAACAACCGCAAACCCCTTCTTCGCCCGAATGTTCTCCAGCATGCGCCCCATCGTCGGCTGGAGGGAAGCCGCCGCCCCGCTCATCCGGCAGAAATGGTCCAGCCATTCCTCCGGCAGCCGCTCCGAAATGCGCACGTCCCGCCGGTCCGGCTCCGGAAGGCCGGCCAGCTCGACGGTCCGGACGCTGGTCGTGTCCTTCTTTTCATAGCCCCTCTTGTCAAGCAAGCCGTCCAGACCGGCGGGCCGGTCGAAGGGCGTCATTTTGAAGACGGCAGGCACCCCCAGTTCGGCGAACCGCCGCTCGCACCAGGCGATCCGCTCCTCCAGCTCCTCTTCTCCGCCTTCTTCACCGTAAATGGCGCTGACCGAATTGGCCCTTTTCGTATAGCCGTCCGCAAAACGAAGCAGCCAGCCCCCGCGCGCCATCGTCACGAGGGCCGGCCAGTGGTTCAGCGACAGTTCTTCGATCCGATTTCCGATTCGCATGTCGTTCATGTCCTTCATGTCGCACCGCATTTCTGGGCGTCGCCGGTTCGTCACCGGTTGATGAACGCCCGGATTTCCTCCTCCGGCATGGACGAGTCGCACTTGACCCGCAAGGTGTCGCCGTTGCGGTAAATGAACCCCGGCACCGTCGGAATGTTGTAGGCTTTCCGGAACGCGGCGATGTTTTCCAGGTCGGATTCCTCCACGCTGTTGACGTGGTAGATGGTCACGCCGGTTTCCTCCGCCACCTTCCGCAGCTTCGGCACGAAGCGGCGGCAGTACGGGCATTCGGCCTTGCCGATGTAGATCGCCGCTTCTTCGGTTCCTTCCGCGAGCCGCCGGGCGGTGGCCGCATCGATCGTCTTGAAGCCTTTGATGTCCTCGTAGTATTCCGCGTATGGGGTCATGGTCACGCCTCCCTCGAATTGCGCGCCGGACGCGCAGGTTGAATGCATTTTCACTTTATCACAAAAGTCGGGATATGGAAAAAGGGTCCGGCATCGTCGCTTGACGCCAACTGGCCGCCCGCGACGCTAGACGCCAGCTGGCCGCCCGGCCGCCGCTTGTGCTAAGATGGTGGACGTTGGCCACAAACGGAGGACGGGAGAGGATCCGCGTTGAACGAAAAGGACACGGCCGCCCTGCGCCGGTTCATGAAGCCGGACCAGGAGCGCCTCAAAATGTTCGACCTGTTGAATGTTTACGTCATGAAAGAAACGAACGACATCTACCATGTGGAATGCCGGCCCTTCGCCTTCCTGGAACGGGACGAGCAGGTGCTGTTTCTGAACCATTTTCGCAAAACGCTGACCGGCGCCTTCGACCACAAGCTGTTCGAGCTGAAGTTCCGGCCGGAAGCGGCGGAAGGCCGGGACGCGCATGCCCGGGACATCCTCTGGACGGCGTTGCAGACGGAAGACGCCGGCGCCTGGGCGGACCGGATGATGCGGGTCACGGAGCGAATCCTGGGCGATGCTCCCCGCGATTACGACCGGGTGATCACCTTCGCGCGGGGCGAGTTCTACAAGCCGGTCAGGCGGCGGGACGATGAACCGGATGCGCTGGAAGACGAGGACGGGCTGGAGGCGTTTTTGTTCCGGTTTCTGCTGTGCACCGTCAGCCGGACGGAACAGCCGTCGAAAACCCTCGTTTTCGACTACGTGGAAAAAGCCTTCAAACCGAACCTCGCCGCCGACCCCGTCATCAACCTGGCCGCGCCGGAAGCCGGGTTTCTGTTCCCGTGCCTGACCGACGACGGCGCCGACGTCAACCACGTGCTGTATGCGGCCGGGAAGGCGAACATGCCGGACTGGCGGTTCGCCGAAGACGTGCTCGACTGCGAGCCGAAGCCGACCGCGCTGCAGGACCGGGAACTGTTCGCCGATATCGTGCAGGATGTGGCGGGCGGCGCGCTGCCGGCTTCCACCCTCGCCCGGGTGTACGACGGCATCCATCAGATGATTGAAGAACACGAGGAACCGGAGCCCCCGATGCTGGACGCGCGGGACGTGGAGCGGATTTTGGCGGACGCCGGCGTGGACGGGGCGACCCGGGAGCGGGTGGAGGATGCGTTTCGGCGGGCGGCGGATGACGTCCATTACGAACTGAAGGCCGCCAGCGTCATCCCGAAATGCACCGGCCAATCCGTCAAAATCAAGACGAAAGTCGCCGCCATCACCCTGTCGCCGCAGGATTTGCCCCATGTCCGGCAGGTGGTGCACAAGGGAAGGCGCTATCTGATGATCGAATTGGAAGAGGATGCGGTCATCGAAGGCATCGCGGTGAAGGCGGAAGAGCTGGAATTTTGATGGGGCTCTGACGGCAAAAAGACACGTTCCGTTACCACGGCCGTGGTGCGGAACGTGTCATTTCATGTTGCAATGATGTTCCTGCCTTGCTCGGACCCAGGTTCAAGCTTCCGCCGCAACCGCTTCCTGTTTCGTCACGTGAATCGTGCCGCGGGGATGTTCCGGCGGGGCGTAAATGGAATACAGCTTGAGCGGACCGGGACCGGTGTTGATGACGTTGTGCCAGATGCCCGCGGGAATCAGGATGACGTCGTCTTCCTCCACGGCCCGCTGGAAGTCGAGGCGGTCGGGGGATGGCCCCATCCGCACCAGCCCGCGCCCTTCTTCGATGCGGATGAACTGGTCCACATTTTCGTGCCGCTCAAGGCCGATGCTCTCGCCTTCCGGGATGCTCATCAGCGTCAGCTGCAGATGGTTCCCCGTCCACAAAGCGGTGCGGAAGTTCCGGTTCCGTTTCGTGGCTTCCTCGATGTCCGTGACGAACGGTTCCGGTCCGTAATCCCGGAGCGGCCATGGGTCTCCCGGCGGGTTGCCATCCGAACGGGCCGCCGCACCGTTTTCGGCTGGTTCCGTCGCGATCGGCCCCGCCGCAGCCGGTTCCGTCACGTCCTGCCTTGCCACGGCCTGTTCCGCCACGCGCTGTTCCATCCCCCGCTGATCCGTTCGGGCCGCTCCCAGTCCACCGCCTGCACCGAATGGCGGCTGTCCGGGAAAACCGGTGCCGGTCCACGGACCGGCTGCCAGCCCCGTGAAGGGATCAACCGGGAACGGACCGGCGGGAAAGCCGAAGGGGTACGCGGATCGATACGGGGACGAATAACCGGACGGAACCACCGGCTGCCCCCCATGGCCGCCGGACGGCCACCGGCCGGACGACGGCGCGGCGGATCCGTACGGCCAGCATCCATTTTGGATGACGGAAAACGGATGCGGATGGGCATTCATGTGGGAATACAAGTGAAAATGCATGCGCACCGTTCCTTTCCGCAGTTGTCACGGCACATCCTATGCAGGCGTCCCGAAAAAGGTGCACATGCCCGGCCCGGCGCTTCCGCCCCGCACGAACGAATTAATCGACTTTCTCGAGCAACTCCTCCCAAAAACCGGCCCTTGCAAGCGAATTAATCGACTTTTTCGAGCAACTCCCTCCAAAAGCCGCCCCGTGACGGCGATTTGATCGAAATAGTCGAACATCTCCCCGAGCGGCGCTTCATGCGGCGCCCTTCTCCGATTGAACTCCCCGCCGCGCACCACTTTCCATGGTTTATTCGCCGGACATTTTGCTTTATTGTTTAGGGTGAGAATACAGAAACGATGAAGGCGGGCATGGATGGCATGATCAGAAACGAAAAACGGCTGTTCAACGACGGGTGGACGTTCGCCAAGACCGGGCTGGACGAGACCGATTGGGCCTCCCTGTCCTTCGAGCCGGTGGACCTCCCCCACGACTGGCTCATTTATGACACCCTCAACCTGTACGAAAACAGCATCGGCTGGTACCGCAAGGTATTTCCGTGGACGAGGGACGGACGGCGGGTGCTGCTGTACTTCGAAGGGGTGTACATGGATTCCGCGCTGTTCGTCAACGGGCGCAAGATCGGCGAATGGAAATACGGCTACACCTCCTTCGAATTTGACATCACCGACGCCCTCGTCGACGGGAACAACGAAATCGTCGTCAGGGTGGTGCACCAAAGCCCGAACAGCCGCTGGTATTCGGGGGCCGGCATTTATCGTAACGTCTGGCTCAAAACCCGCGGGAGCAGCTTCATCGAAACGGACGGCGTGTACGTGTCCGTCCGCAGGCGCGGCGAAGAATGGCACGTGGAAGTCGACACGGAACTGGTGCTGTCCCGCGAAATGACGGTGGAACACATCATCCACCGGGACGGTTTCCCCGTGGCGGTCGCCTCCGAGCGGGTAAAGCCGGCGGACCAGGGTGCATCCGAGCGGGTGAAGCCGGCGGACCGGGACGCCCCGGGCGCCCCGGGCGCCATCGTCAACCGGCAGACGCTGATCGTGAAAGACCCGCTGCTCTGGAGCCCGGACGAACCGAACCTGTACCGGATCAGAACGCGGCTCGCCGAGCCGGTGTCAGGCGAAGCGGCGGACGTCATCGAGCAAAACGTCGGCTTCCGGGACATCGTCATGGATCCGGCGCGCGGCCTGTTCGTAAACGGGCGGTCCATGAAGCTGAACGGGTTTTGCGAGCACCACGACCTCGGCGCGCTGGGCGCGGCGTTCAACAGGGCGGCGATGCGCCGCCGGCTCGCCATCCTGAAAGACTTCGGCTGCAACGCCATCCGCACCGTCCACAACCCGCCGGCGCCGGACCTGATGGATCTGGCGGACGAAATGGGCTTCTTCGTCGTCAGCGAAGCGTTCGACATGTGGGAGCGGCCGAAGACGCCCTGCGATTATGCCCGCTTTTTCAAAGAATGGGCGGCGAAGGACGTCCGCAGCTGGGTCCGCCGCGACCGCAACCACCCGAGCCTCCTCATGTGGAGCATCGGCAACGAAATCTATGACACCCACGCCGGCGAGCGGGGACAGGAACTGACCCGCATGCTCAAGGCCTGGGTGGAGGAACACGATCCGAAGGGCAACGCGCCGGTGACGATCGGCTCCAACTACATGCCCTGGGAAAACGCGCAAAAATGCGCCGACATCCTGAAAGTGGCCGGCTACAACTATGCGGAACGTTTCTATCACCAGCACCACGCGGAGCATCCGGACTGGATCATCTACGGCAGCGAAACCGGCTCCGTCGTGCAGAGCCGCGGCATCTATCATTTTCCGTATGAGCAGCCGCTTCTGGCCGATGACGACGAGCAATGCTCGTCCCTCGGCAACAGCTGCACGAGCTGGGGGGCGAAAAACCCGGAATACTGCCTGCTCATGGAGCGCCGCGCCCCCTTCTCCCTCGGGCAGTTCGTCTGGACCGGCTTCGACTACATCGGGGAGCCGACGCCCTACCATACGAAAAACTCATACTTCGGCCAGTTCGACACCGCCTCCTTCCCGAAGGACTCCGCCTTCGTCTACCGGGCGGGCTGGACCGACTGGCGGACGAAGCCGTTCGTCCACGTGCTGCCGCACTGGGATTTCAACGAGGGACAGCTCGTCGACGTGCGCGTCCTTTCCAACTGCCCGCAGGTGGAACTTCGGGTGAACGGCCGCAGCGTCGGCACCCACAGGCCGGACTGGTCGACGGATCCGGAGAGAAGCCACGAGCTGTTCGGCTGGTGGAAAGTGCCCTATGAAAAAGGCGAGATCCGCGCCATCGGCTACGATGAACACGGAAACGCGATCGCCGAACACGTGCGCCGCTCCTTCGGCGACGCCGCCCGCATCCGGCTTTCGCCGGACAAGGAGGCGCTCATCGCCGACGGCACCGACCTGATCTTCGTCGAAATCACCATGGAAGACGCCGACGGCCACCCGGTGGACAACGCCACGAACCGCGTCCGGGTGGAAGTCGAAGGCGCCGGCCGGCTCGTCGGCCTCGACAACGGCGACAGCACCGACTACGACCCCTACAAAGGCAAAAGCCGCCGCCTGTTCGGCGGCAGGCTGATGGCCGTCATCGCGGCGACGCTGGAGCCGGGCGACATCCGCATGACCGTTTCGTCGCCGGGGCTCGAAAGCGCGACGGCTTCGCTCCGGGCCGTGCCCCCGGCCAAGCCCGTGTCGGGCCTGTCCGCCCGGGCGGCGAACCGCGACCTGCCGGTCGTCACCGGCCGGGAAGGCGAAATTCCGGTGCGCAAAATCGAACTCGCCGCGGACGGCGAGCGGCGGCTGACCCCGGACCGGAAGACGCTCACCGTCCGCGCCGTCCTGCACCCGGCCAACGCCTCCTACCGCGACGTGGAATGGCGGGTCGTGAACGAGAAGGGCATCGACACCCCCCTGGCCAAAATCGAGCCGGACGGCGGGGCGGACGGACTGGCCGCCCGGGTGACCGCCCTCGGCGACGGCGCTTTCCGGGTGCGCTGCATGAGCCGCAACGGCACCGGCCGCGTGCGTCTCATCTCCGAATTGGAAGTCGTCGCGGAAGGGATCGGCACCGCCTTCAAAAATCCGTACGAATTCGTCTCCGCCGGCCTGTACGACGAAGCTTGCGGCGACATCGGCAACGGCAACGAACGCGGCATCGCCACCGGCCGGGACGGCACGAGCTATGTCGTCTACCGCAATCTGGATTTCGGACCGGACGGTTCCGACACCGTCACCCTGCCGATATTCGCGCTGAACGACGAGCCGCACCGGATTCAGATCTGGGAGGGCGTGCCGGGACAGGAAGGCAGCGAACTGGTCGGCGACCTTGTCTATCAGAAGCCGTCCATCTGGAACGTCTACCAGCCGGAAACGTACAGGCTGAAACGGAAACTCCGCGGCCTGACCACCATCTCGCTGGCCGGCGACCGGAAATTCCACATCAAAGGGTTTTGGTTCGAGCGGCAGCCCCGCGCCTTCTCCGAAAACCGCGCCGCCGAATGCGACCACCTTTACGGCGATTCGTACCGCATCACGGAAGAAGCCGTGGAAGAAATCGGCAACAACGTCACCCTCGCATTCGACGGGTTGGACTTTGGCGATGAAGGCACGGACCGGATCGACATCCGCGGGCGATCCGCCATCGACCGAAACACGATCCACCTCCGCTTCGAGTCGCCGGACGGCAACGTGGAGCAGCGGATCCTCGAGTTCGTGAAAAGCGACGGCTGGGAAACCCGCTCCTTCTCCTTCGAACCGGTCCGCGGCAAGCGGAAGGTCAGCTTCGTGTTCCTGCCCGGCAGCCGCTTCGACTTCGCTTCGTTCCGGTTCGGACGGTCCGGCCATCCGTGACGGGGGCGGCGGCCCGTGCAACTTTTTCGGGATTTCCATCGTCTGATGGCGTGAGAAAATGTTCCAATGCAGGTGATCGAATCCCGATGAAGAAAAAAAGATGGGTGTTGATTTCGGTGCTCGCCTTTTTGCTCCTTGCGGCCGGATGCTCGGACGCGGGAACGGACGGTCCTCCGGCGCAAGGATCGGATCTTTCCGACGGGCCGCGGGCGACGGAACCGGCAGACGCTGATTCGGAAACACAGACGGGATCTCCGCAAGAACCCGGGACGACGGCGGACACGCCGACGGCTTCTCCGGCCGTACCCGTAAATGCGGGACCGGATGGCGATAAATCCGGTTCGGCTTCCGCCGTCCTCTCGATCTACGACACCGAAACCGGCGAACTGGTGACGATCCAGGCGCCGGATTCCGACGTGGTCCGGCTCGCCCATGACCGGACGGCGGACCGGCATGCCGTGGCCTTCCTGGTCGAAGACGGCTTTCGCCTTTATTTTCCCGGGGAGGATCGCTGGCAGGACGTCCCCCTTGCCATCCGGCAGCCCCGCGCAGCCGGCGGCGGGGAGAAAGACGGCGCCCTGCTGACCCCGCGGGATGAAGCGGCCGAATTCATGCTGCCGCTCCGGCTGTCGCCGCTTTTTGCCGGAGACCAATGGTTCTATCTTTCCCGCAACACCGAAGTCTTCCGGCTGGACGCCGGAACCGGCGTCGCCGAACGGATCTGGACGGCCACCGAAAGCCGTGCCGTCTACGGCATGTCCGCCTCGCCGGACGGCGGCCGGCTGGCCGTTTTGGTGACCAGGGACGGCCTTGGCCCCGACACGGACCTCCTCGTGGTCGATCCGACCGACGGCACCGTCGTTTTCGAGCGGCAGAACGCCGCCACTGCAAACAAGAGCGACGGGTTCCTGGCCCACATGCACATCGAGTGGATGGATGACCGGACCCTCGGGTATGAATCCTGGGTGCGCATTTATCCGGATGGAACGGATTGGAAAGAGCGGACGGATTGGAGACGGGGCTGGCTCACGCTGGTCATGGACGGAACGCCGCCCGAATTCCGGACGGTCGAAGGGCGCCGGTTCCGCTACGCCTCCGATCCGTCCCGCCTCGCCATCGAGACGGGCGAGCACGAGGTGTTCCTTCTGGAGGACAGCCGCCCCGGCACGGCGGCGGGCGACATTTACGCCGTCGACGGCCGCAGGCTGCCGGACGGCGTGCCGTCGCCGTCGGACGGCACGAGGATCGGCACCGGCATCCTGCTCGGCTGGATGCACGACCGTTATGTCGTCTGGTACCAAAATGAAACCAACCAGCTGCTGGAGGACCGTTTCTTCTGACCGGATCCGGCCGGAAGCGGAGCAATCGAAACGGGCGGAACCGCTCATCGCGGGCCCGCCCGTTTTTGCTTCGTTCGTTCTTCCTCACTCCATCGCCTTCAGCGATTCGGTCATGGAGATCCGCTCGATCCGGCCGTCCATGAGCAGGTTGACGGCCAGCGTGAACGCCAGTACCGTCAGCACGCTGTACAGATAGCTTTGCGGCAGGATCGTCACCTCGAAGGACACGATGTCGATGTTGATCTGGTCCATCACGAACCGGTGCAGGAGCACCCCGAAGGGCAGGCCGACGGCGATGCCCATCAGCGACAGCACCAGGTTTTCCCGGAGCACGTAGCTTCTCGTTTCATGCCGGTAGAAACCGAGCACCTTCAGGGTGGCGATTTCCCGCGCCCGCTCCGTGATGTTGATGTTGGTCAGGTTGAACAGCACGATGAAGGCGAGCGCCCCGGCGCTGGCGATGACGAGCAGCACCACGTCGTTCATCCGCTCCATCGTGTTTTCCACCGACCGGCGGAACTGCTCCACGATGGTGACCGCCGCCACGTCGCCGCGATCGGCGATGGCGGCGGCGAGGGCGTAGGCGTCCGTCCCCTCCTCCAGCATCAGATACAGCGTCTTCGGCTCGTACGGTTCGCCGAACGCCTGCGCGAACGTGTCCGCCGTCATGTAGGCGTAGTGCATCACGTAGTTTTCGAAAATGCCCGACACCTTCAGCGTCGCCGTCTTCCCGTCCCCGTAACGGAACGTCACGGTGCCGCCGATCTCCGCGCCGATCATCTCCGCCAGCTTTTCGCTGATCGCCGCTTCCCCCGGTCCCGGAAACGGTACCGCTTCCCCGTCCCGGTGCAAATCGACGAAGGCCCCGAAGGCGCCGGGGTCGTCTACGGCGATCACGTACACGTTCTTGCCGGAACCGTCCGCCCGGAGCGCTTCCGCCGACGTCTCCAGAAGCACGGCCCGGCGCTCGACGCCTTCCGCATCCGCCAGCAGATCGTCCAGCGCCTCCTCCGCCAGCGGTTTGGCGAACGTCACGCTCACGTCGTGATGCATGATCTCGTCGAACTGGTAATCGACGATGTTCGTGATCGAATCCTTCAGCCCGAAGCCGGTCACCACCAGCGCCGTGCAGCCGGCGATGCCGAGGATCATCATGAACAGCCGCTTCTTGAAGCGGAAAATGTTGCGGGCCGACACCTTGTGCAAAAATTTCAGCCGGCGCCAAAGAAACCCGGCCCGCTCCAGCAGGATGCGCCTGCCCGCGGGCGGCGCCTTCGGCCGGATCAGCTCCGCCGGCATGCGGCCGAGCTCGTGGCGGCAGGCGGCCCAGGCCGTTCCCACCGAACAGAGAAGCGACACGGCGAGGGACAGCAGCAAAAGCACGTTGTTGCCCACCACGGCGATGTCCGCGAATCCGTACAAAATCGAATTGATGCTAGACTGAATAGTGGACACCGAGAATCGAGAATGCGACAATAAATTCAGCAAAATCGAGGTGTCCGAAGATGAGTCAAAAGTATGACAAAGACTTCAAAATCCAAACCGTGAGGATGA
>Ga0310825_100575_pt1 | contig 27516 bp, 26 predicted proteins | sample WT_ome_9_FD_202243 | JGI IMG/M metagenome (GOLD analysis project Ga0310825, IMG submission 202243) | Sorghum-adapted microbial communities enriched on wild type (WT) sorghum from Joint BioEnergy Institute, Emeryville, California, United... ... | reverse complement strand
CCACCTTTCCATCCCTCCAACAGCTAGATAGCATTCAACATCTATCATAGCTGTTCGGAGTAAAATTGGTAAATGAGTGTTCAATTTTATTTGTCGGATTCTGTCCATTTTAGTTTAGCAGTTACAACAACAATTAATTTCTATGCAACATAATGAAAAAGCCCTTGAAGATAGCTTTTACAAAAATTTAGAATTCGGTACAGGCGGTATGCGCGGGGAAATTGGCCCTGGTACGAATCGAATGAATATCTATACAATCCGCAAAGCATCGGAAGGATTAGCGCGTTATATCGTTGAACAAGGCGAAGAAGCGAAAGCGCGCGGTGTCGTGATTGCCTATGATTCTCGCCATAAGTCACCGGAGTTTGCCTTAGAAGTGGCAAAGACGGTTGGGAAGCATGGGATTAAAGCTTACTTGTTTAAAGAGCTTCGTCCAACGCCAGAATTGTCGTTTGCAGTGCGTTATCTTGGGGCGTTTGCCGGTGTTGTCATTACCGCAAGTCATAATCCGCCGGAGTATAACGGATTTAAAGTGTATGGCCAAGATGGCGGACAAATTCCGCCAGCTGTGGCGGATGAGATTATTCAATACGTCAATGCAGTCGAAAACGAATTGACGGTTGAAGTAGCAAGCGAGCAAGAACTTCTGGAAAACGGATTGCTTACCTATATCGGCGAAGAAATTGATGAAGCCTACCTTCAGCAATTAAAAACGATTCAACTCAATCCAGAAATGGTTGCGAAAGTGGCGAAAGAGTTAAAAATTGTTTTTTCTCCTTTGCATGGCACAGCCAATAAGTTAGTCCGCGCTGGTTTAAAAGCATTTGGTTTTGAAAACGTGACGGTTGTAAAAGAACAAGAACTTCCAGACCCGAACTTTTCCACTGTTGCCTCACCAAATCCGGAAGAGCATGCCGCGTTTGAATTAGCGATTCAATACGGTGAAAAAATCGATGCCGACATTTTAATGGCGACAGACCCGGATGCGGACCGGCTCGGTGTCGCGGTGAAAAATTTAGATGGTGAATATGTCGTGTTAACAGGTAACCAAATGGGCGCGTTGATGCTGGAATATTTATTATCGCAAAAGCAGGCAAAAGGAATCTTGCCGAAAAACGGTGTCATTGTGAAAACGATCGTGACGTCCGAAATCGGCCGCGCGATTGCCGAGCATTATGGATTGCCAACGATCGACACGTTAACCGGGTTTAAATTTATTGGTGAGAAGATTAACGAATTTGAACGAACAAAAGAATACATGTTCCAATTCGGTTATGAAGAAAGTTATGGCTATTTAATCGGCGACTTTGTCCGCGACAAAGATGCGGTGCAGTCGGCGATTTTTGCCGCGGAAGTAGCGGCTTATTATAAAGCGCAGGGAAAAACATTGTATGAAGGGTTATTAGAGATTTTTGAAAAATACGGTTACTATCGTGAATCATTGCGCTCGCTAACGTTAAAAGGAAAAGACGGCGCCAAGCAAATCGCGAACATTTTAGCGGCCTTCCGCAAAGAACCGCCTAAAGAAATCGCCGGTGTGGAAGTTGTCGCGATCGAAGACTATTTGATAAGCAAGCGCACCATTGTCACGACAGGGGAAGAACAGCCGATTGACTTGCCACGCTCGAATGTTTTGAAATATCATCTGGCGAATGGCGCGTGGTTCTGCTTGCGCCCATCAGGCACGGAGCCGAAAGCGAAGTTTTACTTTGGCGTGAGAGGAACATCGTTACAAGAGAGCGAAGAACTTGTTGACGCATTAGAAAACGCAGTAATGACGATGGTTCATCAAATAGTTAACGTATAATTGGGGGATTGTATATGATTCTCGTTGTCGGCGGAGCCGGTTATATCGGCAGTCATTTAGTGAAAGAGTTAGTAGAAAAAGAGCAAGTAATCGTGCTTGATAACTTATCGACTGGTCATCGCTATTTAGTGGATGACCGAGCGGTGTTTGTGCAAGGGGATTTAGGGAACAAAGCGGACCTTGAACCGATTTTTGAAAAATACCCGATTCAAGCCGTCATGCATTTTGCGGCGAACAGCTTGGTCGGCGAATCGGTGATAAATCCGCTGAAGTATTATCAAAACAACGTTGCCGCTACATTAACGTTGTTAGAGACGATGCTGAAATATAATGTGAAAAACTTTATTTTTTCGTCTACTGCGGCGACGTATGGGATTCCAAATGTCGAATTGATTACGGAAGATTGTCCGACAAATCCAATTAATCCATACGGCCGTTCGAAGTTAATGATCGAACAAATTTTAGCGGATTTTGCTTCTACGTATGGACTAAACTATATCGTCCTTCGCTACTTTAATGCGGCTGGGGCGCACGAGTCGGGAGAAATTGGCGAAGATCATAATCCAGAAACGCATTTAATTCCGATTGTCTTGCAGCATTTGTTAGGCCAGCGCGACAAAATTTCTGTCTTTGGTACGGACTATGATACACCAGACGGGACATGCATTCGTGACTATATCCATGTTACCGACTTAGCGAAGGCGCATATTTTAGCGTTGGAAGCATTGTTGGCGGGTAAAAAGAAAACCGCCATTTACAATCTTGGCAACGGCTTAGGCTATTCCGTGAAAGAAGTGATTGAAACATGTGAAAAAGTAACCGGCCGCAAAGCTGTTATTGAATACACTGACCGCCGCCCGGGCGACCCGGCGCGCCTTGTCGCTTCCTCGCAAAAAATTTATGAAGAACTTGGCTGGAAAGCGGAATATTCATTAGAACAAATCATCGAAAGCGCGTGGAAATGGCATAGCCGAAATACTAAGTAAATTCAAAGCCTCCTGTTGAAGTAATTCAGCGGGAGGCTTATTTATGTTGGAGGTGACTGTTGTGACGAAGAAAAAGAATCTGCGACCAGAAACCGAGCGTTTCAAACATATATTGATCAAAGCGTATCAACGAGGGGAATTGTCCGCAATATGACCGCGAAAGACATGGTTCGGGAGCTTGTTCATCAGTTAAAACCAATTTTTAAAGGGAATAATCATAAGTAGTATTGGGAGGTATGTATGTCATTATTTCAACAGCTGCCAAAGTCTGTGAAAAAGACCATTCGCTACATTCTGCAAGATGTTCATTCACTGGAAAAGCTGGAGTGGATGGAAAAAACGATTCACTATTATATTCAAAAACGGAAGAGGGAATTAAAAGAGAATGATTCGTTTAAACAGATTAGGTGATGAAATGAAAAATAAGATGATTCCTTGGATTCTTGTATTCGCATGGTGCGGGATGATTTATTATTTTACCGAATCCTCCATGTTTACTGGTGCGAATACGGCAAGTTGGATTAGTGAAATCGTACAAAAGCTGCAATTAGGGAATGTCGATCATATCAATGATGGTTTTTTGTCATGGAATTACATCATGCGTAAATTGGCGCATCTTTCGGTATTCGGCCTGCTTGCGGTTTTGGTGTGGAGAGCGTTATATCCATGGCGGTTTGCGATGATTGGTGCATGGGTGTTTGCCGTTATTTGCGCATGTTTGGATGAATGGCATCAGTCGTTTCAGCCGGGACGGACTCCGCTTTTGTCGGATGTAGTGATTGACGCGTGCGGGGCGGGGATTGCGTTATTCGTTGTACGGGTTTATTTACGAAGGACAGGTTCTTCGGTGTGAGAAAGATTGCGAATTCCTTCTATGTTTTGCATCATGGTTATAGAGATCCTCTGCTTTCTCTTCTAGCTATATCCGCTGCATCTATCCCATTGGTGAATCTCACAATAACTACACCTATATACTTAAAGATTTCTTTTTGTGATGTTCGATTGTCGAAAAGATTTATTCGCAATGTATGGATGCCTGTCATTTGTCGAAGGCTATTCCGTTAAAGAAGTTATGGAAACATATGGAATAGTCACTAGCCGCAGAGCCGTCATGGAATCCACCGACCGCCACTTAGGCCCCAGCGCGCCTTGCCGTCTCATCGTAAAAATTGGAACCAATCATTGAAAGCGCATGGAAATGGCATGGATTACAACGATAAGGCTGCCCTCGTTGTGGGACAGCGTGTTTATTTATGATCAAAATTGACTGAATATTCTATATATATTCGATTCGCTGCACTGTGCATGGCGGCGGTGGAGTTATGGAATAGTACATAAATCGTGGGTATATTTTCACAAAAATGTAATGGAAGGAAAAGGATTAAGAGGAAAAGTGTCGAAATAAAAGGATTGGTGTCAATATCACGAATATGGAGGGGGTCAAATTGAGTTTTTTTCGGGAACTCGGTAGATTGGCAGGGAAAGCAACGGGAGCGGTGATAGGTGGCGCGGTGAACGTTGTCGGTGAAATGACAGGCAGCCAATGGATCAAAGAGGTAGGCGATGGTGTTAAAAAAGCGTCCGAGTTTGCCGGTGATACGTTTGGCCAAGCGGTAGACGGTGTATGGGATACGGCGTCTGGCATCATTCAAAAAGATGAAACGAAGATAGAAAAGGGCCTTGGAAACATCGGTGAATCGATTTCGCGTACGGCCAAAGGAGTATATCAGACAGCCAAACATACATACCAAAACGGAAAAGAGGTCTATGAAGGGCTGCGCGATGACGATGAGAAAAAGATCAAAAATGGATTGACCAACATTGCCAAAACGGTAGCTGTAGGAACGTTGGCAGTTGGAATCGTGGATGTGATCGATGGCGCTGATTATAGTGATTGGGCAGAATGCGATCAAGGTCTGGGCAACATAGGTAATGGGGCAGATGCCAATGGTCATTCTATGGGTTCCTATACCGGCTATTCCGAGGTGGCAGCTAGTATAGAATCGGAAGAAAATCCGGGGACACATCATGTCCGTCCTCACTGGGTGGAAGGACATTGGCGCGATGGGCAATGGATTGAAGGATACTAGGGTTTGGTGCCTGTCACCACCCGAAATTTGTCGAAATATTATTAATTGAAAGGTAATAAGGAGGGTATTACAATGATGGATAAGAACTAATGTTCTGTGATTGGGAGGGATGGATGAGTGACGGTGAAGATTTTAAGCATTGGGTTAAGGGGGTTAGAAGGGTATCGGGTGCAGGTGGAGGTGCAGGAGGTGCCGGGGATTGCGGCGATGGTGATTGTTGGGTTGCCGGATGCGTCGGTGAAAGAGGCAAAGGAACGTGTTCTTGCTTCGCTTTATGCTTTCGGATGTGATTTTTTTGATAAAAGGCTTGTTGTTCATTTGTCTCCGCCGGAGCGGAAAAAGCATAGCCCGATGTTTGATTTGGCGATGGCGATTGGGATTTTGAAGGCAATGGGCAAGCTGACAGCGCCGGTTTCCCCGGATGCAGCGTTTTTAGGTTCGTTATCGTTGGATGGAGCGATTCAGCCGGTGGATGGCATGCTTCCAGCGATATTGGCGGCAAAGAAGCTTGGTTTTCAAAAAGTATACCTTCCGTATGATCCCACACTTCCGCTTCATCATTTGAAAGATCTCGATTGTATCTTTGTTCAGACATTGGAAGAAACGGTGCAATATCTGCAAGGACAACGTGTTCTTTCGTTACCCCCAGCTTTTCGCACTCCTGAAATTACGAACTCCCCGCGAAAGCATCATCGGGATTTTCAATCGATTATTGGCCATCATCAAGCAAAGCGTGCATTGGAGATCGCAGCGGCAGGCGGACATAACGTGTTAATGGTTGGACCGCCTGGGTGCGGGAAAAGTTTGTTGGCGGAAACGTTTCCGACGATTTTGCCGAGCCTTTCTCATGATGCACAGTTAGAGGTGATCAGTTTGTACCAGCTGGCAGGGGAAAAAATCGAGAGCGGCCATCCGCCTTTTCGTCATCCGCATCATTCCGCTTCATCGGTTTCTTTAATTGGCGGGGGAACGCACCCAAAGCCTGGCGAAGTGTCGCTGGCACATCGCGGTGTTTTGTTTCTCGATGAAATGGCGGAATTTGCGAAAAAGACGCTGGATATGCTTCGCCAGCCGTTAGAGACGGGGAAAGTGACGATTAGCCGTATTTCGTCGACGGTGACATATCCTGCGGACTTTATTTTGCTTGGGGCGATGAATCCGTGTCCGTGTGGATATTTAGGCTCAAGAACGCGCTATTGCACATGTAGTCCGAAACAAATTCAAGCGTATCGAAATCGTGTTTCCGGGCCGATTTATGACCGGATGGATGTTTTATTGTCATTGGAAGTCATTGATTTCACCAAAGAAACGAGGGTTTCGGAATCTTCGGAAACAATAAGGAAAAGAGTAGAAGAAGCAAGAAGAAAGCAATATGAACGTTACGGAAAAGAAATAACGAATGGGCGTGTTCCTTTTGAGTTATTAATGGAAAAAAGCCCGCTTGCCAAAAGGCAGCAACTTCTGTTGCAGCAATGGGCATCCCAGCATCAATGGAGCAATCGTGTACAAACGAAAATCATTCGGCTGGCAAGGACCATTTCCGATTTAAAGGGAACCGAAGAGATAGCGGATGAATCGCTTTGGGAAGCGGTGACGCTAAGATGGCTGAAAACATATACGAAGCAACAGGCAACAGCGAGGTAAAAAGAATGGGACGGCAAAAGCGGATCTGGGTGCCCCATCGGTTTTATCATATCGTTTGCCGCGGCAATCGGCGTGATCCCCTATTCAAGGAAACAAATGATTTTCTTGCTTTTCTTCATATCCTCCACCAGCTTCACGAAAAAATCCCATTTGAAATAGCCGCATATTGCCTTATGACGAATCACTTTCACCTGCAGCTGCGCTCAAAACAGGAGCCGATTTCGAAAGTCATGGCGCTCATGAACAAACGGTATGCGAATTATTATAATACTCGCTATCGTTTGACGGGACATGTATTTGAAAAGCGTTATTATGGTAAATGGATTGACAATGACAGCGGAATGTTGGAAGTGAGTCGATATATTCATCTCAATCCTGTAGAAGCTCATATGGTGCATGCGCCGGAACTTTACCGATGGAGAGTTTATTTGTATATGCATCCAAAATCGCTGCCTCCGAAATTTATGAATATGGATGCATGATTAGATTACTTTTCAGGCACAAAAACAGAGCGGAAGAAAAAATATGCTGAATTTGTGAGGGGGTGAGGCTGCCTGTCACTTGTCAGCCATCGAAAGCGCGTGGAAATGGCATCAGCGGAAAGGACGATGATTAGGCTACCCCTTGGTGGGGCGGTTTATTTATAGGCATTTTCTATATACAGCGGTTTCCCTAATGAAATGAGTGCAAGAAAATTCTTTAAGGTGTAAAATATAATTACAATACCGTTTTAAAATAAAAGGGAGAGGAAAGGTATATTGGAAGGGAATATGGAAAAGAGACCCTTCAATGTTTATTGTAATTCCATTAGTTTAAGTATGACTCTTCATGATATTATCCTTAATCTTCAACAGCAATCGCCCGATGAGAATATATACCTCGGAAAGGTTACTATGAGCCCACAACACGCCAAACAATTTGCCTATTTGTTATTGAATTACATTAAGCAGTATGAAGAGATATTCGGTGAAATCCCTTCCCCGCCAAGCGAGGAAAAGATTCAGGAACTTTCGCAATTAGGTATTATTGGTGTGAAGAGTGAGCAATAATGGAAGGTAACAAGATCAATACAGACTACATATTTATAACTGAGGACCCTCTAGGCAGAGAGGTGCGGCTTAAAAGCACAACATGGAATTATCATATTGTTGGTGGGGATCATACAAGGGAAGAGTTTATAGGCCAAGAAGATATGGTCAAGAGCGTCATTCAAGATCCTTGTTTTATATTGCCAAATAATCCGGACGATCAGCATGATACAAGACAAAAATATATAGATCTTGTGCAATTGCCTAAGTTTAAGTCGCTAAAGGCATTGGTCGTTATTGTCGACCATGAAGATGAAGCGTATGGTGACGTTGTTACCGTCATCGCCAAAAGCAGGTTAAACCAAGAGACAGGAGGTGCGATTTATGTTCGTCCAAAATTTACAGGAAAACGTTAAATACTCCTATGACTATGATCACGATGTTCTTTATATTTATTTGGGCGAACCAAAAGTGTCGTACGATGACGAAGCAGCTCCTGGTGTGTTTATCCGGTTTTCTGAAGAGGATGAGGTCATTACTGGCATTGTGATTATGGACTACAAGAAGCGGGATATTGAGCGTATAAAGAAGTTTATACCGGTGAATATTAATTTTCATATGATTAACGAACAAATCCATTAGTTTTGGCCGATTTTGCCTCTGGCATGGACTCAACTATATCATCCTTCGCTACTTTAATGCGGATGGGGCGCACGAGCCGGGGGCAAAGCGGTTTTATTTTCTAGAGGGCTGGTGAAAAACGACCGATTTCGCCGAACCCGTTGCTTTCGGCTGAAAGAGAAGCGTTGATTTTACAGGACTTCTCAATTTGAGAAGAGATTCCGTTTTCCGCGATTTTTCACGAAATCACCAGCCTTCCAGTTTCGAACATACTCGTTTTTAGTTAAGGGTATAGAGAGCGAAACAGCGGAGGAAAAAAGGTTTTTCCAAGGGCTCTCCCTCCTTTCCCGCCATGCGGGTGGGAGGAGGGTCAAATGTATTTGATCATGGCTGTTTCATCGCAACAGTCGAGTTTCGGGCAATTGACACAGTCAATCCACACTTTTTCCGGCAGTGTTGATTTATCTACGATCTCAAACCCGCATTTTCGAAAAAACTCCACTTGGTACGTGAAGGAGATTAACCGCTTCACCCCGAGTCGGGCTGCTTCGTTCGTAATATGGTTGACGAGCAGGCGTCCGATTCCTTTCCCCATATGATCGGAGGATACGACTAACGAACGAACTTCCCCCAGATCGTGCCCTAAGATATGTAATCCTCCTACTCCAACGATTTGGTTGTTTTCCCTTGCTACGTACATGCATTGCAAGTGCTGATAGATGGATAATAACGAACGCGGCAAAACCAATCCCTTTTCCGCAAAGTGTTGAATTAACGCATGTATTTCTTTCACATCACTGGTGACGGCATGGTCAATTTGCATCGGGCTCCCTCGCTATCGTATAATAATAGATTCTTTTTTATAAATATACGATATTTTGTGTTAATATGCAATCAAAGATTCCATTAATTTTGATCAAGAAATCGGAGAGGTCGTTCGTTTCGCATATACGGGAAATGCTCTTATGATGTTCTTGATATGTTTATGCACAGGCATGTAAGATAAACATCTACGAGAGCAGCATATTCGTTGATAGAAGAGGCCATTCCTCCCGCCAAATTATCATCTGTGATGAAAGACGAGTGTATTCCATCATGCCAACGACTTAAAATACATAGCTGAAGAGTTTGCATGGTACCACATGAAACAAAGACAAGCTCTGACCACAAACTAGGGATTTACTTTGAGTTAATTTTCAAAAAAAACGGATATTATTGTAGATTTATCGGATATTCTGATGAAAGGCCTTTCATTATAATTGATGTAAGCGTTTCATATCATCTTTCGTATTTTTGCGATTCCAGTATAGTGACAAGCCGACAAAACAGAAGGGGGAGAATACAGAAATGAGAAGAGTAGGTTTGGTCGTATTGAGTTTGCTTCTTCTCTTGGCTCTAGCCGCATGTAATGATGGTGGGGAAGAGAAGGCATCTGGCGACAAGAATGGCGTGATCGAACTGACTTTATGGACCGACTGGACTGAAGATCGTCCAGAAAATACTGTTTATAAAGATATGATCTCGAAGTTTAATGAGCAGCATGATGATATAAAGATCGTTTTGGAAACCATTCCTCATGATCAATATGAAACAAAGTTAAGAACACAAGCCGCGGGTAACCAATTACCTGACATGATGCGTGTATGGCCTGGCGAAAGAACTTCTGTGCTTGTGGAAAGCGGCGCGTTGCTTCCGCTTGATCCCATCATTGATCAGTGGAAAGAGTCCATTCCAGAATCCATTTTAGATGATTATGCGGTCAAAGGGAGCTATTACGCCATACCTTCCAATGTCAGTTTAACGAGTTTGATTTTCTACAACAAAGAACTCCTTAAAAAAGCTGGCTACAGTGATTTTCCGACAACTTATGAAGACTTGAAAAAGTTGATTGTCGCTCTCAATAAAGAGGGAATCACCCCTATTTCCTTAGGAAACAAGGCGACTTGGCCGCTTCAATCCGTATACATTTCAACGATTGCTGATCGTTTTACGGGTAGTGATTTCTTACCTAATGTGCTCAGTGGCAACGGTTCCTTTGTCGATAAGAATTTTATTCAAGCGTTATCTGTGATCGATGAGTTGACGAAATTAAATGCCTTTAACGAAGATATGAATACGATCGACGAGGCGACGGCGAGAAATGAGTTCATCAAAGGATCTGCCGCTATGCACTTTGCAGGTTCTTGGGCAATTGGGCCAATTCTTGATAACGTAGAAAACATTGATAACATTGGCGTTGCTCCGCTACCAACATTTGAAGGAGGGAAGGGTGAACCGTCTAGCATATCCGGTGTAGCAGGCGGGGGCATCGCGTTGAGCTCACAATTAACGAAAGAGGAACAAGAGGCCGCCTTTGAATTCCTGAAATTCTACTATAGTGAGACGTTATATCAAAATCTTGTTAAGGCAAATATTATTGTGCCTGTAAACGTTGAAATGGATAGCCAAACACCGGCGATATTCAAAACAGCGAATGGCTTTGTTCAAGGCGGATTAGCTCCGGTTTATGATGCGACATTACCTGCGGAATTAACCGACATCATTAACAATGGGCTGCAGGCGATTACATTAGGGGAAAAAAGCCCGAAAGAGCTAGCTAAAGAAATGCAAGATGCACTAGAAAAAATGAAATAAAACACGTTCACTTCTATACCGTCGCTTTCATTTGGATCTTGTCTTTCTCGAGTGTTGGATTGCCGAACATGAGGTTGATTAAGCCGCTATGAATCTACATTTGGGGAGTGTCCCGAGTCACTCGGGACACGAATCTCTATTCAAAGGTGAGCTGTGATGAAGATAAACAAGAAAACAACCATGGGGATATGGCTTGGAATCCTTCCCGCTCTATTGATATACACCGTTTTTGCCATTCTACCTATTTTGCAATCGTTTTATTATTCCCTCATGAAGTGGAACGGGATATCAGAGATGACCTTTGTGGGGCTGGATAACTTTGTGGAATTGTTAAAGGACCCTGATTTTTGGAATTCGGTCAAAAATAATATATTGGTCGTACTTGCGTCTGTGTTCGGTCAAGTGCCGATCGCGTTATTGATCGCCATCCTACTGAATAGAAAGCTAAAGGGGTCTAGACTATTTCGAACGATTGGCTTTTTACCAGTCGTATTATCGACCGTTGTGATCTCGATCACTTGGAATTTAGTTTATAATTCTAAATACGGATTAATCAATGAGTTTCTCAGAAGTATAGGGTTAGACTTCTTAACGCAAAACTGGTTGGGCGACCCGGACTTAGCATTGTATTCCGTGCTTGTGGTCATTGTATGGCAGTTTGTTGGGTTATATTTAATTATTTTTCTCGCCGCATTGCAAAATATTCCGAACGAGGTGTTAGAATCAGCGAAAATTGATGGGGCTTCGGAATGGGTGACCACATGGAAAATCACTATCCCGATGATTTGGGATACCATCCTAGTGGCGATCGTTTTATGCATCTCAGGAAGCCTAAAAACGTTCGATCTGATTCTACAAAAGATGTTTGAAGAAGATCTAGTCACTATTATCGAGAAGTTAGGTTTGGATCATGAAGAAACCAATGATTGGCTAATTGAAAGAGCCTTGGAATACATTCGTCAGTTTTATCGAGAACCGATCAAAGCGAGTGAAGTCGCTAATGTAGTCAATATTTCAGCCAATTATTTCAGTACGATATTTAGGCAAAAAACCGGGAAAACATTTAACGAGTATGTCAACCTTCTAAGAGTTAACGAAGCGAGGAAACTGCTTTCTGAAACTTCTCTTCGAGTGGGTGTGATCGCTAACAATGTCGGTTTCCATGAGTATAAGTATTTCGTCGAGGTATTTAAGAAATTTACAGGCATGACTCCAACAGAATATCGAAATTTGTACAATAGAGAGCTAGGAGGATAAGGCATGGAGAAAATTGGTATGCAATTGCCGAATCATTTTATCATTGGTGCTGCATCATCTGCTTGGCAAACGGAAGGGTGGTCTGGTAAAAAAGACTTTCAAGACTCTTATTTAGATCTTTGGTATAAAAATCATCGGGAGGTTTGGCATAACGGGTACGGACCAACGATTGCTACTGATTTTTACAATCGATATAAAGAAGATATTCAATTCATGAAAGAAATTGGTCTTACGCATTATCGGACATCAATTAATTGGTCAAGGTTTTTGGTTGACTACGAACATGCTGTCGTTGATGAAGAGTATGCAAATTATATAGAGAATGTGATTGATGAGTTATTGAAAAACGGAATAGAACCAATGATATGTCTAGAACACTACGAAATCCCCGGAGTCTTGTTTGAGAAATACGGAGGTTGGGGATCAAAACACGTTGTTGATTTGTTTGTCAAATATGCAGAAAAAGTATTCGAAAGATATGCCCATAAAGTGAAATGGTGGTTTACTTTCAATGAACCCATTGTCATCCAAACAAGAGTTTATCTAGATGCTGTCCGATGGCCTTATGAACAAAACACGAAGAAATGGATGCAATGGAATTTTAATAAAACCCTAGCGAATGCGAAGGTTGTTCAGCTGTTCCACCAATCATATACGAGTCAACATAGAGAGAGTAAGATCGGGGTCATTCTAAATCCTGAGGTGGTTTATCCACGATCCAGTGCTCCACATGATATCGAAGCAGCGAAAATGTATGATTTATTTTTTAATCGGATGTTTTTAGACCCGATGATTAAAGGGGAGTATCCGAATGAGCTTTTTGATTTAATGCAAAAACATGACTGTTCCTTTGAGTATAACGATGAAGAGCTGCAGATCATTAAAGAAAATAAGGTTGATTTCGTAGGGATTAATCTTTATATGCCTAAACGAGTAAAAGCTAGGACGACAGCCTGGAATCCAAATACCCCTTTTCATCCAGAATTTTATTATGAACACTTTGAGTTGCCGGGTAGAAAGATGAACCCTTACCGAGGGTGGGAAATATACCCAAAAATTATGTATGACTTTGCCATTCGTATCAAGGAAGAGTATGGTAACATCGAATGGATTGTTACTGAGAATGGCATGGGGGTTGAAAACGAACACCGCTTTAAAGATAAAAACGGTGTCATTCAAGATGATTATCGGATTGAGTTCATTAGTGAGCATCTAAAATGGTTATTAAGAGGAATTGAAGAAGGTTCTAACTGCAAAGGATACATGCTTTGGGCTTTTACGGATAATGTTTCTCCAATGAATGCTTTCAAGAATCGGTATGGTTTAGTAGAAATCGATTTGGATGATGATAGAAATCGAAGAATGAAAAAGTCTGCTTATTGGTATAAAAACCTGATCCAAACAAGACAGTTTGAGGCAAACAATGATCATTTTTATAAATAATTAGCAGCTGATCATGAAGAATACGTGTGAATGGTTGTTTTACTTCTTGTACAACGTGTGACTAACTATCCATGAAAAATTAAGTATCACTTTTCGTTTCAGAGCAACATCATTCACGTGGATTCGATTTGTTCATTTTTAGGAGTGGAAAGATGAATCGGAAATATATCGCATTTGATATTGGGGGAACATTCGTCAAGAGCGGAGTGATCGATGGCGACGGAAAAATGATTGATAAAACAAAAGAAAAAACCCCAAATCATTTGGAGGAACTTTTAGCGCTCATTGAACAAAGAGCTCTAGAACACGAGGATGTTGAGGGGATTGCTATTAGCACTCCAGGAGCAGTTTCCCCTGAGGGGGTTATATACGGTTCAAGTGCCATTCCCTATATTCATGGGCCAAATATGAAAGAACTGGTTCAAAGAAGAGTGAAAAAACCCGTTTTTTTAGAGAATGATGCTAATTGTGCAGGACTTGCGGAAATGTGGCGTGGAGCAGGTGTGGGGAAGAAAGATGTTTTAGTTATGGTGATTGGTACTGGAATCGGCGGGGCGGTTTTTAAAAATGGTCATTTACATAAAGGTTGTCATTTGCATGGAGGAGAATTCGGATACATGCTCCTAACCACAGACATCAAAGGAGACAATGATGTTTGGTCAAGGATTGCCTCAACAAAGGCGCTAGTACGCACGGTAGCACGGTTAAAAAACATCGATGAGAATGCCATTGATGGGGAAGAGATTTTTAGATTAGCGAAAAAGGGAGATGAAGTTTGTCTTCAGGCACTGGATCGATTCTATCATTATTTAGCCGTAGGTATTTACAACTTGCAGTATATTTATGATCCAGAAATTATCCTCATTGGCGGGGGAATTAGCGCAAACAATGAACTCATACCAAGAATTAACGAGAAGTTGGAGCAAATCCTGTCAGTGATCCATTTGGCAAAGATGAAACCTCAAATTGCTCCTTGTCATTTTCGTCAAGATGCGAATCTTTTGGGGGCGGTTTATGGATTTATCAGAGAGTATTCCAATATAGGTTCAACATAAACCAAATCAGTTGTGCTCCTGTTGTGGATGCTAGCAGGAAGAGGTGAAATGGTGGCCTATCCGTGATACGCGAGTGGGTGTGCTCACCATACGAGAATCATGACGTCGCTCGGAATCTCTTCAATGAGAGGGATCACTAACGGTCATCATAGGGGAGCCAAACCGTAGGATGCACAGAGATGGCTCGACGCCGTAGGGAAGGCATTCCAAACAATCTCCCCCACCTCTTCGCGGTTGCGCAGGTGGGGGATGATTCCAGTGTTTCACGATGCATCGAAAGGGGATCGATTAGTTTCCTACCACTTGCTTCGCTTTTGTGGGATCGACATAAACGTTTTCGATGGAAGGAAACTGGGACAGTTTATAGGCTAAAATTTTTCTCACGGATTCGTTGATTCGTTCTTCTGACAGTTTTCCGGTTTGGACGGCGTCCCAGATGCCGTCGATCACTTCTTTTTGGTGGTCAAACGTGTGGCAAACCAACAATAAGTCAGCGCCAGCCGCTATGGCGCGATAACCAAGTTCCCGATAGGTGAAATACTTGCTTACTGCTCCCATCTCCAAATCGTCTGTCACGACAATGCCTTCATAGCCCAATTTCTCCCGCAGCAATTGTTGAATAATCGCAGAGGAAAGGCTGGCGGGATGTTCTTTGTCGTATACCGGGTATTTAATGTGTGTGACCATCACAAAGAAACGGTCATGGTTGATGTTTGTGATGATTTGTCGAAATGGAAGAATGTCTTTGTTTTCAAGATCTTCCATCCCGGCCTCAACGGAAGAGCTGTCATGGTGCGGATCGACTTGACTGCGCCCGTTTCCCGGAAAGTGTTTCAAGACAGCCGTCACACCCGCATCGGTCAGCCCCGTCACTACTTGTTGCCCCAACCGTCCTGTCAACACAGGGTCTTCCCCAAACGAACGGCTGTCAGTCGCCGATAAATCCAACACTGGTGCAAAGTTGATTTGAATCCCCATCGCGGCCAGTTCTGTTCCCGTTCGGTGGGCGATTTGATACACTTTGGCATCGTCTTTGCTTTGCCCTAGCTGTTGTTGGGAAGGAATTGGGGAAACGTATTGCCGCATTCGGACAATCTTTCCCCCTTCCTGGTCAATGCTAAAGACGAGCGGGATTTTGAATCGGCTTTCCAAGGCGACCCGCTGCAAATCATTCGTCAAGGTAGCGACTTGTTCCGGTGTTTTCATGTTGCGGTCGTATAAAATGGCCCCGCCCACATGATATTGGCGAATCATTTGTTTTACGTTTTCATCGGACTCGGTCGATGGAAATCCGACAATGACGAGTTGGCCGATTTTTTCCCGAAGGCTCATCGTTTTCATCAGACGTTCAATTTTTTTGTTTCGATCAGACGAAGGTTCAAAAAAGGTGATGCTTGTTTGTTGGGGTTCATCGTTTCCGTTGTTTTCATTGGTTTGTGATTGTTGGTCGTTTTGTTCTGTCGGTTCGTTCGCTTGCGGCTGTTGGCTGTTCCCGCTGTTTCGTTTTTCAGAGCTGCTGCTCGGGGGAACGGTCTTTGAATCGGATTGTTCTCGGCTAACTAAAGCATAAGTAGACAAGCATAAGGCGACAGACAGTAGAGAAACTACGAGAATTGACGCCCATGAGATTCGTTTTTTTGCCTTTCTTCTAGAACTTCGAGAATGCTTCATTGCTTTTCACCCAGTCTAATTTTTGAATATTCGCTTCATCAAGCACCAAACGTCCATTTTCCTTCATGACATGCCAGTATCCGTCCCATCTCCGTTGCCAGCGAAGGATGTTAGTTCAATATATGAGATATTTCTAATAGTAATAACGTCGATTGTACCCCATTCGTTTCTATATACATGCTCATTGGATATGGAAAAGTTAACCTTCGCCTACGTAGTGCCTGCTCCCGTGATACCGTTCCTAAGGAAAGCGGTCGGAATCAGACATGAACCAGCTGAAAATCATCCATGACTACGGATGGCCGTCTCAGACACTTCACAAGCAGGAACGGGAGATGAAAAACGCTCATCTTTGCCAGTGTGCGTTGGCGGTTCGGCTTGTGATGGTGAGAGAGTTGTTGTGGAAGGACAGTGTGTCCTTCCTCCGTATTCACCGCAACGGAATTCGATCGAACGCTTGTGGAAATGGGGAAGATACTGTCCAAGCCATTATCCAGTTTGTGAACGACATCCATGAACGCTCGGAGGAAGTGCTGAAACGTCTGAAGAGGTGCAGCGAGAAGTGAATTTTTTTAGGTGCATCATATCATATTGCAGTTCTTTCGCCCAACTCTCTATGTTCACATTTGAATCCAAAGACAAAAAACAGATCGTTTGGCTCGTTGCTGGATAAAAGCGTTTAAGGAAGGAAGTGCGGAAACGGACTAAACAGCGCAAAACGCCGGTAAAATGATGCATAACGGCGGTGTTGCGAAATAAGATGTACTACATCATAAGGTTCATTTTGTTCAACGTGGGGACGGGGCGCTAAGGTGATGGAATCGAGGACGGAAGTGCTGGAGGGTGGGAGTTGACCGATGGGCATACAAAACAGTGGAATCAGGTGTGGGCGGCGAGTAGGGTGTGTCAAGGCGATGGCGCAAAACGATGCGGGAGTGGAAGGCAGTGCTGCCAGCTGGAAGGCTCTCGATGAGGGAAGTTGGTTGTGAGAAATTTCCTTGGAGCACACAGCGCGGAAAGAAGAGGGGAAGGCTGAATGGAACAAGAGGAACAGATGCAATGGCTGCTAGAAAGTAGACAGGTCGAGATCGAATGTTTGAAAGAGATTGTGAAAAGTCTCAGTTATACAAAAGAGAAATTGTTGGCGATCATCATTAACCCTGGAAATTACGACGAAGAGACGATTGAAAAAGCGTGGGATCATTTGAAAATGATCGATGAAGGGCTGTTGGAAAGAAAAGACGGGGTTCTTTCGTCGAAGGTACACCACTTGCTTATCGACATCAAAAAGGAACTGAAGAAGATGAAGAAGACGCAGGAGGAACGGGAGCAGTTTCTTTCGCCGTCGCTTGATAGTAACAATGGAGGGTGACGGTTTTTCCCCTGCTGCGTTATCGTCCCCGCGGTAGTGATGTCGCTCCCTTGTGGAAATGTGTGCGGGAGATGCCGGGGGAATGACTGGCTTTAAGAGGGGATGAAACATTGATGTGAAAGACATAGTGGAGAAAAAGTGTGAAGGAAGGATTGGATTGTTCTTTTCTATTTTCAACATGATATGCGCATGATGAGGGGTGTCCCAAAAGGAATGGGCACCTTTTCTTTCGGCGTATATGCGTGTGAAATCATTCAACTAAAAGATATACTGTATATCTTGCTTAAAGAGAAGGAATTACCAGGTTTCTTAAGGTGGAGCCGCATCTTTCATTCCATCACCGCCCCTCTAGATACACGCCCAAAGTATTCCTAAATACCTCTGAACCCTTTTGTATCAAGGGAACAGAGGTATTTGTTTGACTAGTTTACTATTAAATTGAGTCAAACTACGATTCCGCTCTTTTATGCTGATGAGAGCGATTCATAATGTCTATGGTGGTCTCCTTCTTTTTCGGGGAGAAATAAAACTTTGACGTAGGACATTTCTTTATTTACGATTTTCCGGAATGTGTTTGGTCCCTCGCTCAACTCTAGACGATGAGAAATGAGCGGTTTTACGGTGATTTGACCGGTGCTCATATAGTGAAGGGAAGAAGCCCACTCTCTGCCTGGAAAGGGGGCTGAAAGAGCGTTCCATGAGCCATAGACCGTCAGCTCATTACGAACGATTTTTTCAAAATAAAAGCGTTCAATATTCACATTTGCGTAAGGAATTCCCATGAATACAACTTTTCCTCCTTTTTTCGGTAACGAAAGAATGTGAGCGGATGTAATAGGGGAACCAGCAGATTCAATCGCTACATCTACACCGCGCCCATCGGTATATTCCATCAATTGTTCATACGGAGAGTGAAAAGATGAATGAATTAATATATCTGCCCCAAGCAGTTTGGCAATTTCTAATTTATGTTGGTCAACATCAATGGCAATAATACGTTTGGCGCCAAAAATTTTGGCCCATTGAATCGCCAGCAGGCCGATGCTTCCGACTCCCATGATGGCAATGTCTGCGCCAGGCTGAACGTTAGCGCGATAAAGACCATGAGCGACGACGCAAGAAGGCTCTAAGAGCGCAGCTGTCTCAAAGTCTACTTCATCAGGTAAGTGAAGAAGATGGTCTTCCGGAAGTTTTACATATTCAGCAAATGAGCCAGGTTGTTTTGCGCCGATCACGTGCAATTCGCTGCATTGGGAAGGATATCCGCTTTTACATGGTTCACATTTTCCGCATACAAAAGTAGGGCAGGCCCCCACCCGATCTCCTGGTTTGAAGCGCTGAACACCCGGGCCTACTTCAACCACTTCACCTGAAAATTCGTGCCCGAATGTCATTCCTTCCACATAAGGACCGAGTTTTTGATACCGCGAGAGGTCGGAACCACAAATTCCTGCCGCCTTGACTTTGATGATGACGTCGTGTTCATCTTGAATGACAGGCCTTGGGGACTCCTCAAATCGCAAATCCTGAACTCCGTAAAGATTCAATGCTTTCAACCGATATTCCCTCCTCATCCGTTATTGCGTACGTTTCTTTTTTTAGTGATGATCAGTCTGCACAAAGCTATCCCGACGACTATGGAATTGAAAATGAGTTGATGGCGAATGTAAAAATCAGTAATTTTTCGTAAATCTCCTAGCATGAAAGTGAGAAAGGAATCGATCACCTATGGATTCCCCCTATGCGAGATATATAGATGAAGGATGAAGCAGGACAATTAAGCCATTCATTGGCTTAATTGTCCATTGAGAGTGAAAGTTTTAATCAATCGGTTTTAACAGCACTTTAATGGCTTCACCGCTTTTGATCGCCTGATAAGCAAGATCCCACTGGGTGAGGGCGAATTCATGAGTTACAAGATCTTTTGTCTTGACTTTTCCTTCATTGATTAAGGCAAGAGACGGTTCCCAATCTGATGGCTTTTGGCTTCTCGTTCCAATTAAATGAATTTCTTTTTGTATGATTTTTTCCATATCAAACGAAATCAGTGATTCAGAGAAAATTCCGACTTGTACGTATGTTCCTTTCTTGCGCAACAAATCTAAACCTTGATTAGCAGCAGGTACGGCTCCTGTGCATTCAAATACGATATCGGCTCCGTAACCATCGGTCAGCTGATCAACAAGTTCTTTTACATCTTCTTGTTGGGAATCTACTGCATAATCAATGCCGAGTTCTTTTGCCTTATCTAACCGGATGCGGTCTTTGGTCAAACCGATGATCATCACTTTCGCTCCTCGGCTTTTTGCCACTTGAGCGTTAAGCAAGCCGATCGGACCAGGGCCGATGATAACGACAAAATCACCTTCGCGAACATTCGCTTTTTCAACGGCATGATATGTGCATGCAAGAGGCTCCGTCATGGCAGCGGAACGGTAATCTACTTGTTCGGGTAATGGATGGACACTTTCTTTTCTCGCAATCACGTATTTAGCAAATGCCCCATTTTGCTGCGTCCCTAGTCCTTTGCGGTTGGGGCATAGATTATAATCTCTTGTTTGGCAATATCGGCACTTTCCACAAACATAATATGTTGTTTCTGAAGTGACTCGGTCGCCTACTCGAAACTCTGTGACGTTTTCTCCTACTTCGACGATTTTGCCTGAAAACTCATGTCCTAAAATGACAGGAGGAGTGATATTTTTATAATGTCCTTCATATGAATGGATGTCAGTTCCACAAATGCCGACGAATTTGACCTCGATTTTTACCTCGTCTTTCCCAGGTTTCGGATCTGGGTATTCAACAATCTCCAAATGACCAAATCCAGGAGCTGTTTTGACTAATGCTTTCATCGTTGCTTCTCCCTTCCTTGAAAATCAGGGTTTAGGAGGAATGGGGCGTTTCGTCAATTCCAAAGGGAGAATATTTTCCAAATGATCCAGTTCACGATATTGCCGCCTTGGTCGATGCTTGAAACTTGGACAGCTCCCTCCGGAAGCGTGATATTTGCTGTTTCGGCCATCTTAGTGAAGGTAGGAGCGATATCGGTAGCGCACCAAAGCGACAAGGCGATCATAATGGCACCTGCAATCACTGAATGAACGACATTTCCTCTGGCAGCTCCGACGATATAGGCGACGATGAACGGAATGGTGGCTAAATCGCCGAAAGGCAATACAGCGTTGCCAGGCAAGATGACCGCGATCAGAATGGTTAACGGAGTCAAAATCAAAGCCGTTGCAATCACGGACGGGTCGCCTAACAGAACAGCGGCGTCCAGTCCGATGGTAATGTCATTTGTTTTTTCTCCAAAGCGTTTATTGAGCCATTCACGTGCAGATTCTGAGATTGGCATGAGTCCTTCCATTAGAAGTTTGACCATCCGGGGCATGAGGACCATAACCGCTGCCATGGAAATCCCGATATTCAATACACCGCCCGCATCATAACCTGCGAGCAATCCAATAATGACCCCTAATATTAACCCAATAAACATCGAATCGCCGAAAATGCCAAAATGTTTTTGGATTGTTTCTGGATCCGCTTTCAATTTTTTTAATCCCGGAGTTTTTTGAATTAACTTGACTAGGAAAATACCTGGAGCGTAAGACATCGTACTGCCTGTTGCTGAGGAGACACCAGGCATACCGTAAAAATCACTTACAATGGGCGCTGTCCAGTCTGCCACTTTCAAGGCAACGATCTGAAACAGCACAGCAGCGATCAAGCCTTGAATGATGCTGCCGGACATGGTGTATACAATGGCTCCCATAAAAGTAAAATGCCAGAAGTTCCAAATATCTACGTTCATCACTTTTGTTGTTTTCGTTATTAACATGATGACGTTGACAGCTAATCCGATTGGAATGATCCATGCGGCGATTGCTGTGTTTGCCCAGGCGATCGATGAGGTAGCTGGCCAGCCAACATCGATCACATTTAGGTCCACGCCAAGGCGTTCCACCATTCCTTGGGCGGCAGGGCCCAAGTTTTTGGTAAGCAAGTCGACGACTAAGAAGATGCCGACAAAGGCGACCCCAATCGTCAAACCAGAACGAAAGGCTCTACCTGGTTTCTGTCCAAACAACAGCCCCAAAAGGAAGATGACGACGGGAAGGATGACCGTAGCGCCTAAGTTCAAAAATGCTTGAAAAAATTCCACTGCTCCTTTCACAAGTACTCCCCCAATGAGTTAATGTTTTTATTTTCCCACTCATAATCATTTATTTGTTCAATTCTTCCATAATCTTTTTCTTTGTATCTTCTACTCCGATCCCTGTTAAAAATGAGTGTGCTTGAATAATGGGGAATTTATATGATTTTTGAATCCGAGCTGTTGTGACGAGCAAATCAGCATCATCTTCATAAAATCCAATTTCACTGATTTTGATTTGTTTCACATCGATATCAATGCCGTTCGCTTTTGCCATTTCTTCAATCGTTTTTGCGACGACAGTGGAAGTTGCAATACCTGCTCCGCAAGCGACTAATACCCGTTTTTTCGCCATCATTGCTCACCTCCTTTCAAATTATTGAATTCCTAATCTTTCTCGGATCCAGTGTTTCAGTTTCACTTTGTTTTTTTCCATCAAGATATATTTCAAAGCTTGTTCATCTTGGATTAATTGCATCAGTTTTTGTAACAAAGTTGGCTGTGCATGTGCTTCATCCATTGCCAGCATAAATACGATTTGGACAGGGGTGGTTTGATCGTTTTCGCCCATTACACCAAACTCCACTGGTTGTTTTAATATCGCAACGCTAATAGCCTTTTGGTTGACATGTTGTATATCGGTATGTGGAATAGCTACAGAAATTCCCTGTGTGGGAAGACCGGTAGGGAACGCTCTTTCCCGTTCGATCACTGCTAGAATATAGCTTTCTTTTACTAGGTGTTTACTTGCTAAATTCCGAGCCATTTTTGTTAATACTTCTTCATTCGTTTCAGCTTCTAAATCATAAAGAATCAGTGATTCATCAAATGTAATGTCACGCATGGGCTACACCTCGAGATTAATGTTTTTACTGCGAATATTGATGGATGATGTTTAAAATATCTCTTTTCGAGTGGGATTGAATAATCGCTTGGCAATGTTCTTGCGATTGGGCTAAATTCAATAATTTCATTAGGGCAGAAAGATGTTGTTGTTTATCTATTGCTGCGATCACGACAATGATATGGATGCTATGCTCGAAATAATCGACACCGTTTCGAACTCTCAATAAACTCATGCCGATTTTGTTTACCCCATCCTCAGGTGACGCGTGAGGAATGGCTACATGGGAGCCAATGACGATATAAGGATCTTGAGCAGCGTAGCTAAGCATCTTATCAACAAATGTTGGTGTGATATATCCTTCCCTTAGCAGCGGCTTGGCGCAAATTCTCACCGCTTGTTCCCACGAGCTGACGGATTCCATTAATGTGATCCGGTTTGGTGGAATCAATTCTTGTAAAGTGATTTTCGTATTTCTTCTCTCCCGTTTTCTAACTGGAGAATCGACACCTCTGAACAAATACCGATCCAATTCGTATGCCAAAGCTTCTCGATCATGGATGGAGGCATATTTTGAAACGATCTCCAAAATATGCTCTGTATTAATTTCCTGAGAGAGAAAACCATTGATTTCGACCATCACTTGTTTTCTTAATCGGATTTTTTCTTCTTCGTTTAACAAGGGGGTTGTAATAAATAATTTTTTATCTGTTTTCAATTCAATGGTGGAAAAAACGATATCAACATCCAAATGGAATGTTTCAAACTCTCTTGCCGATAAGGCGTCTAGAAAAATCAGTTCTGGGAACAACTCTCTCAGTTCGAAGAGCAAGAGACCAGATACTGACACACCTTGGGAACAAACAACAACGGCTTTCAATTTGTGCTCCAACGTTTGTTGTTTCCGCAACATCCAACCGCCGATGATCATTGTGATATATGCAATTTCGTGATCAGGCATCTTTCTGCCCATGAGGTGTTCCAAGGGAGCCACGGAATGCTTCACGAGATGTTGCAGTTCACTGAATTGTTTACTTGCTTCTCCTTGAAACAGGTCAATATCGGATGTTAGTTGGTATTTAATCCGGAAATACGCCGGTTTGATGTGCTGAATCAAGAGGTTGAGCAGCTTATCATGGTCTTTCAAATAAATGCATGCTTGTTTTTCGAAATTTCTTAACATTTGATCTACAGCTTCTCTTAGATGAGGGATGGAGATTCTATCAGGATTGTCTATGGAAAAAATATTGGAAGCCAATAAGTTTAAGGTGATAAACACCCGTTCATTCTCAGGAATATTTTGTTGATCGAATAAAATTTCTTCTGTTGCCCGGTACTCCTTCGTGTCTGACAATTCCTGATAATCGATGGCGAAGTTTTCAATCAGATGTCCTCGTTCGATTCGCTCCAAAACGAAGATGATAATATAAGGCAATGATTTTAACTTTTCGTCAGTGAATTTCAGTCCTAGTTGGTTTTCGACTTTTTGGATGCGTTTTTTAAATTCTAAAATGGTTTCGTCTTGAATTTTTGTCGTCTCTTTTAAATGGTGCTCGCCTTCAGCCGTTAGCAACAGGTTATGGATGAGGTGAATGAGCAACTTTCTCTTTTGAAACTCTTCTCCATCCAAAGAGTAGCCAGTTTTCCGCGTATAGCGTAAGGTTAAACCATATGGCGCTAAAAGCTTTTGCGCATGCTGAAAGTCATTTAGTATCGTATTTTTGCTGACATTTAATTCAAAGGAGAAATGGTTAAGCGACAACTCTTCTTTGGACGTCAATAACATTAAGAGAATGAGATCGATTCGTTGCTTTACAGTTAACACCCATTTTTTTGCAATTAATTGTGAAGTTTGGGGGGACAATTTTGCAAAAACAATTGGGTCGATGGAAAAATAACCTTTTCTTGTTCTTTCGATAGGCGGAAGGTTATGATTTAATAACCATTCGTTTATTTTTTCGATCCCATATCCCAATTGTCTTTGGGTAATATTTAGTTTTTGAGAAAGCTCTTTGCCTGTAAAGGTTGGGTTATTCAACAATTCGTAAAGGATTCTTTTGCATCGTAAACTGATGTCCATCTAGCCTCGCCCCCTCTTGTGGTTTTTAATTTATCATAGATTGTCTGCGGTTTGGTTGCCCTTTCATTGAGATAGAGTGAAAAAATATTGTATTACATTGTGATTTGCTCGGTATGAGCGATGACAAAGAGAGGGTAGGAATTATAGTCGCGCGGACTGAGCAGCTCATGAAGGATTGGTTACAGGACGTAAAATTAGGGGGGGGAGGATGTGGGGTTACGGATATCTCCTCAATCTTCTTGATAAGAACGCCAATCAATCTACTTGGTCGATTTGTTTCAGGACATCAAAATTGAGTTAAGAAAGTTGAGGATTAAAAGGAATGGCAACTTCATCATACTGCGTTTCAAATTGAGAAGTCTGACAAAATATTGATTTTCTTCACATTCGAGCGGCACTAATTTAAAAGGGAATGGATATTTTTCCAAGCATTATAGGCATGCTTGACAGGTGCGGATGATGCCGCCTTTGAGGCTGACGGTGATATGGACGCCGGCCTCAAGTTCGAGCACTTTGATCGGAGTGTGGTCTTGGTGTGGAAGCCAGCTACAACGATGCCAAAATTCAACTACAAGATCTTCCTGAAGCGGGGGGCGTTATTTGTTCTCAAATGCAAACCAATCGGCCTTTTCCCTAATAAGTAATGGGAAAAGGCCGTGATTTTGCAGGTGATTTTAGGATGAATTTTTAGAGAAACAAAGCAAGAGACTATTTATATATTATCCAAAAAATGCATTAACGATTAGTAGCGTGATTAAGGATACAACCCATGCAAGAGTTGTTGGAATTGACCATGTTAAAATTTGTTCTTTCACTTCTTTTATTCCAAGCATACGGTTAATGACCCAGAATAGGCTATCGTTAAAATACGAGAAGATCATAGCTCCTAGGGCGGCTGACTGTGCGGCTCTTTAGCGTTGCCTATTTGTCCATTGCCTTTGCCGCGTTGGCGATGGCCGGTCTAGCCTGTGCCGCAGCTTGATGAATGAGGTTGTCTAGGAGCGCCAATGTGACCGATTTAACAGCGGAAAACGGCACGGATTGATAGGATGGTAAACAAAAAGGTGTTGGAGACATGAAGTGGATTCCGTCCCGATTTAACGCGATGGCGCAAACGAAGCAAGGTGAACTGATTCTCTACAATAGCTATACAGGGGCGATTGGCGCGGTGGCGGAAGGTGAGAAAGCCGCCGTGCTTAAGGCGCTCAAGAGAACCGGGATTGACCGCGAACTGTCACCGGTGGAACAAACGCTCGTGGAGTGCGGGTTTCTTGTCGCTGAGAACGTCGATGAGAAGCGACGGGCGCAGTTTTTGCATCAATCGTTGCACCGGACGGATGTGATGCATCTCGTAATCTTGCCGACGGAGGCGTGTAATTTCCGTTGTGTCTATTGTTATCAAGAGTTTTTGCGCGGACAGATGAAACGTGAGGTCATTGATGGGTTGAAACGTTTTTTGACGGAGACGATTCCGCGGCTCACCCATTTGACGGTCAGCTGGTTTGGCGGCGAACCGCTGTTGGCGCTCGATGTGATTGAAGAGATTAGCACGGTGATCATCGAACAAACGAAACGGTATGGTGTGACGTATCAAGCCGATATGTCAACGAACGGCTACGATTTGTCGAAAGAGACGATGAGGCGGTTGTTGCGGTGTGAAGTGACCCGTTTTATGGTGACGCTTGATGGAAGCAAAGACGTGCATGATGCGCGGCGGGTGCTGGCGAATCGGGGACCGACGTACGAGACGATTCTTGGCCATTTGCGTGATATTCAGACGCTTGACGAATCATTTGAAGTGGACATCCGGGTCAATTTTGATGAAGACAACCTTGACCGGATTCCGCTGTTTTTAGACGAGCTGGCTTGTTACTTTGCCGGGGACCGGCGTTTTCAGCTGTTTTGCCGTCCCGTTGGGAGATGGGGCGGGGCGAATGATGAGAGGTTGCCGGTTTGTGACCATCGGACGGCAGAGGTGAAAATATGGGAGTTGACGGAATACGGAATCAAGAAAGGACTTTCGATGAGCTCGATGGTGGAATCGATGTTGATGCCTTCTGGGGCGGTTTGTTATGCGGCGAAGCCACATTCCTTCGTCATCGGGGCCGACGGGCAAGTGTATAAATGCACATGCGCCTTTGACGAGGAATATAATCGCATCGGCCGTCTGCATGCCGATGGGATGATGGATGTCGATATGGATAAGCTCGCTCTATGGGTAACGTCAGGCGAGGAAACGGATGAACAGTGCCAAGCTTGCTTTTTCCGGCCGGCGTGTCAAGGGAATCATTGCCCGTTGTACCGCCTGCGAACAGGGGATCGTCCTTGCCCTCACGAAAAGCGAAAAATCAAAGAAGTGCTCCGGCTGATTGATGCACAGTCATTCGTACGAGATGAAGGGAAAGGGAGGTGAAAATATGCGTATTTTGCGTCCTGCCGCATCGCCTGTTGCGTTGTCCCATTCTGGGCGGCTGACGAAATCAGTGCCTGGTCATTTGAAATGATGAATAGGAGAGAACCACGGTTTGGTAGGTGATCCGAGAAAAAGCTGTGAAATAGTTTAGGATTCTTTCCCGGCTGACGTCACTAGGTATCAAGCATTCCTTCTCTCGCGATGCGAAAAGATTTCGTTTTTTCAAGAAGATACACGATCAACCATGCGCCAAATGAAGTGAACGAAAAAGTATTTGATCATGACAATGAGGCTGTCTCAAAAGGTCGTTAAACCGACCTTTTGGGGACAGCCTCTGTTTCTTTTCTTTACTATTTGGTTATTTATTCCTTTTTTGAAGCAGGAATTTCTCCTTATTTCTGAATTTTATCCTGTT
>Ga0310825_100573_pt1 | contig 27535 bp, 27 predicted proteins | sample WT_ome_9_FD_202243 | JGI IMG/M metagenome (GOLD analysis project Ga0310825, IMG submission 202243) | Sorghum-adapted microbial communities enriched on wild type (WT) sorghum from Joint BioEnergy Institute, Emeryville, California, United... ... | reverse complement strand
CCAGCAAGCAGTTACAGCGTAGCACAGCATCCGGCTAGTCTGCAAGAGGACGGCGGTTGTTTAATCGGCTATCATCCCTGACATTTTCATAGAACAGTTAACCTGACATTTTCACAGACGCTTGACAACGTTTCCCGGATGGCGCGGACGCGTGCGGGATCGGCCGCGTCCGCCGTCCGGAGCGCAGCCCCGGGGCGCGCAAAGAAAAAGCGGCGCAGGTTCCGGTTGTCCGGAATCCGCGCCGCTGTGTCGTTCAAAAATGGTGCTGAAGAAGGGACTCGAACCCCCGACCCGCGCATTACGAATGCGCTGCTCTACCAGCTGAGCTACTTCAGCGTGTACCGCCTTCGCTGCAGGCGACTCTTATAGAATATCAGGGATCGGACGGCGTGTCAACAGGTGGCGAAAACTTTTTTTGACCACGTATACGGCCCGGTCCGCGGGGATAGGATGTCTGTAGAACGTACGCCAGAGGAGGGGATTCGGGGCATGCGGCGCGAAGAACCGGACGGGAATGTGCTCGCGGGGCTGGCGTTCGGCATGCTGCTGTCGGCCCCGGTCTGGGTGACGCTATGGCTGCTGTTCAAATTTTGTCTCGGATGAATGATGGTGCCTGGCGCAAGCCGGGCTTTTTTTTTGTGAGCAACGTTTCCGTAAATCGGCGGCACCATCGGGTCCGGGTCCGGCGTTCGCCGCGTATAATGGCGTATGACACGTCATGTCATGCTTGCACGCCATTATGCAGGGGAGGACCGCACATGCCGACCATTCCGAATTTTCCACGCCAGTTGCTCGAGGAGCATCGGGCCTGGCATCACGCGCGCATGTCCGTCGACACCGCGAACCCGCCGCCGGGGTACGGTACCGATTTCCTCGAATTTCACCGGCAGTTCATCCGGCGCGTGCTGGACTGGTACCGGGGGCAGGGGCTGGATATGCGGCTGGTTCAGCCGTGGACCGTCCCGCCCGAGCCGATACGCGCGTCTGCCTGCTATGACCGGTCGGCGGAAGATCGCATCCTTCGAATGCCCCGGTCGTTCGCGACAACCGACGAGCTCGGGCGTTTCATCGAGGCGTCCGGGCTGCACAACTGCATGCACCAGCAGGCGGCGCTCCTCTACGGAGAGCCCGAGCTGAACGATCTCGACGTCGCGCCGCGGAGCACGGTGTTCTACCAGATCCACGGCATGATCGACGGCTGGTACCGTGCCTGGGAGGCCGCGCACGGCATCGGGGGCGCGGCCGGGCTCCGGTCCGCGCGGATTGCGGCGTCGGACGGCGGGCGGCCGGCGGTCAGGGAGAGCGGGGGCGGTCCGGCGGGGACATTTTCAGCAGACGGCGGAAAACATCGAGATAGCAGGACGGATCGCGGGGGACGAAGCGGTCCGCCGTCACGCGCCCGATGGCGGGGAGCAGGCCCGCTCCTCCTTCGCCGGGCACGCGGCCTTCGGCTTCGAGCGACGGAACGCGCCCTTCGAACAGCGCGATCAGATCGCGGGCGTCCGCCTCGAAGATGCCGGCCGTCTCTTCGGCTTGCAGGCGGAACGCGTCGAGCGGCTCGTCGGACAGCGCGGCGTAAACGCGGCTGATCTCGCGGTCGATGAACGGGACGCCGCGGGCGACGCCCGTGCGCTCCGACCGGCATTCGAACAGGAAGGCGAGCCGGTCGAACGGGATGTCAAGGCCGATCTCCTCGTCGATCTCGCGCGCGGCGTCGCGGTGCGACTCGCCTGCGGCCAGATGGCCGGCGACGGTGATGTCGTAATGGTCCGGGAAGGTGTCCTTCCCGGACGCGCGCTTCTGGAAGCGGACAAGCAGCCGGCCGCTCGCCGGCTCCGGACGGGCCAGCCAGCAGTGGAACGAGCGGTGCCAGAGGCCCCGCGCGTGCACCTCGCCGCGCGGCGCGACGCCGATCGGCCGGAGTTCGTCGAGCGTAGATGTCGAACAGCTCTTCGGCGGTCACGTCCATTTCGCCGCCCAGAGCTTCATCTGCTTGATGATCGGGTGCAGGTCCTCGCCCTTCGGGGTCAGCTGATACTCGACCGTGACGGGCACCGTCGGGTAGACATGGCGCTCGAGGACGCCCTTCGCTTCGAGATGGCGGAGGGTGCTCGTCAAGGCCCGCGGGCTGACGTGGGGAATCGCGCGCTGCAGTTCGCCGAACCGCTTCTTGCCGCCGAACAGTTCGCGCAGGACGAGGAACGCCCATTTGCCGCCGAGCACTTCCAGCGTTTTCTCGATGTTGCATTCGATGTGGACGGGGTTTTTCGGTATGTGGTTGCGGCTGCTCTGCATTGTGGCTCACCTCACCCGGAGATCTGGAATGTTCGCCGCCAAAGCCGCTACCAAATGTATAGCAGCTACAGCGGATATAATTAAATGAAGAACATTTCACTTCTTACCATGATATATGAACTGGTCTAGAATGGGAAGGGGACGGCGGACAGGCGGGTCTGTGCGCCGTGCCGAAAGCAGGGAATACGGCAGGAGGGATAAGGCATGAAATATCGGAAACTGGGGCGGACGGGCCTCAAGGTGAGCGAGATCAGCCTCGGCAGCTGGCTGACCTACGGCGGATACGTCGAACGCGAGAACGCGGTGAAGTCGATCCGGAAGGCGTACGACCTCGGCATCAACTTCTTCGATACCGCGAACGTGTACGAGCGGGGCGCGGCGGAGGAGCTGATGGGCGCGGTGCTGCGCGAGTATCCGCGCGAATCGTACGTGCTCGCGACGAAGGTGTTCTGGCCGATGGGCGACGGGCCGAACGACCGCGGGCTGTCGCGGAAGCACATCATGGAGCAGGCGCATGCGAGCCTGAAGCGGCTCGGGCATGATTACGTCGATATCTACTACTGCCATCGCCACGATCCCGAGACGCCGCTCGACGAGACGCTGCGCGCGATGGACGACCTCGTGCGGCAGGGCAAGGTGCTCTACGTCGGCGTCAGCGAGTGGACGGCGGCGCAGATGGCGGAGGCGCTGGCCGTGGCGGACAAGTATTTGCTCGACCGGATCGTCGTCAACCAGCCGGTGTACAACATGTTCAACCGCTACATCGAGAAGGAGATCATCCCGCTCGGCGAGCGCTGCGGCATCGGACAGGTCGTGTTCTCGCCGCTTGCGCAGGGGCTGCTGACGGGCAAGTACAAGTCGGCGGACGACATTCCGGCGGACAGCCGCGCGGCGCGCCTGGACTGGGTGAAGAAGGGGATCACCGAGGACAAGATCGAGAAGGTCCGCCAGCTGTCGGAGGTGGCGGGCGAGCTCGGCATCACGGTCGGCCAGCTCGCGCTGGCGTGGATTCTGCGCCAGCCGAACGTGGCGAGCGCGCTGGTCGGGGCGAGCCGGCCGGAGCAGGTCGAGGAGAACGCGAAGGCGTCCGGCGTCGAACTGTCCGCCGACGTGCTGGAGCGGATCGAGGAGATTTTGAAGTAAAGGGCTTTTATGCGGGCAAAAGGGAAGGCCGATGCGTCCGCGCGGGGAAACCCGCGGGGCGTATCGGCCTTTTTGTCGCGAAGGGTCTCAATATGATGTATGTTTGCATTACATGCGGGAACGTTTCGTGAGACCTGGACAATAAACTGCAAATTTGCATTACATTCGGGCGACATCGTACGAATGGGTCCAAATGTAATGCAGATTTGCAGTACATTTGGACAGTATCGCACGGATGGGGCCCAATGTAATGCACTTTTGCATTACATTTTGCGGCTTTTTCGAATGGCCGGACTCATGTGATGCATTTTTGCAGCACGTGGCGGCGACGGGTCAGCGGACCGCGCCGGCCGTCCCGGCTTCCACCGCCTCCCGCCGGCCTTCCTCGATGATTCTCTTCGCCCGCTCGATCTCCTGCGGCGTCGGCTCCCGCACGCCGTCGAGCGTGTACGGAATGCCGAGCTGCTGCCATTTGTACACGCCCATCCGGTGGTAGGGGAGCAGCTCGAACTTCTCGACGCCGCGCAGCGTGCCGAGGAAGCGGCCGAGCGCCAGCAGATCCTCGCGCCGGTCGGTGACGCCGGGAACGAGCACGTGGCGGATCCACATCTTCCTGCCGGTGTCGGACAGGCGCCGGGCGAACCGGAGGATGCGGTCGTTCGGCTGCGACGTCAGGTCTTCGTGCCGCGCGGCGTCCATCAGTTTCAGGTCGAGCAGCGCGAGGTCGACGACGTCCAGCAGGCCGCAGGCTTCCGCGTGCTGCGGATCGCAAAAGCCCGAGGTGTCGATCGCGGTGTGCAGGTAGAACCGCCTTTTCGCCTCGCGCAGCAGCGCGGCGACGAACGGCGCCTGCAGCGTCGGCTCGCCGCCCGAGATCGTGATGCCGCCGCCCGATTGCCAGTAGTAGTCCAGGTAGGGCTCGATCTCGGCCAACACGGCTTCGACGGACATTTCGCGGCCGGCCGCCGGGTCCCAGGTGTCGGGGTTGTGGCAGTACCGGCAGCGCAGGGCGCAGCCCTGAAGGAAGAGGACGAACCGGATGCCCGGTCCGTCCATCGTGCCGAAGGTTTCGATCGAATGAACGCGCCCGACGACGTTGCGGTCGGGGCGATCGTGGCGCGGAGCGCCGCGGTGTTGCGGGTCCGGAGGCGTTTGCGACGCGTCCGGGAGCGGGTGCATCGCGTCCGGGAGCGGGTGTGTCGTGTCCGGGAGCGGGTGCATCACGTCCGGGAGCGGGTGCGTCGTGTCCAGTTGCGAGTACGGCGTATCCGGATGCGACGCCGCGCGCGGTTGCGCGCCGGGTTCCGTCGCATCGCGTTGCCGCGTGTCCTGATGCTTCATGCCGATGCCCTCCGTTCGATCGCCCGCCGCCCGGAACCGACCGGAGAGCGGACGTCTGTCACATCTTTTCGTGGAACGTCCGGTTGATCACCTCGAGCTGCTGCTCGCGCGTCAGCTTGATGAAGTTGACGGCGTAGCCCGAGACGCGGACGGTGAGCTGCGGATATTTCTCGGGATGTTCCATCGCGTCGAGCAGTGTCGACCGGTCGAACACGTTCACGTTCAGGTGATGGCCGCCCTGAGCCATGTAGCCGTCGAGCAGCGAGGCCAGATTCCGGATCCGGCTGTCTTCGTCGCGGCCGAGCGCCTTGCCGACGATCGAGAACGTGTTCGAGATGCCGTCCAGCGCGTCGCTGTAGGGCAGCTTCGCTACGCTCGCGAGCGACGCCAGCGCGCCCTTCCGGTCGCGGCCGTGCATCGGGTTCGCGCCCGGCGCGAACGGTTCGCCCGCCCGGCGTCCGTCGGGGGTCGAGCCGGTCTTCTTGCCGTAGACGACGTTCGACGTGATCGTCAGCACCGATTGCGTCGGGATCGCGCCGCGGTACGCCTTGTGCTTGCGCAGCTTATCCATGAACGACGAGACGATCTCGGCCGCCAGCTCGTCGACGCGCGGGTCGTTGTTCCCGAATTGCGGGTAGTCGCCCTCGATCCGGAAGTCGACCGCGATGCCCCGCTCGTCGCGGATCGGATGCACCTTCGCGTACCGGATCGCGCTCAGGCTGTCGGCGACGACCGACAGGCCGGCGATGCCGCAGGCCATCGTGCGGATGATGTCGCGGTCGTGCAGCGCGAACTCGAGGCGCTCGTAGCAGTATTTGTCATGCATGTAGTGGATGACGTTCAGCGTGTTGATATAGAGCCCGGCCAGCCATTCGAGCACGCGGTCGTAACGCTCGCGCACTTCGTCGTAGTCCAGCGTGTCCGACAGGATCGGCTCTTCCTTCGGTCCGACCTGGACGCCGAGCTTCTCGTCGACGCCGCCGTTGATCGCGTAGAGCAGCGCCTTCGCGAGGTTCGCCCGGGCGCCGAAGAACTGCATCTGCTTGCCGATCCGCATCGCGGAGACGCAGCAGGCGATGCCGTAATCGTCGCCGTAGATCGGGCGCATCAGGTCGTCGTTCTCGTACTGCACCGAGCTCGTCTCGATCGACACCTTCGCGCAGTACCGCTTGAACGCCTCCGGCAGCCGCGTCGACCAGAGCACGGTCAGATTCGGCTCGGGCGCGGGGCCGAGGTTGTAGAGCGTGTGCAGGATGCGGAAGCTGTTCTTCGTCACGAGCGTGCGGCCGTCTTCGGCCATGCCGCCGATCGACTCGGTCACCCAGGTCGGGTCGCCGCTGAACAGCTCGTTGTACTCCGGCGTGCGCAGGAACTTGACGATTCGCAGCTTCATGACAAAATGGTCCATCAGCTCTTGCGCCTCGCGTTCGGTCAGCGTCCCTTCGGCCAAATCGCGCTCAAAGTAGATGTCGAGGAACGTCGAGACGCGGCCGAGGCTCATCGCGGCGCCGTTTTGCTCCTTGATCGCGCCGAGATAGGCAAAGTAGAGCCATTGCACCGCCTCGCGGGCGTTCGCCGCGGGCCGCGAAATGTCGAAGCCGTACGAGAGCGCCATCCGCTTCAGCTCTTCGAGCGCGCGGATCTGCTCGGCATGCTCCTCGCGGGCGCGGATGATCTCTTCCGTCATCGGCCCGCTCTCCATGGTCGCGAGATCGGCCTTCTTCGCCTCGATCAGCCGGTCGACGCCGTACAGCGGCACGCGCCGGTAGTCGCCGATGATGCGGCCGCGGCCGTAGGCGTCCGGCAGGCCGGTAATGATGCCCGCCCGGCGCGCTGCGCGCATCTCGGGCGTATAGGCGTCGAACACGCCCTGGTTGTGCGTCTTGCGGATCTCCGTGAACAGCCGGACGATCTCCTCCGGCAACTCGTAGCCGTAGGCCTTGCAGGCGTCCTGCACCATGCGGATGCCGCCGAACGGCATGATCGCGCGGCGGAACGGCGCGTCCGTCTGCACGCCGACGATTTTCTCGAGGTCCCGGTCAAGGTAGCCCGGTCCGTGCGAGGTGATGGTGGACGGGGTGTTCACGTCGATGTCCCAGACGCCGCCGCGCTCCCGTTCTTCCCTGGAGAGCCGGCTGACGATCTCCCACAGGCGGTTCGTCGCCTCGGTCGGCCCTTCGAGGAACGATTCGTCTCCCTCGTAAGGCGTTACGTTGCGCAGAATGAAGTCGCGCACGTCGATCTCTTCCATCCACCGGCCGGAAGCAAATCCTCGCCAGCAATCCGGTGCGTCATCGATTCGGGGTTGATGTACGGCGGTGGTCATGACACCTGCTCCCTCCCTGTGTCGCTTCTCGCGGCGGCCGCCGGAACGGCTCCGCCGCTTTCATCTGAAAGAGTATCATGTTTCAGGCAAAAAGTATGTGAAAGAAATCACAAACTATCTTGACATACAACCGACGCCGCGCCGTTGATCCCGTCCGCGGTCCGATCGCGGTCCGTCCGCGGCCGGCCGCACCCGTCGCGGGCAAGGTTAGCGCGGCCGCGTCAGATGCTGCAGATTTCCTTCGGACACGCCGGGCATTCGGGACAGCCGGCCATCTCCTGCAGCTTGCTCAGCTGCAGCACGCGCAGCCTGCCGCCGGGCGCCATGTCGATGACGCCTTCGTTCTTCAGGGTGTTCAGCATCCGGTTGATGCTTTCGCGCGTCGTGCCGACCAGTTCGGCCAGCTCGGTGTTCGTCAGTTTCAGGCGGATCAGGATGCCGTCCGGCTGCGCGACGCCGAAGCTGTTCGTCAGGCGGATCAGCGTCGAGGCGAGGGCGCCCGGCTTGCCGAGCATGATGAGATCGCACAGCTTCGACTCGCTCCTGCGGCGCATCAGGCTCATCCACATCGCGAACCGGAACGCGAGCTCGCCGTCCTTGCTGAGCAGCATCTCCAGTTCCGGCAGCGGGATGATGCCGGCTTCGACATCGTCCATCGCCTGGCCGCTGTTGCGGTGGTTCGGATCCCACATGTCGAAGTCGACGAGGAAATCGCCGGGCTTCAGGATCGACAGCAGCAGGTCGCGCCCGTCGTCCGTCGTGCGGCGCAGCTTGACGTGACCCTTGCGGACATAGTAGACGGCTTCGGCCGGATCGCCTTCCCAGAACAGATAGGCTCCCGCCTCGTAGCGCCTGAAGTGCATGATCGATTCCAGCGCCTTGAGCTGGCGTTCCGTGAACGGGCTTTCGGCCTGCTCCCTCCCGCAGATCGCGGTCTGCGCGTATCCGACCGTGGCGGTCATCGGTTTCATCGCCATCGCTGTCTCGCCTCCCATTGTCACCTGCTTGATTCAAGCATACACGATCCGCGTCGCGGGCGTAATCGGGGAATCGACGGAGTTTGCGGCGGGAAAATTACGGATTTGCATGATGATGAAAATCACAGACGGCTCCGGCAAAATCGCGTATTCTGGCCGTATCGGCGCACTCCGCGGCTCGCGCCCCGAGAGCGGCATCAGGGAATTCCCCGATCGCGCGCGCTCCGGGCCCCGCGGCGCGGATTGCGAACTGGAACGGACCGACATGCGGCAGGAAGGTGGGAGAACCATGGAGAGCGCCAAGGAAGCGATACTTCGCGAAGTGAAAAGGCTTCGCCGCGAGACCGAGAGCGATTTCGCCGGACTCGGGCTGCTTGATCCGTCCAGCCGGCGCGTGACGTGGCGGATCGTGGTCGGCAGCGTCAGCAGCCGGACGCCGAACATGACGCAGCGTCCGAGCGTCGGGCTGCTCGGCACGACAATCCGTTCCGGCACGCCGGTTTGCTTCGATCCGAGCCGTCCCGGCGCGGAGCGGGCGCGGATCGAGGACCCGATCCTGCTCGCCGAAGGCCTGGCCGCCGCCGTTTTCCTGCCCGTCAGGACGGGCACCGACATCGCCGGCGTCCTGCTGCTCGGCAGGCGGCTGACGAAGGATTACACGGACGCGGAGATCAGCCGGGCCGTCCGCGGCATCAAGGCGCTCGGCGCGCGGGAGGAGTGGTGGCGGGAACTGGAGATGGAGGCGGCGGGCTGGCCGAAGCGGTAGGGCGGCGGTCGTTGCGGTCTTTTCGTCCCCTCTGCTACAATTCGGGTAAGGCCGCGGAAGACGGAGGAATCGGAAAATGGTGAAGCTGCTCCTGTGCGACGATCATGCGGTGGTCCGCTCGGGGCTGCGCATGCTGCTCGACGGCAGACACGGCATCGAAGTGGTCGGCGAGGCGTCGGAGGGCGCCGAGGCGATCCGGATGGCGCTCGAACTCCGGCCCGATGTCGTGCTCATGGACGTCAGCATGCCGCACGGCATGGACGGCCTGACCGCGACCGCGGAGCTCAAGCAGCGGCTGCCGGAGACGAACATTCTCATCCTGACGATGCATGACGACGATGAGTATCTGTTCCGGGCCATCCAGATCGGCGCTTCGGGCTACATCCTGAAGAACGCGCCCCACGAGGAGCTGGTGTCCGCGATCCGTTCGGTGGCGGCCGGGGACGCCTATCTGTACCCGACCGCGACGAAGCGGCTGATGAGCGAATACCTGAACCGGCTGAAGTCGGGCGCCGAACCGCCGGACGCCTACGACACGCTGTCGGAGCGGGAGAAAGAGATTCTCGGCTGGATCGCGAGGGGATACTCGAACAAGGAAATCGCCGACCATCTGGTCATCAGCGTCAAGACGGTCGAGACGCACAAGGCGAATCTGATGGAGAAGCTCGGGCTGAAGACGCGCCCCGAGCTGATCAAATTCGCGCTGAAGAAAGGGCTGTTGAACTTTGAATGACACCGGCGGCGCGAGATTGGGCAAGCACGAGGCGGAACTCGCCGCGCGCCTGCTGCGAGAGATCGACGCGCACATCGCGGACGAGAACTTGCGCAGGCAGCTCAAGACGGCGCTGAAGCAGCTCGCGGACGTGAAGTTCGCTCTCGACGAGTCGGCGATCGTGGCGATCACGGACGCCAGGGGCATCATCCAGTACGTCAACGACAAGTTCGTCGAGATCTCGAAATACAGCCGCGAGGAACTGCTCGGCCAGGATCACCGGATCGTCAACTCCGGCTACCACAGCAAGGAATTCATGCGCGACCTGTGGCGGACGATCTCGCGCGGGGAAGTGTGGCGCGGCGACATCCGCAACCGGGCGAAGGACGGCACTTACTACTGGGTCAACACGACGATCGTGCCGTTCCTCGACGAGAACGGACGACCGTACCAGTACCTGTCCATCCGCAACGAGGTGACGAAGCTGAAGCAGTTCGAGCAGGAACTGAAGGAAATGATGACGCGCGTCATCGCGGTGCAGGAGGAGGAGCGGAAACGGATCTCGCGCGAGCTGCACGACGGGGTCGGACAAGGCCTGTTCTCGCTGCTCATCCGCATCGACCGGCTGCTCGACGACCATCCGGAGATCGACGAGCTGCGCGGCCTGCGCCGGGACGTGGCGGACGTGATGGAGGACATCCGCGGCATGGCGCGGGAGCTCCGGCCGTCGGTGCTGGACGATCTCGGCGTCGGCCCGGCCGTGCGCACCTATGTCGAGAACTATTCGGCGCATTACGGCATTGACGTGAGCCTCGCGATCGAGCTGCGCGGCAGGCTCGACATCGCGGCGGAGACGACGATCTACCGGGTCGTGCAGGAAGCGCTCACGAACATCGCGAAATACGCCGACGTCGACGAGTGCGAGGTGACGATCCGGGAGACGGACGACGCGGTCGAGGCGGTCGTGCGGGACGAAGGCGCGGGCTTCGATCCCTCCGTCAAGGGAAGCGGCGTCGGCCTGTTCTCGATGGAGGAGCGGGCGCGCGCCGTCGGCGGAACGCTCGAGATCCGGTCCGCGCCGGACCGGGGGACCGAGGTGCGCCTCGTCGTTCCGAAGGGAACGCCGGCCGCGCGTTGAAGCGGCTGTGCCGCCGCGCGCGTCCGCGAAGCGAAGCGGCCTTCCCGGCCCGCCTCGAGGGGCGGGCGGGAAGGCCGCGTTCGTTCCGCCGGACGGATCAGACCGAGCGGATGCGCGCGCCCGCGGACGGAACGCCGGTCCGGCCGGCGAAGGCGCGCAGCATCCAGGCGTGCTTGTCCAGGCTCTTCCGGATGCCGGTCAGCAGGTCGGCCGTCGCGTCGTCGCCCGCCTGATCCGCGGCGCGGATGCCTTCGTCGAGCTCGGCGGCGATCTTCCGGAAGTCATCCGCGATCTCGAGCACCATCGCGTCCGCGTCCTCGTGGCCCGAGGCTTCCTTGACGGTGGCGAGCTTCAGGAAGTCCGCCATGCGCGAGACCGGTTGGCCGTCCAGCGCCAGCAGCCGCTCGGCCAGTTCGTCGACGTACCCGGCCGCCTCGTCGTACAGTTCCTCGAACTTGGCGTGCAGCGTGTAGAATGAAGCGCCTTTCACATACCAATGATAATGGTGAAGCTTGACGTAGAGCACGCTGAAGTTGGCGATTTGCCGGTTCAGCAAGTCATGAATGGACGCCATGTCGGGTATCCTCCTTCGAAAGTTGGGAAATGGGGTCGCATCCCGCGGCGGGCGACGCTTCGTTCCCGGTTAGGTTGCGCCGTTCCGGCGGGATTATGCCGTTGGACAACGGGACCATAAGATTAAAGTAATTCTTAATTTATAATTATTATAAACTACTGCTGCCCATTTGTCAAATGATGTCTCCATCCGGGCCGAAAGGGACAGCAATCGGAAGCTTTGGGGAGCTTTCGCGGACAGGCTCGCGAAGCCGACTCCTTGTTGACCGTAGCGGCGGAAATTCGTTACAATAAGGAGACACAAACGTTTTCAATGCCGGTTTTTGTACCATACCGCGCCTTGCGGGGCGCGGTTTTGCCGCCATCATGTTCATGAAGGAGGAGGAGATCGGGATGTATGTCATGAAGGACTCGGAATACATGTTCGTCTTCACGGGTCCGGACGGTTCGGGACGGAAGACCGTAGCCGACGCGGTCGGGCAGACGCTTCACATTCCCAAGGTGCCCGGCTACGCCACCCGAAAGCCGCGCCCGGGCGAAGTTGACGGCGTTGATTACCACTTCATCTCGCGGACGCTGTACGACCAGCTGGAAGAAGACGGCGAGTTCCTTGAGAGCATCGAGCTTCGGGGGAACAAGTACGGGATCCGCGACAAGGATGTCGCCCGGGCTTTCGAGAAGAGCGGATCGGTCTACCTGATCCTGAATCGTGAAGGCGCGGACATTCTGAAGGAGAAATACGGCGATCACTGCATCCGGCTGTTCATCTACGCGGACCGCCGCACGGTGGAGGAACGGCAACGCGCGCTCGGACTGCCGGAGGACGTCATCAGGGAGCATCTGAGCCGCTACGAATACGACATGGAATATCAATCGCAGTGCGAGCATTCGTTCGAGAACTACGATCTCGCGCATACGATGTTCGATATCACGAATACGCTCGAGAAATATCTGAACCGGGGACTGGTGGACAAAGACTGACCGCTCCCCGGCCGCAAAGTGAAGACCGCCGTCCGCTGATCCAGCGAACCGGCGGTCTTGACTCATGGGCCGGCGTTTCAGAACGTCTGCTGCTGCTGCGGGATTTGGCCGACCGCCGCCGAGGTCCCGAAAGACAAGCCGGCCGCCGGGACCGCGTGCGTCACGGCCTGCTCCAGCTGGCGGCAGATGGCCGAAGCCTGTTGCAGCCGGTCCAGCGCCGCCTGGTGGCCCTGCAGCGCGTTCCGGATGATCTGGACCGCCTGGAGCTCCCGCTGCGCGAGCTGTTCGAGCGTCGCGGCGTTCTGCTGCTCCTGCTGCAGCATCTGCTGGTACATCTGGGTCGATTGCTGCGTCTGCTGGATCAGCTGCGAAATCATCTGCTCGCACTGCCGGATCTGCTGGACGGCGCCCGGCGCGTAGGCGTTCTGCGCATGGTTGGCGTAGTGGTTTTGAAACATCGTGATTCCTCCCGGTTCGCTTGATCGGAGCCGGCGCCGGGACGCGCGGTCACCGGGCGCCGCTCCGCGTTTAGGATGGCGAACGGGAGGCCGTTTATGCACCAGGATACGGGGAGGCGCAGGAAATGGCGGAATGGCGGTTTCTTTTTCGCATTGACCATCTGAACGTGACCGGGGAAGAGCGCAATCTGAAGGGGACGCTATACACGGACGGCAGACCGCCGACGCCGGACGACATCCTGAAGTTTCTGCGTTCGAGCGGGTTCGACGTGGATTTCAGCGATCGCGAGCACATGGTGTTCTTCCGGGGCGGGGACGATCCGCTGGAAATCCGGGTCGTGAAAATCGGCAACGAGGAGCGGGAGCACGACGACGCCGCGCTGATGGCCATCCTCGAGCAGTTCCGCAAGCGCGATCCGGCGATCGGCGGCTGACGATCGCCGGCCGGCGCGGGCCTGTCAACCGGCGACGATCTTGATCATGTACGTGCGGGTCCGCGGGCCGTCGAATTCGCAGAAATAGATGCCCTGCCATCGCCCGAGCAAGAGCTGCCCGCCGGAGATGATCACGGTCTGCGAGGCGCCGGCGGTAATCGTCTTCAGGTGCGAGGCGGTGTTGCCCTCCATGTGCCGGTAGCCCGGATGCTGCCAGGGATACACTTCGCCCAGGCGGAGCAGCACGTCGTGCCGGACGTCGGGATCGGCGTTCTCCTGGATCGTGATGCCGGCCGTCGTGTGGGGCGAATAGACGACGGCGATGCCGTCCTTCACGCCGGAACGCTGGACCGCGGCCCGGACCTGGCGGGTGATGTCGATCATTTCGTCGCGCCTTGACGTGTGGAGCGTTTCGGTTGTGAGCATCGGATCTCGACTCCTTCCGCAGTTTCAGCCCCATTGTGCAGGGTGAACCGGGATTTTGTCAATTCGTGGCAGGTCGGGACGATCTTTTTTTGCTGTAAAAAAAGGGAAAGGGGAAACCGCCGTTGACCAGAACCCGAATTCGCAAAGCCGTGCTTCCGGCGGGAGGCCTCGGCACGCGGTTCCTGCCGGCGACGAAGGCGCAGCCGAAGGAGATGCTGCCGCTGATCGACAAGCCGGCGATCCAGTACATCGTCGAGGAAGCCGTGAAGTCGGGCATCGAGAGCATCATGATCGTCACGGGCCGCAACAAGCGGGCGATCGAGGACCATTTCGACAAGTCGGTCGAGCTGGAGATGGCGCTCGAGGCGAAGGGCGACACGGAGATGCTCGAGATCGTCCGCGGCATTTCGAATCTGGCGGAGATTTACTACATACGGCAAAAAGAACCCCTCGGGCTCGGACATGCGGTGCTCAGCGCGCGGCATTTCGTCGGGAACGAGCCGTTCGCGGTGCTGCTCGGCGACGACATTCTCGTGTCGGAACCGCCTTGCCTGAAGGCGATGATCGACGTGTACGAGCGGACCGGCTCGTCCGTCGTCGCGGTCATGCAGGTGCCTTGGGAGGAGACGGAGAAGTACGGCATCGCCGATTTCGACGCCGCGTCCGGCGATCATCGCATCCGCGGCCTGGTCGAGAAGCCGCCGCGCGGCGAGGCGCCTTCCAACTGGGCGGTCGTTGGGCGGTACGTGTTCACGCCGGACATCTTCCGCCATCTGGAGAAAGCCGCGCCCGGACGCGGAGGCGAGATTCAACTGACGGACAGCATGCAGCAATTGAACTCGGAGTCGCCGATGACCGCCTATCCGTTCCGCGGCCGGCGGTACGATATCGGCGACAAGTTCGGCTTCGTGCAGGCGACCGTCGATCTGGCGCTCGACCGGCCCGATCTGGCGGAGCGGGTCAGGGCGCATCTGCGGCAGCGGCTAAGCGGGGACGGAAACGGGTAAGCGTTCGAGAGCATCGGGATCGTCACGATCCGGAACAAGCGGGGGATCGGCCGCATCTACGCCGGCAACCGCAGCTTGACGACGGTGCCTTCGCCGCCGCTTTCGATCGTCAAACCGTACGCCGTTCCATATTCCAGTTGAATCCGCTGCTGCACGTTAACCAAACCGAGTCCGCCGCCGGATTTGTCGGAAGGTTTCAACATATCCGCCATGGGATACTGCAATTGTTTCTGAAGTTTGAGCAAAGTGTCCGGATCGATGCCGTTCCCGTTGTCGTGCACTTCGATAAGGTAGGAACGTTTATCGGGCATCAGGATCGAACGGATCAGAATTTGTCCGGGCCCGGTCTTCATCTCCAATCCGTGATAGATCGCGTTCTCGACAACGGGCTGCAGCGTCAGCTTGATGATCGGCAACGACAACGTTTCCATCTGAATGTCCCAGTCGACCCGAAACTTGTTTCCGTAGCGGATATTTTGGATGGACAAATAAGCCTGAACATGATCGAGCTCGTCTTGCAAAGTGGCGGTATGGTTCGACATCGAGATGGTGTATCGCAGCATGCTGGCCAGACGCACCGCGATTTCCTGGACGAGCGGCACGCCCTGGATGCGGGCGATATTGCCGATGGAATCGAGCGTATTATACAGGAAATGCGGATGGATTTGCGCTTGCAACGCTTTGAATTGCGCCGTTCTTTCGTTAATTTGGGTCATATAGTTTTGCTTGATCAATTGTTCGAATCGGATCGTCATTTCGTTGAAGCTTGCCAACAGGTCGCCCATTTCATCCTTGCGTCTTATGCGAATGCGGCTGTTCAATTCCCCGTTCTGAAATTTTTGGAAATGGCGCTGCAACAGAAAGATCGGCTTGGTGATCTGCGCGGAGAACAGGATGGCCAGCAATAATCCGGCCAACAGCGAGATCGAGCCGAGCAAAATCCCGTAAAGCCGGATTCGGTCGATAATGGCCGTAATCCGATCGATACGGACCATGCTGATCATCTTCCAGTTTGCCGATTTCAAGCCGCGCATCAACGCCACATATTTCTCCCCGTTGACGCTAATCGTCTGGTTTTTCTCCGACAAAGTAACGAAATTTTGGGCGAAAGGAGCGGGAAGCGTTTCCCCTGTGGTCCAATTTTCCCGGTTGTCGTACAAAAGCCTGTCTTGTTCGTCGACAATAAAGATCTGTTCCGATGTGGGCATGGGCAAGGTTTTGAATACTTTGGCCAGCCGGTTTGCCGGTATGTCGATCAGGATGACGCCCAGCATCGTTCGGCCATCCAGGCTGTAAATTTTGCGTACGATGGAAAACGCGGGCGTTTCTTGGGGAGAGGCGAGATAAGGTTGCCAATTGGGATAGTAGATGAGCACTTTGCCGGCGGCCGCGTCCGCCGCCTTGTACCAATCTTCGTATATGAAGGGATAATTTGGAACAACGGCGCTTGTGCCGGTGCTGAAAAACTTCCCGTCCGGACGGACAAAAATGACGGTATTGAAGCTTTCGTCCGCATCCGTAAAATTGATCCTTGAGATGAGGTAAGAAAACAGACGTTGCGAGTAGCCGACGGAATCGTCCATGTTGTCCGGCTGCTGCAACATGGTTTGAACGTCCGTCTGGTACATGGCGTATGTGAGCAATTTGAGCTGGCTGATATAGTTATCGAGCTTGTCGGCCAACAGTTCCAGCAAATTGGCTTGGTGTTCGATCGCGTTTTTGGTTACTTCTCCGGCGGTATAGCGGTAAAACAGGAATCCGACAAACAGCATGGGAACCAAGAAGACGCCGAAGCTTGCGATAATGATCTTTTTGCGTATTTTCATACGGTCTCCTTCGCACTAACGGGTAGGTCTCCATTTCAACTGATCCGTGGAAAATTGAAGCCTGTATTCCGACGGCGTCATACCGACCATACGGCGAAACAGCTTGCTGAAATAGCGGGAATCCTCGTATCCGAACTGACGGGCGATGTCATGAACCTTCTTGTCCGTATCTTCCAATTCGCGCTTGGCAGCCGCGATTTTCAGGTTGGTCACATAATCCATATAGTTGCTGCCCGTATATTGTTTAAAGAGTTGACTCAGGTATCCGGGCGTAAAATGAAGCATGTCCGCCATTTGGGTCAAAGAGATTTGGTTGCCGAGATGGCTTGATATATAGGTTTTGCACCAGGAAATAATTTGCTCCGGCGAATCCGACAGTTGATGAGGCTGCATTGTGCCAAATGAGCTTAGCGCGTCGCGAATGCGAATCATCCATTCCGTTGCGGAAGTCTCATGATCGGCATGAGAAATCATATGTTGCAGAGTTTTGACAATATAGGCATGCCGCGTTGCGAAAGGGCCCTTGACGGCCTGCGTGATGATCTTGAGAACCGCAAGACACCGGGATTTGACGTCCGACAGGGACAAATCGCCGGGAAACACGCGGTCGAGGAAGCGGTTCATGGACTGCCAATTCGTCAGTTCGGCACCGGCTTGCATGTGATGGAATACGCGCTCCATCTCGGCATGCAGGTCGGAAGGAACGGGCTCGATTTCGCGGATATTGGCGGTGCTCTTTTCATTGGACCAGGCGACCATGCATTCAAGTCCGGCAATCCATAGCCGGTTCAAATCGGTGAAGGGCATGCTGGCTCCCGGACGGATCGGCGTTTGCAAGCGCATGTTCCATGCATCCAAAACCTCTTCGAATATTTGTTCACACTTGCGCAGTCCGGATCGTTCGCGGTCTTTCACCAAAAAATAGATCCCTTCCCCGGTTACGGTCGAGATCAGGGAGTCGGCCTTTCCCGCCTTTTTGAATGCGCTTTCAATCGCGAGTTTGGCATCGTGGCAAGAGATATTGTGCTGATGAATAAAGCGGAATAAAACCAGCCGCTTCCAGCCGTGCGCAAAACCGCTCAATACATTCTCCAGCGGGTCGGCTTCTTCGGGCGCGACGCCTTCCAGGCATAGCCGCAATGAAACGCCGCGCAACAAATCTTCGTTTATTTTCCGCTGCAGCCGGCTTTCGATAATTTTATCCAGACAGCCGTTTAGTTCCGCCTCCCGTACCGGTTTCAGCAGAAAGTCCTGCACATGATACCGCAGCGCTTGCTGGGCATACGAAAAATCGTCGAAACCCGTTATGAATACGGTGGCCACATGCGGATATTTTTCCGCGCACATTTTGGCCAATCCCAGTCCGTCAACGCCTGGCATCCGAATATCCGTAAGCAAAATGTCGACATGCCGATTATCCAATATGTCCAGCGCCTGATGACCGTTTTCGGCTTCATACAGTTCGTTTATCCCCAGGTATTCGCAATCAATCATGTCGATTAATCCTTTTCGTGTCCAAATCTGGTCTTCCGCGATCAGAATGTGAACCAATGCCGCATTCCTCCTTGTTTGCATGTTGTGCGTATCCCGTTTTCCCCGGCCGTCGCCGAAGCGTCCAAATCGGTTCGCAATCATTATATCAAACAGTATCGAACGGAGAACATATCTGCGAGACTGTTGGAGAAACATAAAAAAAAAGACCACGCGGTACTAAAAATAATCGCATTACATTCCGGGATTGCCATTCTTTATACTGAAAACCGATTCAAGAACACTTGAAAGGCAAGGAGGTCTTACATGTTCAGGAAATGGTGGATTGGCGTGTTGGCGGCCCTCATGGTATTGACCCTTGCGGCATGCAATGCCAAAAGCGGCAACGGGCCGAAGGAAACGGCAGCCGATTCCGGAGGAAGCGGAGGCGGGCAGAGCAGCGCCCAAAATGAAAGCGGTTCAAAGGAAGACGGCAGCTCATTCGATTGGAAACGGTACAGCGGCACAACGATCCAGGTGCTGTTCTCCTCGCATCCCTGGGCGACGGTCGTTGAGGAGCATGTCGGCGAATTTGAGCAATTGACCGGCATTAAAGTGCAACTGGAAGTGTTGCCGGAACAGCAGGCGCGGCAGAAGTTGGCCGTTCAAATGGCGGCGGGCGGACAGGACGTCGACGCGTATATGACGGCTCTGCAGAACGAGAAGGCCATCTATTATATTTCCGGCTGGTACGAGCCGCTGAACGCGTATTTGGACGATCCGGCGTTGACGAGTCCCGAATTTGATTTTGGCGATTTCTCCAAAGCGGCCGTCGAAATGGGGACGCAGTCGGACGGCACCATCGTCAGCATTCCGATCGATCTGAATCCCTATGTGTTGTTTTATCGCAAAGATTTATTCGAAGCGGCCGGACTCGACAAGCCGAAGACGCTGCAAGAAGTTCGGGAATTCGCGTCCATTCTGCACGATCCGCCCAATGTGTACGGGTATGTAAACCGCGGTTTGCGCAATGCAAACGTGACGAATTTCGACGTCATTCTCAAGGCGATGGGCGGAGACTTCGTGGGTCCGGACGGGCTGACGCCGACGTTGAATACACCGGAAGCGGTGCGGGCCGTGGAGTGGTACTCCGGCATGTTGAAGGATTTCGGCCCTCCCGGCGTCGTGAATTTCAACTGGAACGAATCGATCTCGTTGTTCCAGCAAGGCAAGGTGGCCATGACTTACGACGGGGCGAACTTCGCGTCGCAATTCGAAGATCCCGAGAAGTCCACCGTCGCCGGCAAAGTCGGCTACATGCTGATTCCGCCGGACGAAGAAACGGGCATTGTCAACGCGGACTCCGGCGCATATGGCCTCGCCATCAGCAAAGGTTCGGAGAAGAAGGAAGCGACCTGGTTGTTCGTCCAATGGGCTACCGGCGCGGATGTCATGTTGAAAGCTCAGATTGCCGGCGTCGGCACGACGCGTCAATCCGCCTGGGAGAGCAAGGAATTTTTGGATCAGTCGACCATGCCTCCGGAGTGGATCGAAACCTTCAAGAGCGCGCTGGCTATCACCGGGTTGAACTTGCCGACATTGCCGGTCAGCATGACGGAGTATCGCGATATCGTCGGCGTTTCGATCCAGTCGGTCATCGAAGGTGCCGATCCGCAGCGGGCGATGGATGAAGCGCAAAAGGGAATTGAACTGTTGATGAAGGGCGCGACTACGCAATAACGGAAAAAGATTGGCGCATGCTGCCGGCGATTGCGGCTGCCTCCGATGCGGCGGAATCGCCGGCCGGCATGTGCCGGAAAGGATTCTCATGAATGCAACCAATCGCATCCGCCTTACCAAGATGTTGTTTATTGCCCCCGCCAGTCTTTTTTTGTTTTTGATTTTGATTTTCCCCATCTTGTACACGCTTTTCCAGAGCTTCTATAACAAAAAATTGACGCAGTTGACGCCGCCCAAATTCGTGGGATTCGACAATTATGTGCGGGCATTGCAAAATCCCGAATTTTGGAATTCCGTTCAGATCACCGTAACGTTTACGGTTCTGGCTCTCGCCATGCAAACGGTGCTCGGCGTGGCGCTCGGGCTGCTGTATCATCAAACGTTCAAGGGCAGGGGCTTGTTGCGAACGCTGGCCATTATGCCGATGGCGGCCGCACCCGTTTCGGTTGCGCTCATCTTTGTCATGATGTTCAATCCGACGATCGGGGTGCTCAATTATTTGCTTGAACAAATCGGCTTGCCCAAATCCTTGTGGATCTACGACAGTCATTCGGTCGTGCCGTCCCTGGCTCTGGTGGACACGTGGCAATACACGCCGATTTTGATGATTATGGTGATGGCCGGGTTGGCGAGCCTTCCGTCGGAGGTGTTCGAGCAGGCCAAAATCGACGGCGCCCGGGGCTGGCAAACGTTGTGGCACATTCTGCTGCCCATGTTGCGGCCGTTTATTGTGGCCGCCGTCGTGTTCCGGCTGAACGACGCGCTGAAAACCTTCGACACGGTCTACGTGATGACGCAAGGCGGACCGGGCAATTCGTCGGAGATGCTGAACATCTATTTGTACAATCAGGCCTTTGCCTACTTCAACACCGGATATGCTTCGGCCATCGTCATTTTGTTCACGCTGCTGGTCTTGTTGTTGGTTTCGTTGTTGATCCGCGGAAGGAGAGCGAATTGAATGGGGACCGTGCGATCGTGGAAACAGCCGGCAAAATCCTGGTTGATGTTCGCCGCGGCTGCGCTGATCAGCATACCGAGCCTGTTTGTCTTCTATTGGATGCTGATCGTATCGCTCAAGTCCGACGTCGACAGTCAGGCATATCCGCCGGCGTTTCTGTTCTTCGAACCGTCGTTCAAATCCTACGGGGATGTATTGACGGAGACGCCGTTCGTGAAATATTTGATCAACACGCTTATCGTCAGTCTCGGAACGGTGTTTGCCGGACTTGTGCTGGGGCTGCCGGCCGCCTACGGCATCGCCCGTTGGAAGTTGCATGCGTGGTCGGTCGGCATCGTGGCAACCCGAATGATTCCCGGCATCAGTTTTCTGCTTCCCTGGTATTTGCTGTTTCGGGAGTTCGGGTTGATTGACACCTATTTCGGACTGATTATCGCGCAACTGACCATTTGTTTGCCGATGGTGATCTGGCTGATGATCGGTTTCTTCGAAGAAGTTCCGGCCGAACTGCATGACGCGGCCCGCATCGACGGCTGCACGGAGTTCGGCAGCTTCGTGCGGATCATTTTGCCGCTGACGCGGCAAGGCATCGCGGCAAGTTCCATTTTGTCCTTTATTTATGCCTGGAACAACTTCATGTTTCCGATCATACTGGCGGGTCAAAAAACGCGCACCTTGCCAGCGGCCGTATTCTCCGCCATGTCATTCGAACAGATCAATTGGGCGAATCTTGCGGCAATGGCGACGTTGGTGACGCTGCCGGTGCTTGTGCTGTTCGGCATTGCCCAGAAACATATTGTGGCCGGTCTGACGAGCGGGGGGGTCAAAGGATGAAGATTCACGGAGAATGGCAGGGGATCATCCCGATTGTGGCGGGCACATTCGACCATCGCGGTGACTTCGATGCGGAAAGTTTCGATCGGCTGATCCGGCATCTTCTGCAAACGGGTGTCAACGGCTTGACGTTGTTTGGTCTGGCGACCGAATTTTACAAGTTAACGGACGCCGAGCGTCAGCAAATGATGGAAATCATGCTGTCCCACACGCGTCGAACGGAAACTGCCGGCATCGTATCGATTACGCACCACAGCTTTGAAGTCGCCGTTCGCCATGCGCGCGAAGCGGAGCGGCTGGGCGCGGACGGATTGATGATCTTGCCGCCGTACTTTCTTTCCCCTTCGCCGTCCGCCATTTTGCGGCATGTAACCGAAATTGCCCGCGCGACCAGTCTGCCGATCATCGTGCAATATGCGCCAAGCCAAACCGGCGTCAGGCTGGGTCCGGAAGTATTCGTACAATTGCAGGAAACATGCGGGAACATCCGTTATGTCAAGGTGGAAACACAGCCGCCCGGACGATACGCGGAGGAACTGCAAACGCGTACCGGCGGCAGGCTGAAGACGTTCGTCGGCTACGCCGGCGTTCAAATGCCCGATGCGCTGAATCGCGGTGTGGCGGGAATACAGCCCGGATGCTCGTTCGCCGAAGTCTACGTGGCGCTCTATCGGGACTTCCTTGAAGGCAAACGGGCGGAAATGGAGCAAAAATTCCACATGCTTCTGCCCTATATTTCGTATTGGATGCAAAACGTGGAGCTGATCATCAAAGCCGAAAAGGTCATTTTGCACAGACGGGGCATCATCGCGAGCGATTATTGCAGATTTCCCAATTACGCGTTGGACGGGAAGGAACTGCAAATGATCGACGCGTTTCTGGAACAGTTTCATCCTTATTTCCAATGACAGGACAAACGGGACATCGTCGATGGGACCGGTTTGGTCGGGAGGCCATCATGGAGCGGAAAAAGAAAGTGCTCATTTCCAGGAGATTTGTCGGCAACGCGGCGGCCCGCATTCGCGATCTGTACGAGGTGCGCGAGTGGCCGCATGACGAACCGATGCCGAAAGCGACGCTGCGGGAATGGATTGCCGACTGCGACGGTTATTTCGGAGTCGGCGATCCCCTTGACGAAGAAGTGTTGCGGGAAGCGGTTCGACTGAAAGTGATCAGCACGGTGGCCGCGGGCACCGACAACATCGATCTGCAATACTGTACGCAAAACGGCATAGCGGTAGGGCATACGCCGGGGGCCGTAACGGCGGCGACAGCCGATATGACCATGGCGTTGCTGTTGGCTGCGTTGCGCGGCCTTATCCCGTTGGCGGAAAAAGTGCGATCCGGCCGGTGGTTGATGAATGCGCCCGCGCTCGATTTGGGCAGAGACCCGGCGGGCAAAACGCTCGGCATCGTGGGCATGGGGCAGATCGGTCTTGCGGTCGCGAGACGAGCGGAAGCATTCGGCATGAACGTGGTGTATTACAGCCGCAAAACGATGATTCCGTCCTACAGAAGATGCGACTCCTTGCGCGAGTTGGCGGAACATTCGGATGTGGTCAGCCTTCATGTGCCGCTTACGGATGAAACCTACCATTTGATCGATCGACACGCGTTGCGGTGGTTCAAGCGGGACGCCTGGCTGATCAACATGTCCCGGGGGCCGGTAGTCGATTTGACGGCTTTGACGGATGCCTTGCAAAACGGGCAATTGGCCGGCGCCGCGCTGGACGTGACGGAACCGGAGCCGATTCCCGCGGATCATCCCGTGCTTCGGTTGCCCAACGTGCTCGTCACGCCGCATGCGGGCAGCGCAACCCGGGAAACCCGCGAGGCGATGGCGAATCTGGCGCTCGAAAATTTGCTGCGGGGCTTGAACGGGCAAAAACTGAAGCATTGCGCCAATCCACAGGTTTATGACAGATAGAATGTTTCAATATCGAGCAGGAATAAGCGGAGGTTGCGCATGAAGATTACGGACGTGAAAGTATGGCTTGTGGAAGGCCTCAAGTATAATTGGACGCTCATTAAAGTGTACACGGATGAAGGATATACCGGTGTCGGGGAGGCGACGAACTGGCCGGGGAGTCCGATCGTCGAAGCGGCGGCGCGCCATGTGGGCGAGCGGATCATCGGGCTTGACCCGATGCGCACCGATTATATCTGGAACAAGCTGTACCGCGATTTGAACTGGATCGGCCCCCACGGGGCAAGTTTATGCGCGATCAGCGGCATTGACATGGCGTTGCTGGATTTGAAAGGCAAAGTGCTGGGCGTCCCCTGTTACGAACTGCTCGGCGGCGCGTTCCGCACCGCCATTCCGCTGTACGCGAACTATTGGTTTACGGGCGGCGGGCATAATGCGGAAGACTACGCGAATCAGGCGCTCAAGGTGAAAGAAGCCGGATTCGGCGGGCTGAAATTCGATCCGTTCGCCCATACGAACTATTTCTACGGCGACGATCTCAATACGAATTTGTCCCTGTCGCCCGCCGCCCAGCAGCGCGCTTACGACATCAGCCTTGCCGTCCGGCAGGCCGTCGGCGACGGCATGGATATCATGATTGAAACCCACGCGCTGCTGAATTTCAAAACGGCGGTCACCATGGCCGAGCGGCTGAAAGATCTCAACATTACCTGGTATGAAGAGCCCGTCGGGCCGGAAAACGTGGAGACGCTCGCCGCCATTCGCAAGCGGCTGCATCCGGCCATTTCCATCTGTGTCGGCGAAAGGCACTATACCCGCTACGGCATTCGACCGTTGCTGGAAAAACAGCTTGTCGATATTATCATGCCCGATATTACGCGCTGCGGGGGGCCGTCGGAAATGCGAAGGATGGCATCCATGGCGGAAGCCTATAATGTGATGCTGGCGCCGCATAATCCCAACGGCCCGCTGTCGACGCTCGCCAGCGCCCACGTCTGCGCTGCCGTGCCGAATTTCTTCCGGCTGGAGTACATGTTCACGGATGTTCCCTGGCGGGACGAAGTAATCGATCATCCGCTGGACGTCCGCGACGGCTGTCTGCATTTGTCCGAACGGCCCGGCTTGGGAGTCGATCTGGTTGAAGAAGCCATGGAATCCCATCCCGGCGTGCGTCAGGCCAGAGAAGGATTCTACGTATAGCGGCCGGTTCCGGCGGAGCGGGCCGGGTCGTATTCGCGGCGGCGGCCCGGGCGTCGACGGAATATGTAAGCGCCGGCGGGGCGGCTGCCCGGCATGCGGCCGCTTGAGCGGCCGGCAACCGCCGCCGCGCGGCTTCAGAAGAACCGGCTCAATTCCAGCGAGATGAAGCCGCCCGGCTGCACCGGCGTGTTCAGAAGTCCGGGCGGGATAAAGCGGCCGTTCAGCCGGACGGTCGTCCGGATATTGCTGCCGGGTCCGGTATAGACGCCGCCGACCGACACGATCTGGCCGCCCAGGCCGAACTGCACCGTTCCCGTCGCGGCGAGCGCCTGGCGCACCGTCATGCCGAAACGGTGAGGAATGTTGAAAGTCCGCGTCAGCCACGGGAACTGCCGGCCGCCGTTGATGAACACCGTGACGAACCGCTGGCCGGGGAACGGCGGGAACGGTCCGGGAGACGGCGGGAACGGACCGGGTCCCGGGAACGGCGGGAACGGTCCCGGCCCGGGGAATGGCGGGAACGGACCGGGGCCGGGAAACGGCGGAAACGGACCGGGTCCGAAGCCGGGGCCTTGGCCGAATCCCGGGCCGAATCCCTGTCCGGGCGCCTGGCCGGGGCCCTGCTGTCCCGGCGCCGGAGGAGCCGGGAAGGCGCGCGTCGAACCGCAGCCGCAACCGGCGTTGACACTTGGGTAGGCTTGCTGAACTCCCATTGGTCGATTGCTCCTTCGCGTAAGATTGGGCTTCCGGGATATCGTATGCGGCACATGCCCATCCGGTGTATGGCGCCAACCTCTCCGGCTCCGGCGGCGCGGATTTCGGCCCGGGCCGCCGACCGTCTCCGGCGCGGCCCGCGGTCGATCGGCCCGTGTGCGGCGCTTGCGCTGCACTTGCGCGTCATGGCGGATGGTGTACAATGGAAGAAGCAAAGTATATGGACAGGCGGCAGTCGGAATGCCGCCGTTGTCGTTGCGGGAGGAGAGCATGTGAGCGGCATGATGGAACTGCTCCTGAAGGAGCGGATCGTGGCGATTGTGCGCGGACTGGAAGGCGAGGCGGCGGACCGGGCCGCCGAAGCGCTGATCGAAGGCGGCATCCGGCTGGTGGAAGTGACGATGAACACGCCGGGCGCGCCGAAGACGATCGCCGGATGGCGGGAGAAGTTTGACGGCCGGGCGATGATCGGCGCGGGCACCGTGCTCGACCTCCGGATGGCCAGGGAGGCGGTTCAAGCCGGCGCCCAGTACCTGATTTCGCCGAATCTGGACGAAGAGGTGATCGCCTTCGGCCTGGAGCGGGGCCTCTCCGTCTGGCCGGGGGTCATGACGCCTACCGAGATCGTGCGCGCGTGGAAAGCGGGGGCCGAGGCGGTGAAGGTGTTCCCGATGGCGTCGCTGGGCGTGGAATATTTGAAGGAAATCCGCGCGCCGCTGGACCATATTCCGATGATCGCGACGGGCGGCGTCGATCTGACGACGATCCGGGCGTATTTCGAGGCGGGAGCGGTCGCGGTCGGCATGGGAAGCCGGCTGCTGAACCGGGATTGGATCCGGGCGGGCGATTTCGGGCGGCTCACGGAGAATGCCCGCCGGTATGTGGAGATCGTCCGTTCACTGACCTGAACGCAAGGACTTGAGCGGAGGGGAGACGGGACATGTTCGGCTGGGTGATCGGCGCCGCGGCCGCCATTGCGGCGGCGGGCGGCGGCGCCTGGGTGATGAGCGCGAAGATGCAGACGCCGAAGCGGCGTCCGATCGAAGCGACGCCGCGGTCGCCGTACGAGACGGTCCGGTTCGAGAGCGAGGGCGTGCCGATTGCGGGCTGGCTCATCCGTCCGTCCGCGGACGGAGCGAATTCCGGAACGCCGCTTCCGACCGTCGTCATCGCGCACGGCTGGGGCTCGAACCGGTCGCGCGTGTTGCGCTACGCGCATCCGCTCGTCGACGCGGGCTACAACGTTTTCGTGTACGACGCGCGCTGCCACGGCGAGAGCGGATCGGTCAAGGCGCCGACCGGACTCATGTTCAAAGCCGATCTTCAGGCGGCCGTCGCGACGGCCGCGAAGCTGCGCGGCGTCGACGCGTCGCGCATGGCGGTGCTCGGCCATTCGATGGGCGGACTCGCCGCCCTGCTCGCCTGCGCCGAAGGGCTGCCGGTGCGCGCCGTCGTCACGGACAACTCGCCGCTCACGCTGGAGACGATCATCCGCTCCGAGCTGAGGCGCAGGAAGCTGCCGGCGTTCCCGCTGGACCGGATCATTCCGCGCGTCTGGCTGTTTCGGGCGGGCATCCCCTATTCGGAGGTGGCGCGCCTCGACATGCCCGCCTGGGTCATGGCCAACGCCGAGGCGGTTCGCGAAGGGCGCGGGATGCCGCTGCTCATGATCCACTCGACCGGCGATCCGATCGTGCCGGCGGACGAGCTGCGCGGGGTCGCCGCCCGGGCGCCGGTCGAGCACCGGTTCGTCGAAGCGGACGGGCACAGCAGCTCGGAGCGGGATCCCGCGTTCTGGGAGACCGTGCTGCCTTTCCTGAAGCGGCATCTTCGGGGCGGGGAAGACGAACGGGCGACGGAGCCTTCGACGGCTGACGGACAACGGCTGACCTGTTAACAAACAAAGGTTGTGCCAAACCGGCTGTAACGAGGATACAGCGTTACAGAGGCGCGTAGGGCTGAACGGAAGCGGCTGTAACGAGGATACAGCGTTACAGAGGCGCGCGTGGCCGAGAGGAATCAGCTGTTAACGAGGATACCGCGTTGCAGAAGCGCGGTCAGCCGCAGAAAAAAACTACGACAGACCAATTAACATACAAAACCTCTTTTCGACCTTAAGCAAGTATTTTTCGGGGTTGCTCCTAAAGCGTCTGCGTTTGGTCGCTTCATTCAATCTGACAGCCCAACGCGAACGCTCGTTTCGAAATACGTCGTACGTAACCATCTGTAGTCTGGCAATCACATTCTCTTGACGAAGAGCATCATCCACAAACACGACCATCTCACCGC
>Ga0310825_100569_pt1 | contig 27751 bp, 26 predicted proteins | sample WT_ome_9_FD_202243 | JGI IMG/M metagenome (GOLD analysis project Ga0310825, IMG submission 202243) | Sorghum-adapted microbial communities enriched on wild type (WT) sorghum from Joint BioEnergy Institute, Emeryville, California, United... ... | reverse complement strand
GCGCCGGCACCATCACCGACATCAAGCTCGCCCCCGACGGCGGCGCCGAGGTCACCTTCACCGTCGACGAGCGCTTCGCCCCGCTGCGCCGCGGCACGGTGGCCACCGTCCGCCAGGGCTCGCTGTCGTCGATCGCGGGCCGCCAGCTCGAGCTCACCCTCCCGCCCGCGAACCGGGCTGGCGAGGAGATCCCCGACGGCGGCCGCCTCACCCGCGCGGAGACGGTCTCCACGGTCGACCTCGACCAGCTCTTCAACACGCTCGACGACGAGACCGTGCGCGACTTCAAGCGCACCGTGCGCGGCTTCGCGGCCGCCTATGAGGGCGTGGGCGGGGAGGCCAACGAGGGCTTTCGCTACGCGAACCCCTTCCTCTCCACCTCGCGCCGGGTCTTCGCGGAGCTCTCGCGCGACGAGCACGCGCTCGAGCAGCTGCTCGTCGACTCCGACCGCCTCGCGGGCCTGCTCGCAGAGCGCGAGCGCGACATCTCCGCGCTGGTCGGCGCCTCCAGCGAGGCCCTGGGCGCGCTCGCTGCGGAGCGCGCGCGGATCACCCGCGCGGTCCGCGGCCTGCCCGCCTTCCTGCGCGAGGCGAACACCACCTTCGTCAACCTGCGCTCGGCGCTCGACGACGTCGACCCCCTGGTCGAGGCCTCAAGGCCGGTCGCCGCCCGACTCGGCCCCTTCTTCGCGGAGCTGCGGGCGGCCTCCGCCGACGCCGTCCCCGCCCTCAGGGACCTGGCCCGCACCGTGCGCCGCCCCGGCGCGGCCAACGACCTGGCCGAGCTCGCCCGCCTGCAGCCCGCCCTCGCCCGCGCGGCGGTCGGCTCCGGCGCCCCCGACTGCGGCGCCGACCCGCGCACCGACTACGAGAACGCCGCCGACCAGGACTTCCGCCAGGGCGCCCTGGGCGAGGCCACCTGCGCGCTTCGCAACTCGCTGCCCCAGCTCTCCCACCTGCGCGCCTATACGCCCGAGCTGGTCGGGTGGTTCGACGACTTCTCCAAGTCGGGGCTCACCGATGCGAGCGGCGCCCTCGGCCGCGTGGCGACGACCTTCAACGCGTTCACCCCGTCGGCGTCGGGCCTGGTCGACCTCCTCTCCCCGATCGACCCGGGCTCGATCCTCAAGGGCCTCGGCATCCCCTCCCTCGACATGGGCAACCACCAGCGCTGCCCCGGCTCGCTCGAGCGCGACCCGGGCGACGGCTCGACCCCGTTCACCGACGGCGGCACGCTCAACTGCGACCCGACCCAGGTGCCGACCGGGCCATGAGGCGCATCGCTCTGACACTGGCGGTCCTGGGCGGCGTGGCGGGCGCGCTCGCGAGCGTCGCCGGCGCGGACGACACCCGGACGTACAAGATCGAGATGTACAACGCGTTCGGGATCGTCAACGGCTCCGAGGTCAGGGTCGCCGGCGTGCCGGCGGGGACGGTCACCGACCTCGACATCACGCCGGAGAAGACCGCGGTGGCGACCGTCGAGCTCAGCGGAGACCACGCCGTGCTCGGCGAGGACACCGAGTGCTCGTCGGAGCCGCAGTCGCTGATCGCTGAGTACTTCATCGACTGTGACCCCCGGGGCGAGCCCCTCCCCGACGGCGGCACCCTGCCCGCCAGCCAGGTCAAGCAGACGGTCCAGAACGACCTCGTGCTGAACACGATGCGGATGCCCTACCGCGAGCGGCTGGGGCTCCTGATCAGGGAGTTCGGCACCGCTCTCGGCGGAAACGCCGAGAACCTCAATGCGGCGATCCGCCTGGGCGCGCCCGCGCTGCGCAACCTCCACGAGGCGCTCGAGCTCGTCGCCGCGGAGAACCGCACGATCCGCCAGCTCAACGTCGACTCCGACGAGATCATCGGCAAGCTCGCCGAGCGCAGCGACCAGGTCGTGCGCTTCATCCGCGAGGCCGGGGACACCGCCGCGGCCGGCGCCGAGCGGCGCGAGGACCTCTCCACCGACTTCGACCTGCTCGACGACGCGCTCGCCGAGCTCGGCCCGACGATGGCGCAGCTCCGCCAGGCGGCCGAGCAGACGACGCCTCTGCTGGCTGATTTGCGCGCGGCCGCCCCCGAGTTGAACGAGCTCGCCGTCGACATGCCGGAGTTCGCGCGCTCCACCGAGCGCTCGCTGGTCACGCTCGGGCGCGCCGCCGAGCCGGGCCGCCAGGCCCTGACCCGCGGCCGCGACGAGATCCGCGCCCTGCGCGAGGCCGGCCGCCCGGCGCCCGCCGTCGCCGACGACGTCGCCGATTTCCTGAAGGACATCGACGACCCGCGGCGCGCGGTCGAGCAGGACACTCGCTCGATGCGCACCTGCGACGACCCGACCCGTCCGTGCTGGTCAACCGGCCGCACCAACGACAACGGCTACACGGGCATGGAGGGCGTCCTCAACTACCTCTACTACCAGGCCGGCGCGCTCAACCAGTTCGACGAGGTCGGCCACCTCCTGCACTTCAGCCTCTACGACATCTTCGTCGGCCCGTGCGGCGCCTACAACGCGCGCTCCGACGTGCCGAACAACCTGCCGCACCCGGGCGAGAACGACCGCGTCACCGAGCTGATCGACGAGAGCGATCCGTCCAACCCGGTGACCAACGCGAACTCGTGCGTGGGCTGGCTTGGGCCGAACCAGCCCGGCATCAACGAGGAGCTCGACCTGCCGAAGTATCACCCGTCGGTGTGCCCGGCCGGGTCGATGGACGTGAAGGTCTGCGACCCGAACGACCCGCAGAACCTGCGGGCGCCCGCGCGCGAGCGCTCGACCGGGCGCGACGGGGAGCTGCCGTCGCTGCCCGGCGTGGACGACCCCGGCCGCGGCGGGGATCCAGCGGTCGAGCCGCCGCCCTCGCTCGACCTGCCGCCCACCGGCCTGCCCGGCAAGCCGAAGGACATCAAGAAGCAGCTCGAGGACCTGCTCGGTCTGCCGGGCAAGGTACTGGACGGCCTCGGCAAGGAGCTGGGCCTGAACGGCAAGCGCGGTGGCGGCGGCAAGCTCGGCAGCGACATCAACAAGGCAGCCAAGGACCTCCTCGACTTCTTGCTGGGGCCATGAGGGATCCGCACGGACATATCCGGGCCGGGGAGGTCGAGCGATGAGGCGCCGCAGCCCGCTCTCCGCGCTTGCTGCCTCGCCGACGATGGTCGGCGCGGTCACGACGCTGATCGTGATCGTCGCGGTGTTCCTCGCCTACAACGCGAATCAGGGCCTGCCGTTCGTGCCCGTCTACCGAGTCTCGGTGGACGTCCCGAACGCGGCGCGCCTCGGCACCTCCAACGAGGTCCGGATCGGCGGCACGCGCGTCGGCATCGTCGAGGAGATCAAGCCCGTCACCGATGGGTCGCGCACTCAGACCGCGCTGGCGGACGGCGAGGGCGGCCCCGAGGTCGCGCCCGTGGCGGCCCGGGTCACCCTCAAGCTCGACGAGTCCGCCGGGCCACTGCCGGTGGACTCGATCTTCCGGATCCGCTACCGCTCGGCGTTCGGCCTCAAGTACCTGGAGATCATCCGCGGCCAAGGCGAGCCCGCGCCCGAGAACCACGTCTTCGACGGCACCGACGACGAGGGCGGCTGCGCGCTGCCGACCGATCCCGAGAACTTCACTCAGTCGCTGCCCGAGCAGGCGCGCAACGGCTGCTTCCAGCCGCAGACCGAGTTCGACGCGATCGCCAACACCTTCGACACCGAGACGCGCGAGAACGCCCGGCGCAACCTCGAGGGTTACGGCAACGCCTTCGCGGCGCGCGGCACCTCGCTGAACGACGCGATCGCGAGCCTGCGGCCGCTGCTCCGCGACCTCGGCCCGGTCGCCGAGACGCTCGCCGACCCCGACACGCAGCTGCGCCGCTTCTTCGCAGCGCTCGGCCGCACCGCCTCGATCGTCGCGCCGGTCTCCACCGAGCAGGTCGAGTTCATCACCGACGCGGCGACGACGTTCGCCGCGCTCTCGGCGAACCCGGAGCGGCTCAAGGAGTCGATCTCCGAAGGCCCGGAGACGCTGCGCACGGCGATCGACACGCTGCCGCGCCAGCGCCCGTTCCTCAGCGAGTTCGCCGAGCTGTCAGAGCGTCTGCGCCCGGGGGCCCAGGAGCTGCGCGTCGCGCTTCCCACCCTGAACAGCGCGATCGACGTCGGCACTCCGGTGCTCGCGCGCACGCCCGCCCTCAATCGCGAGCTGCGGGGCGCACTGGTGGAGCTGCGCCGGCTGGTCGACCAGCCGAGCACCGGCGTCGCCCTCAACCGGCTGGTCGACACGCTCGAGACCGGGCGCCGCCTGACGGAGTGGGTGGTCCCGGCGCAGACCGTCTGCAACTACTTCAACTACTGGTTCACGTTCCTGCCGGAGGCGCTCAGCGACCGCGACCAGGTGGGCTACAACTTCCGCCAGACCCTGGTGAACGCGCCGCTCGGGCCGATCGGCGTGCACATCGGCCCGGAGACGATCGAGATCCCCGGCGAGGCGCAGGGCCCGGTGGGCGGCTATTCCGGTATCCAGGCCAACGGCCGCTCGGCGATCAACGGGATGTTCAACCCGCACCACCTGCCGATCCTGCACGCGAACCCCTACGCGCCCACGGGGCAGGACGGCTCGGACTGCCAGCCCGGCCAGACCGGCTATATCAAGCAGGAGCTGCGCGTTCCCGGTCAGCCCGTCTCGAACCCGTCCGTGGTCGTGCCCGACATCCCGGGTTCGCGCGGTCCGACGACCCTGTACTGGAACAACGACGGGACGCGCGAGTGGCGCGACACCCGCGTGGAGGCGCGTCAGCCATGAGGACGGCCCGGCGCACGCAGCGGATCCCGAACGCGATGATCGGGCTGATCGCGGTGATCGTCATCGCGGTCGCCGCGTACCTGGCCTTCAGCAAGGAGCTCCCATGGGGCTCGAAGTTCACGGTCCAGGCCGTAGTCAAGTCGGCGAGCAACATCCGCACGTCCGCCCCGGTGCGCATCGCCGGCGTGAACGTCGGCGAGGTGACCGAGGTCGAGCACATCGAGGCCGGCGAGGACGGCGTCCCCCAGGAGGGCGCCCTGATCACGATGGAGCTCGAGGACGACGCGCTGCCGCTCCACACCGACGCCACGCTCAAGCTGCGGCCCCGGCTGTTCCTCGAGGGCAACCTGTTCGTCGACCTGCGGCCGGGAAGCCCGAACGCTCCCGAGGTCGAGGACGGCTACGTGTTCCCGGCCTCCCAGACCCAGGTGGCCGTGCAGCTCGACCAGGTGCTCACCACGCTGCAGGCCGATGTCCGGCGCGACCTGCAGGTCCTGCTCGACGAGTTCGGCAACGCGCTCACGAAGCACGGCGGCGCCGAGGGCTTCCGCGAGGCCTACCGCAGCTCGCCGGGCGCGTTCCGCTACTCCTCGGAGGTCAACGAGGCGCTGCTCGGGCTGCGGCCGCACGACCTCTCCGATCTGATCCAGAACCTCGACTCCACCGTCGAGGCGCTGGCCGCCGAGGGGCCCGCGCTCCAGGACACGGTCACGAACCTGAGGATCGTCACCGAGGCGCTGGCCGCGGAGGACGAGGCGCTGCGCGAGGGCGTCTCGGAGCTGCCCGCGGTGATCGAGGAGGGGCGCTCGGCGTTCGCCAGCCTGAACGCCGCGTTCCCGCCGCTACGGGCGTTCTCGCGCGAGGCGCTGCCGGGCGTGCGCGAGACGCCGCAGACCATCGACGAGGCGATGCCGCTCCTGCGCCAGGTCCGCGGCCTGGTCTCCAAGCCGGAGCTGCGCGGCCTGACCGCCGATCTGCGCCCGACGATCCCGGCGCTCGCGCGCCTCACCAAGCGGACGATCCCGTTCATGGAGCAGTCGCGGGCGCTTTCGAGCTGCTTCAACGAGGTGGTCATCCCGTGGTCGAACATGACCGTGAACGACCCGTGGACCCCGGCCACCGGCAAGGTGTTCGAGGAGCTCGGCTACAGCCTCGTCGGCCTCTCCGGGGAGAGCCGCTCGGGCGACGGCAACGGCTTCTACATCCGCGTGCTGGCGGCCGGCGGCGTCAACACGGTGGTCCTGCCCGACAGCATCCGCGAGAACGGCGCCCTGGTCGACGCGGTGGGCATGACGCCGCTGCCGATCCTCGGCGGGCTGCCGTCGATCGAGTCCTCGGCGAAGACGCCGTTCCGCCCGGACGTTCCGTGTGAGACGAACGACCCGCCGAACCTGAACGCGGGCACGCCGGCCGACCCGCCCGACCAGACGCGCGCCCGGGCGCTCGAGCCGGTTGAGCTCACCGACCGGCTGACGCGGGTCGCCAAGTCGGTCGATAGTCAGCTCGAGCGGGCGACCGCGCTGGCCGATGCCAGCCGCCAGCCCGCGCGCGCGAGGAGCCTGCGCAACGACGCGCTCGAGGGGCTCAACAAGCTGCTGGGCAAGGCGTACGGCCTGACCGGCGTGCTCAAGCGAGTGGAGGCGCTGGCCAAGTGATCCGGGCGATCCAGAAGAACCTGCGCAACTTCATCGCGGTAGCGGTGATGGCCGTGATCGCCGTCGCGGTCAGCATCTACATCGTCCAGAACCAGCGGCTGCGCATCCCCGTGCTCGAGGAGCGGCCGTTCGAGCTCAAGGCCGAGTTCGAGACCGCGCAGGCGGTGGTCCCCGGCCAGGGTCAGACGATCCGCGTGGCCGGCGTGCGCGTCGGCGACGTGCAGAAGGTCGAGGTCGAGGACAGCCGCGCGATCGTCACGTTCGCAATCGACCGCGAGTACCTGCCGATCTACCGCGACGCGACGGTGCTGCTGCGGCCGACGACCGGCCTCAAGGACATGTTCTTCCAGCTCGACCCGGGCACGCAGGCCGCGGGCGAGTACGAGGAGGGCGACGTGATCCCGATGGCGAACACGGCGCCCGACGTCAACCTGGACGAGATCCTCGCTCAGCTCGACGCCGACAACCGGGCCTACCTGCGGATGCTGCTCACCAGCGCGGGCGAGGGCCTGAAGGGGCGCGACAAGGAGCTCGGCGAGCTACTCGGCAGCCTGGGCCCGATCAACCGCGACCTCGAGCGCCTCCAGACCGAGGTGGCCAAGCGCGACCGCAACCTCGCCCGCCTGGTCCACAACCTGAACCGCCTGACGGCCGCGGTCGGCCGGCAGGAGCAGGACATCCGGCGCTTCGTCGCGGCCTCGGCGACCTCCCTCGGGGCGATCGCCGAGCAGGACGTCGACGTCCAGCGCACGGCGCAGCTCTTGCCCGAGGCGCTGCGCGAGACTCAGCTCGCGCTGAACTCGGCGCGCGCCCTCGGCGACGAGCTCGGGCCGGCCTTCGACGAGCTGCGCCCGTTCGCGCGCAACCTCACCGACCTGACCAGCGCGACGCGCAGCCTCGCGAGGAGCGTGACGCCGGTCCTGCGCGACCGGATCCGCCCGTTCGTGCGCGCCGCGCGGCCGGCGACCCCAGACCTGCGCGGCGCGGCGAAGCGCTTCAGCAAGGCCGCGCCGCGGCTGACCGTCGTCGGCGAGCAGCTCAACCGGCTCGGCAACATGGCGGCCTACAACCCGCGCGGCGCCGAGCCGCCGGGCACGAACGGCCGTGACGAGGGCTACCTGTACTGGGGCGCCTGGGCCGGCCACAACGGCACGAGCGTGTTCGGGGCCCAAGACGGGAATGGCGTCTACCGGCGCATCTACTTCACCGCCAGCTGCCAGAACATCGCGAGCCTGCTGTACGGCAGCCCGGCCGGCCCCCTCCTCGCCGGCATCGTCACCGGCCTCGCACCGTTGTTCCAGCCAGGAGCGCCCTGCGGCTGATGCAGAAGCAAGCCCCCTCACTCGGTCGGATCATCGTCGCCGCGGGCTTCACGCTCTCGTGCTTCGGGCTGATCCTGTTCCTGTGGATCGCCTTCGGCGGGCCGGTGCCGCTCAAGCCGGAGAGCTACCGGATCACGGCCTACTTCCCGGAGGCGACCCAGCTCGCGGTGGAGTCGGACGTGCGCATCGGCGGCGTGTCGGTCGGCAAGGTGAAGGAGATCAAGCTCGCGCCGCCCGACAAGCGCGTGGACGGCAACGACACGACGGCGGCCGTGCTCGAGATCCGGCCGGAGTTCGCGCCGATCTCCTCCGACGCGCGCGCGATCCTGCGCCAGAAGACGCTGTTGGGCGAGACCTACGTGGAGCTCGCCCCCGGGCGCAAGCCAGGGCCGGGCAAGCAGGCGGCGCCGGTATCGCTGGGCGCCAACGCGAACACGAGCGACGCGCAGGCCGAGGCCGCTGAACCGATCCCGGAGGGCGGCGAGCTGGAGATCGCGCGCACCGAGAACGCGACCCAGATCGACGAGATCTTCAACGCCCTCGACGAGGAGACGCGCGCCGCCTTCCAGCGCTGGCAGGCGAACGCGGCCGTCGCGATCCGCGACCGCGGGCTCGACTTGAACGACGCGCTCGGCAACCTCGGGCCGTTTTTGACCGACGCCTCCGAGGTGGTGGAGGCGCTCAAGCGCGAGCGGGAAGCGCTGCAGGGACTCGTGCGCGACACGGGCACCGTCTTCAGCGCGCTGTCCGAGCGCGACCAGGCCCTGGCCGGCGCGATCCGCGGCGCGCGCGGCACGTTCGGGGCGCTCGCCGACGCGGACGAGGCGCTCGCCGAGTCGATCGAGATCCTGCCGACGTTCCAGCGCGAGACCCGCGCCACGCTCACCCGGCTCGACGAGTTCCAGGCGGACACGCGGCCGCTCGTGCGCGACCTGCTGCCGGTCGCGAACGACATCTCGCCGACGCTCAAGAGCGTGCGCGAGCTCTCGCCGCACCTCGAGCGCCTGTTCCGAGACCTCGACCCGCTGATCGCGGCCGGAAAGGACGGCCTGCCCGCCCTGCGCCGCTTCCTCGGCGACGAGGGCCTACGCCCGACGCTCGACGCGCTCGACCCGTTCCTCGCGAACCTGAACCCGGCGACGCGGTACCTGACCGCCTACCGCACGACGGTCACCGACTTCCTCGCGACCCCTGGCGTGGCGCTGTCGGCGAGCCTCCCGTACCAGCCTGGTCAGCCGTCGGCGCGCCACTACCTCAAGCAGCTCGCGTACCTGTCGACCGAGGCGCTCTCGATCTGGGGCACGCGCCTGCCCACGAACCGCGGCAACGCCTACCCGTCGCCGGATTACCTCGCCCGCCCGGAGATGGCGTCGCGCGGCATCTTCCCGAACTTCGACTGCAAGAACCTGGACTTCACCACCGACCCGACCGGGCTCCTGCCGCAGCCGACCGACGAGGACGAGGCCTGGGAGGGCAACCAGCCGCCCGGCGTGCCGGACGTGGGGCTCACGTTCGCGCCGTGCTTCATCCAGGAGGACTTCCCGGCCGAGTTCGGCGGCGGGCGCGCGCCGAACCTCTTCGCGGACCCGTAGCGGGCGTGGCCGCGCCCGCGCGCGGCGGCGTTCATAGGATGTGGTCGTCCCTGAGGAAGGAGAGGAAGTGGGTTACTTCAAGGACGCCGACGAGGTCTACGCCACCCTCGGCAAGCTGATGCGCGACATCGCGAGCGACGAGGAGCTGGGCCCGAAGTTCCGGCGCGCGGACACGATCGTGCGCTACGAGTACCGCAACCCCGACGCGACGGTCACCGTCCGCTTGCAGGAGGGGCAGGAGCCCCAGGTCGACTTCGGCGAGTCCTCCATGGAGCCCGAGGTGACGATGACGATGGACGCCGATGTCGCCCACCGCTTCTGGCTGGGCCAGGTGAACGTGACGGTCGCGATGGCGCGCGGCCAGATCAAGGCGACCGGCCCGGTGGCGAAGCTCCTGCGGCTGGTCCCGCTCGCCAAGCCCGTCTTCCCCCGCTACAAGGCACAGCTCATCGAGCAGGGCCGCCCGGACCTCGCCGAGGTTTGAGCGCGCGCTCCGAGGCGAAGGCCTGGGCCGAGACGGTCCGGGCGCTCGCGGCCGACCGCGGCCTGCGATACGAGCCCGTCGGCGGCCTCAACCCGCGCGACGCGCCACCCGCGCTCTGCCCCGGGGGCCGCAACCGGGTCACGGGGGAGCTCGACCACGGGTTCTTCGGCGCCTCCTGCGACGCCGACGAGCGCGAGCAGGGCGGGTTCTGGGGGCGCTCGATCCTGCCGGGCGCGGTGCTCGTCAAGTCCCACATGCCCGACCTCGCCGAGGTCGTGCCCGCGTTCAACGTGGAGTCGGTGGAGGGACTCGAGGTGATCGAACAGCGGGCCAGCCGGCGGCGCGTCGAGTTCGAGAGCATCGAGTTCAACCGCCGCTACATCGCGACGGTGCCCCGCGACCACGACCCGATCGCGCTGCGCGAGCTCTTCAGCCCAGCCTTTCTGGACTGGGCAGCCGGGATCGACGCGGAGGTCGACTTCGGGATCGGCGAGCGCCAGCTCTACTTCATGTGGCGGCTGCGGGAGCGCACGCGCGCGGAGTACGAGCGGGCGCTGGCGGCCGCCGGCGAGCTGTGCAGGCGCGTGCGCGCGGAGATGGTCGAGCACGGCGTCCACACCTACGACGCCGGTCCCTGGCATGCCGGGCTGGCGCCCTTCCCCGAGGGCTGACGCGTGCGCCGCTGGCGGCGCCTACACGCGCGGGGGCACGTACCCCTCGTCGCCGGGGAGCAGCATGCGCCAGCCGGGCGGCTCGTCCGCCGGGACGATCATCGGCATCACGGGCTCGACCACGCGCTCGCGGGCGGCCTCCATTACCTCCTCCGCCGACGCGAACGGCAACAGCGACTCGATGTGCTTGACGGTCGGGAAGGCGAGCTCGATGTCGCCGGCGTCGCGGCGCTCGAGCGCCTCGGCAGGCGCCATCCACTCGGCGTCGACCACCTCGCCGCCGTCCGCTCGGGGGCGCGAGTGCGCGGGGGCAAGCGCGACGTAGAAGCGCGTGTCGAAGCGCACCGGCACCGGCTCGGGGGTGATCCAGCGCGACCAAAGCAGAAGCTCCGCGTCGTCGGCGAGCTCGATGCCCGCCTCCTCGCGCAGCTCGCGGATCGCGGCGGCGCGGTGGGCGAGCTCGTCGGCCTCCGTGTCCACATCGCTCCCCTTGACGCCGAGGATGAGCTCGTCCGCCTCGAGCGAGCCGCCCGGGAACACCCAGACGCCGGGCATGAACCGGGCGTTCGGGTTGCGCTTCACCATGAGCACCTCGAGCCCCCGGTCCGCGTGCCTGCCGCCGCGGCGCAGGAGGATCAGCGTCGCGGCGGCGCGCGGGGTCGCGGGCACGAAGTCGGGGGAGAACGGGTCCCGGGCCCCGGCGGCGTCGGGCGGAAGCTCGTCCATCGCGACCATCCTCGCGCATCCGCACGACGGCCGGGTCGCATCCCGCTGAGGACGGCGTGATGTTTCCCCGCGACCGCCGTAGTAGGGGCATGAGCGTGATCACGGCACCGGCGGCCGCGGCGCCCAGCGCGGCCGAGCGCGAGTTCGAGGAGCTCTACCGGAGCTCGCGCGACGACGTGTACGCGTACGTGGCCGGGCTCTTGCGCGACCGGGCCGCCGCCGAGGACGTCACCGCGACCGCGTTCGAGCGCGCGTACAAGCGCGCCAACACGTTCGATCCCAGGCGCGGCTCGCGACGCGCCTGGCTGTTCGGGATCGCGCGCAACGCCGCCCTCGACGAGCTGCGCCGCCGCAAGCGCCACGCCGAGCTCGCGGCCGATCCCAAGTCCGACGAGCCCGCGCCCGACGAGGAGGCGGACGTGGCCCTGCGCCGGGCCGCTCTGCGCCAGGCGATGGCCCAGCTCTCCGCGCGCGAGCGCGAGCTGGTCGCCCTCAAGTTCTTCGCCGGGCTCTCGACCGCCGAGATCGCAAGCGTGATCTCGGTCGGCGAGCGCGCCGCGGCCATGCGCATCCACCGCACGATCGAAAAGCTGAGGAGGGCCTGCGATGAGGCTGCGTGAACTGATCCGCCGCGAGCGCGACGAGCGCCCGCTACCCGAGGACGTGCGGGCGGAGCTCGAGGCCCTTGACAGGGCTCTGGCGGGCGAGCCGGTGCCCGATCAGATGGAGGGGCTCGCCGAGCTGGTCGCCGACCTCCGGGCCGAGCGCCCCGAGCCCGACGCGACGTTCGCCGACCGGCTCGACCGCTGGGCGGCGAGCGGGTTCGACCGGCAGCGCAAGCCGGGCCTCGGCCGTCAGGCGGCCGAGGCCGGGGGCGCCGCCGGGCGCCGCTTCCGCGTGGATCTGCGCGCGCCGTGGGTGCCCGCGGCGGCTACCGCCTGCCTGCTCGCGGTCGTCGTCGCCTCCGCCGTACTCGTCTCGCCGCTGGGCGAGCGGGACGACGAGGACGCTGGCGGCGGCGGGGTGGTCAGCGAGATCGCGGCGCCGGCTGAAGAGGACGCCGGTGCGAGGCAGGCGCCGGGCGCCGCCGGCCCCGCCGCCATCGATGCCGTTGAGACCCGCGCCCGCGCGGGTCAGGGGATCTCGCCCGGAGGCGTGGACCCCGCCCTGCCGACCGCCCCCGACCCGAGGAGTGGCGCGGCCGCGAACGTCGAGGAGCGGCGCGTGGAGCGCGACGCCCACCTCGTGCTGGGGGCGCCCGCGGACAAGGCCCAGGACGTCACCAACGAGGTCGTCGCCGTCGTCGAGGCCCACGATGGGATCGTCCTGAACTCGCGGGTGAGCAGCGACGAGGCCGGCGCGTCGGCGGTTCTGCAGCTCCAGATCCCCACGCGCAACCTGGACGCGGCGCTGGACGAGCTCTCCGGGCTCGCCGACGTACGCTCCTTCAGCGAGGGCTCGACTGACATCACGGCCCCGTTCGTCAGCGCGCGAGACCGGATGCGGGACCTGCGCGCCGAGCGCCGCAGCCTGCTCGCGCAGATCGAGGCGGCGACGGACCCGACCGAGCTCGACGAGCTCAAGGAGCGGCTCGCCGGCGTGAACCGGCGCCTCGCGCGGGCGGAGGCCGCGTTCAGCAGGGTGAAGCACCGCGCGCAGCAGTCGCGGGTGACGCTGCAGATCACCTCGGACGGCGCGGAGGAGGGCGGCTGGTCGCTCGAGGACGCGCTCGACGACGCGGGCCGCGTGCTCACGGTGGTAGCCGGGGTCGCCCTGATCGCGGCGGCGGCGCTCCTACCGCTCGCCCTGATCGCGGCGATCGCGTTCTTCGTGCTGCGCGCGGCGCGCGGGAGGGCGCGCGAGGGCGCGCTCGACGACTAGCTCGTGCGGCTCAGTCCTCGTAGGGCTCGAAGTCGCTCTTGCGCGCCCCGCACACCGGGCAGAACCAGTCGTCCGGGATGTCCTCGAACGGCGTGCCCGGGGGGATCCCGCCGTCGGGGTCACCCTCCTCGGGGTCGTAGATGAACCCACAGGACGTGCAGATCCAAAGCTGCTGAGTCTCGGTCGTCACGGCCGAAAAGCTAGCCGAACGAGCGCGTTCGCGGAGCCGGTCAAGCGGCGAGCTCGACGCCGGGCGGGTGCGAGATCGGCTTGGGCGCGAGCTGGTGGGCTTCGGCCGGCGTGCGGATCCCGTAGGCGGCCTCGTGCGCGGCGCGGATCGCCTCCGCGGTGACGTCCGCCAGCCCGCGCAGATCGGCGGCGCTGATCGCGAGCGGCGGCGTCAGCACGACAGTGTCGCCGAGCGAGCGCACGAGCGCGTCGCGCTCGCGTGCGGCGAGGGTGACCCGGTGCCCCATGCGCACGGCGCTTGCGTGGCGGCCCAGGTCGATGCCCACGACGAAGCCGCGAGCGCGGACCCCGTCGACCTCCTCCATGGCCGCGATCTCGGCCAGCAGCCCGCGCAGCAGGCGGAGCTTGGGCGCGAGCCGCTCCAGCGCCTCGCCGCCGCCGGCCGCGGCGGCCACGGTGGTCTGGTCGCAGACGAGCGGCACGAGGTGCCGGTCGCACAGCTCACGCACCGCCCCGAGGTCGAGCGCCCGGTAGGCACGCGCGCGGACCGCGTCGAGTGGGGGCGGGCCGACGACGACGGCCGCGATCCGGCCCGCGTCGCGCGCGAGCGCGCGCTCGAGCTCGCCCGGATCGTCCCAGCGCTTCAGCGCGGCGCGCCCGCCGTCGGCGGCCTCAGCGCCCTCGAGCGTGACGCCTGCCAGCACGGGCCCGCGCTCCTCACCGCCGGGGAGATCCAGCATCGCCGCGAGCGCGAGGCGGTCGAGCGGTTGGCCGATCGCCGGCTCGATCGACGCGAGCCAGCGGCTGGTCAGGTTGCACCACAGGGGCGCGGCGCCCTGGATGCGCTGCCCCGCGCCGGCGGGAGCGCCGCCGGATCGCCCCTGCCACAGCGTCAGGGGGTGCCAGACGGGTTCGCGTCCCAGCTCGCGAGTCGATCCCGGCATCGGTCGGGCGGGAATCTATTCGGCTCGCTGGCGGAACGTCGGCCGCCCTGCCAACCCCTCGATCGCCGACCGTGCAAAACCGTTGCCGGTCACGACGAAATCGCGCGCTCGGCGCTGCGCTGGGGCCGCTGCGGTGCTACGCCGCGCGGCGCAGCTCGTGCTCGGCGTCGTGAACCAGGCCGAGCTCGCGCGCGGCGCGGCCGATCGTGTGGGCCGCGTTCTGCAGCTCGTCGACGCGGTGGTTGGCCATCACGGTGAGCCGCAGCCGCGCCGTGCCCTCCGCAACGGCGGGCGGGCGCACCGGTTCGGCGTACACGCCGACGCCGAGGACGCGCTCGCTGAGCTCCATGGCGCGCGCCGCGTCGCCGACGATCACGGGGACGATCTGGGTGCGCGAGTCGCCGACGTCGAGCCCTTCGCCGGCGAGCGCCTCGCGCAGGGCGCCGGCGTTACGGCGGAGTTGCGTGACGACGCCGGGGCGGGAGTCGAGCAGGCGCAGGGCGGCGAAGGCGGCGCCGAGCGCCGGCGGCGGGGGCGCGGTGGAGAAGGCGAACGCGCGGGCACTGTTGATGAGCAGCTCCCGCACCTCCGGGCTCGTGCACACGTACGCGCCGTAGCTGCCGAGCGCCTTGCCGAGCGAGCCGACGATCACGTCGACCTCGCCGTTGAGCCCTGCGGCGGCGACGGTCCCGCGCCCGCCCGGGCCGATCGTGCCGACGCCGTGCGCGTCGTTGACCACGAGGCGGCAGCCGTGGCGGATCGCCAGCTCGGCGAGCTCGGGCAGGGGCGCGACGTCGCCGTCCATCGCGAAGATGCCGTCGGTGGCGATCAGCTTGGCGCGGTCGCCGGCCTTGCGCAGGCCCCAGGCGAGGTGCTCGAGGTCGCGGTGCCGGTAGGCGAACCGGTGGGCCCGGGAGAGCCGGCAGCCGTCGACGATGCTCGGGTGGCTCAGCTCGTCCGCGAAGACCACCTCGCCCTCGCCGGCGAGGGCGGTGATCGTGCCGATGTTCGCCAGGTAACCCGAGCCGAACAGCAACGCTGCCGGGCGGTCGTGGAACTCGGCCAGCGCCCGCTCGAGCCGCTCGTGCGGGCCCATGTTCCCGCAGGCCAAGCGCGACGCACCCGCGCTGGCGCCCCAGCGCTCGGCGGCGTCGGCGGCCGCCTGTCGCACGCGCGGGTGGTCCGCGAGGCCGAGGTAGTTGCTCGAGCAGAGGACGAGGACGTCGCGGCCCTCGAGGACCGCACGCGGCCCCTGCGAGCTCTCGATCAGCCTGAGACGGCGGTGCAGATTCGCGGCTTGGAGCTGATCGAGCCTCGCAGCGACGTCCATGGCCGGAACCTCAGCCGCCCCGACCGAGCCGCCGGGCGGCCGTCAGCGGAGGCGCCGCGACCGCTCGGCGAACGGAACGATCGCCCACCCCGGCGAGCCCCGGGGCCCCCTCCGAGCTGATCAACGGCGGCATCTCGATTTCTCTCCGGGTCGTACCCCGCGAAAAGGCTACGCGCGGCCCCGGACGCCACTCGCGCCTTTCGCGAACGCGGGGCCAAACGGCGCCGCGCTACTCGTCGGGCGCGTTGTCCAGCGACTCCCAGAGGTACAGGCAGGCGAGCGTGCGGTGCGGGCGCCAGGGCTCGGCGATCCGCTCGAGCTGCTCCCGGTTCGGCAGGTCGTCCAGCTCGTACTGGGTGCGGACCGCGTTGCGGATGCCGAGGTCGCCGACGGGCAGGATGTCGGGGCGCTCGAGGTGGAACATGCAGAACATGTGCGCGGTCCACTCGCCGAGGCCGCGCACCGCGACGATCTCGCGGATCACGGTCTCGTCGTCGAGCTCCGCGAACCGGTCGACCTCGAGCGTCCCGTCGAGCACGTGCGTGGCCAGGTCGCGCAGGTACTCGATCTTGCGCCCGGAGAGGCCCGCGGCGCGCAGCGCGGAGACGTCCGCGCCGAGAAGCTGCTGCGGCGTGGGCACCTCGCCGTCGAAGAGCGCGAGGACCCGCCCGTAGATCGTCGCCGCCGCCTTCGTGGAGAGCTGCTGGCCGACGACCGCGCGCAGCAGGGCGCCGTAGGCGTCGGTTCGCGGCCGCCCGCGGCGGCGCTTCTCCATCGAGAGCGGGCCGATCTGCCGGATCAGCCGCGCCATGACGGGGTCGGCCGCAGCGAGGTGCGCGACGGGGGTGGTCTCGCCGGTCATGCGCCCGGTTGTTTACCGGGTCAGCGCCCGCGCCAGCGCGGCGCCCGCTTCTCGGCGAAGGCCCGGATGCCCTCGCGGAGGTCCTCGGAGGCGAAGCAGGAGCGCCGCAGCTCGATCAGTTCCCGCTCCTCCTCGGGGGTGAGCCGGCGGGCTCGGGCGAGCGTCTCGATCGCGCGCTTGTTGCCGCGCAAGGAAAGCGGGGCGTTCGCGGCGATCTCGCCCGCGAGCGCGAGCGCCCGCTCCTCGAGCTCGTCGTCGTCCGCGACCTCGCCGACGAGGCCGATCTCCCGGGCGCGCTCAGCGCTCACCGTGCGCCCGGTGAGGAACAGGTCGCGCGTCGCCGCGACGCCGATCACGTCGATGAACCGCTCGAGCCCCGTGTGCCCGTAGATCAGGCCAAGCTTCGCGGGCGGCATGCCGAGCTTCGCGCCGGCCGCGCAGATCCGCAGATCGCAGCGCACCGCGAGCTCCAGGCCGCCGCCCAGGCAGTGCCCGTTGATCGCCGCCACCACCGGGTAGGGGTGGGAGCTGACCGCCTCCATCGCTTCATGGAACGGGTGGGCGACGAGCGCCTCCGCGTCGCGCTCGAAGGTCTCGTCGGGGATCCCCGCGATGTCGTAGCCCGCGGAAAACGCCGGGCCGGTGCCGGTGATCACGACGCAGCGGATCTCGATCCCGCGGTCGAGCGCGGGCAGCGTCTGGGCGAGCGCGTCGAGGACCTCGTGGTCCAGCGGGTTGCGCTTCTCCGGGTTGTTCAGCCGCAGGCGGGCGACCGCGTCGCGGGGGAAATCGAGGACGAGCTTGCCGCTCGCCAGCTCCTCAGTGGCCATGTCCCGGCATTCTCGGTCCCGCGGGCGCGCGCCGCATCACTTGCCGGGGGCGGTCACTCGAGCACGACGAGGACGTCCCCCTCCTGCACGGCCTGCCCCTCCTCGCAGAGGATCTCGGCGACGGTCCCCGATTCCTCCGCCTCGACGGGCATCTCCATTTTCATCGACTCGAGGATCACGACGGTGTCGCCCTCCTCGACCTGGTCGCCCACCGAGACCTCGATCTTCCAGACGGTCCCCGTGATGTGTGCCTCGATTTCGGCCATCGCGAGCTTCGTTCCTTTCGCTTTCCAAGTCCAGGACGCCGCTTGGGCGCCGGGGCGGCGGGGCGCGCGCCCTATCGGCGCGGCACAATAGCCGCCCGTGTCAGCGGAAGCGCAAGCGCCCCCGCGACCCGCCGTCGCCGAGGAGCGAGATGGGCCCGTGGCGGCCTCGGCTCTGACTGCGATCGTCGCCGCGCGCAACGAGGCCGACCGGATCGGCGCCACGGTGTCGGCCCTGCGCGACGCGTTCCCCGGCGTCCAGGTGATCGTCGCCGACGACGCGAGCGAGGACGGCACGGCCGGCGCAGCGCGCGAGGCCGGCGCCCAGGTCGTGAGCGGCGAGCGGTCGGTCGGCAAGGGCGGGAACGTCAACCGGGCGGTCTCCGCGCTGCTCGCCGAGGGCGGCCCCCAGGGCCGCGTGGTGCTGCTCTGCGACGGGGACCTGGCGGGCTCGGCGGCCGAGCTGCCGCCGCTCGTCGAGGCGGTGGAGAACGGCTCCTGCGACCTCGCCGTGGCGGCGTTCGCGCGTCGCGTGGGCGGCGGCTTCGGCATCGCGCTGCGCTTCGCGCGCTGGGCGATCGAGCGGCTCTGCGGGTACCGGGCGGGGGCGCCGATCTCGGGGCAGCGGGCGCTGAGCGCCCAAGCCTTCCGGGCGGTCGTGCCGTTCGCCGAGGGTTACGGGATGGAGATCGGGATGACGGTGGACGCGGTGCGCGCAGGCTATGTGGTGCGCGAACTCGAGCTGCCGCTCGCGCACCGGGCGACGACGCGCAACCTGCGCGGCTTCCTGCACCGCGGCCGCCAGCTCCGCGACTTCGTCCGCGTCTACCTGCGGAAGCGCTGACGATCCGCGCAGGCGCGCCGTCGATCGCCGCGGCTGGATAGCCTGCGGCCGTGATCCTCGCTATCGACCAGGGGACGACGGGCACGAAGTGCCTCGTGTTCGACGGCGATGGCCGCGTCAAAGGGCGCGCCTACAGCGAATTCCGCCAGCACTTTCCACGCTCCGGGTGGGTCGAGCACGACGCCGCGGAGATCTGGGAGGTGACCCGGCGCGTCGCGGGCGAGGCGCTCGCCGACGCCGGCATCGATGGCAGCGAGCTCGCCGGGATCGGGATCACCAACCAGCGCGAGACCGTCGTCGCCTGGGACCCCCGTACCGGCGAGCCCGTGCATCACGCCCTGGTCTGGCAGGACCGCCGCACGGCCGAACGCTGCGACGAGCTGCGCGAGGCCGGGCGCGAGCAGCTCTTCCGGGAGCGCACGGGGTTGGTGCTCGACCCCTACTTCTCGGGGACGAAGATCGAATGGCTGGTCCGCAACGTCGAGGCCGCCCGTGAGCGCGCCGTCTTCGGGACGATCGACTCCTGGCTCGTCTACAAACTCACCGGGCGCCACGTCACCGACTACTCGAACGCCTCGCGCACGCTGCTCTTCGACATCGCGCGGCTCGAGTGGGACGAGGAGCTCTGCGAGATCCTCGGCGTGGACCCGTCGCGGCTTCCGGAGCCGCTGCCCTCGGCCCACGTCTACGGGACGACGACCGAGTTCGGCCGCGAGGTCCCGGTCGCCGGGATCGCGGGCGACCAGCAGGCGGCGCTCTTCGGCCAGGCGGCGCACCGGCCCGGCGACGGCAAGAACACCTACGGCACGGGCAGCTTCGTGTTGCTGAACGCGGGCGATCGACCGCCGCGCCCGGAGGAGGGGCTGCTCGCGACCGTGGCCTGGGGCATCGGCGACCGCGTCGACTACGCGCTCGAGGCCTCGATCTTCGTGACCGGCGCCGCCGTGCAGTGGCTGCGCGACGGGCTCGGGGTGATCGCCGAGGCGGCGGAGACCGAGGAGCTCGCGCGCTCGATCGACGGCAACGACGGCGTCTACTTCGTCCCGGCGCTCACCGGGCTGGGCTCGCCGTACTGGGATCCGTACGCGCGCGGCACGATCGTCGGGCTGTCGCGCGGCTCCGGCCGGGCGCACCTCGCGCGGGCGGCGCTCGAGGCGATCGCCTACCAGACCGTCGACGCGGTGCGCGCGCAGGAGCGCTGCGCCCCCGAGCCCCTGCGCGAGCTGCGCGCCGACGGCGGGGCGGTGGCCAACCGCTGGCTCATGCAGTTCCAGGCGGACGTCCTCGGCGTGCCGGTGGTGGTCCCCGAGATCACCGAGACGACGGCGCTCGGCGCCGCCTACCTCGCGGGGCTCGCGGTGGGCACGTGGGACCGGGAGTCGCTCGCCGGGATGTGGCGGGCGGCGGCGCGGTACGAGCCCGAGATGTCGGCGGACGAGCGCGAGTCGCTGCTCGCCGACTGGGCCCGCGCCGTCGAGCGCTCGCGCGGCTGGACGCGCCCGGAGCAGGACCGTAACCGCGCCGAGGCGCGCGGGTAACGTTCGCCGACGAAGGCGCCCGCACGCGATGGCCGAGATCAAGCCACAGGTCTACAAGGATCCCCGCCCGCCGGAGACCTTCACGCGCTTCCACGAGTGGACGCGCTCGCACGAGCCGGGGTGGGTGTACGACGCGGTCCGCGTCCTGGTCACGCCGATCGCCCTGTTCCCGTACCGCACCTGGGCGCTCGGCACCGAGCACGTTCCCAAGAGCGGCCCGGTCGTGCTCGCGCCCAACCACTTCTCGAACATGGACCACTTCTTCCTCGGGGTCTACATCCGCCGGAAGGTCCAGTTCATGGCGAAGTCGCAGCTGTTCTCGAACCCGATCCTGAACTACATCTTCCGGATCGGCGGCGTGTTCCCCGTGCGCCGCGGCTACGCGGACGAGGAGGCGTTCAAGACCGCCTACACGATCCTCGAGCGCGGCGGGTGCGTAGGCATCTACTGCGAGGGCGGCCGCTCCCGCACCGGCCAGCTCGGCGAGCCGCGCCGGGGCATCGGGCGGATCGCGCTCGAATCCGGCGCCCCGATCGTCCCGGTCGCGATCCACGGCTCCGCCGCCGTGCGCCGCTGGAGGCGCCTGCACTTCCCGAAGGTGACGGTGCAGTTCGGCGAGCCGCTGAGCTTCGACGTCGTCGAGTCGCCGAGCCGCGAGCAGCAGATCGAGGCCGCGCAGGAGATCTTCGGGCGCGTGAAGGCGATGTACGCGGAGCTCGAGGCCCGCGGGCGCGAGAGCGTCCGGCGCGACAAGCCGGCCGACCGAGCGGCGTAAGCGGCGGGCCGCCGGCAGCCAGCTTTCAGCTGCCGGCCGTGACTGGCTTCAGGCGCTGGTGGCGCCAGGCGCCGCCGTCGAGGCGGAGATCCCGGTCGCGGGCACCGGCAAGGTGGAATCGGTCGAGTTCGCGCTCAACATCACCCATCAGTTTGTCGGCGGCCTCTCGTTCAGGCTCGCGGCGCCGGGCGGGCTGCCGGCCTTCGGCCTCAACAGCATCGGGCTGCCGGGTAGCGGGCTCAACGGCGAGTACGTCTTCGCGGACCGCGACAGCGCGCCGTGGTTCGAAGCCATTTACGGCGAGGAGCCTGTGGTGGTCCCAGCGGGCCGCTACCACAACGATGACCTGGTCTCGGTTCCCTTCCTGGATCAGACCTTCGGCGGCACCGACCCGAACGGCACCTGGATCCTCACGGTGACGGACCACCTCGAGTGGTACACGGGCAACGTCGGCGGCGCGACGCTCTACATCGAGCCTCAGCGGGCGCCGAAGCTCACGCTGCGCAAGCCGAAGCTGAACCAGCGCAAGCGCCAGGCGAAGCTGCGCTTCTCGGCGAGCGACAACGTCTCCGCCGCCGGCGAGTTCCGGTTCGCCTGCAAGCTGGACAAGCGGGCGTTCAAGCCGTGCAGCACGGGCCAGGCGTACAAGCTGCTGAAGGCGGGCAAGCACAAGGTCACGGTGCGGGCGACCCAACTCGCGGGCCTGAAGGCCACGAAGGCCAAGAGCTTCAAGATCAAAAAGACGAAGAAGAAGTAGGCCGTTCCGCTTCCGAGGGTTCGCCGGCGCCACCCAGCCGGCGGTCAGCCCAGCGTCCTCCTCGCCAAAAGCTCCAGGTCGGCGGCGATCGCCCGCGGCTCGATGCCGCGCTCGCGCTGGTGGGCGTAGACGTCGGGGGCAAGCGGGGCGAGCAGGATGTCGATGAGCGCGTCGCGCTGCTCGAGCCCGGCCTCGGCGAGCAGGTTGCGGACGTGCAGGGCCCAAGCGCTGTAGGCGCCCGTCCGGTAGCGCTGCGCGCCCGTCTCGCCAGCGAGCGCGAGGTGCCCGTGGCGCTCCAGGAGCTCGACCATCGCCCGGTAGAACGCCGCGAGGCGTTCGCCCGGCGGCGCGCCCGGCCCCAGGGGCGGGGGATCGTGCAGCAGTCGCTCCTGGAGCTGCCGCTCGTGCTCGCCGAGCAGGGCCTGCGCGATCGCGGCGACGCTCGGATAGCGGCGGTAGAGGGTGCCCTTGCCGACGCCCGCCTCGGCGGCGATCCGCTCCATGGTGACCTCCTCGGCGCCCTCGGCGAAGAGGCGCTCGGCCGCGGCCAGGACGCGCGCGCGATTGCGCGCCGCGTCGGCGCGCTCCGGGCGCCCCCGGCCGGCGATCGGCAGCTCCACGGCACCCAGCCTAACGCGTTAGCGGACGGCACGTCCGCTTAGTGCTAGATTCAAACGGACGCATCGTCCACTTAGTTCTTCTGGAGGCCACATGGAAGCCCTCGCGATTCCGCTCCTCCTCTTCGTCGGAAGCCTGCTCGCCGTGCAGGCGGCCGCCAACGTTCAGCTGGCGGCGGCGACCGCGAGCCCGTTCGGCGCGTCGGCCCTGCAGCTGGGGGTCGGGGCCGCCGTCCTGCTGCTCGCCGGTGCGGTCGCGGGCTCCCTGGGTGCGCTCGAGGCGCTGCCGGAGGTCGACGCCTGGCAGCTCGCCGGGGGGCTTGGGAGCGCGCTGTACATCACGTCCGGGATCGTGCTGTTTCCCCGCCTGGGCGCCGTGGTCACGGTCGGCCTGTGGATCAGCGGGCAGATGCTCGCGTCGGCCGCAATCGACGCGGCCGGCCTCTTCGGGTCGGGTGCGGATGGCCTCGGCGCCGCACAGCTCGCCGGCGCCGGAGCGGTCCTTGCTGCGGCGGCCATGATCGCCCGCTCCCAGGACGGTTCGGGCCTGGGCGTACGCGCGATCCCGCTGGTCGCGCTCGCGCTCGCCGCGGGCGCCGCCCTGCCGCTCCAGGGCGGCGTGAACGCCGAGCTCGACGCGGCGCTGGGCGAGCCGGTGGCGGTGGGCCTCGTCTCCTTCGTGGTCGCGACCGCCGCCATGGCGCTGCTGCTCGCGCTCTCCGTGGCGATCGCGGCCGCCCGCCCACCGGCGATCGCGCCGCTCGCGCGCGTGCCGTGGTGGGCGTGGCTGGGCGGCGTAGTCGGTGCTGCCTACGTGACCGCGGTCTTCTCCCTGATCCCGCGGATCGGCGCGGCGGCCACCATTGCCCTGACCGTCACCGGGCAGCAGGCCGCCTCGCTGCTCGTCGACCGCTACGGGCTGCTCGGCCTACCGCGGCGTGCGATCGCCCCGTTGCGGGTGGCCGGGATCGCGGCGCTGTTCCTGGGGGTGGGGCTGATCCAGTTCGGATGAGCTGCTGGTCGCCAGTCGCCGGTTGGGGTGGCTCGCCGAATCCGCGATTTGCACGACGCAGTCGCCCACCGGCGACCGGCGACGGGCAGCCGGCGACTGACCTACTCGTGCCGCCCCTTGAGCTCGGGCCACGCGTCGGGATCGTGGCCCGGGATGATCACGGCCTGCGGGTACTGGCGGCGGAACAGCCTGAGCTCCTGCAGGGAGCGGCGCCACGTGTGCGGGTCGTGGGGGCGCGGGGGAGGGGGAGCGTCGTCGAGCTGGGCGAGCGTGTAGATCGAGTCGCCCGCGATCACGAGGTCGCGGTCGCGCAGGCGGCAGATCACGGACTGGTGCCCGGCGGAGTGGCCCGGGGTGAATGCGAGCCGCACCGAGCCGTCGCCGAAGAGGTCGATCGTGCGGCCGAAGGTCGCGTACGAGGTCACCGCCGCGCTTGAGTAGTCGACGGTGCGGTAGTCGAAGGCGTAGTCGTAGTGGCTCGGGCGGTAACCGTGCAGGAGCGGCCTGCTCACGGTCGCCGCGGCCTCCCACTCGGGCTCGGAGATCACGAACGTCGCGTGGCCGAACTCCGCCATGCCCGAGGCATGGTCGAGGTGCAGGTGCGTCATCACGACGAGGCGGATCGAGCGGGGGTCGACCCCGCGGGCCCGCAGCTGGGCGGGCAGGTCCTCGCCCGGCGGCAGCTCCGGCTTCGAATAGCTGGAGACGATCCGCCCCAGGTTCGCCGACGGCTTGGCCGAGACCGACGGGTGTAGCCCGGTGTCGACCAGAAACCGCCCGGCGCCGGGGTGCTCGATGAGGAACGCGGGGCACGGCACCGCGAGCCAGCGCGAGCGCGGCGTGCCGAGCCCGAGCATGCGCAGCCGGCCCATTCGCTCGCCGCCGGCGCGTTCCAGGAACGCGCGCGGCACGTGCACGCGGCCGACCTCGAGCGCCTCGACGGTGACGGTCGCGCCGGGCTTCCCGCCGCTCATCGGGCCCTCGAGGGGGCGTGGATGCGCCTTTACCTTCACGCGCCGGAGCGTACTCAGGGTCGCGCGCGAGCCGGCGCGTGCGGTCGCCGGCGGGCGCGGGATTGCGCGTCGCCCCGGCGGCCGACCCGCGAATATGCTGCGCGCGCATGGACGAGCGGTCGAAGATCTTCGCTCCGGACCTGCTCAAGGACCGCGTCTGCGTGGTCTCCGGCTCGGGCAGCGGCCTCGGCCGGGCGACCGCGCTCGAGCTCGCCCGCCTGGGCGCCACGGTCGTCGGCTGCGGGCGCCGTCCCGAGCCGATCGAGGAGACCACCCGCATGATCCAGGAGGCGGGCGGGAACGCCGACCACCAGGCGATGGACATCCGCGACGAGGAGGCCGTCGACGCCTTCTTCGACCGAGTGCTCGAGCGGCACGGGCGCCTCGACGTCCTCGTGAACAACGCCGGTGGGCAGTTCCTCTCGCCCGCGGAGGCGATCACCCCGAAGGGCTTCCGGACTGTGATCGAGCTCAACGTCGTGGGCACCTGGCTGATGACGCACGCCGCGGCGACCAAGGCGTTCATCCCCGGGGGCGGTGGCAAGGTCCTGAGCGTCACGCTCTCCCCTCACAACGGGATGCCGGGGATGGTCCATTCGGGCGCGGCGCGCGCCGCGGTGGAGAACATGATGCGCACGCTGTCGGTGGAGTGGGCCCGCTTCAACATCAGGCTCTGCGCGCTCGCCGCTGGTCAGTTCGACACCGAGACGCTGCGCACCAAGTACCCCGCCGCGGTCACGAGCGGCCTCGCCGACACGGTCCCCATCGGGCGCCTCGGCACCGAGGAGGAGTGGGCGTGGCTGGTCGCCTACCTCGCCTCGCCCGCGGGCGACTTCTTCTCGGGGACGACGATCACGATGGACGGCGCCCGCGACAACTGGTTCGGCAAGTGGCCGCCCGCGATTCAAGGCGGCGGGGAGGGCTCGATCCCGGCCGAGGAGCGCCGGCCCAAGTCCTGAGCCCTGCGGGGGCCGCACGAGCCCGCGCCGAGCGCCGCGCCGGCCTAAACGCCGAAGGCCTGGCGGATCTTCTCGCAGTTGCCGGCCTGGGCGAGGTTGAACCCGGCGCCGCCGTCGCAGACGTCCTTCCCGCCGCCCCCGCCGAGCAGGTCGGGCCCGCCATGGCCGTAGAGCTTGTCGTGGCCGCCCTTACCGAGCAGCAGGTCCTGACCCCCGTTGCCCATGATCCGGTCGTTTCCGGGGCCGCCGACGAGCGCGTCCTTGCCCCCACCGCCGCAGATGATGTCGTTGCCGCCGCGGCCGAGGATCGTGTCGCCGCCCCCGCCGCCGTAGATCACGTCGTTGCCCTTGGTGCCGCGGATCTCGTCCGCGAGCTTGGTGCCGACGATCGTCGCGTTCTTGCCGCCGCAGCGCTTTGCCTTCGCTGCGCGCTCGGTGGCGGTGCTGGCGTCGCTCTGCGCACCGAGCGACGCCGCGGCGCAGAGGCTTAGGGCGAACGCGGCCATGGCGAGCACCGGGCGTCCCCACCGGATCCCCATCACCGTGTCGTCCCGTGCGTGCCCCATCACGCAGGCACCACCATAGACGCTCGCTCGCCGGGGCGTCGAAGTTCGGCTAGGTGTACATCCCGCCGAACTGTCCGCCGGTCACGTTCAGCACCTGGCCGTGCACGTAGTTCGAGAGCTCGGAGCAGAGGAACAGCACCGGGCCGGCGGCCTCCTCGGGCTGAGCGGGACGGCCGAGCGGGATCAGCACCTTCGCCATCTCGCGCATCTGCTCGGGGATGCCGAGCTCGATCTGCTCGCCGTCCTTCTCGATCTTCTCGCCCTTCTCCTTCGCCTGCGTGAGCCGCGTCTCGACGAAGCCGAAGGCGACCGCGTTCACGTTGATCTTGAAGGAGCCCCACTCCTTGGCGAGCGTCTTGGTCATGCCGACCACCGCGGACTTGGCCGCGGAGTAGTTGATCTGGCCGGCGTTGCCCATCGTCCCCGAGATCGAGGAGACGTTCACGATCTTGCGGAACACCTCGCGGCCCTCGGCCCGCTCCGCCTTCGCCGCCTCGCGCCAGTGCGGGGCCAGCGCCCGGATCAAGCGGAACGGCGCGACCGTGTGGATGTCGAGCATCGCCTGGAACTGCTCGTCGGTCATCTTGTGGACGACGCCGTCCCACGTGTAGCCGGCGTTGTTGACGAGGATGTCGACCGAGCCGAACTCGTCCATCGCCTTGCGCACGAGCTGGTCCGGCACCTTGGGGTCCGTGAGGTCGCCGGCGAAGACAGCGGTCTCGCCCTGGATCTCGCCGGCCGCCTGCTCGGCGACGTCGCCATCGATGTCGTTGATGAGGACGCGCGCGCCCTCGCGGATGAACAGCTCGGCGGTCGCGCGGCCGATGCCGCGCGCCGAACCCGTGACGATGGCGTTCTTTCCGTCTAGAAGTCCCATACGTGGCCCTTCCTTCTCTCGAATCGAAGCTCTCCCGATGCGCCCGCAGGCGCCCGCGCACGCTATTGGAATCGGGCGCCGAGCGCCGCAGTTAGAGAACAGGTGCTCTGTTAGTAAGACGTCGCGCCCGCAGCGCCTAGAGCCCCAGCCGCTTGCCGAGGATCTCGCGCATGATCTCGTCGGTTCCGCCGCCGATCGGGCCGAGCCGCAGGTCCCGCAGCGCGCGCTCGATGCCGTACTCGCGCATGTACCCGTAGCCGCCGTGGATCTGCAGGCAGATATCGGCGACGTCGACCGCGGCCCGCTGCGTGTACAGCTTCGCCTTCGTGACCTCGTCGAGCCCCGCGGTGATCGCCGGGTTGCCCCAGTCGCCGGCGGCGATCGCCTCCCGCCGCTCGGCCTCGGGCCGCACGAACTCGCGCAGCGCGTGGTATGCGAGGGCGCGGGAGGTCTCGAGCTTCAGGCCGACCTCGGCGAGTTGGTGGCGGATCGCCTGGAAGCGGCCGATCGGCCGCCCGAACGCCTCGCGCTCGCGGGCGTAGGCCAGGGTTCTTTCGAGCAGGTGGCGCATTGCGCCCACCGCGCCCAGCGCCATCAGCAGGCGCTCCCACTGGAAGTTGGCCATGATCAGGTAGAAGCCGCCGTGCTCGGGGCCGAGCAGGTTCTCGGCCGGCACCTCGACGTCGGTGAAGGAGAGCTCGGCCGTGTCCGAGGAGCGCCAGCCGAGCTTCTCGAGCTTGCGGGTCACCTCGTAGCCCGGCATGTCCCGCTCGAGGATCAAGAACGAGATGCCCTGGTGGCCGCCCTCGGGCTTCGTGCGGCAGGCGCACACCAAAAAGTCGGCGCGCGCGCCGTTGGTGATGAACGTCTTCGAGCCGTTCACGACGTAGACGTCGCCGCGGCGCTCGGCCCGCGTGCGGATCGCGGCCACGTCGGAGCCCGCCCCCGGCTCGGTGATCCCCAGCGCGCCGATCTTGCGCCCCGCGATCGCCGGCCGCAGAAACCGCTCGTGCTGCTCGGGCGTGCCGAAGCGGTAGATCGGCGGCGTCGCGATGCCGGTGTGCGCGCCCAACCCCGCGCCGACGCCCCCGCCGGCGCCGGCCGCGGCGATCTCCTCGGCCCAGACCGCATCGTGGACGTAGCTGAGCCGCCCACACACGTTGTGAACAGCTGAAAGGCCATCCGGGCCCACCGAGAGGCTGGAGGTGTCCAACGCCAACGCCTCAAGGAGGACCCGGATGAAGATCCACGCTAACGCCACGCTCG
>Ga0310825_100568_pt1 | contig 27771 bp, 23 predicted proteins | sample WT_ome_9_FD_202243 | JGI IMG/M metagenome (GOLD analysis project Ga0310825, IMG submission 202243) | Sorghum-adapted microbial communities enriched on wild type (WT) sorghum from Joint BioEnergy Institute, Emeryville, California, United... ... | reverse complement strand
TCGTCCTGTTCATCAAACAGATTCCGCCGCATTTCATTTCGTTTTTTCTCTCTTTCACGAATTGTCTTGTTCAATTCCAGCTTTTCCGCGAGCTGCCTCGTCATTCTTTTGTTGAACGCTTCCTGGATTTCTTCAGCCGTCCGGCATGTCTGGTAAATTTGTTGAATCCTTCTCTCAAAATCCACTCCTGATTCCAATGCGCCAAGCACTTCATCGGAAGCGCCAAATACACCGTCAAACAAATGAAACTTTTGCTCAAGAAGTTCAAACACCCGTTTATCCGCTTCATTCTTGCGGTTCAGAAAGTTGATGACAACAACATCATGCTTTTGCCCGTAGCGATGACAGCGCCCGATTCGCTGCTCGATGCGTTGGGGGTTCCAGGGCAGGTCGTAGTTCACGACCAGACTGCAAAATTGCAGGTTGATCCCTTCCGCGGCCGACTCAGTTGCGATCATGATCGATGCATGATTCCTGAAATGTTCAACGAGAGCAGCCCGGACATCCGCCGTTTTCGAACCGGTGATCTGATCGTCGTCCTTATGTCTCTCAAGCCATTGCTGATAAATTTCATTGATTTCCGGCGAATTGTTGGTTCCGTTGAACATCACGATTTGTCCTGCATAGCCGTTCCGCTCAAGCATCTCCTTCAAATAGGCTTGCGTACGCCGAGATTCCGTGAAGATCACAGCTTTCTCATTGGCTCCAAGTTCGCGGAGCTTGGCAAACCCCTTGGACAATGCAATGAGCAAGGCTTTTCCTTTCTCGTTTTCGGTAATGGAGCTGGCAAGCCGATAGTAGGAAAAAAGCTCGTTCCGTTCTGCCAAGATGATCTCTTTTTCATCATTTGCTTGCCGGCCTTCCTGTTCCGCTGCCTCTGTCTCCACGTCCTCCGAATCTTCCCACTCTTCAACTGTTTCATCGATCTCATCAATATCTTCATAGATCGACGCAAGAACCTCTTCATCCTGTTGCTCCGACAGCAACACATCAAGCCTCTTGACAAGCGACAGCAATGTGTCCGACAGAGCGAAAGTGGAAGAAGCGAGTATTTTCCGCACAACCAGCGTCATCAGATTTCGTTGTCTTCTAGGCAACGCAAGAATATCGTCTCTTTGCAAATAAGACGACACTTTTTCATACAATTCCCATTCTTTGGGACTGGGTGTGAAATCTTGTACTATGGGGATTCTTCTTGTGTAAGGCACATATTCCGTAACTTGCCTGCGGAGTGTCCGGTGACATACAGGCTTGATCCTTTCTTTCAGGTCATAAAAATCGCGTTGGGTCATTTCTTTCGATCCATGACCAAACTTCTTACGGAACGTGGATTCATCCCCAAATATCAACGGATCGATAAAACTGATCAAACCGTACAATTCCATAAGCGAATTTTGCAAAGGAGTTGCCGTCAGCAATAATTTTGGAAATCCATCCGTCGCCTCTCGCAGTGCTCTTGCTGTCTTGTTCGATTTTTTGTAGACATTTCGCATGCGATGCGCTTCATCGATGACAACCAAATCCCATTTTTCACGACGGATATCATCCGCCTTGTTGCGGGCAAATTGGTAGGAGCATATGATCACTTGATCTTTTTGATTGAATGGAAAGGGATTGTTATCTCTGACCATTTCGTTGTAGTTTTTGCTTTCCAATATGATTGATGGTATGTAAAATTTTTCTATCAGCTCCCGGTTCCACTGTTTTCTTAGCGGCGGGGGAACCAGGATCAGAATCCTTCTTTTTCGTTCAGCCCACAATTGACTGATGACGAGCCCGGCTTCAATGGTTTTCCCGAGTCCGACTTCATCCGCAAGCAACGCTCCTCTTTCCAGTGGAGCCCGAAAGGCAAAAAGAGCCGCCTCGACCTGATGCGGGTTCAAATCAACCGTTGCATTGATCAATGATTGGCTTATCCGGCCAACCGTATCTGAAGCGCTTTGTTTGGTCAGTTCGCAGGCAAAATATTGGCTATGATACGGGGTATTCAATTGAACATCACCCATTCCGGATTCAGCAGGTTCACTGTTATCATACACATCATTTCTGTGTTCCTCTAAAACTATTTTCCCTTCAAATCATTCTGATACAGCTCCATCCACTCTCCAGTTGCTCCCGGAACTGCTCTCTGGCAGAGGCAGGCTCCAGAATTTCCGCAGGCGGGCCATATTGCATGACCCAGTTCAGAAACTCCCGCTCATGGTTGATCGTCACCTCGAACAGCAAGTTTCCATCGGGAAGATCCGTCATCTTCGGTCGCACGAAGAGTCCCTCTTCCTTCACGTATCGGGTGACATCCGGTTGGAAGGGCTTGTCCGTTATCTCCACTCGCCGGAATCGGCCGATTCGGAACGTTCGGACCTCTCCAGCGTCGTGACAATACCCGATCAGGTAGAACCGTTGCTCCCTCAGCACCAGATAGTACGGCTCGAGGAGAATGTTGGTCTGATGATTTTGCTTGACATGGCCGATGCATCACACGCGCCCATCCGTTTGTTGCCACGATACGAAAGTTCGACGAATAACCGGGACTTCCTTCCTATCACCTGGAAGAGAGTATATCTTACCTTCGGATTTGGCCACGATGTAATATTCCTGCGCATCCGGCGCAAGCTCCGCGATGACTGTGTCCTACACGACGAACCGCACGATGGTGCATACATGCTCTTCGAATCGGTCGTAAATGCGGCCCGCGCCATGGCATCCCCGCAATACCGTGCGCGGACTGTTGGCCACATAGCTGATTTTGCCGATCGGCGTCATTTCTGACGCGATGACCTCGTGGTCATGACGGCTGTCCGGCTCCTTTACCAGATGGATGAGCTGCTCCGGCTTGATGAAATTCGTCCCAAAATCATACTGCGTCCCCCGGATGCATTTAGTGAAATACTTTCTGACAATATGTGGTCAAAACTTGCTGATAATCTGGACACGTTCCAGGGGAAGAGAAGTTTTGCCGGAAATCATCACATTGCTTGAACAACTGAACGAATGCGCACAAAACGAAGGAAATCAGAAGGCTGACGATACGAGCACAATTAATCAACCTGTGAAATTCCGGGAGAACGTCGGAGAATTCGGGGGATACCGCTACATCCTGAACATCGCCAATGCGATCTTGGGAGGCATACGCCATTTCCTTGCGCTTAGCCTTGTTTCCCATCCTCTACCGTTTCCGGGAAATCCGCCATGTCAGCGTATCCCGTCCGCGAATCCTTCATCGATATTGATTCGGAATGGTCCGCATGCTCTTCGAGCCATGTCGTCCCGTTCGGGAAACACGCACCTGAAAAGAGTATAACACATCCCGCCATGAAACGGCCCGGTGTTCCCGGGATAGAGGAAATCGATTGAACCATGTATAAAGAATAGATGATTAAATCATTCAGATATGAATTTTGGATTCGTCCATGGAAAGGATGACAGACCTTGACCTTGGGCATGTCCATCGTATTGTACGGACTGGTTCTTTCCGTCGCGCTGTCCGCCGTCATCGTCGGCACGCTGTATGCGAATCCGCGGCTGCTGCTGCGCTCGTATCCTCCGGCCATCAAGCGGCGGGCCGGGGCGCAGACCGCTTCGGAACGGAAGAAAACCGCGATCGTCGGCGTATTCTTTCTGCTTCTTCTCATTGGCATTCCGGCGGTGTCCACCCGGATGCTCGAGCGGGCGCAAGGCGGGGACATCGCGTTCTCCGACGCCTTCCTCAACGCGTTCGGCATCATGACCTTCTTCAACGCGGTCGACTGGCTTGTCATCGACTGGCTGCTGTTCTGCGCCCTGACGCCGAAGTTCCTGGTCATCGAAGGTACGGAAGGCATGGCGGAGTACAAGGACTACCGCTTCCACTTCAGGGGCTTCGTCGTCGGCACGGCGCTGGCGGCGGCCGCGAGCCTGGCGATGGCCGGGCTGTTCGCGTTCCTGTAAGCATTCCCGCTGACAGCCCGCAATATCTCTGCTCAACGCCCGCCGCCGTCCGCGCCGTCCCGCGGCTCCGTGAACGGGAACAGCAGCTTCTCGTGCTCGGGCGTGAACATGTCGTCCCTCGTGACGAGCTCCGATCCGGTGTTGATGTACGGGGTCACCGGCCGGCCGCGCAGGGCGTCCGCCGCGGTCCGGACCGCGAGATAGCCCATGTTGAACGGCTTCTGGACGATCAGCGCCTGGGCCGTCCCCTCGTCGAGCATCGCGATCAGGTCGATCGAGTTGTCGAAGCCGATCAGCAGCACGTCGCCGTCCCTGCCCGCGTCGCGGATCGCCTTGCCCGCGCCGACCGCCGTCGGCTCGTTGAGGCCGACGACGCCGTCGAGTTCCGGATGGTCCTTGAGCAGGCCGGCCACGATTTCGTAGGCCTGCCGCTCCGACGCGTTGCTGTAGTACGGACCCAGGATGCGGATGCCGGGCCGCTCCGTCAGGCCGTCGGCCGTCCCCCGCTCGCGCGCGATGGCGGTCGCCGATCCCTTCACGACGCTGACGACGGCCACCGTCGCCTCTTCCCCGAGCAGCGAGCCCATCTTCCGCCCGGCCTTCCGCCCGGCTTCGTAGTTGTCCGTCGCGATGAAGCTCGCCGACACGTCCTCCCGCAGCCCCGAGTCGACCGTCACCAGCGTCACGCCCGCCTTCACGGCCTCCCGCGCCGGCTCCACCAGACGGTCGATGTCGGTGGCGGCGAGGATGATCGCGTCGGGCGCCTTCGACCGGTCGGCGACGAGCGAGCGGAGCAGCCGGATCTGCTCCTCCACGTCGGACTCCCGCTCCGTCCCCGCGATCTCGACGTCGACGCCGTATTCCCGCGCCGCGGTAAGCACCGCCCGCCGCATCACGTTCCAGAACGCCACGCCGGTGTCCACCGTCTTCGGGATGAACACCACCTTCGGCCGCTCGTCCTCCCACCCGGCCGACATGCGGAGCAGGATCACGACGATCGCGGCCAGCATGCCGCCGATGAACAGCCACATCTTCTTCATTGCGGGTCCCCCCGTCCATCAAGCGCGGGCAGATGCAGGACGACGCGCGTCCCCTCGTCCGGCTCGCTCTCCAGGAGCCGGATGCCGTACCCGGCGCCGAAGGCGAGCCGGATCCGGCGGTGCACATTGGCCAGCCCGACGCCCGACGGAAGCGCGCCGTCCGCCGCGCCTTCCGGCCATCCGTCCAGCTTCACCGGACGGTCCATGCCGACGCCGTCGTCCTCCACCTCGAGCACGAGGACGCCGCCTTCCCTTCTGCCCGACACCCGGATCATGCCCGGGTCCGGCTTCTCCCGGATGCCGTGGTAAATCGCGTTCTCGAGCAGCGGCTGCAGGATGACCCGCTGCACCTTGCAGTCCATCGCGTCGGGCGCGACGTCCAGCTCCCAGGAGAACCGGTTCCGGTACCGGATCTGCTGGATCGTCAGATAGCTCTCCGCGTGGGCCAGCTCTTCCGACAGCGGCACAAGCTCCCCGCCCTTGCCGGTCGTGAAGCGCAGCAGGCGGGACAGCGCCGTCGTCATGCGCACCACCTCGGCGTTCTTCCCCACTTCCGCCATCCAGATGATCGAATCCAGCGTGTTGTAGAGAAAATGCGGCGTAATCTGCGACTGCAGCGCCTTGAGCTCGCTCGTCCGCTTCTGCTCCTGCTCGGCCACCACCTGCTCCATCAGTTCCTTGATCTTCGCGATCATCAGGTTGAACGCGCGGGCCAGCCTGCCGATCTCGTTCTGGCTTTCGATGCGCACCCGGATATCGAAGTTGCCCTTCTCGACTTCCTTCATGTGCGTCTGGAGCTGCTTGATCGGCGAGGTCAGCCTGCGGGCCATGGCGACGGACAGGAGGATCGCCGCGATGACGAGCAGCAGGCACCAGGCGGCCGCCGTGAGCTGAAGCTGCCGCTCGTTCGCGACCAGCTCGCCGGAATGGATTACGCCGACCGCCTTCCAGCCGAAGGTCGTCGAGCTGACCACATACCATTTGCCGTCCCGCAGCCGGTCCGTCACGTGCCCGCCGTCGGCCGCCCGCATGATGGCCGCGAAATCCTCCGTCTTCAGCCGGGAATGGATGAGCTGCTGGTGCGGATGATAGACGAGGTCGCCGCCCGCGTCCACGAGGAACACGTAGCCCTGCTTGCCGAGATCGAGCTGATCGAGCATCGACTCGATCACGCGGAAGTTCAGGTCGACGAGCAGCACGCCTGCCGGCTCCGCGGCCTCCCCTTCGCCCGCGATGGCGCGGCTGACCGACACGACCCAGCGATATTCCCGCCGGTAGATGCGCTGGATCCGGGAAGAAGAGACGACGACGCCGTCGGAAGCGAGCGCCTTCCGGTACCAGTCCTGTTCGATCAGTTCCCGGTAGGGCCGGAACCGGCCGGACGGCTGATCCGACACGATGGCGCCGTTCCGCCCCACGAACACGATCGAGGCGATATCCTCCCGCGACCCGGCCACCATGCGGAATGTCCGGCCGATCCGCTCCCGCAGCCCGATCCCTTCCGGCCGGTTCGGTTCCGGCATCGACGCGAGCTTTCGCAGCTCTTCGTGATGCATGAACATGACGAGGACGCTCTCCATGTTGTCCAGGTAAGATTGGACCTGGTACCGGACCTGGTCGATCAGCTGCCGCGTGTATTCGAGCGACGTGCCGGACACCGCGTCCCGGGTGAGCCGGTACGAATTGAAGCCGATGACGGCCGTCGTGCACAGGATCAGGACGGAGAAGGCGATCGCGATGCCGGATTGGATGCTCTCAAGGGGCCGCCGCATGGTTTTCAGCCCTGTACGCTTTGGGTGTTTTGCCGACGACGCGCCTGAACAGCACACTGAAATAGCGGGGATCCTCGTAGCCGACGCGGGCGGCCACCTCGTACGTCTTGAGCGGGCTCAAGCGGAGCAGTTCCTTCGCCTTCTCGATCCGGATCCGCGTCAGATACTCCACGAACGTCTCGCCGGTGTGCTGCTTGAACTGGGTGCTGAAATAGCTGGTGCTCATATAGACATGCTGGCAGATTTCGCTCAGCGAAAGATCCGGCCTGTCGTAGTGCGCCTGGATATACGCTTCCGCCTGGAGAATCTGGGCTCTCGCCGCGGACTTGCGCCGGTCCGTCATCCATTCGATCATCCGGCCGCACACCGCCTCGAGCCAGCGCCGGGCGTCCCGCACGGATTTGAGCGTCGCGGCGAGCGCGAACGGCTGGCGTCCGAACACCTCGTCCTCGTCGATCCCGAGATCCTCGGCCACCCGCATGAGCGCGACGAGCAGCTTGTAAATGGCCCCCTGGCCGTCATCCAGCGACTTCTCCCGCCGGCATACGGCCGACTCCCATTCCTCCAGCCGGGCGGACACCTCCGCCATCCGGCACGACTTCAGCGCGAGCAGCAGCTGACGCTCCCATTCCGCGTAGGGGAACCGCTCCCGCCCGCGGCCCTGCTCCAGATCGCCGATGAAAATGACGTTGCCGCACCCCAGCAGAAAACGGTAATCGAGCGCGTTCAGCGCCTCCCCGTAGCTGATGTGCAGACATTCGGGCTTCGCGCAGACCATCCCGACGCCGACGGACAGCGGAAAGTTCAAATATTTTCTGACGCTGTGGCACGCTTGCTCCGCCCGCCGCATGATCTCGCGGACGATCAGCCGTTCGTCGCCGGACATCAGCACGACAATCTGGTCGCTCGGGTTCTGGAAGACGACCGTGCCCGGCACCTGTCCGGCGATCTCCTCGACGATGTTGCGCACCGCGAAGCGCATCAGTTCCGGATCGCGGTCTTCGGGGATGTCGGGATCGGCCGCCATGACGACGTAGGCGGGACCGGGCAGCCGGATGTGGCAGCTTTCCAGCCGCGCCAGCACTTCCCCGCATCCTTTGCCCGTCGACACCAGCCGCTGCAGCAGGCGCTCGCGCAGCACGGGCAGGCTCTCATAGAGCTGCCGGCGCAGCCGCTCCTGGTCCTGCCGCCGGGCATGCTCCTCGTCCAGCTCCCGCTTCAGGCCGCGAAGGAATTGCTCCAGCTCTTCGGCGTTGACCGGCTTCAGCAGGAAATCCTTCGCCTTGAGCCGCAGCGCTTCCTGGGCATATTCGAACTGATCGTAGCCGGTCAGAAACACGACCTTGGCGTCGCAGCACTGGTCGGCCAGCCTCCTCGCCAGTTCGAGCCCGTCCAGATAAGGCATGGAAATGTCCGTGATGATCACGTCCGGACGAAGGATCGCGGCCGCTTCCAGCGCGTCCGGACCGTTGCCGTAATCGCCCGCCAGACGGAATCCGCACGCCTCCCACGACGTCCTGTTCCGGATCGCTTCCCTGACCTCGGGTTCATCGTCCACGATCATCACCGAATACATGCGCAGATCCCTCCGACCCGCCCGCCGGCGGAGACAATTGAAGCGATTTCATAACGAATGACCGAAAGGGACGAGCGATCGTCCGCGTCGGTCCCCCCGCGGCAATCTCCCGTCCCCGGCCGCTTATTCATATAATACAGCCTTGATCGTCTCGTCATCCAGATTGGACGCGTCATACCAGTAAAAACCGGTGTCAATGTTCTTCGGCACTTCCTCGCCGTTCAATGCCATGACAGCCGCCTTCACGGTCTCGTAGCCGATGCCGATCGGATTCTGGGTGATCGAGCCCGCGATCAGCCCATCGCGGATCGCGTCGATCTGCTGCTTGCCCGAGTCGTAGCCGACCACGACGATCTGCCCGGCCTTGCCGGTCTCCTTCACGGCGTTGGCGACGCCGATGACCGAACCTTCGTTGGCGCCGAAGATGCCCTTCAGGTCGGGATGCGCCTGGATGATCGCCTTCGCGAGGTCCGTCGACTTCAGATGGTCGCCGCCGCCGTACTGGATGTCGACGATCTCGATGTCCGGATACTTCTCGTTGATCCGGTTCACGAACCCGTCGCGCCGCTCGACGCCGGTCCGGCTCGTCTGGTCATGCACGACGAGCGCGACCTTGCCCGATCCGCCGATCAGACCGGCCATCTTGTCGGCCGCGAGCGCTGCGGCCGCCAGGTTGTCGGTCGCCGCCGTCGCGATCGGAATGTCGCTGTCCACGCCGGAGTCGAACGCGATGACCGGGATGCCCCGCTTCTTCGCCTCTTCAAGCAGCGGAATGGACGCCTGCGAGTCCAGCGCGGCGAAGCCGATCGCGGACGGGTTTTTGTCCAGGGCGGCCTGCAGCATCTCGATCTGCTTGTCGACCATCGATTCGCTCTCCGGCCCTTCGAACGTGATCGTGACGCCGAATTCTTCGGCCGCCTGCTCGGCCCCCTGCTTCACCGCCTGCCAGAACTGGTGCTGGAAGCCCTTCGAGATGACCGGGATATAGATCTCCTCGCTCTTCCCTCCGGATGAACTTCCGGGACTGCCCGAACTTCCGGAGCCGCCCGACGGGGAACCGCCGGAGTTGTTGTTGCCGCACGCGGCAACGAACAGCATCAGCATCGCCAGCAGCAGTACGCCGGCTTTTCTTGTCATGCTTGATCCCCTCCTGAATGAGTTCGTCTTGCCTGTATTGGAGAACGCCGCTTAAGCGTGTGCTCCCGCGCCTTTCCGCCTGCGCGCCATGTCGGCGCAGACCGCCAGGATGATGACGGCGCCGACGACGACCGTCTGCCATTCCTGCGGAACGGACAGGATGCGCAGGCCGTTGGTCAGCACGCTCATGATCAGCGCGCCGATGACCGTGCCGACAATCGTGCCCTTGCCCCCGCTCAGCGACGTGCCGCCGATCACGACCGCCGCGATCGCTTCCAGCTCATAACCCTGTCCCAGCGCGGGCTGCGCGGAGTTGAGCCGGGAGGCCATCAGGACACCCGCCACGCCGGTGAACAACCCGGTGATCGTGTAGATGACCACTTTCCAGAACCGGACGTTCACGCCGGACAGCCGGGTCGCTTCTTCGTTGCTGCCGATCGCGAAGTTGTAACGGCCGACGATCGTGCGGGACAGCAGAATCCCTCCGATGATCGCCATGAGGAAGAAGATCAGCACCGCGTTCGGGATGTCGAAACCGGGAATGATCGCCCCGGTCACGGAACCCAGCGAGATGCGCGTAAAGCCCGGCACGTCCGTGAAATAGATCGGACGCGTGCCGGAGATAACCAGCGCGAGTCCCTTCGCGACCATCATCATGGCCAGCGTGGCGATGAACGGCGGAATGTTCAGCCGGGCCACCATCATGCCGCACAGCCAGCCGCACAGGCCGCCGAACACGATGCCGCCGATCACGCCGACCCAGATCGGCAATCCCCAGAACGTGATGAACACGCCGGTCATGACGGAGCACAAGGTCATCACCGTGCCGATCGACAGGTCGATGCCGCCGGTGATGATGACGAATGTCACGCCGAGGGCGAGCACGCCGATCACCGCGGTGGACAGCAGAATGCCCGTGATGTTCGAGAACTGGAAGAAATTAGGGGATAGCAGCGAGAAGACCGCCACCAGCACGACCAGACTCGCGAACGCCAGCAGCTGCTGCAACGCCCCGCCGGAAGACCACCTGTTTTTCACCCTTTTCCCTCCTCCTGTTCAGCCGGACCGAAGGCCGGGCTGAGCGTCGCGTATTTCATGATCGTCTCCTGATCGGCCGACGCCCCGTCCAGTTCCGCCGTCATTTCGCCCTCTCGCATGACGAGGATCCGGTGGCTGAGCCTGAGAATTTCCGGCAGTTCCGACGAAATCATCAGAATCGCCTTGCCCTGTTCCGCGAGCTCTTCCATCAGCTTGTAAATTTCGTTCTTCGCTCCCACGTCGATGCCGCGGGTCGGCTCGTCGAAGATGAGAATGTCGCAGTTGCGGACGAGCCATTTTCCGATGACGACCTTCTGCTGGTTGCCGCCGGAGAGGAACTTGACGACCTGGTGGATGCCCGGCGTCTTGATCCTGAGCCGTTCCACCATCCCGGCCGCCGCCTCCTCCATCGCCCGGTCGTTCACCCAGAACGAGTACCGGCTGAAGCGCCGGCAGGACGGCAGCCCGATGTTGGCGGCGACGGGCAGGTCCGTCACGCAGCCGTACCGCTTGCGGTCCTCCGACAGATAGGCGATCCCGTGCCGGACGGCTTCGTGGGGCGAGCGGATCGCCACCTTGCGCCCGTTCACCCGGATTTCGCCGCCGTCATGCGGGTCCGCGCCGAACACCGCCCGCGCCAGCTCCGTCCGCCCCGCTCCCATCAGCCCGGCGACGCCGACGATCTCGCCCCGGTGCAGGGAGAAGCTGATATTTTTCAGCACGTTTCCGCGGCTCAGGTTCCGGACTTCCAGGGCCGGAACCTCCCCGCGGCCGGAAGCGGCCGGCTGCCGCCGCCGCTCCTGCGCGTTCCATTCGCGGCCGACCATCATGCTGATGATTTGCCCGATCTCCGCCTCCGCCGCGGGCAGCGTTCCGATGTAACGGCCGTCGCGCATGACCGTAATCCGGTCGGCGATCCGTTTCAGCTCATCCATCCGGTGCGAGATGTAGATGACGCCCTTGCCAGCTCTGCGCAGGTTATCGATAACAATGAACAGTTCGCGGATTTCCGAATCGGTCAGCGCGGCCGTCGGTTCATCCATGATCAGGACTTCCGATTGGAAAGAAAGCGCCTTCGCGATCTCGACCATCTGCTGTATCGCCACCGTCAGCCGGCTCACCACCGTCCGGGGGTCGATGTCCACCCCGAGCTCGCCAAGCAGCTTCCGCGCCTCCCGGTTGATCTCCGCGTCGCTCGTGAAGAGCGGGAACTTCAGGCGCGGCTCGCGGCCGATGAAGATATTCTGCGCGACGGTCAGGTCGGGGATGAGGCTCAGCTCCTGGTGGATCATGCTGATGCCCGCTTCCTGGGCCGCCTTCGGGTTCGGAAAATTCACCTCCCGGCCCTTGTACAGCAGGGTGCCGCCGTCCCGCTGACAGACCCCCGACAGGATCTTCATCATCGTCGATTTTCCGGCTCCGTTCTCACCCACGAGCGCGTGAACTTCGCCGCGGCGAAGCTCGAACTCGCAACCGGAAAGCGCTTGCACACCGGGGAACGATTTTTCGATTTGCTCCATGCGGACCAGCAATTCCGACAACTCCGGCCCTCCCTTCGCCGGATCCCGTGCAGGAATCCGGCGTCCGTGTCTGGAATGAATTGTAGGGCAGCCCGGCGGAGCGAATAAATCGAAGATTTTTTTGGAAACCTTGATTTTTTTCCTTAATTCCTTTCGGGGGGAACGCGGGCATGGACATGGACGCCAGGCTTTTCCGGTGGTATCTTGAGCTGAGGGGGGCCGAAGCCGGTGAATGGAACGGCTCGCCGCAATGCCTGTACGCCGAGGCGATGACAAGGGATTATGTGCGGAAGGCGTTCGGGCTTGTCGACGGAATGAAGGTGTGCAATGTCGGCATCGGCACCGGGGATTGGGACGATTTTCTCGGCTGGTGGCTGAAAGGAAAGGGCGAGCTCACCAGCATCGACATCGACGCGGAGATTTGCGAAATCTTCGCCTACAGGCAGCGGCGCGAAGGGCATCCGAATCCGGCGAAGGTGCTGTGCCGGAGCGTTTTCGATCCCGGTCTTCCGCGGGAGGCGTTCGATCTCGTCACGCTGATCGGCTCCACGATCGACGAGACGGGCGACTTCGGGCGATGCCTGGATGCGTGTTTCCGCCTGCTGAGGCCCGGCGGACATCTGATGTTCATGGCCGGCCTCCGGAGCTGTCCGCCGGAGAAGCTTGAGGATTACATCGGCTCTACCGCGCACCGGATCGGGGATTTGAAGGTGTACGACGCGTTTCCGGAGTATCCTTTTGTCATCGCGAAGATCGGGAAGCAGGCCGCGGGCACATGACGCCCGCGGTCTTCTCTTGCGAAAAACGACATAATGTGACGTATCCCGACATCCTCCATATAGTCCGGACGGGACAAATCCGCAATGATAGGCATATCAGCACCAATTCGACGGTCCTGGGCGCGCAACGCATCGGTTGGGGGTTGGACCGCATGATCTTGAAAGACGGCCATCTGTTCACCATCTTGCTCAGTTCGATCGTTTACTTCGCCCTGTTCGTGTACTGCCTCTTCATCCGCAAGTCCGCCGGCATCGTCTATCACATGGCCCTGATGGCGTGCTGTTCCCTGCAGGGACTGCTCAGCATCGGCGAGCTGCTTGCGGACGGCCTTGAAGCGAAACTGTTCTGGCGCAACCTGCAGCAGATTCCGCTCTACGGCTCCTCGGTCATGCTGCTCGGCGTCATCATGAGCTACATGCGCGTCGATGTGAAAGTCCGCCGCAGAACCATCCTCGTCCTGATCGCCGTCGTCGCCGCTTACTGGATCCTGCTGTTCACCGATTTCCTCCATCATCTGATCCGCCGGGAAGTATGGGTGGAGCCGTACGGGCGCTTCGAACGGATCGGCATGTCGCGCATGCCGCTCGGCTGGCTGTTCTATCTGGCCATCCATTCGCTCTCCCTCTGGGGGCTCGCGCTCCTGGCCGCCCATTACCGCAAAGTGGTCGGCGGACAGAAGCGGCAGGTGATCCTGCTCGTCATCGCCATCCTCTGCCCCTACCTGCTGCCGGAACTGGCGAAACTCCTGGGCGGACAGCTCAACATCTCGACTTCGCTGCTGCCGACGGCCATCATATTCTCCTATGTCATGTACTTCCGGAAATTTCTGCAAATGCGTCCGCTTGCCCGGGAGAAAGTGCTGGAGCACATGTCCGAAGGCATCCTGATCGCGGACGAGCGGGACCGGATCATCGACGCGAATCCGGCCGCCCGCGAGCTCGGCCTCGGGACCGGGGGGAAGCTGGTCGGCGCGTCGCTGGCGGATCTGTTCGCCGGCCTGCCGGATCTGAAGGCGGCATGCGCATCCGGCGAGCAGAACCGGCTGGAGGAAGAAATCGGCGGGAAATGGTTTGACGTCCGGCTCATACCGCTCCGGATCCGGGACGAGCGGACCGGCATGCTGCTCATCTTCGCGGACATCACCGGGCGGAAGCGCGCCGAGCGGGAACTGATCCGGCGCGCGACGACGGACGGCCTGACCGGGCTCTCCAACCGGCTGCACTTCTTCGAGAAGCTGCAAGAGGCCCGCGATGTGTGCCGCTCGTCCGGCAAGCCGCTCAGCCTCATGGTGATCGATCTCGATCACTTCAAGAGCATCAACGACCGGTTCGGGCACGCTGCGGGCGACCGGCTGCTCGTCCGCTTCGCCGACCTGCTGCGGGATGCGGCCGAGCGCGCGAAATGCACACCCGGCCGGATCGGCGGCGAAGAGTTCGCCGTCTTCTGCCCGGGAATGGATGGCGAGGCCGCCTTCCGGCTGGCCGAGGAGATCCGGTTGCGCGCCGCCCGGGAGCCGATCTTGCTGGCCGAATCCGGCGAGGCGGTCGCCTACACGGTCAGCATCGGCATCGCGCAGCTGCGCGGTCCCGACATGACCGTGGAGTCGTTGTACGCCGCGGCCGACAACGGCCTTTACGTCTCGAAGGCGAGCGGCGGGAACCGCACGACGCCGGCGGAACGGAACGCCTGAATTCAACATTGGGACCGGCCGGATGGAGGCATGCGCCGCTCCGGCCGGTCCGTTGTTTCATGTCCGCAGGGTCGCGGTCATTTTCTCCAGCTGGCGGACCATCGGCGTCAGGTTGGCCAGGAACCAGGTCTCCCGCAGCCGCCTCGACGCGTCGCTGCCCGCCTTGTACCCGGGGCTGCCGACATGCGGCATGGCGGTCTGCGCGGCGCGCAGCGCGGCGTAGACGGCGTCCAGCCTGAGCCGCGCGACATCCGGCCAACCGTCGCCCCCGCCGTCGGCCATGCCGTCGACCAGCCGGTCGCGAACGATGTGAGCGCGCTGGACTTGTTCCATCCCGAGGGTCACTGGGCGATCGGCAAGGCGTTCGACACGTTCTGCCCGCTCGGTCCGGTCGTCGACACGGCGTTCGACTGGCGCCCCGCCCGCATCCGCGCCTCGGTGAACGGCGAGCCGAAGCAGGACGGCGCGATGGCGGAGATCATCATGCCGATCGAACGGCAGATCGCGTATATCAGCGGCTTCATGACGCTGCGGCCCGGAGACGTCATCCTGACCGGCACGCCCGCCGGCGCCGACTGGGTGGGCGAAGGCGATGCCGTCACCTGCGCGGTCGACGGAATCGGCGAGCTGACGAACCCGGTGGTCGCCTCGCGGGCTTGATCCGGTCTTCCGGCGGATGCGCCGGAGCATGGCGCCCGTCAGCTCCGGGGCCGCACGCCCTTCAGCACCGGCGCCCCCTCGAAATGGGAGTCCAGCACGACGACCGTCCGGAAGCCGATCATGCCCGGCTCCGCGACGAGCTCGTTCGTCACCGTCGCGCTGAGCACGAAGCCGCTTTCCGCCGTCATCGGCTCGTCCCGGCCGTACTCGATCGCGTCGTCGTGCGCCTCTTCCAGCAGCAGCTCCGGATCGACGAGCACGGACGTGTACACCGTCGCCGTCGGCAGGAAATAGGCGGCCAGGAAGAACGGCCGGTCGGCCGGATAGCCGCCGAAGAGAAGCCGCTCGCCGTAGTAGCGGAGCACCGTGCCGACGAGAAGCGGCAAGAAGCCGTCGGGCAGCTCCAGATGTTCGACCTGTTTCGCGTCAACCGATATCCATAAATCCTGTCGCATGGCGTTCCTTCCTTCCGTCAGCCGCCCGGACAGCCCGGGCGGAATCGGATGGTGCTGCCGGCAAAAATTCTGAATCATCGTCAAAAAAACCGAAAATGATCCAAGATTTCCAAAACCGATCGTCTGGATGACTCATACAGGTTCACTATAATGGAAGTGAAGCGGCACCCGCAAGAACATCCGCAAGCATTCTCCGGTCCGCCTGTCTTCAGGCTCTTCCGCAGCGAAAGGGAGAATGGCATTGAAACGCAAACCGTCCATCCTGGCGCAGCTCACGATCGGCTTCACGGCCATCCTGCTTTTCGTCATGACGGCGACGGTGACGGTGACCTACGTGCAGACTTCGCGATCGTCGCTGAACCAGACCGCCCGTCTGCTGCTGGATTCCATCACCCATCTGAGCGGCAAGCTGGACGCCAACCTGATCGAATACGACAAAATGACGCAGTCGCTGGCGTTCCACGAGGTCGTGCAGAACCATCTGTCCGCGCGCGCGCATCCGGGAAGCTACAACGAAGAGCTGCTCCGCGTCATGAACGCGAGCAACCGGACGAGCGGCCACGAATCGAACATCATGATCCTCGACCGGTACGGCTCCAGCTACCTGGCCAACTCCTCGATGGACTTCCTGTGGCGGTCGCCGGAAGCCGTGCGGAAGCAGCCCTGGTACGACGAGATGGAGCGGTACAACGGCCGCATGCTCTGGTTCTCCGGCCTCGTCTGGGTGAACGGCGCCCAGCCGGCCGTCATCGGCGCGCGGAGCCTGAAGGACATCGGGACGCTCGAGAGCGTCGGCACGCTCGTCTTCGCCTACCCGGCCGTCACGCTGCAGAAGACGATCGGCCGGATGAACCTCGGCGAGGGGGGCAAGGTCCAGGTCGTCGACCCGTTCGGCCGCGTCATCTATTCGAGCGTCTGGGACGAAGTCGGCACGCCGGCGCCGAGCGTGCTGCTTGATCAGGTGCGCAAGGTGCCGAGCGACATGATCACGCTGAGCACGGAGGACGGTCCCGCCTACATCTCCTACGCGTATTCCGACTACAGCGGCTGGACGGTGCTGGCCTTCATCGACCGGAGCGAAGTGTACGAAGGCGTGACGCGCCTGCAGCGCACGATCCTCCTGATCAGCATCGCCGGCCTGTCCGTCGGCATCCTGTTCATCACGTTCTACTCTTGGACGATCGTCCGGCCGATCCGCTTCCTCGCGAAGCGGATCGAGAAGATCGACGAAGGCCACCTGCTGCCGGTGCGGCGCCAGCTCTGGAACGCGGAAGTGACCGGGCTGTACGAAAGCTTCAACCGGATGCTCGCCCGGCTGCAGCAGACGATCCGCGATTTGACGGACAAGCAGATCAGCGAGCGGCAGGCGCAGTTCGTCGCGCTGCGCGCCCAGTTCCGCCCGCATTTCCTGTACAATACGCTGAACACGATCTACTGGACGCTCGAGGGCAAGCGCGACACCGCGGCGGCCGCCGAAATGGTGCAGCTGCTCAGCGAACTCCTGCGCTACAGCATCCAGCCGGGCTCGGAAATGACGACGGTCCGCGAGGACGTCGCCCAGCTCAAGCGGTACATCACGCTGCAGAAGTACCGCTACGGCGACCGGCTCGACGTCGAACTGGACATCGACGAGGAGCTGCTCGACTGCCGGTGCATGAAGCTGCTGCTGCAGCCGATCGTCGAGAACGCGATGACCCACGGGCTCGAAGGCGTCAAGCGCGACCGGTGGAAAATCCGCATCGCCATCCGCCGCGACGGCCGGGACATGGTCCTGACCGTGGACGACAACGGCGCCGGCATGACCGAACGCGAAATGAAGGAGATCCTGTCCGGAGACGCGCCGCGCCGGAACGATTCGAAGCATACCGGCATCGGCCTGCCGAACCTGCAGGAGCGGATCCAGTACATCTACGGCCGCAGCTACGGCATCGCATTGTCCGGAAACGAATGGAGCGGCCTGCGCGTGACGGTCCGCATCCCGATCGACCCGGACGGCGGCGGCAAGGAGGTGCCGTCAGATGGCAACGCATGACCAATCGTCCCCGGGCGGGCGTCCTCCGCACGCCGCGGCCCCCCGCGGCCGCCCGCCGCGCGAAGGCCGGCCGGCGCGGCGGCTCCGGCTCCGCGCGCTTCGCCGGACGCGGCTGCTCCTTGCGCTGGCCGTGATGCTCGCGCTCGCGTCCTGCGGGGAGGCCGGCTTGATCGTCAGCCACGGCGGCCGCGGCGCGGAACAGGGACCGGAACCGCTCGTCATCTGGCTGTGGCCCGGGTCCGGCTACGAGCCGCTCATTTCACAGTATAACGAGGAGCGGGAGGACGTGCGGGTCGAGATCGTACGGTTCGACCCGCAGGATCTGCACGCCAACCTCCAGACCGCGTTCGCGGCCGGCTACGGCGCCCCGGACGCCGTCATGATCGACCTCAGCTACATGGAGCGCTTCAAGCGGTTCCCGTCCTATTTTTACAATCTGCGCGAGCTCGCCTCCGGGCGGCTCGACGCCGGCCGGTATCTGGACTGGAACTGGCGGCAGGCGGCCAGCCCGGACGGCTCGTTCGTCTACGCGCTGCCCGCGTCCGTCGGGCCGATGACGATGCTGTTCCGCGTCAGCCTGTACGGTCAGGCCGGCCTGCCGCTCGACCGGGACGAACTGGCCGACGCGCTGCCGGACTGGGATGCGTTCCTCCGCGGCGGCGTCACGCTCCGCACCCGGACGGGCAAGCCGATGATCGACAACATCGTCACGCTGTACCGCGCCATCCTCGGCCAGGCCGAGGCGCGGTACTTCGACCCCGAGACCGGCGATTTCATCGGCGACGTGAGCCCGGCGGTGCGCGAAGCGTGGGACTACGCCGTCTCCGCGAAGATGAACGGCCTGTCCGCCGGCCTCCAGACCGGCACGACCGAATGGGCCGTCGGCATGGAGCAGGGGCATTTCGCGACGCTGCTCGCGCCCGCCTGGATGCTCCGCCATGTGACGGAGAACTCGCCCGGCGCGATCCGCCAGTGGAACATGACGCGGCTGCCCGGCGGAGCGGCGAACCGGGGCGGATGGTTCTTCGCGATCCCGCGGGAGAGCCGTCGGCCGGAAGCGGCCTGGGAGCTGATCCGCTGGCTGACCGACGAAGAGCGGCAGCTCGCGCTGTTCCGGGAGCAGAACATCTTCCCGTCGCTCACGGAACTGTACGACGACGCGGAAATCGTCAACAAGCGGGACGGCTTCTTCATGGGCGCGCCGGTCGGCCGGCTGCTGAGCGAGGCGGCCCGCGCGGTCCGGCCGGTCCGCACGGGCGCCGGACAGCCGCTGGTCGAGGACATCATCGAGTCGGCGCTGCAGAAGGTCGAGAACGGCCTGCTGAGCGGCGACCTCGCGTGGGAAGAAGCGATGCGGCAGATCCGCCTGGAGCTCGAGACGCAATAGTCCGCAAGACGGCGGGAAGGAGGATGGACCGATGCGGATTCTGATCGTGGACGACGAATCCGGCGTCCGCCGGATGATGGCGGACACGGTGCGCCGGTTCGACGGCGGCTACGAGGTGGAGGAAGCGGAGGACGGCGAAGAGGCGCTGAAGATGCTGGACGATTCGTTCGACCTGGTCATCACCGACATCCGGATGCCCGGCATGGACGGGGTGGAGCTCGCGTCCCTCATCCGCGAGCGCCATCCCGACATCATCATCTTCATGCTGACCGGCTACGCGGAGTTCGAGTACGCGCGGGCGGCCATCCGCTCGAACGTCTCCGAATATCTGCTCAAGCCGGTATCCGTGCAGGCGCTCCGCGAGGCGATCGCGAAGGCCGCCGGCATCGTGCGGGAACGGAAGGAAGCGATGCGGATCAGCCGGCTGCGGGAGATGGCCCTGCTCGAGAAAAGGGTGCAGGATCTGCTCTACGAACTGCCGCTCCCCTACTACGACGAATGGATGTTCCCGGACTACGACGCCGTCGGCGTCCTCAGCTTCGCCATCGAGGTCGCGGAGGAAGGCGGCACGATCCGCTTCGCCGTCAAGAACGTGCTGGGCGACGCGCTGGCGGGGTTCGGCGTTCCCCTCGTCTTCGTCGAGGGCAGCCACCTGACCTGCGTCATCTTCCTGCGGGAAGGCCACGCTCCCCTGGAAGCGATCGCCTCGCGCTGCGCGGACGCGGTCCGCGCGACGCTGCGCCGGACGATCCGGACCGGCATCGGCGGCGTGGCGAAGCATCTGTCGGAGGTGAGCGGCCTGTACTGGCGCAGCCTGAAGCAGCTCGGCATCGAGCGGCCGGCCGTGCCGGTCCCGGGCGGCGGAGCGGATCGCGGAACAGACGGCCGGCTGGAGCCGCACGGCGGGATGCACCACCTGATCCGCCAGACGATCCACATCCTGGAGACGGAATACGATCAGGACATTACGCTGTCCGGCCTCGCCGAACGGCTGTATCTCAACCCGAACTACCTCAGCACCCTGTTCAAGAACGAGACGGGCACGACGTTCACGCAGGCGCTCCTCCGCATCCGGATGGAGAAGGCGAAGGAGCTGCTCCGCACGACGAAGCTGAAGATCTACGAGGTCGGCAGCCGGGTCGGCTACGCCGATTCCGCGCACTTCAGCCGGGTGTTCAAAAACTACGGGAACATGAGCCCGTACGAATACCGGGAAAAATACGCGCAGGCCTGAAAGCCCGCGCGACCGGACCATGGCCGGCCCGCGTTTGACCCGTTGCGGCGGCGTCGGAAGGTTGAATCCTGTTCACGATTGACAAACATCGACATGCCTGGAACAATAAAGCCGGAACAAGACCATGCCGGGGGTTGCCGATTTGAAAATCTCATGTCGCGCTGTCGTTGCTGCAACATTTTCGATGCTGCTGGGGCTCGGATCGGTTTCGCATTCCCCCATGCCCGCCGCAAACGCCGCACAGAAACCGAAAATCATCGATATCGCGATCGGCCCGTTTCATGTTCTGGCCCTCGACAGCGACGGAGGAGTCTGGTCGTGGGGGCGCACGGTCGCCGGCAGCCTGGGTCACGGCGATCTGACCGATCTTCCGGCTCCCCGGAAGATCGCCTCTCTGCCGCCCGTCACGGCCGTAGCCGTCGGCGTCAACCACAGTGTCGCATTGGACAAGGACGGGAACGTGTGGGTTTGGGGCGACAACACATGGGGCCAGTTCGGCAACGGCGAGGCCGGCGGAGCCGGACAAATCTCCGACGGCGGGCGGAAGATCAAGGATGACGAGAACTCCAACGTCCCCGTCAAGAACGGACTCAGCCGAATCCAATCGATTGCCGCGGGCGACACCACGACCTATGCCGTTGATCGGGAAGGCCGGGTGTATGCATGGGGCGGCGCATATCGGATTCATGATGCGAATTTGCCCGACAACCTTATGAAACAAGAAAGGGAGAAGCTGCTTCCCGGAAAGATCGAGGGTCTGGAACAGATAGTATATGTAACCAGCCGCCATGGAGCGATTTGCGCGTTGGACATAAACGGCGATGTCTGGTGCTGGACTCCCGATCTGGAAGGCCCGGTGCCCGAGAAGGTTCAAGGATTGGACAATGTCAGGCAAGTCCGTGTCTGGCAATGGACCAAGTGGGCGCAGGAGAACGACGGCACCTGGAAACAATGGGGGCCCGAATTATTTGATGATTCCGGGCTGGCTCCGGACATTCGACAAATCCATCGAGTTCCGACCGCGTCGCCGCGGATGCGGGGATTCATCCAGATCGAGGTCAGCACCCACATGGATCATTCGCTGGTCGGCCTGAAGCCCGACGGAACGGTATGGACCTGGGGCAGCAACGCCGAAGGCCAGCTTGGCGTGCCGGGTACCGGGCGAACAAGCCGATGGATACAGGTGGAGTTGCCGCACCGTATCGCCAAAGTGGCGGCCTTCGACGGAACGGTGTTCGCCATCACGGAAGCCGGCGGGCTGTATTCGTGGGGTTGCAATGCCGCCAACCGGCTTGGCGACGGTTGGAAAGGAGTCAAACGATTCGCGCCGAAGCTGCTGCCCGCTTTCGGAGCGGATGAGGAAACCGCCGGATCGCGGAACGATCAACCGACGACGGGTCGGCCGTCGTCGGCGAATCCGGTCACGTTCATCTATCTCAACGGCAACCAATTGGACCTTGATGCCGTGATCATTCGGGGCCATACCATGGTTCCGTTCCGCGGCCTGTTCGAAGCGTTCGACATGGACGTGGCCTGGGATCAGGGGACCAAAACCGCAACCGCGACCAAGGACGGATTGACGCTCAGGCTGACGGTCGGCTCCGGGACAGCGCGCGTCAACGGCGAGAAAAGGGAGTTGTCCGTGGCGCCGGTGGCGATAAACGGCAGGATCTTCGTCAATCTCCGCTTCGTGTCCGAAACGCTGGGAGCCCGGGTGGAGTACCGGAAGTTGGCTCCCGAAGCAGCCGAGGTGTTCATCACGTACAAAAACTGAATCCGGAATGAAAATGCGCGCAGGCCTGAAAGCCTGCGCGCATTTTTTCGCTAACCCCTCCACACCGTCTCCGGCAAGCCGAGCAGCGTGCGCCGCAGCGCCCGCCACGACGCCTCCAGCGCCCGCTGCAGCTTCCATGCCGCGTCCCCGGCGGCCATGACGGCGATGCCGTGGCGCCAGGTGCGGGAGGCGCCGGTCAGGCACCCGCCGGGCACCGCCCCGGCCGCGCGTTCGGCCGCCTCCCGCGCCGCCTCCAGATGGGCGGCCTCCAGCCGGTCGGAGAAGCAATACAGCGTGCCGATGTGGGTGCGGTCTTCCCAGGCGCCGGGCGCCGCGATCCGCTGCTTCGCCGGCTCGACGAGCTGCCGGCCGCGGAAGATCAGCTCGCCGCCGTACCGGACCGCAAGCTCCGCGCCGTATCGCCGGAACGCGAACTTCTCGCCGCGGCCGGCGCGGCCCGGACAGAGGATATCGGCCGACAGCCAGACGGCGCCCGGCGCGAGGTCGACTTCGGTGCGCGCGGCCAGCTCCGCGTCCCGGTACAGCATGAGCGGCTCCATCATCGACTGGACGCACGCGCCTTCCCGCAGCGTGAACCGCTGCTCCAGCACCGCGCCGCGGCCGGGCGCGGACGGATGGACGCGGGTGTTCCCCTGGTTCGTCAGGCAGACGCGCGCGTTCTGCTCCGCCGTCCACTCCAGCTCGTAGCGGTCGCCGGCGAGCATGCCGGGCGACGCGTCCATTACGATGACGGCGAGCTCGTGCGGGCAGTCGAACGCCTTCGCGATTTTGAGCGGCGCGGTGTGCATCCGCGAGACGAGGGCGGTGCGCCCGCCGCGGACGGCGAAGGCGGCGGCGAGGCGGGCCGGCCCGATCAGCGGCCCGGCCTTGGGGCCCGCGTGCGGCGCGTCGGGCGGCTTCGCTCGCGGCGGGCCGGCGGAAGGCTCCGCCGGCGGCCGCCCGGGGCCCGGCGCCGGACCGTCAATGCGTATGCTGGATGCCCCGGGCATGCTGAAGCTCATGTTCCAGCCAGCCTACGATCGCATCGAGCCCGCCGCCCCGCAGCAGATTGGTGAACACGTACGGCCGGCCGCCCCGCATCCGGATCGTGTCCTCCTCCATCACCCGCAGGCTCGCGCCGACATGTTCCGCGAGGTCGATCTTGTTGATGACGAGCAGGTCGGAGCGCATGATGCCCGGGCCGCCCTTGCGGGGAATTTTCTCCCCTTGCGCCACGTCGATGATGTAGATGAACCGGTCCGCAAGCTCCGGGCTGAACGCCGCGGCCAGATTGTCGCCGCCGCTCTCGATCAGGATGAAGTCGAGATCCGGGAACCGGCTCTGCAGCTCCTCGACCGCCTCGAAGTTCATCGAGGCGTCCTCGCGGATCGCCGTGTGCGGGCAGCCGCCCGTCTCGATGCCGATGATCCGCTCCTCCGGCAGGCAGCCGGTCTTTGCGAGGATGCGCGCGTCCTCCGCCGTGTAGATGTCGTTCGTGATGACCGCGATGCTGTAGCGGTCGCGCATCGCCTTCGCGATTCTTTCCACGAGCGCCGTCTTGCCGGAGCCGACCGGTCCGCCGATGCCGATCCGCAGCGGACGGTCCGTCGGTATGGGCGGCGTCTCCCAATCATGATGGTGATGATGATGCCCCTGTCCCTGACACATGATTTTGATCCCATCCTTCCGAAAAAATGTGGTGATCCGGCGTCCCGTCACGACATGAACAGCCGGGAATACAACGTCTCGTGGCGCATCGCCATCAGTTCCGCGAGCGGCGCAACCGCGTACGCCTCCTCCGGATCGAGCCGCTCCGCGATCGCCCAGCCTTCCGCGACGAGCGGAATGAGCCGGGCGATGATCGCCTGCCCGGCCGTCTGCCCGATCGCCATGAGCCGCAGCGCGCTGCCCACGCAGGCGACGATGCCCATGTACAGCAGCCCCTGCACCGCCTGATGGAGCGGGAAGCCGAGCCTCCGGCACAGAAACCCGAAGACGAGCGGATGCGTCGCCAGGCAACGGCCGCTCCGATAAGCTTCCTCGAGCGGCGACAGATCGATCCCCGGGTGGACGTCGGCCGCCAGGCGAAGCAGCCGGCGGCCCATCTTCTCGGCCGCGGCCCGCGATTCGGACGCCGCGCGCTGCAGATGGACGAGCCGCTCGACGCGCCACGCCCGCTCCCAATCGTCCGGCGGGCATTCGTAGACCGCCTTCACGGTCATCGCGTCGAGCGTCGCCCAGCTCTGCAGCAGCATCGTCTCCGCGTAGCGCTCGAGGTCCTCCGCCGTCCGGACCCGCCCCTCCTGCACCATCGTTTCGAGGCCGAACGAGTGCGAGAACCCCCCGATCGGCAGCGCGGAATCGAGCAGCTGCTGCAGCAAGAGCCACGACACATCCGCTTGCCTCCGCATCGGCGCCGGCTCCCGAACCGTTCCGCCGTCCGCCGGACCATCCAGCGCTTCCGCCAAAGCCATCACCTCCTCCGCTCCGCCTCAGAACAGGAAATACCGCTGCGCCATCGGCAGCACGGCCGCCGGCGCGCCCGGGCACGGCGCGCCGTCGACGGTCACCTTGTACGTCTCGGGGTCGACCTCGATGCGCGGCGTCGCGTCGTTCAGCACCATGTCCTTCTTGCCGATGTTCCGGCAGTTCCGGACCGGCTCCACCCGCTTCCGAAGGCCGAGCTTCTCCGCGATGCCGCGGTCGAAGGCCGCCCGCGAGACGAACGTGACCGACGTCGAGGCGCGCGCCCGGCCGAACGAGGCGAACATCGGCCGTCCGAACACCGGCTGCGGCGTCGGAATCGACGCGTTCGGGTCGCCCATCTGCGCCCAGGCGATCGCGCCGCCCTTCAGCACGAGATCCGGCTTCACGCCGAAGAACATCGGGTTCCAGATGACGAGATCGGCAAGCTTCCCCGGCTCGACCGAACCGACCAGATGGGCGATGCCGTGCGCGATCGCCGGGTTGATCGTATATTTCGCGATGTAGCGCCGGATGCGGAAGTTGTCGTTCCTCGCCGTATCGGGCGCGAGCGGTCCGCGCTGGCGCTTCATTTTGTCCGCGGTCTGCCAGGTGCGGAGGATCACTTCCCCGACCCGCCCCATCGCCTGCGAGTCGGAGCTGATCATGCTGAACACGCCCATGTCGTGGAGGATGTCCTCCGCGGCGATCGTCTCCGGCCGGATGCGCGAGTCGGCGAAGGCGACGTCCTCGGGAATCCGGCTGTCGAGATGGTGGCACACCATCAGCATGTCGAGGTGCTCATCGATCGTGTTCACCGTGAACGGCCGGGTCGGGTTCGTCGACGACGGCAGAACGTTCGGGTACGCCGCCGCGCGGATGATGTCCGGCGCGTGACCGCCGCCCGCTCCTTCCGTATGGTACGTGTGGATCGTCCGGCCGGCGATCGCGGCGAGCGTATCCTCGACGAACCCCGACTCGTTCAGCGTGTCGGTGTGGATCGCGACCTGCACGTCGTGCAGATCCGCCGCGCGCAGGCACGCGTCGATCGCCGCCGGCGTCGTGCCCCAGTCCTCGTGCAGCTTCAGTCCGATCGCGCCCGCTTCGATCTGCTCGACGAGCGGCTCGATGAACGCGGCGTTCCCCTTGCCGGTGAAGCCGAGATTCATCGGGAACGCCTCGGCCGCCTCCAGCATGCGGGCGATGTGCCAGGCGCCCGGCGTGCACGTCGTCGCGTTCGTGCCGGTGGCCGGCCCGGTGCCGCCGCCGATCATCGTCGTGATGCCGGAGGCGAGCGCCGTCCCGATCTGCTGCGGGCTGATGAAGTGGACGTGCGCATCGATACCGCCCGCCGTGACGATCCGCCCTTCGCCCGCGATCACTTCCGTCGAGGCGCCGACGATCAGGTTCGGATCGACGCCGTCCATCACATCGGGGTTGCCGCCCTTGCCGATGCCGACGATAAAGCCGTCCTTGATGCCGATGTCGGCCTTCACGATGCCCCAGTGGTCGATGATGACGGCGTTCGTGATGATCGTGTCGAGCACGCCGTCGTCGCGCCGCGCCCGGCTCGACTGCCCCATGCCGTCGCGGATCACTTTTCCGCCGCCGAACTTGCACTCGTCGCCGTAGACGGTATAGTCCTTCTCGATCTCGGCCCACAGCTCCGTATCCGCGAGCCGGACGGCGTCGCCCGTTGTCGGGCCGAACATGCCGGCGTAGCTTCTGCGGTCCATCCGGCTCACCTTGGCCCCCCCTTCCATGCTTCAAGCCGCCGGCGCGCCTCGCCGGGAACGGCGCCGGGCCGCGCTTCGCCCCGCGTCAGCCCGTTCAGGCCGTAGACGCGGCGGGCGCCGCCGATCGCGGTCAGGACGACCGGCTTCTCCTCTCCCGGCTCGAACCGGACCGCCGTCCCGGCCGGAATGTCCAGCCGCATGCCGAACGCCGCCTCGCGGTCGAAGACGAGGGCGCGGTTCACCTCGAAGAAATGAAAATGCGATCCGACCTGCACGGGGCGGTCGCCCGTATTGACGACGATCAGCTCCCTGCGCGGCCGGCCGGCGTTCAGCTCGATCTCGCCTTCCGCCGTCCGGTATTCCCCCGGAATCATGTGCGGCATCTCTCCTTCCCCCATTGGCCGGTCCGCGGACCGCCGGCCGAATTTCAAGCGATCGGGTGATGAACGGTGACCAGCTTGGTGCCGTCCGGGAACGTCGCCTCGACCTGCACTTCCTGGATCATTTCCGGCACCCCTTCCATCACCTGGTCCCGGCGCAGGATGCGGGTGCCGTGAGCCATCAGTTCGGCGACCGACTTGCCCTCGCGCGCGCCTTCGAGGATCTCGGACGTGATGAGCGCCACGCTTTCCGGATAGTTTAGCCTGACGCCGCGCCCGAGCCTCCGCCGCGCCAGATCCGCGGCGTAACTGATCATGAGCCGTTCCTTCTCCCTCTCCGTCAACAACATGCGTACATCTCTCCCTGCCATCCAATTTAATGTTCGGTTTTCTAACATGATTATAACGATTTTTCGCATTATTGGCAAACTAATGTTAACTTTTATAACATAAATTTATCGACAGATTAAGGCCCTTGAATCCGCATGAACAAACATGATACGTTCGGGATGTACGGGTTTTCGCAGTTTTTTGATCAAGGAGAGATTCCGCATGAGTGAACCGAGCATTCGCCGTCTGACGGTCCGGGACGTGGACGACAGCATCAGGCTTTCCTCCTTCGCGTTCCAATTCAGCCTCACCCCGGAAGTGCTGGAGCGGCGGCGCAGGTCGCTGAAGCCGGAGAACGTCTGGGGGTATTTCATCGACGGGAAGCTGGCCGCCAAGGTCGCCGTCCATCCGATGCGGATCTGGCTGAACGGCCGCACCGTCCCGATGGGCGGCATCGCGGGCGTCGCCTCGTGGCCGGAATACCGGAGACAGGGGCTCGTCCGGCGGCTCATGCTGCACGCCCTCGGCGCGATGCGCGATGAAGGAACGGCCGTCTCGTTCCTGCATCCGTTCTCCATTCCGTTCTACCGCAAGTTCGGCTGGGAAGTCGTCTCGGACTCGGTGCTGCTCGAGCTGCCGCCTGCGAAGTGCGGGGGATTTTCGATGCGGGGGAACATGCGCCGCCTCGAGCGGCCGCTGGAGGAGCTGGAGCTGCTTGACCGGCTGCGCGGAAGCTACGCCGCGCGGTTCAACACGATGAACGTGCGCGACGCGGCCTGGTGGGAGGAACGCGTGCTCACGGACGAGCGTTACTGCTTCGTCTACGAGGATGCGTCCGGC
>Ga0310825_100559_pt1 | contig 28310 bp, 19 predicted proteins | sample WT_ome_9_FD_202243 | JGI IMG/M metagenome (GOLD analysis project Ga0310825, IMG submission 202243) | Sorghum-adapted microbial communities enriched on wild type (WT) sorghum from Joint BioEnergy Institute, Emeryville, California, United... ... | reverse complement strand
TGTGTGACGGCGTTTGAGTTTCGCTCCGCAATGTGGGCAGTGCCGGATTTCAGGACGGAAGTAAATTTTCTTTTCCGGTATGATTCGATTCTTGGGTAAGGGCATGGGTGGACCTCCGTCAAAGTATATCTTTACTCTTTCGACAGAGGCGTTGGAAATCCTTGTTAGTTAATTAGTCTGTCGTAGAAAAAAAAGACCCCGCGGGCGATCCGGTTCCATCGCCGCGGGTTCAAGGAAAGGGTATATGAAAATGGGGGGTTATGGCTTCATCATACCCGTCCAACATGAACAGAATCTGAAAGAAATATTACAGTTTCATTACAAGTTGGACATCGGCATGGACGCAACGCGGCAATCGACAACAACGGGAAAAGGCGGGACAATGACAAATGGGAAACGGTTGGTCGCTTGACGGGTTCATTCTGGATCTGGACGGCACGGTTTACACGGGCCATCGCCCGATCGAAGGCGCGGTGGAGGCGATCGCGTGGCTGCGGTCGCGCGGGAAGCGGATCGTCTTCCTGAGCAACCGGGGCAACATTTCGCGGCGCATGTGCCGGGAGAGGCTGGAAGCGATCGGCGTGACCTGCGAGACGGAGGAGATCATTCTGACCTCGTCGGTCGTCTCCCGGTATCTTGCGGAGCATGAGCCGGACGCGCGCGTCTGGGTGCTGGGCGAGCAGGGCTTGAGGGACGAGCTGGCGCTGCACGGCGTACAGTTCGCCGCGCGGCCGCAGGAGGCGACCCGGCTCGTCGTGACGCTGCACGAGACGCTGACGTACGCCGAGCTGAACGACGCGTTCCGCGCGGTGCGGGCCGGAGCGCGGATCATCGCGACGAACGACGACCGGACGTTCCCCGGCGAGGACGGGGAGGCGATCGATGTCGGCGCGGTGCTTGCGGCGCTCGCGCATGCGACCGGGACGGAGTCGGACACGGTCGTCGGCAAGCCGTCGCCCGTCATGGCGAAGGCCGCCCTGGACCGGCTCGGCCTGCCGCCGGAGCGGTGCCTGGTGGTCGGCGACAGCCTGCGGTCGGACATCGCGATGGGCAAGCGGGCGGGCATCCGCACGGCGCTCGTGCTGACGGGTTCCGCGACGCGGGAAGCGGCGATGGCGCAGGACCCGGCCGAGCGGCCGGACTGGATACTCGATTCGCTGGCGGACATCCGCCGGTTGCTGGAGGAGATGGAACGATGAGCGGAGCATCGGAAGCGCGCGCAGGGGCGGACGGAGCCGGCCTGCCGGACCCGATCCGGCTCGCGCGGGGCGCCGCGGACGAGACGGCGCCGTATCTGTTGGAAGCCGGCATGCGGCGCGCCCTCTTCGTCGCGGACGAGACGACGGCGCGCGTGATCGGCGGCCGGCTCGCGCAAGCGTACGACGCGGCGGGCGGCGCGGCCCGGCTCGAGATCATCCGGCCGAACGCGGCCGGCGACGTCGTCGCCGACGAAGCGTCGGTGCTGCAGGCGATCATTGCGGCGCAGCATCACGGCGCCGCCGCGCTCGTCGCGGCGGGGAGCGGCACGATCCACGACATCGTCCGCTACGCCGCGTTCACGCTCGGCCTGCCGTTCGTGTCCGTGCCGACGGCGCCGTCGGTCGACGGCTTCACGTCGAAGGGCGCGCCGCTGATCCTGCGGGGCGAGAAGATCACGCTGCCGGCGGTCGCGCCGATCGCCCTGTTCGCCGACCTGGACGTGCTGTGCGCGGCGCCGCGCCCGCTGATCGCGGCCGGATTCGGCGACATGCTCGGCAAGTACACATCGCTGTTCGACTGGGTGTATGGCCGCGAGACGGCCGGCGAGCCGTACGATGACGAGATCGCCGCGCTGACGCGGGGCGCGCTCGAACGCTGCGTCGACCACGCCGAAGCGATCGGCCGGGGCACGGAGGAGGGCGTGCGCGCCCTGATGCTGTCGCTCATCGAATCGGGCATCGCCCTGCTGCGGTTCGGGCAGTCGCATCCCGCGTCCGGCGCGGAGCACCACATCTCCCATTACTGGGAGATGGCTTTCTTGCGGGAAGGCCGCCGGCAGGTGCTGCACGGCGCGAAGGTGGGCGTCGCCTGCGCGATCGTCGCGGACCTGTACAAGCGATACGCGGCGGAAGGCCGGCCGCTGCCCGGGGCGTGCCGCGAGATGCTCGCGGAGCTGCCGGACGGCGACGAGCTGCGCCGGCTGCTGCGGATCGCCGGCGGCCCCGCCGATCCGGCCGGGCTCGGCATCGGGCCGGAGCTGCTCAACGAGGCGCTGCGCCGGGCGCACACGGTGCGCCTGAACCGGCACACGCTGCTCCGCGCGATCAACGGCGGGCAATAACCCGACAGACCCGTCGAAGGGAGCGAGACGGATGCAAGGGAGATCGGACCCGCCGTCCGTACCGCCGGCGACAGCCCTTGATCCGAATGAGGTTCAGCCGGTCGAACTGTGCGGCGTCCGGCTGCCCGCGGCGTGGCCGGACGAGGAGATGGACGCGCTGGCGGCTTTCGTCTCTCCGGAGCGGCGCGAGCGGATTCGACGGTTCCGCCGCCGGGAGGACCGGATGCGGTCGCTGCTCGCGGAGCTGCTGGCGAGATGGCTGCTGGCCCGCAGACTGGGCATCGCGCCCGCCGATATCCGCTTCGCGCGGAACCGGTACGGCAAACCGGCGTGCGTGAACGGTCCGGCGCATTTCAACCTGTCGCATTCGGGCGACTGGGTCGTGGCGGCGGTGAGCCCGGGCGAGATCGGCGTCGACGTGGAGCGGATCGATCCGGGCATGGACCTGTCGCTCGCCGACAGCGTGTTCACGCCCGCCGAGCGAGCCTGGCTGGACGCGGACGTGCCCGGTAGACGCGAGCGCTTTTTCGAATTGTGGACATACAAGGAAAGCTTCGTCAAATGCGCGGGCTCCGGGCTGTCGATGCCGCTTGCTTCATTCTCGATCGTGCCGCGCGCGGACGGGACGGCGACGGTCGAGCCGCACGCCAGCGACAGCCCGGGATCTCCGGCCCGCGAACGTTATCGGGATTGCCGGTTGAGGCAGTTTCCGATCGACGGCCACAAGCTGGCCGTCTGCAGCCTCGGACCGCCGCTCGACAACGCGGCTTTCCGCGAACTGTCCCTCGAGACCCTGACCGCGGCCTTCATCGGGCGTCATCCGGTCCAGGAGGAGCCGCCGGTTCAATCCTGAAACCATTTGGAAAAACCGCTTGAAATGTGCAGAGCAATCTGCCATTATTTTTATCAAGGTACCTTGCAATATACAGTACTGTTCAATATCTCATTGGCAATGCCATGGAGGTGCTTGCCGTGACATCCGCAACCATCGGACGGACCGGCGCCGCAGTGCCGCAGCCCGAATCCGGCGCCGCAGTGCCGCGGCCCGAATCCGGCGCGGACGGCGTCATCCTGGAGGCGGCCGGCCTCGTGAAGGTCTACCGAACCGGAGGCGGGGAGTTTCCGGCCGTCCGCGGCGTCGATCTGGAATGCCGCGCGGGCGAATTCACGGTCATCATGGGCGCGTCCGGCTCCGGCAAGTCGACGCTGCTGTATCTGCTCAGCGGACTGGACAGCGCGACCGCGGGCGAAGTCCGGATCAAGGGACGTTCGCTGGGCGACCTGTCCGCCCGCGAGCTCGCGAAGCTGAGGACGCACCGGATCGGCTATGTCTATCAGCTGATCCACCTGATCCCGGATCTCAGCATCCTGGACAACATCGCGTTCCCGGCCTATCTGGCCGGCAAACCGCGGGCCGAGGCGCGCGGGCGCGCGATGGCGCTGATGAAGAGGTTCGACATCGCCGGGCTCGCCGACCGGCTGCCGTCGCAGGTGTCCGGCGGTCAGCAGCAGCGGGCCGCCATCGCCCGCGCGCTGATCAACGGGCCGGATCTCCTGTTCGCCGACGAGCCGACCGGCGCGCTGAGCCGGCGGCAGGGCGAGTTCGTGCTCGACCTGCTGACGGAGCTGAACCGGGAAGGGCAGTCGATCGTGATGGCGACCCACGACCTGAAGGCGGCGTGCCGGGCCGACCGGCTCGTCCTCGTGAAGGACGGCGAGATCGCCGGCGCGCTGGACTTGCCGAAGTACGACGAGCGGCAAGCGGCCGAGCGGGAACAGCGGATCTGGCAATTCCTGAAGGAAAGGGAGTAGTCGGCCGTGTATCCGATCTGGCTGTTGGGCTGGTCCGGTCCAGGAACGAAAAAAACGCAGACCGCCGTCATCGCCGCCATCCTCCTGCTGTCCGCGCTGCTGCTGACCACCGCCGTCGTCGTGCTGAACAATACGGGCGGCTACTTCGGCGACGTCCACCGGACCGCGAACGGTTCGCACACGCTGCTCCAGTTCGAGAGCGGCCTGCACGATCCCGAAGCCGTGCACGCCTGGTGGTCGGGGCAGGAGGGGGTCGAGACGTCGTCCCTTTTCCGTTATGTCAGCCTGTCGCAGGCCGTCCACGAGGGGAAGGAAATCGCGAACCTTACCTTCCACATGACGAACGCCGGCCCCGGTCCGCTAGCCTCGCCGGTCGACCGGCTGATCTTCGCGGAACGGGAGAGCCCGTCGCCCGCTCCTGAAGCGGGAACGGTCTGGATCCCGACGTCGCTTGCCTATTCGAAATCGATCGGGACCGGCGACCGGCTCGCATTCGAATGGGCGGACAAAACCTTCGTCTACCGCGTGTCCGCCATCGTCGTCGATCTTCCGTTCAGCCAGCCGTTCACCGTGACGGCGAGGATCTGGATGAACGAATCGGACTACGCCGGGCTGCTGGCCGCCGGCGGCGCGATCCATTCCAGCGTCGCCCATCTGGATCCGCCGGAATGGGGCTACGACGACGCGCACATCAGCGTGCAGGTGGTGAACGGGGCGGCGAGTCCGGACGAGGTCGATCGCGCGTTGCGCGCGCATCCGTGGACGGAACATGTCGGCCGGTTCGGCTACGTGTACGGCGTGCCGGCGGAGACGGCGGAGAACGCCCGGCTGTCCGGCATTCCTGTCACGTTCACGGACGGCGATCCCGACCGGCTCGGCTACGAAACGCTCCTGGGGCGGCATCCGGCGACCGGGTCCGAGATCGCGCTCGGCGTCCGGGCGGCCGAGCTCCTCGGCAAGCGGATCGGCGATGAGGTCCGGCTCTATATCCGGGGAATCCAGGCGAGTTATACGGTGACGGGCATCTACCAGGGCATCCCGAACATGTCGCTGTCGGCCCGCATGACGACGGACGGCGTCCCGCGTCTTGCCCCCGGGCGGGAGCCCGACGCTCCGGCGTTCTTCCTCCTGCTGAAGGAAGGCGCCGACCGGGACGCGTTCATCGCGGAGCTGCGCGAACGGTTCGGCGACGCGATCTACGCGGCGTCGCAGGAGACGCTTCTCCGCGAGACGTTCGATCAGGCCGCGGGCATCCTGATCTGGCCGCTGGCGGCGATGGGGCTGTTCATTGCCGGCGTCGCGTACGGCATCATGTACAGCGTGGTTCGCGTCCAGCTCAAGCGGGACGCCCGGACGTTGGGCATCTTCCGCTCGCTCGGCATGACAGCCGGCCGGCTGCGGCTCGCGCTCCTGTCCGGCGCGGCGCTTCCGACGTTCGCCGGACTGTTGCCCGGCCTGCTCGCCGGCACGCTGCTCATGCCGAAGCTGCTCGAGGCTGTGCTGCGCGCCTACGGCATCGTCGAGTTCCCGGCGGTCCGGGACGCGGGAGCGCTCGCGACGGCCGTCGCGGCGGGATGGGCGGCCATCCTCGGCGGCTGCTGGCTGGCATCGTCCGACGTGAAGCGGCAGTCGCTGCGCTCGCTCGTGGAAGAAGGGTGAGACGCGGCGCGGATTCGGCGGTCTTGCCGTTGGCTGACGAGATGTTCCGCGGCTTGGCGTTGCACGATACCGGGCGGTCTTCCGGCGACATTGACCGGGAGAAAATCGGGTGGTAAGATTTGAGACGGAACTACCTATTAATGCACAGTACTGAATGAAGCGGGGAACCGACGATGAATGTACAGTTCAAGAAGGGTGTGCTCGAACTGTGCGTGCTGAGCCTGATCGCGCAGCAGGACCGCTACGGTTACGAGCTGGTGGAACTGATCTCCCGCAACATCGAGATCGCCGAGGGCACGATCTACCCGCTGCTCCGGAGATTGACGAAGGACGGTCTCTGCACCACCTATCTGGTCGAATCGATGGAAGGCCCGCCGCGGAAATATTACCGGCTCACGCCGGCCGGCCGCGAAATGCAACAGAGGCTGCTCGGGGAGTGGGAGCAGTTCGTCCGGGGCGTGCAGAACGTGGTGAAGGGGGGGCAGGCGGAATGAACAAGGCGGAATATCTCGCGGAACTGGAGAAGCGGCTGGCCGCGCTGGGCGCGGAGGAGCGCGCCGAGCTGTTGGCGGACTACGAAGCGCATTTCGAGCATGGCCGGGCCGCCGGGCGGACGGACGAGGAGATCGCGCGGCGGCTCGGTCCGCCGCAGGCCGTGGCCCGCGACATTTTGTACCAGCTCAGCGTCGACCGGGCGCAGGCCGATCCGACGCTGCGGCGCGTCTCCCGGGCGGTGTTCGCGGGCGTCGGGCTCGGAATCGTGAACGTGCTGGTGCTGCTGTTGCCTTTTCTGATCGGGGTGCTGGTGACGGCGGCGCTGTTCGCGGCGGCGCTGTTCCTGGTCGCATCGCCGCTCTTGGGGCTGATTCAGGACGGGCCGACGACGGACTATCTGTTGGAACTGCCGCTGTACGCGGGATTGGCCGGAGCGGGCCTGATCCTCTGGGTGGCGGCGGTGAAATTCGCTTCCTGGTTTGTCAGGTGGATGCTGGCCAGACTGCAGCGCAATGTCAAGACGGGGAAGGAGGATCACGCATGAGCGGGAAATACGGCAAATTAACCGCGATCGGGCTGGCGCTGATCGGCGCGAGCGCGGTCGTCATCGCGGTGATGTACACGTTCGGCGTGTCGCCGTTCAATGTGGTGGAGATCCGGGAATCGCGGTCGGTATCGGCGGAAGACGCAAGCGGGATCGCGATCCGAACCGACGACGGCGATATCCGGGTTGTCGCCGGCGGCGGGAACACGATCACGGCCACGGTGGAAGGCAAGACCGGACGCACGGACAAGGGCGTCGTCCTGACGGTGAGCGAGCGGGACGGCAAGGTGGTCATCGAGGCGGTGCGCAAGTCGGGGCCCAGGCTGATCTCGATCACCCCCGGCGGATATGAACTGCTGGTGACGTTGCCCGAGCGCCAATATGAATTGGTGGAGATCGCCGCGGTGGCCGCGGATATCAAGGTCGAGAACGTCCGGGCGAACCGGTTCGCGCTGGAGACGGTCGGCGGTGAAATCGTGACGGCCGGCGTGGCCGGCAATATCGACGCCCGGACCGAAGCGGGCGACATCGAGCTGGGCGTGCGCGCCATCGAGGGCGTGATCCTCGCCGAGACCGCGGTGGGCGACATCGAGGTCGTCACGGCGGAGGCGCCGGAGAAGCTGGCGCTCGACATGCGGACGCGCATCGGCGAGCGGAAGGTATTGCTCCCCGGCACGGCGATCGTCGACGCCGGCCCGGGCGTGCCGGAGGTGCGGCTCAGCGCGGAAGCGGGGGATCTCGAGGTTTCGGCGGGGAGATAATTGAATTGAATATGCGGTAAGTCATGTCGTCCGCCGGTGTACGGCGGACGACATTTGCATTTCCGACCCGCGCATTACGAATGCGTTGCGCGAATGGGAAAATTGGATTTGAAATTTGGATATAATCTTTTGATTTCAATTCACGCTTGCATGTAACGGGCGATAAAGTACCGCTTCACTGTCGTTTTCTATCCGCTCGTTTCTGCATATTGCAGGTGCCCCTCACCGGGCTTGACCACCTTCTCGGTCCGTCAGTGCAACCTACGACCGCGCAAGGTGTGCGAGCACGGCCGCCGAGATCCTAGCCGAAATGCGCGTCCGATTTCAACTCTCGCTCAGGCACTGCGGGCGATTCAGTTCAGATACTTGCTTGCAAAAGGTCGACCGTGTTTCAATCCACGCCTTCGAACGGGGGTTGACTTCATATCACAGCACGGCGGTCGACTTCTCGTCTTGTACCTGAGACACTGTTTTAGAACTGTTTCAATCCACGCCCGTGCATGGTGGGCGACGGCTCCTTTCCCCAGGTAATCCGGGGTCTATAGGGTTTCAACCCACGCCCGCGCACGGCGGGCGACCATCATCAACGGACGTTTCGACATTTGGCAGCGCGGTTTCAACCCACGCCCGCGCACGGCGGGCGACGGTGTGTCTATGCCTTCGGTTTTCCAGCGTTTGAGTTTCAACCCACGCCCGCGCACGGCGGGCGACACAAGCGGATCCGGATGAAGACGAGGGCGAAGAAGTTTCAACCCACGCCCGCGCACGGCGGGCGACGAGGCGGGCCGCCAGCGCGTCCTGCGCGAACAACGGTTTCAACCCACGCCCGCGCACGGCGGGCGACCTCGCGCGCAAGCGCACCAATGACTACCTGGGCGTGTTTCAACCCACGCCCGCGCACGGCGGGCGACTTCGCCCTGCCGCATGCCGGTCGCAAGAGCCAGCAGGTTTCAACCCACGCCCGCGCACGGCGGGCGACGGATGGGGCGGTGATTGGCTTCTGCTATCGCTGGGTTTCAACCCACGCCCGCGCACGGCGGGCGACCCGGATCGGCGCGGCGGAGGAAACGGCATGCGTATCATGTTTCAACCCACGCCCGCGCACGGCGGGCGACGTCTCCTTCAAACCGCCATGTATTGCACCGAAAACAGTTTCAACCCACGCCCGCGCACGGCGGGCGACCTGCACACTTGCTATGGCGAGACGCACATAGACATTCCGTTTCAACCCACGCCCGCGCACGGCGGGCGACCTGCACACTTGCTATGGCGAGACGCACATAGACATTCCGTTTCAACCCACGCCCGCGCACGGCGGGCGACTCTTCCGGGTAGTCATCGCCGATGTTGTACCGCTTGTTTCAACCCACGCCCGCGCACGGCGGGCGACGCGTGTTCCCGGACGGTTGCCCCAGCCGGATGCCCAGTTTCAACCCACGCCCGCGCACGGCGGGCGACGCCCGCTTTTGACGTGGTGTTTATCAAATGCTGTCGTTTCAACCCACGCCCGCGCACGGCGGGCGACTCGCGAAGCTCCGCATCTATTTCGACCACCTCCGGTTTCAACCCACGCCCGCGCACGGCGGGCGACCGGCGTGTCGGTCGAAAACCATCGCGCCGCAGATGTTTCAACCCACGCCCGCGCACGGCGGGCGACAAAACAGCGGTTCTGACCAGTCCCAGTCTTTGACGTTTCAACCCACGCCCGCGCACGGCGGGCGACTTTTTCCTCGCAAACGAGCTCCTTTCGGTGATTGAGTTTCAACCCACGCCCGCGCACGGCGGGCGACTCGATCCACGCCAACGCGGCCGGCGACGGCGGATGGTTTCAACCCACGCCCGCGCACGGCGGGCGACCGTCGACCTGTACGCCCAAATGCGGTTCCTCTCACCGTTTCAACCCACGCCCGCGCACGGCGGGCGACGGTGAGCATTGTTCAGGCCGCTGGACATCGCTTCGTTTCAACCCACGCCCGCGCACGGCGGGCGACGGTGCCGCTGAAACATACCTCCACAATGCGACGGTTTCAACCCACGCCCGCGCACGGCGGGCGACTCGTCGCCGCTGCCCGCCTCGTATGCAAGCCCCTCGGTTTCAACCCACGCCCGCGCACGGCGGGCGACCCTCCTTTCAGGGGCTTCTATGTAAAGGTGGGTAGTTTCAACCCACGCCCGCGCACGGCGGGCGACACCCCCAACGGCTCACCCAAATAGCCGGTAATCGGGTTTCAACCCACGCCCGCGCACGGCGGGCGACGGAAGAGGTAGACGCCAGAAACTTCGATGAAAAGTTTCAACCCACGCCCGCGCACGGCGGGCGACGGCGGAAGTTGAAAACGCCAAAGGCGGTGGCAAGTTTCAACCCACGCCCGCGCACGGCGGGCGACTGTGGCGGGCATCTTTCTCTTTGCCTGCGGATGATCCGTTTCAACCCACGCCCGCGCACGGCGGGCGACTTCGCGCAAAAGAAAAACAGTAACAACTAATAGGGTTTCAACCCACGCCCGCGCACGGCGGGCGACCTCCGCTTTCGGATAGTCGGCAAGCGGCGGAACCGTTTCAACCCACGCCCGCGCACGGCGGGCGACGTTTTTGACGCCCACACTCAAATCAACCTTGTGGTGTTTCAACCCACGCCCGCGCACGGCGGGCGACTCGGAACGGAGGGTGATGTGGCTTGACGCTGGCTGTTTCAACCCACGCCCGCGCACGGCGGGCGACAAGAAGGACGAGATGAACAACTTCATTCGGACGCGGGTTCAACCCACGCCCGCGCACGGCGGGCGACCCGCCGGCGACCCCGCGCAGGTTCTTGAACTTCTCGTAGTTTCAACCCACGCCCGCGCACGGCGGGCGACCGGAAAGCGGCTCGTCTATACGATCATCCCCAATGAGGTTTCAACCCACGCCCGCGCACGGCGGGCGACGGGTTCCGCCCTGAGCCTTCTTCACTATCAGCAAGTTTCAACCCACGCCCGCGCACGGCGGGCGACGTAACTGTTTCCGGTTTTTGCGGATGCTGCACCTTGTTTCAACCCACGCCCGCGCACGGCGGGCGACTTACGTTCCGTTTATTAGGCGGTGGTGGGGCCTTGTTTCAACCCACGCCCGCGCACGGCGGGTGACGGGTTGAGGAGAGCGCGAAGAGCGCGCATCGAAGTTTCAACCCACGCCCGCGCACGGCGGGCGACAAGATCTTCTGTGCCTCTTCCATGGCAGCGGTCAGTTTCAACCCACGCCCGCGCACGGCGGGCGACGTCAGGTGCGCCTTGAGCATGTCATAGGAGCGCTGTTTCAACCCACGCCCGCGCACGGCGGGCGACGCGCTCTCCTCAACCCGGGTGACGCGTTCGGCCAGCAGTTTCAACCCACGCCCGCGCACGGCGGGCGACGTTCGCGACCGAGGAAGAAGCGCCTCGCCGAATCGTTTCAACCCACGCCCGCGCACGGCGGGCGACGTCAGGAGATCGCTATCATCGGCAGCGCGCTGCTGGTTTCAACCCACGCCCGCGCACGGCGGGCGACAAAAGCGAACCATGTCGCTAGTAACATAGAAAAAGTTTCAACCCACGCCCGCGCACGGCGGGCGACCTGATATGCCGATCCGCGGCAACATCTTTGTACGGGTTTCAACCCACGCCCGCGCACGGCGGGCGACTGTTTCGGATCATCGACGGGCGATACCGGGCAAAGTTTCAACCCACGCCCGCGCACGGCGGGCGACGGATCAACACCGTCGCCCAGCCGACGGCGCTTGCAGAGTTTCAACCCACGCCCGCGCACGGCGGGCGACACGTTCTCGGTGAGCTTCCCGCCGTATGTGCTGAGTTTCAACCCACGCCCGCGCACGGCGGGCGACGACGAAATGCAGGAACGGTATCGCAAAGCCGAGGTTGTTTCAACCCACGCCCGCGCACGGCGGGCGACTTATCGGTCATTGTCTTGTCCCACTCTCCCCACAGTTTCAACCCACGCCCGCGCACGGCGGGCGACTCGCTCACCCTGCGTTCACCGCCGTTTCAGCCTTGTTTCAACCCACGCCCGCGCACGGCGGGCGACCCCGGTTCTCGCTATTCTCTTTCGGCCGTTCCAAGTTTCAACCCACGCCCGCGCACGGCGGGCGACATGTGGAAGGGGTGAGCGTGTGCAGCGCAGCTGGACGGTTTCAACCCACGCCCGCGCACGGCGGGCGACATATCTATGGCAGCCTCGACTACGAAATCCGCGAGTTTCAACCCACGCCCGCGCACGGCGGGCGACTCCACGACTTTTTCACTATTATTTTATTCGGCATCAAGTTTCAACCCACGCCCGCGCACGGCGGGCGACCGCGGTCGAGGCTCACGAACTTGCCGATGTTTTTCATGTTTCAACCCACGCCCGCGCACGGCGGGCGACTATATAGCGGCCTGCGCGTGTCGGACTTGCTCAACTTGTTTCAACCCACGCCCGCGCACGGCGGGCGACGGCACACAAACGGATCGATCGATTGGAGGCGGAATGTTTCAACCCACGCCCGCGCACGGCGGGCGACGGCGTGCCGATCCCGCCTGTACTCCAGCAGGCGGTCGTTTCAACCCACGCCCGCGCACGGCGGGCGACGTCTCCGCGTTATCGAGGTCCATGACCGTTACTTTGTTTCAACCCACGCCCGCGCACGGCGGGCGACGGGAGCAAGTCCCGCACATATCTGTGACCAGCCCTGTTTCAACCCACGCCCGCGCACGGCGGGCGACCGCGTGTTGCGCCTTGAAGTCCTCTACGGGCTTCGGTTTCAACCCACGCCCGCGCACGGCGGGCGACGCCAGTTGTCTACTCCATGTCGTTCGGCGCCTTGGTTTCAACCCACGCCCGCGCACGGCGGGCGACTGCACACCCTTGGATCCCATGATCCATAAGGGTTGGGAGTCGCGTTTTCGCGAACCCCTAAATCCGGGCTCATATGGAGAGTGCTGCATCACGCCCCAAATGCCGGAATCCCTTGTCCCGTAACGGGTGCGAACCTCCCGGGATTTTCATGAGCGCTTGGGGTTCGCGCCAACACTACCGCGATCAGAGCATCTCGATAATCGTGACCCCTTGCGGAGCCTCTCCCACATTCACGTCGTAATCGCTGAACGAGCGGGGAACAGAGACATTCTCTTTACGCCGTACCTCAACAAGATTGAACAGTTTATGCGCCGGAGCATTTCCGAGGGCCGTATCGTGCCGGAAGACGATTAGCCTCTGCGACGCCATTTTTCCACGGGCGGCCGAGCGGTCATGCTCGAACATGTTGATGAGCGATGACCACAGCAATTCCAGATCTTCTTCGCCAAACCCTGTCTGCCGGGCGAGCGGCGCGGAGATGTAGCCCTCCAGCCGATACAGGCCGTACGGGACGAAAGCTTTTCGGCCCATGGTCCGTTCCTTCTCCGCGTCTTTCTCGTTCGTGACTGCCACTCGGGTGATCGACACTTCCGTGGGATTGATCGGATCAATGCTCTTGGAGAAAGTCAGCTGCACCGGTCCGCGAACTTGGCCGCAGTTCACGCCCGTCGTCATGACCGCTCCGAATGTACGAATATCGTAATATTTCTTGCACATCCATTTGGCGAGTGTGAGCTGATCTTCCTTCTTTTTTGCTTCGACCTTGTCGTCCTTCGATTCTTTCAACTCAATCTCCGGGTGGTTGTCATACGCTTCCTTGTTCAAGTGATTCAGCACGACGCCTTCGCGGACATAGATGTCGTATCCGGGTTCGCCGGCTTTCACCAGTTCCACGTAATTGCGGATCTTCCGTTTCAGGCAAACATCCGTTACCAGACCCAATCCGGTCTCCGCGTCGATCCGCGGCATATTGTCAGCATCCGGATCACCGTTGGGATTGCCGTTCTCCACATCAAAAAGCAAGACGAACTCATAGCGGTTGTTCAACGTTTTTTCACGCATTGCTCAACCCTCGTTTCCATTGGTTTGGTTGGACTGCTTCCTGGACTCGTAGAGTTTTTGCCGCTTATGGAAATATCCCAGAGCGAACATTCCTTGCTCCTCCAGCGACAAACGGATCGGGAATCGATTGGGCAATTTGCTCATGACTTCTTCGATAGCCATGTCATTGTAGCGCCCGTTTTTTTCGTCTTTCGACACATGATAACGCGATAATTGAACCAACCTGGGGAAAACCAGCGCGGGTGTCGTCGATGCCGCTCCCCAAAAACGATCCGAGATGGTCGTGTTCAGTTTGTTCTCGTGCGCATCCTTCTGCGCCTTCTCCAGACAGGCAAACAACCTGCCCAGATGATAAGCTGTGCTTGTCGAATTTTCGTTCTCCGCCATGGTCAGATTCGCCTCCTTCGCGGAATCGTTATGGAGCCTTGCCTGCCGAATGAGGTATCCTTTCAGCAATGCCGCCCGACGGGGATTCAGTCTTCGATCGGATGACTCCGCCCTGATTCGATTCATGAGCTGCGGGAAAATGGAACGCGGATACGGCAGCCCGTTCAGGATCGCGCGAAGCATCTGTCCTTCCATGAGCGGCGGGATGTTTTCCCAGTCGCCCTGCACCGCGAGTTCCCGGAGCAGTTCCCGAACGGAAGGCGACCGATCCAATCCCTGCACCGACAAATCGGAGTAGTGCTGCCAGATCCGTTCGCCGATTTCGCCCAGATTGCCCGTATACCAGAATCGGACGGACAGGCGCGCCGCGTTCGGGGACAAGCCCAGCACATAGAAACGAGTGTCGGGATTCAGGTCAGAGAACGTCTCCTTGAAGGTCTTCCCCTGTCTGATGCGGTTTATTGCGCTTCGGATGCGGGAGCGGATGCTGTCTTCATCATCGGATTCATTTGAACCAGCTTCTTGCAGCAGGCTGGCGAGAAATTCATGTTCATTGGGATCATCCGTTTCCGCCCAGAACACAACCGTCGTGTCGTTCAACCTGACCTTGTGTGCGGGATCTGTCAAGAACCGGTTCAACACATAGCCGTAGGCGTCGGCTGCCTTCTGCGAAGTAGGGGCGTTGTAGGATTGCTTCAGTCCGTAGGAGCAGAAAGCGTCCAAGTTGAACGATACGATTGCAGCTCCGGTCGATTGGGCGCCTGCGACGTTCTTGATGTTGGGATGCAGCCTGGCGATCCGGTTTTGAGGCACCCGTTCTCCCGTTACCAGGCAGGTCATTAACCCGGTGTCTTCGCCTGTTTGCTGCAGGAAGAAGGTTTCCCAGGCACGCTTCAATGCGGGTTGTTGATGAAACAACGTGCCGGTGGGTCCGTACTGGAGAACGCACAAGCCGCCTTTGGTCAGCAATTCCAGAACCCGGGTATCGGCAGCCTGCTTCAGATTGGTCCCCAGATGTCCGGAGTCCATGGATACGAACAAGCGCAATGCTTCAATCTCCTCGGAATCCGAAGGAGCATGCTCCAGCACGGCCAGCCAGAGCTTGCGCATGCTTTCCCGACAGGCTTCGCGCATCCCGATTGCCGCGCCGAACAAGTACTCTGCCTTGTCGCACAGGAAATAGGGAGTGATCCCGCTGGAACGCTTGACTTGCTTGGGAACCAGATACTTGCGCTTGTCCGGTTTCCCTTTGTCATTCACATAAGGAATGACCGCCAAGACGCGCCCCTCCTTGCCGATCTGCACCGCAAACGACACGTCCGCTTCCGAATAGGCTTCACCAGGCAATGTTTCCCCTCGCTCTTCCAGCCGTTCATAGTAGCGGTAAAGCGCCTGCAAGATCATCGTTTCACCTCCTCGATCCTCGGAATCTCGATGATGCCGTCAACCATTTTCGCGCGGAAAAAATGCGGAACCGTCCTGACGACTTCTCCTTTGGCATTCACCGTGAAGGTCAGGTCCAGCAGCATATAGCCCAGATCTTGCTCGCCCTGATGGGCCGGGCTTGGGGGGACCTTGTCTTCTTCAATCAACTCGAAGTTTGCGGGAAATTCCCGACAGCCCAGATAGGGGCGATGGAAGCACTGTCCCTGGCGGGCCCGACGGAGCATCATGTTGTAATGCTTTTCCGGGGTATCCTCCGGGCCCCGCTTGTCCGTCATTTCAAAATGCGCCTCAATGATGTACTCGACGTCCCGAAGCAGCAGAGACGCGCGCTGCTGGCGCTCTTGTGTCGCATAGATCACCCGGTTTCTTGACGCCTTCGTCGCCACCTCGTTGCGCCTGACATTCTCGAAGCGAATCGGTTTCATCACATGGATGCGGTCGACCACCCATCTGATGGCAGGCTTCCAGTGGACCGCTTCCAGAATGCCGCGAGCGGCTGAGGGGGTCATTACATCGTAACTGACCCGCTCCACTTTCATTTCAGGACGGGAAAAAAGCGCATACTCTCCCCACACCCGAAGCTTGATGCCGTAACCCATGCCGATTCACCTCCTTTCAGGACAAGATTTCACCGGCCGTCAATCTTCATCGGGAATGATGAGACCCGTCGTATGGTCGTAGAAGGAAAAGTCATGCAAGACATAAACGCCCTGAATCTTCTGAATGAGCTGCCGTTCATGGAGCGCCTCGCGTTCTTTCGGGTAGACCTGAACGACGTATGGCTGCAGCTCACGCAGGACGGCTGCCGGATACGGAGCGGTGGCCAATCTGTCAAGAAACTTGAATGCAGACTCATCCAGTGGATTGTCGGGGTCGGTCCGATATGCGGGATGACGCCAGGGCACGATGATTGGCTCCATGTCGGATTCGATGAATTTGAACTGCTTCGCAATGTCCTCATACGGAAAATGCGGCGGCGTCCGGGTCATCATTTTCACGATGCCGTATTGATCCCGGATTTTCGACCCGGCTTCCCTGTCCCGTGTGCCGTGGATGCGCTCGAAATATTCGGTGATGCATTCCAGGGACAGCATGTTTTCCGCACCGTGCCGATTGATGCAGTTGAGCGCTTCCACGGCGGTCTCCTTAAGCCAGCCGATGGATGGCAGGCCATGTGACTCGGGATGGAAGACGATTACCCGTCCCAATTCAAGTTTTCGTTCCCGATTGCAACGACCGGCGGCCTGTGCGATGGAGTCGATCCCGGCAATGGCGCGATATACGACGGGGAAATCGACGTCGACGCCGGCTTCAATCAATTGGGTGGAGATGACGATGCATCGTTCTCCGTCTTTCAGCCGCCTGCGTATTTCTTTCAGCACTTTCGCGCGATGATTCGCCGTCATGCGGCCACTGAGATGAAAGATGCCGTCCTTTCGGGATTTGAAATAGTTCATTAATTTCTTCGCATGTTTCCGGGTGTTCACGATGCAGAGGGCCTGATGTTCTTCCATTAGCCACTCGACGAGGGTCGAGTCCGGGACCGGTTCATGGGGTGATCCTCTGAGCTCCTCGACGGTTCGCTTCAGGTTTTGGAACATTTCCTTGGGCGTGGGTTCGTCCATGATTTCTTCCACATGCCTGCCGAGCTTGTCCCATGCCGGCTGCGTGGCGGTGCAGAGAAGGACGGAGCATCCGTAGCCCTCAATCAGTTCCTCCAACGCCCGCAGGCACGGTTCCAGATACCCCCGCGGCAGACTTTGCGCCTCGTCGATGACAATGACGGATTTCGCAATGTTGTGCAGTTTGCGGCATTTGCTGCGCCTGCTTGCGAACAGCGATTCGAAGAATTGGACGGAAGTGGTGACGACAACGGGCGCGTCCCAATTCTCCGTGCTCAGTTTGTAACGAAGGCTTTCGGCTTCGCCCAGCGATTCGTCGAGATCCCCGACATTGAAGTGGCTATGATGCTCAAGCACCACTTCCGGCCCGAGCGCATCTCGAAATTCCGCCGCATTCTGCTCGGTGATGGAAGTCAGCGGAATGACGTAAATGACTCGCCGGAGGCCGTTCTTTTTGGCGTGGGCCAGCGCGAACGCGAGAGACGAGAACGTCTTGCCTCCTCCGGTCGGAACGCTGAGAGAGAACAGTTGTGGTGGCAGTTGAGCCCGGCTCTTGCATTTGTCCAGGATGGCTTTGCGATAGCGGTTGATGAGGGAGGGTTCTACGTTTGTGAACCGGGCGGCGAGATATTGCTCCAGCCGGTCATTCAGTTCGTGGATTGTCGGTCTGGGTGCGGCCATGGCCTGTGCGGCATCGGGATCACAGAAGATGCGTGTATCGATTGTGTCCGCATCCACCAGACTGGAATAGATCATGCGCCCAAGGAAGGCCATCTTCCAGCTGTAGGATTCTCGGCTTTGCCGGCTGAGCAGGTTGCGGACCAGCGGTCCGTCAATCGGAATGGGGAGGGCGGGCAGCTCGATCTCACGCCAAGCCGCTTCCCACAGGTGCTCTTGTTCTTCGGGATCATCGTCCGCCGATGCCAATCGATGGCACAGACTGCCCGGTTCGTCTTTGTTGCCGTAGTTGCGAAGCCCGCCGTGGTGGAACGCGACGGCGAACTGAACGAGCGTCGCGAGATCCTTGTAAAGCCGGGTCGGACCGAACATCGCGCGCCAAGTCGTTTCTTTTCCGATTGCAAGAGCGCCGGCGGTGGAGTGGGTCGCCTTGATGGGATGATTTCGAATCCGAAGCTGTACGTTGTGCTTATACTTACCGAGATCATGAAGCAGTCCGGACGCATACCCCAATTCGCCGGCATGGAAAATTTGGGCGTATGAACTTGCCCTGTCTGCTGTCCCCAGCAGATGGCTGGTTAACGGTTGCTCTTCACCTCTGCTGTTTATTCGAGCGATATAACGCATTAAGTCACCTCCTTGCAAATTAGCTAACCTTCATATAAATTGTAAAAAGATCCCATACATCATTTTCTACTTTTCGTCATGATTTGTCAAGAGAAGATAGTCTGCAAGATTCTTTATAAACAGAGTAAGCGTATGCTAGACTACGTGTAGTCGCCCATAGGCGTGGATTGAAATATATACATTGTCATTACGAAGAAAACCCGCCAATAATGGCGGGTTTCTTCATGTGCTATTCAATCATCTGCTTTCCAGCACGCGTATCGCCGACGGAACCAGAATCATGAGGGAGCCGGGGAGCAAAAACAACCCGACGGACATGATGCCCAGCAGTGAAAAGATGGTCAGGGCGATACCGCAATACAGCGCGCCGATCCAGTTCGAGTTCTTCAGCAGACAGGCGGCCAAGAGACAAGCGAGCAGCGACAGGATGCCATATGCGACCATCAGCCCCGTTCGGAAGCCTCGCCGCCGGAGGTCGAGATGCCGATGCCCAGCAAATACGCGGAACCCAGGCAGCCCGGGATGACGCCGGCGAAACCCGCTTTTCTGCCCATGCAGCTCACCTTCCTTGATCCTTGATCGGAGAAAGATTCGCCAATCCGATGATACCTCGCGACGCGCAATATCCGGAACACGGGATATTGTCGGCAGGCCGGATTGGCGATATGATCCAATTGAAGCAAGAAAGGGTGAACATGGCGGTGAAAAAACAGGCGTTCAATCCGTATCTGCCCTCCTGGGAGTACATTCCCGACGGCGAGCCGTATGTGTTCGGCGATCGCGTCTATGTCTACGGCTCTCACGACCGGTTCAACGGCCATGCCTACTGCCTGAACGATTACGTCTGCTGGTCGGCGCCGGTGGACGATCTCGGGAATTGGCGGTACGAGGGCGTCATTTACCGGAAGACGGACGACCCGCTCAACCCGGACGGCGGCATGTGCCTGTACGCGCCGGATGTGACCAGGGGGCCGGACGGACGGTACTATCTGTACTACGTGCTGAACGAGGTGTCCGTCGTGTCGGTGGCGGTGTGCGACACGCCGGCCGGCAAGTTCGAGTTCTACGGCTACGTCCGGTATCCGGACGGCACGCGGCTCGGGGAGCGGGAAGGCGATCAGCACCAGTTCGATCCCGCCGTCCTGACGGAAGGGGACAGGACGTATCTGTACACCGGGTTCTGCCCGCGTGGCGACAAGTCGCGAAGCGGCTGCATGGCGACGGTGCTCGGCCCGGACATGCTGACGGTCGTCGAGGAGCCGGTGTTCGTGCTGCCGAGCGAGCCGTACAGCGCGGGCACCGGGTTCGAGGGGCACGAATATTTCGAGGCGCCGTCGATCCGCAAGCGCGGGGACACGTATTACCTGATCTACTCGTCCATCCTCTACCATGAGCTGTGCTACGCGACGAGCAAGCATCCGACGAAGGGGTTCAAGTACGGCGGCGTCATCGTCAGCAACGCGGACATGCACATCGATTCGTACAAGCCGGCGGACAAGCCGATGTACTACGGGGGCAACAACCACGGCAGCATCGTCGAGATCGGGGACCGGTGGTACATCTTCTACCACCGGCACACGAACGGGACGCCGTTCAACCGGCAGGCGTGCGCGGAGCCGATCACGTGCAGTATCGTGCAGGCGGAGATGACGTCTTGCGGCCTGAACGGCGGTCCGCTCGCCGGGCGCGGCGAGTATCCGGCCTATATCGCCTGCAATCTGTTCTGCCCGGACGAAGAGACCTATGTCGGCACGTACGGCGCGTGGATGGACGGCCGGTTCCCGAAGGTCACCCAGGACGGCAAGGACGGTGACGAGGAACCCGGCTACATCGCGAACATGCGGGACAAGACGACGGCCGGCTTCAAATACTTTGACTGCCGCGGCGTGAAGCGGGTCAGGATCCGGGTGCGCGGCTATTGCCGGGGCGCCTTCGAGGTGAAGACGGCGTGGGACGGCCCGGCGCTCGGTTCGATCCCCGTCGTCTCCTCGAACATCTGGAGGGAGTACGCGGCGGACATCGCGATTCCGGACGGCGTTCACGCGCTGTACTTCACGTTCACGGGAACGGGCAACGCAAGCCTGGCCTCGTTCGCGCTCGAATAGGACGCGGTCCTCGGACATCAAGCGGCATGCGGCGGGCTTTCGCGCCGGGCGAAGACCCGCCGCTTCCCTTGCGGGGATGTCGCGATGTCGGCGGCAGAAAAAAGGGACGGCGCGATTTCGGCATTGTATTTTTCCGCGGCAGGGCATAAAATGGAATCGATGCGTTGCTAAAACGAAATTGCAGCTAACGGCGCAAAAAACTTCACGAGGGAGTGATGGACGAAACGGAGCGGCGACCAACGGATGGCGGCGGCGAAAAGGCCGGTCCCCGCTTGCGAGCACGCCGGGAGGTTCAACGCGAAGTCCTGCGTAAGCGCTACCAAAGTTGCGGGGAACGTCGCCATCCGGCCGGAACCGTTCAAGAGCGAACATTAATTCCGACGGTTGCTAAAACGAAATTGCAAAACTGGCGTGACAAACGGGGAGGAGTGATCGGTTGATGGTGCGAAGAAGAAGGAGTATCCTGGCCGCATGGATCGCGGCATTGCTGCTGTGCGCGCTGCCGGTCCATGCCCAGTCCGCGGATGTCGCGGGCGCGGCTGAAGCCAATGACGCAAACGGAGAGGAGACCGGAGAATTGGCAACGACGACCGGAGGATACAGCGAATTTGACGCGCAGGGACGAATCGTCGCCGAGTTCGGATCCCCCGTCATCGACGGCAAAATCGATCCGATCTGGAACAAGGCGCGGATGTTCCGCGCGCGGCACAAATCGGGCGCGACCGATGCTTCCGCGTCGTTCCGGGCGATGTGGGACGATCGCGCGCTCTACATCCTGGCGAAAGTGAAGGACAGCCATCTGTCCGTGCAGTCCGGCACGCCCTACATGCAGGATTCGCTCGAGATCTTCCTGGACGAGGACAACAACAAGTCCCAGGAATACGGCGCGGACGACCTGCAATTCCGCGTGAATGTCGAGAACGTCCAGTCCGTGGACAAGGGCGACGCGTCGCGGTTCTACACCGCCGTCAGCAAGACGGAGGACGGCTATATCATCGAAGCCAGGATCGCCCTCAAGAACAAGCCGGCGAACGGCACCGTCATGGGCATCGAGCTGCAGATCAACGACGCGGTGGAGGCGGAGCGGGTCGGCACGCTCAACGTGTTCGACGCGACGGGCATGGCCTGGAACGACACGAGCCTGTTCGGCGAGATCGTGCTGACCGGGAAAAGAATCGGCGACAAAAGCGGCGTCAACCCGTACGACCTGCTCATCCTGATGCGTCAGGCGCTGTCCCTTGACTTCTCGCTCTACAAGAACCCGGATGTCGTGCGAAACGCCATCCTGGACATCGCCGCCGGGGGCCTGCTGGGCGGTACCGGAGCGACACAGGAGCAGATTGACGCGCAGCATGCCGCGCTGCAGGGAGCGATCGCCTCGCTCGAAATGACGGAAGAAGCCGCAAACGAGAAGTACTTCTCGGTGATGCCGACCGACTATCTGGCCGACAGCGACCGGCCGGGGACCATCGAGACGCTGGCGTACGAGGCCGAGAACCAGGAAGGCGGCAAGGACAACAAGAAGCTGCATGTGTATCTCCCGCACGGCTACAACGCGTCCGACAAGGACACGAGGTACAACGTGTTGTATCTGATGCACGGCGGCGGCGAGAACGAGGACCTGCTGTTCGGCGGTCCGGGCGAAAACCGGGCGCTCAAGCGGATTCTCGACAACATGATTGCCCGCGGCGACATCGAGCCGCTCATCGTCGTGACGCCGTCCTTCTACGGAGGCAAGAATGACGTCGCGCTGTTCCACGAGGAGCTGATCGGGACGATCCTGCCGCTGGTCGAGACGAAGTACAACACCCACGCCCGTTCGGGATCGGCGTCCGATCTGAAGGCGTCCCGGGCCCATCGCGCGTTCGGCGGATTCTCGATGGGATCGGTGACGACCTGGCACCTGTTCGCCAAGGGCGGTCTGGACTACTTCAAATACTACATCCCGCTCAGCGGCGACAGCTGGGCGATCGAGGAGCGGGGTGGCGGCCTGAAGCCCGCCGAGACGGCGGCGTTCCTCGCGCGGGTGGCCCGCGAGTCGGGCTACAAACCTAACGAGTTCTACATCTTCAGCGCCACGGGCGACCAGGACATCGCATACCCGAACCTGAAGCCGCAGATCGAGGCGATGAAGCGGTACAAGGATGTGTTCCCGTACTCCTCCAATCCGGAGAAGGGCAACCTCTACTTCATGGAAGCCGCGGGCGGCTCGCATACCTGGTACTGGCAGAATCAATACCTGTACAACATCCTGCCCGACCTGTTCAAGGGCGAATGATGACGGCATCCTTCCGTCGCCGTCGTGAAGGCGGCGGAAGGATGTCGTGTTTTGGCGCGCGACGGGAACAGGCCATTGTCTTGCGGAGACGGACAACTTACAATGGGATCAGCGACGCTGAAACGATATTGCAGCCATGGGCGGAGACGGAAGGGGACGGGCATGGGCATGGGCGGACTGGCGATGAAGTACGATCGGCCGGCCGGCGAGTGGAACGAGGCGCTGCCGATCGGGAACGGGTGCATGGGCGCAATGGTGTTCGGCCGGCCGGCGAGCGAGCGGCTGCAGCTCAACGAGGATTCGCTCTGGTACGGCGGCCCGCGGGACCGCAACAACCCGGACGCGGCGAAGGTGCTGCCGGAGATCCGGCGGCTGATCTTCGAGGGGAAGCCGGGGGAGGCCGAGCGTCTCGCGGTGCTCGGGCTGTCGGGCATTCCCGAGACGCAGCGGCATTACGAGCCGCTCGGGAACCTGCTGCTGGAATTCGGCGGAATCGATCCGGACGCGGTCGAGCGGTATGAGCGGCGGCTGGATCTGGAGCGGGCCGTTGTCACCGTGGAGTTCACGCATCGCGGCGTCCGGCATCGGCGGGAGTACTTCGCCAGTTACCCGGATCAGGCGATCATCGTCCGCGCGGCCGCCGACCGGCCGGGTCAGATCTCGCTGACGGCGCGGCTGGAGCGGGCGGGGTGGCGGTACGTCGACGCGACGGGGCGGAGCGGGACGGACGCGATCTGCATGACGGGCGCGACCGGCGGAGAAGACGGCGTTTCGTTCGCGGCGGTCGTGGCGGCGAGAGCCGAAGGCGGCGCGCTGGACGCGGTCGGCGAGCATCTGGTCGCGGAGCGGGCGGACAGCGTGACGCTGGTGATCGCGGCGGCGACCAGCTTCCGGGAGAAGGATCCGCTCGCGCGATGCCTGTCCCATGCCTGCGCGGCGCGCGCCGTGCCGGATGACGAGCTTCTCGATCGGCATGTGCGGGACTATCGGGAGCTGTTCGGCCGGGTGTCGCTGACGCTCGCCGGAAGCGGGAATGCGGACCGGAGCGGGCTTCCCGTGCCGGAGCGGCTGGAGCGGCTGCGCGGCGGGGAGGACGATCCGGAGCTGATGGCGCTTTATTTTCAATACGGACGGTATCTGCTCATCGCCTCCAGCCGGCCGGGATCGCTTCCCGCGAATCTGCAGGGCGTCTGGAACGACTCCTTCCTGCCGCCGTGGGACAGCAAGTACACGATCAACATCAACGCGCAGATGAACTACTGGCCCGCGGAGAGCTGCGCCCTGCCGGAATGCCACGAGCCGCTGTTCGACCTGATCGAGCGGATGCGGGAGCCGGGGCGCAGGACCGCGCGGGTCATGTACGGCTGCCGCGGATTCGCCGCGCATCACAACACCGACATCTGGGCGGACACGGCGCCACAGGACACGTACATCCCGGCTTCGTACTGGCCGCTCGGCGCGGCGTGGCTCTGCCTGCATCTGTGGGAGCGCTTCCGGTTCTCGCGGGATTTCGGGTTCCTCGGCCGGGCGCAGGAGACGATGAAGGAAGCGGCGCTGTTCGTGATGGACTACCTGGTGGAGGCGCCGAGCGGGGAGCTCGTCACCTGCCCGTCGGTGTCGCCGGAGAACCGCTACGTGCTGCCGGGCGGGGAGACGGGCGTGCTGTGCGCGGGTCCGGCGATGGACACGCAGATCATCCGCGCGCTGCTCTCGGCTTGTCTGGAGGCGGAGCGGCTGCTGTCGGACCGGACGGGCGCGCCTTGCGACGAGGCGTTCGTGCGCGAAGCGGAACGGGTGCTGGAGCGGCTGCCGAAGGAGAAAATCGGAAGGCTCGGCACGATCCAGGAATGGTACGAAGACTACGACGAGGCGGAGCCGGGGCATCGCCACATCTCGCACCTGTTCGCGCTGCATCCGGGGGATCAGATCACGCCGCGGCGAACGCCGGAGCTGGCCGAGGCGGCGCGGCGCACGCTCGAGCGCCGGCTGGCGCACGGCGGCGGGCACACCGGCTGGAGCCGGGCGTGGATCGTCAATTTCTGGGCGCGGCTGGAGGACGGCGAGCGGGCGCACGAGAATCTCGCCCTCCTGCTCGGCAAGTCGACGCTGCCGAACCTGCTGGACGACCATCCGCCGTTCCAGATCGACGGCAACTTCGGCGGGACGGCCGGCATCGCCGAGATGCTGCTGCAGAGCCATGACGGCGCGATCCATCTGCTGCCGGCGCTGCCGAAGGCGTGGCCGGCGGGGGAAGTCTCGGGTCTGCGGGCGCGCGGGGGTTACGAGGTCGGCATCCGATGGGCGGATGGCCTTTTGACGGAAGCGTGGATCAAGGCCGGCTGCGACGGCGTCTGCACGGTCCGGGTTCCCCGAAAAGTGGAAGTGCGGCTGGGGGACCAGACGGTCGCGGTCAGGCGGGACGCCCGGCATGCCGATGTCCTGTCGTTCGAGGCGCGGGCGGGATGCCGTTATGTTCTGACAGCCCAATCGTGAAACGGGGGAGGATGCGATGAAGAAGCAAGCGTTCAATCCGTATCTGCCGTCGTGGGAGTACATTCCCGACGGCGAGCCGTATGTGTTCGGCGATCGCGTCTATGTCTACGGTTCGCACGACCGGTTCAACGGCCACGCGTTCTGCCTGAACGATTACGTCTGCTGGTCGGCGCCGGTGGACGATCTCGGGAATTGGCGGTACGAAGGGGTCATTTACCGGAAGACGGACGACCCGCTCAACCCGGACGGCAGCATGTGCCTGTACGCGCCGGATGTGACCAGGGGGCCGGACGGGCGGTACTATCTGTTCTATGTGCTGGACAAGGTCTCGGTCGTGTCGGTCGCGGTGTGCGACACGCCGGCCGGCAAGTTCGAGTTCTACGGCTACGTCCGGTATCCGGACGGCACGCGGCTCGGGGAGCGGGAAGGCGACCAGCACCAGTTCGACCCGGGCGTCCTGACGGAAGGGGACAGGACCTATCTGTACACCGGATTCTGCCCGCGGGGCGACAGGTCGCGGAACGGCTGCATGGCGACGGTGCTCGGCCCGGACATGCTGACGATCGTCGAGGAGCCGGTGTTCGTGCTGCCGAGCGAGCCGTACAGCGCGGGAACCGGGTTCGAGGGGCACGAATATTTCGAGGCGCCGTCGATCCGCAAGCGCGGGGACACGTATTACCTGATCTATTCGTCCATCCTCATGCACGAGCTGTGCTACGCGACGAGCAAGGACCCGAGGAAGGGATTCACGTACGGCGGCGTCATCGTCAGCAACGCGGACATGCACATCGACTCGTACAAGCCGGCGGACAAGCCGATGTACTACGGCGGCAACAACCACGGCAGCATCGTCGGGATCGGGGATCAGTGGTACATCTTCTATCACCGGCAGACGAACGGCCACCATTACTCCCGGCAAGGCTGCGCGGAGCCGATCACGTTCCGGGAGGACGGCGGCATCGCGCAGGCGGAGATGACGTCTTGCGGCCTGAACGGCGGTCCGCTCGTCGGGCGCGGCGAGTATCCGGCCTATATCGCCTGCAACCTGTTCTGCAAGGATGAAGAGCTGTACATCGGCACGTACGGCGCGTGGATGGACGGCCGGTTCCCGAAGATCACCCAGGACGGCAAGGACGGGGACGAGGAGCCCGGCTACATCGCGAACATGCGGGATACAGCGACGGCCGGCTTCAAATACTTTGACTGCCGCGGCGTGAAGCGGGTCAAGATCAAGGCGCGCGGCTACGCGAAGGGCGTGTTCGAAGTGAAGACGTCGTGGGACGGTCCGGCGCTCGGCTCGATTCCGGTGAACTTCACGAACATCTGGAAGGAGTACGCGGCGGACATCGCGATTCCGGACGGCGTCCATGCGCTGTACTTCACGTACACGGGTTCGGGCAACGCCCAATTGGCATCCTTTACGCTGGAATGACGGGAAGAGGGAGGCTTGCGGCCTCCCTCAGCCTGTTGAAAAACCTTCAACAGGCTTTTTTTATTATCGAAATCTTTAACAAATCACCGCGTTAATGTGTTATAATATGGCTATATTGAAAATAGGCTGTGGTCACGTGCTTCGCTCCAATCGGAATGTGCAAAATCAATATGAGTTTGTTTGCATCGAAGACCTCGTGCTGCCCAATCATCCGCTCCGCAAGATCCAGAAACAGATCGACTTCTCCTTCATCCTCGATCTGGTCCGGCCCTACTACAGTGAAGACAATGGCAGACCTTCCGCCGATCCGGTCATGCTCTTCAAAATGCTCTTCATCGGTTACATGTTCGGGATTCGTTCGGAGCGTCAACTGGAGATGGAGGTTTACTCCAACGTCGCCTATCGGTGGTTCCTGGGGCTCGGCCTCACCGACCGCGTTCCGGATCACAGCACGCTGAGTTATTTCCGTGAACGGCTCCGTCCCGGGGATGTGCTGCAAAAAATCTTTGACGAAGTGGTCATGCTGGCCATCAAGCATCGCCTCGTGGGTGGACGAGTGCTCATCACGGATTCCACGCATCTGAAGGCCAATGCCAACAAGCGGAAATTTGTCAAAGCGCAGGTGACGCAAAGCACGAAGGCATACATGGAGGAATTGGACGAATCTATCCGATTGGACCGTGAGGCTAACGAAAAAAAGCCCTTGAGCGAAAGGAAGGAGGTGAACGAGCAGAAGGAGATCAAAGTCAGCACGACTGATCCCGACAGCGGTTATATGGTGCGGGACGGCAAGCCGGAAGGATTCTTCTACCTGGATCATCGGACGGTCGATCACAAGTACAACATCATCACAGACGTACACATTACCGCCGCGAACGTCCATGACTCGGTCCCCTACATCGAACGTCTGGAACATATCGTGAAGAAATTCAACTTTACCGATACGCTGGAAGCTGTCGCGCTCGATGCCGGCTACTACACCGCTCATATCTGCAAGAGACTTCACGAGAACAAGATCTTCGCCGTGATCGGAGCAAGAGCCTACACGCCGACAAAGGGACTGATCGCCAAGTGGCGATTCAAATACGATGCGGAGAAGAACGTGTACCTATGCCCTCAGAAGCATGAGTTGACATACAGGACGACAGACCGGCATGGTTTCCGCCACTACAAGTCCGATCCTGCGCATTGTGCCCAATGCCCCATGCTCAAGGAATGCACCCGGTCGAAGAATAAGACGAAAGTGATTACGCGACATGTGTGGCAAGACAGCAAGGAATGGGTGCGCGCCAATGGCAGGAGCAGATCGGGCAAGTATTTGTACCGATTGCGATACCAAACGATTGAGCGAAGCTTTGCGGACGCCAAAGAGCTCCACGGGCTTCGCTACTGTCGTTTCCGAGGACGAGAAAAAGTCCAGCAGCAGGCGCTACTCACCGCCACATGCCAAAACATCAAAAAGATCGCCAATATCCTGGATAAGCGAACAGGATAATGGCGATCTTCTTGATTTTCATGGCCAGGAATTACGATGGTTTTTCTTCACGGCTTTCATGAATGCATCTAAAGCGAAAGCCCCGCAAAACGGGGCTTTCAGATTGAAGACAAACTCCCACATGCGCTCCAACGCAGTGGGAGTTTTGTCGTTGAAAAGATGAAAATCAAGCCAACCCACCTGTTGCGATCTGCTGGCCGATCCTTCCTCCACAGCCAGATCGCC
>Ga0310825_100552_pt1 | contig 28595 bp, 24 predicted proteins | sample WT_ome_9_FD_202243 | JGI IMG/M metagenome (GOLD analysis project Ga0310825, IMG submission 202243) | Sorghum-adapted microbial communities enriched on wild type (WT) sorghum from Joint BioEnergy Institute, Emeryville, California, United... ... | reverse complement strand
CCGAATGGCTGCCGCTGCCCGAGCGGGCGCTCGGCAACCCGCTGCCGCCCGTGCACATCGTCGACATGCGGGAGGAGCTTGCGGCCGGCAACCGGACGATGTTCAGCCGCCGGCTGCGCGAGGCGCTGACGCAGCGGCTTGCGCGCGGCGAGCAGACCGTGCTCCTGCTCAACCGGCGCGGGTACAGCACCTTCGTCATGTGTCGCTCCTGCGGCTACACGGCCGGCTGCCCGCACTGCGAGATCTCGCTGACTTATCATCAGCGGAGCGGCGTGCTGCGCTGCCACTACTGCGGCCACGCGGAGCGGCAGCCGGAGCAATGCCCGTCTTGCGGCAGCCCGCACATCCGCTATTTCGGCACCGGGACGGAGCGCGTCGAGGAGGAGCTCACGCGCGCGTTTCCCGGCATCCGCGTCATCCGGATGGACGTCGACACGACCGGAACGAAGGGAGCGCACGAGAAGCTGCTGTCGGCGTTCGGCCGGCGTGAGGCGGATGTGCTGCTCGGCACGCAGATGGTCGCGAAGGGACTCGATTTTCCGCTCGTGACGCTGGTCGGCGTCATCGCCGCGGACACGTCGCTCCATCTGCCGGATTTCCGCGCGGCCGAGCGGACGTTCCAGCTCATCACGCAGGTCGCCGGCCGGGCGGGCCGGCACGATCTGCCCGGCGAAGTGGTCGTGCAGACGTACGCGCCGGACCACTACGCGATCCGCGCGGCGCAGCGCCACGACTACATCGGATTCGTGCGCGAGGAGCTGCGCGTCCGGCGGATGCTCTTCTATCCGCCGTACTGCCGGCTGGCGCTCGCGACGCTGTCGCATCCGGAGCGGCCGAAGCTCGCGGTGGCCGCCGAGACGTTCGCCGCGGCGCTGCGGAGCGCCGCCGCCGAAGCCGGGGTGCTCGCGCCGCTCGCCGGGAACGCGGAGCCGGCGCTGGAGCTGGTCGGTCCCGCGGCGTCGCCGATCCCGCGCCTGAAAGATCGCTACCGATGGCAAGTTATGATAAAATATCGGGGAATCGTCAACGCGGCCGGGCTGATCCGGCAGGCGGCCGATGCGCTCGCCGCGGACCGTTCCGGGGCCGACGTCCAGATCAGCGTCGACGTCGATCCGCAAATGATTCTGTGACCAGAAGGATGTGCATAACGGAATGGCCATCAGGCTGATTGTGAAGGACCCCGATCCCGTGCTGCGGGAGCGCGCGAAGGAAGTGACGAAGTTCAACGCGAACCTGCACAAGCTGCTCCGCGACATGGCGGAGACGATGTACGACGCCAGGGGAGTCGGGCTTGCGGCGCCGCAGATCGGCATTCTGAAGCGCGTCATCGTCGTCGACGTCGGCGACGAGCACGGACTGATCGAGATGGTGAATCCGGAGATCGTCGAGCGCGAAGGCGAGCAGATCGGACCCGAGGGCTGCCTCAGCATTCCGGGCATCAACGGCATCGTCCGGCGGGCGCAGCGGGTCGTCGTGAAGGGACAGGACCGCGACGGCAATCCGTTCACCGTCGAAGCGGAAGGATATCTCGCGCGCGCGTTCCAGCACGAGGTCGATCATCTGAACGGCGTGCTGTTCACCGACATCGCCGATGAAGTATACAAAGTTCCGCCTGAATCCCAGGAGCAGGAAGAAGAGGAAGCATGAGCGATATCCGCATCGTATTCATGGGAACCCCCGAATTTGCCGTGCCGTCGCTGCGCGCCCTCGCCGCGGCCGGATACCGGATCGCGGCCGTCGTCTCCCAGCCCGACCGGCCGCAGGGGCGCAAGCGGCTGCTCGCGCCGACGCCGGTGAAGGCCGCGGCGGAGGAACTCGGCATTCCGGTGCTGCAGCCCGAGCGCGTGCGGCGGCCGGAGGCGGTCGAGGCGATCGCCGCGTACAAGCCGGATCTGATCGTCACGGCGGCCTACGGGCAGATTCTGCCGAAACCGCTGCTGGATCTGCCGCGGCTCGGCTGCATCAACGTGCACGGCTCGCTGCTGCCGAAATACCGCGGCGGCGCGCCGATCCAGCGCGCGATCATGAACGGCGAGACGGTTACCGGCGTGACGATCATGTACATGGCCGAAGGGCTCGACACCGGCGACATGATCAGCCGGGTCGACGTGCCGATCGAACCCGACGACACGGCGGGCACGCTGTTCGCGAAGCTCGGCGAGGCGGGAGCGGAATTGCTCGTCCGCACGCTGCCGGACATTATCGCGGGAACGGCGGAGGCCGTGCCGCAGGACGACGCGGAGGCGACCTACGCGCCGAATCTGACGCGCGAGGACGAGCGCCTCGACTGGTCGCGCGGGGCGAAGCGGCTCCATGACCAGGTGCGCGGGCTGGTGCCGTTCTCCGGCGGTTTCACGCTGCTGAACGGCGAAGTGTTCAAAGTGTGGAAATGCAGGCCGGCGGAAGCGCATGGCGGTCCGGCGGACGCCTCGCCCGGAACGATACGCGCGGAGGCGGGCCGGCTGCTTGTCGCCACGGGCGACGGCTGGCTCGAACTGCTGGAAGTGCAACCCGCCGGCAAGAAAGCGATGCCGGCCGCCGAATGGCTGAAGGGCATGCGCCTTCCGCCCGGCGCCGCGTTCGGAGGATGATGGATATGCTGGCAAGACGCGGCGCTTCGGCGCGGGAAGCGGCGCTCGACGCGCTGCTGCGCGTCGAAACGGAAGGCGCTTACAGCAATCTGGAACTGAACCGGACGATCAAGGAAGCGGGCCTCTCCAGGGCCGACGCGGCGCTCGCGACGGAGCTCGTCTACGGCACGATCCAGCGGCGGCTCACCCTCGACCACTGGCTCTCCGGATTCGTCGCGCGCGGACTGGACAAGCTGCAGCCGTGGGTGCGCATGCTGCTCCGGATGAGCCTGTACCAGCTCGTCTGGCTGGACCGGATTCCGCCGCACGCGGCGGTCGGCGAGGCGGTCAAGATCGCGAAGCGGCGCGGACATCCCGGCATCGTCAGCCTGGTCAACGGCGTCCTGCGCGGCCTGGCCGGCTGCCGCGGGGAACTCAAGCTGCCGGACGATCCCGACCCGGTCCGCCGGCTGTCGGTGAAGCATTCGTTTCCGGAGTGGATGGCCGCCCGCTGGATCGATTTCTACGGCGAAGAGACGGCGGACCGGATCATGGCGGCGCTCAACGAGCGCCCGAGGACGACGATCCGGGTGAACCGGCTGCGCGCCGGCCGCAAGTCGGTGCTGGAGCGGCTCAAGGCGGAAGGCTACGACGCGAAGCTTTCGCTGATCACGCAGGCCGGCATCATCATCCGCCGGGGCGGGAACCTGGCCGACACGGACGGGTACAAGAGCGGCGAATGGACGGTGCAGGATGAAGCCGCGATGCTCGTCGGGGAAGCGTGCGATCCGGAGCCGGGCATGCGGGTGCTCGATTGCTGCGCCGCGCCCGGCGGCAAGTCGACCCATCTCGCGGAGCTCATGGGCGATGTCGGCGTCGTCCTGGCGAACGACATCCATGCGCACAAGGAGCGGCTGATCGTCGAGCAGGCGCAGCGGCTCGGCCTGTCCTCCGTCCGCACGTCGGTGGGCGACGCCGCCGATCTGCCGCGCCGCGTCGGCGCCGGATCGATGGATGTCGTGCTGCTCGACGCGCCGTGCAGCGGCTTCGGCGTCATCCGCCGCAAGCCGGAAATCCGCTGGACGAAAACGCCGGCCGACATCGACGACATCGCCGCGGTCCAGCACCGGCTGCTTGCGGCGGCCGCCGCGGTCGTAAAGCCCGGCGGCCTGCTCGTCTACAGCACCTGCACGTTCGAGCCGCGCGAGAACGAGGAGCAGGTGGCGAGATTCCTCGCCTCGCACCCCGAGTACGCGCCGGACGTCGACTGGCCGCTGCCGATGCTGGAAGCGTTCCGCTCCGTCGGACTGCCCGAGCCGTCGTCCGCGACCGGCTCGGTGACGCTGCTGCCGCACATGGCGGGGACGGACGGTTTCTTCATCGCGCGGCTGCGCAGGCGCAGGTGACGGTCCGAAGTGGTTCTGATCCGGCCGCCTGTGGTACAATATTATGGATAATGGCGTCTTTCGCCGGCCGCGCGCCGCGATGAGCCGCCGCCGGCGGGAAGCCGGCAACCGACAGCGGATGGAGCGAAAGCATGAAACCGTTCATATACGACTATACGCATGAACAGCTCAAGGAATGGATGACGGAAGCCGGAGAGCCCGCGTTCCGGGCGGACCAGCTGTTCGACTGGCTGTACGTGAAGCGCGTCCGGTCGTTCGCGGAGATGACGAATCTGCCCAAGGCGCTCCGGGCGAAGCTGGAGGATGAGTTCGCGTTCGTGACGCTCTCGGAGATCACGCGGCTCACCTCGAAGGACGGAACGGTCAAATATCTGTTCGGCCTGCATGACGGGCATGCGATCGAGACGGTCGTCATGCGCCACAACTACGGCATCAGCATCTGCGTCACGACGCAGGTCGGCTGCCGGATCGGCTGCACGTTCTGCGCGTCGACCCTCGGCGGGCTCAAGCGGAACCTGACGGCCGGCGAGATCGTCGCGCAGGTGGTCACGGCGCAGCAGATGCTCGACGGGACGGGCGAGCGGATCGCGAGCATCGTCGTCATGGGATCGGGCGAGCCGTTCGAGAACTACGACGCGACGATGGCGTTCCTTCGCATCGTCACGCACGCGAAGGGGCTGAACATCGGCCAGCGCCACATCACGGTCTCGACGAGCGGCATCGTGCCGAACATCTACCGGTTCGCGGACGAGAACACGCAGATCAATCTCGCGATCTCGATCCACGCGCCGAACGACGCGCTGCGCTCGAAGCTCATGCCGGTCAACCGGCGCTACCCGTTCGACGAGGTCATGGAGGCGATCCGGTACTATATCGGGAAAACGGGCCGCCGCGTCACGTTCGAATACGCGCTGATCGGCGGCGTGAACGACCGGCCGGAGCACGCGGAGGAGCTCGCGGGCGTGCTGGGCGGCATGTTGTGCCACGTCAACCTCATTCCGGTCAACCACGTGCCGGAACGGAAGTACGTGCGCACGCCGAAGGAGGATATTTTCGCGTTCCAGCGCATTCTGCAGAGCCGCGGCATCAACACGACGATCCGCAGGGAGCAGGGGCACGACATCGCCGCGGCATGCGGCCAGCTGCGGGCGAAACACATGGAATCGATGAGGTGATATCGGGTTGAGAACGGCGAACCGAAGCGACGTCGGACGCATCCGGCTCGTGAACGAGGACCGCGCCTGGGTCGCCGAACTGCCGAGCGGCGTGACGGCCGCGATCGTGGCGGACGGCATGGGCGGGCATCAGGCCGGAGACGTCGCCAGCCAGCTCGCGGTCGACACCTTCCGCGAGGCGATCGCGTCCGTTCAGGCGGAGCTCACGCACGAGCAGGCGAAGACGGCGCTCTGCCAGGCGATCCTGCAGGCGAACGAAGCGGTGTTCGAACTGGCCGCCCGCAACGAGCATTACCGGAACATGGGCACGACCGTGGTGGCGGCGCTGCTGCTCGGGGACGCCGGATTCATCGGACATATCGGCGACAGCCGGGCGTACAAGCAGCGCGGCGACACGCTCCGGCTGCTGACGGAAGATCACACCCTCGTGAACGAGCTCGCGAAATCCGGCCAGATCAGCCCGGAGGAGGCCGCGAACCATCCGCGCCGCCACGTGCTGACGCGGGCGCTCGGGACGGAGCGGGAAGTGGAAGTCGATCTGAAGGGATTCTCCTGGCGGCCGGGGGACCGGCTGCTGCTCTGCAGCGACGGTCTGTACGCGATGGTGTCCGAGGAGGAGATCCGCGAGACGCTGCTCGACGAGGCGCTCGATCTGGACGGGAAGGCGAACCGGCTGATCGAGCTCGCCCTCGAAGCGGGCGGCGAAGACAACGTGACCGTCCTGCTGATCGAGCACAGCGGCGGGCATCCGGGGGGTGAGCAGCCGGCATGATCGGATTCGAACTCGGAGGCCGTTACGAAATCATCGAGCGGATCGGCGGCGGCGGCATGGCGCTCGTCTACCGGGCGCAGGACATTCTGCTGGGCCGCAACGTCGCCGTGAAAATCCTGCGCCAGCAGTTCGTCCACGACGAGGAGTTCGTGCGCCGCTTCCGCCGCGAGGCGCAGGCCGCGGCTTCGCTCTCGCACCCGAACATCGTCAGCGTCTACGATGTCGGCCAGCAGGACGACACGCATTACATCGTCATGGAATATGTCGAGGGGCGCAACCTGAACGACATCATCAAGGAGCGGGCGCCGCTGCAGCCGGAAGAAGCGGTGAAGATCGCCGCGCAGATTTGCGACGCGCTCGACCACGCCCACAACAACCAGATCATCCACCGCGACATCAAACCGCACAACATCCTGATCGGCAAGAACGGCCGGGTGAAGGTGACCGATTTCGGCATCGCGCGCGCCGTTACGTCCTCGACGATCACCCAGACGGGATCGGTGGTCGGCTCGGTGCACTATCTGTCGCCGGAACACGCCAAAGGCGTCGTCACGGACGAGAAATCGGACTTATACTCTCTCGGCGTCGTACTGTACCAGATGGTGACGGGGCGCCTGCCGTTCCTCGGCGACAGCCCGATCAGCGTCGCCCTGAAGCATCTGCAGGACGGATTCGAGGAGCCGCGCGAGGTCAATCCGCACATCCCGCAGAGCCTCGAGAATGTCATTCTGCGCGCGATGCGCAAAAGCCCGGGCGAGCGATACGCGTCGGCCCGCGAAATGCTGGACGATCTGGAGACCTGCCTGTCTCCCGAACGGCTGCACGAGCCGAAGCTCACCTTCGACGACGTGGATCTGGAGGAGACGCGCGTCATGCCGGCCATCCGGAGCTCGGGCGAGGTCCAGACGTCGTCGCGCGTGAAAGAGAACGGCGAAGCCGAACGCGGCTTCGAGGAGCCGGAATGGATCGACGAGGACAAGCCGCGCCGCTGGGTGATGCCGGTCGTCGCGCTCGTCCTGACGGGGATTTTCGTCGCGCTGGCCATCTGGGGCGTGCGCACGGTGCGCGATCTCATCGAGACGGACGAGGTCGACGTGCCGTATGTCGTCGGCCTGCAGGAGGCGGCGGCCCGCGAGCGGCTGGCGGCGGCCGGGCTGAACGTCGAGGAGCCGGTCATCTACGAGGAGAACGACGAGGTGCCGGAGGGCGTCGTCATCTCGCAGAACAAGATGAACATGCGCGTGAAGACCGGATCGTACATCCAGTTGACCGTCAGCAGCGGACCGAAGCTCGAGACGATGGAGAACTTCGTCGGACGCAAGTTCGCCGAGGCGCGGATGCTGCTGGAAGCCCTGGGCGTGACCGCCGACCGGATCAAGCACGAGGAAGTGTTCGACGATTCCGAGCCGGGCGTCATCATCGAGCAGTCGATTGCCGCCGGCGAACGGTTCGATCCGGAGACGGCGCAAATCAAGTTCTTCGTCAGCAAGGGGCGCGAGACGTTCGAGATGCCCGATCTGACGAACAAATCGCTGGACGAAGCCCTGAAGATCCTGGAAAGCGCCGGCCTCGAGCTCGGTCCCGACGAGGGTATCGTGCGCGCGCCGAGCTACAAGCCCGAAGGCACGGTCATCGATCAATTCCCGTACATGCCGGGCGATCCCGTCGCGAAGGGGGACAAGGTGACGCTGACCGTCAGCTCCGGCCTGCCGGAGGACGCGCTGCGTTACACGTTCAACATCTCGATTTCGCCGGCGGTCGCCGGCCGGGCGAGCGAGATCCGGATCGAGTATTCCGACGCGACCGGCGAGAAGATCAACTGGGGCACGCGCCGGATCGAGCAGACGGAGTCGTTCCCGGTCGAGGTCGTGCTGTCGCCGAATACGGAGGCGATCGTGACGATCTACCGGGACGGCCAGTTCACCGACTCGTTCTCGGTGACCTATGACGAAGCGAAAGCCGGAGGACGGGGCGTCCAGTCCGTGCCGGGCGCGTCGGCGCCGCAGGAAGACCAGCCGGCGTCCGGCGTCCCGCAGGATACCGGCGCGGACCGGGATTCCGCCCCGGATGCGCAGACGGATGGCGGCGGGCAGGCCGCGTCCGGGTCCGGCGACGCAAGCGCGGACCCGGGGGCCGATTCGCAGGCCGAAGCAGGGGATCAGGAGGACTGACGCGTGGCCACCGGACGCATAGTCAAAGCGTTGGCGGGTTACTACTTCGTGGAACCGGATCGGCCCGAACCGGGCGCGGGCGGGCCGATCCGCTGCCGCGCGCGCGGCATTTTCAAGAAGCGGGGCGAATCGCCGCTCGTCGGCGACCGGGTGGACTACACCGTGATCGGCGGCGGGGAAGGCACCGTCGACCGGATCCATCCCCGTTCGTCGGTGCTGATCCGTCCGCCGGTCGCCAACATCGAGCTGGCGGTCGTCGTCTTCTCCGTCGCGGAACCCGCGCTCAACTTGCAGCTTTTGGACAAATTTCTCGCGTTCATCGAGCATGCGGGCATCGACGCCGTCATCTGCCTGAGCAAGCGCGATCTGGCCCGGGGACCGGACGGCGAAGAGGCGCGGGAGGCGCTGGAGGCCGTCATGCGCATCTATCCGCCGATCGGCTACCGGACGATCGCGACCTGCGCGCGGACCGGCGAGGGGCTCGACGAGCTCCGCGAGGCGCTGGCCGGCCGGCTGTCCGTCGTCTGCGGACAATCGGGCGTCGGCAAGTCGTCGCTGCTCAACGCGATCGTGCCGGGGCTTACGCTTGCGACGAACGAGATCAGCGGGAAGCTCGGCCGGGGCCGCCACACGACGCGGCACACGGAGCTCGTGCCGGTCGGAGGAGGCGGCTATGTGGCGGACACGCCGGGGTTCAGCCAGCTGGACTTCGGCGAACTGGAGGACGCGGACCTCGGCTCGTGCTTCCGCGAGTTCCGCGAGCTGGCGCCCGGATGCCGGTTCCGGGGCTGCACGCACGTGCGCGAGCCGGGTTGCGCGGTCACCGCGGCGCTGGCCGAAGGCCGCATCGCGAAAAGCCGGTACGGCAGCTACACCGCGTTTCTGGCGGAAGCCGGCGAGAAGAAGCGGAGGTATTGACCATGACGATCATCGCGCCTTCGATCCTGTCGGCCGATTTCGGCCGGCTGGCGGAGGAGATTGCCGACGCCGAGCGCAGCGGCGGCGACTGGATTCATATCGATGTCATGGACGGCATGTTCGTGCCGAACATCACGTTCGGCCCGCCGGTCATCAAGGCGGTCCGCGGCGCCACCCGGCTGCCGTTCGACGTCCATCTCATGATCGAGCGCCCGGAGCGGTACCTGGCCGAATTCGCCGCGGCGGGCGCGGACCGGATCACGGTGCACGCCGAGGCGTGCGTACATCTGCACCGCGTCGTCGGCCAGATCCGGGAGCTCGGCCTGCCGGCGGGGGTGGCGCTCAATCCGGCGACGCCGATCGGGTTCGTCGAGCACCTGCTGGACGATGTCGACCTGATCCTCTGCATGACGGTCAACCCGGGGTTCGGCGGCCAGACGTTCATTCCGTCCGTGTTGGACAAGATCCGCAGGCTCAGGCAACTGCTGACCGAACGGGGCAGGGGCGATGTCCATATCCAGGTGGACGGCGGCATCAACGCGGAGACCGCGCCGCTCGTTCGGGAGGCCGGCGCCGACGTGCTGGTGGCCGGCAACGCCGTGTTCGGCCGGCCCGACCGGGCGGCGGCGATCGCCGAGTTGCGATAGGGGACCATGGATATGACAGAGCGGGAACCCATCGGGAGGAAGGATATTTTCTGGCTGTTCGGCTGCAGCATGGCGATCGGCGCGCTGCTGGTCGCGTTCACGATGTTTCCGGCGTTCTGGCGGGTCATTTTCTCCCTCGGGGCGCTGTTCCTCGGCATCCGGTTCTTCGGGCTGTACGATCGCCTCGCGATGCGGGTTTGGCTGGTCATTCTGTCGATCGTCTTTTTCGTCGTGTTCACGTTTGTGCTCGTCCTGTTCCTGTACGCGTCGGGACGGATCGCCGTGCCGGAATGACCGCGAGCTTCCGACGGAATAGGACAAATCGGCCGCGCATAGGATGGTTACAGGAGCAAGGCACCTGTAACCATTTTTCCTGTCCGTGTATATAAGTGGATTGACGATGGGCGCGCCGAAGGAGGGGAGGAGCCGTGAAGTTCTATACGATCAAGCTGCCGAAATTTCTGGGCGGAATTGTGCGAGCGATCCTGAATACGTTCCAGAAGAACTGACCTCCGCCGCCCCGACTGCCGGGTGGGCCCCATCCGGCGCGTCGGCGCGGCTCGTCGCATCAACCGAAATGAAGGCACCTGTGTCAAGCACCTGTGTCGACAGGTGCTTTTTTTGTTTTGCGCGGATTCAGCCGTTCACCGATTCGACCGTCATCCGCATGAACGTCTTGTTCGGCACCGCTCCGCCGGTCCGGCGGCGTCCACGGCGTCGGGCAGATGGCAGCCCGCCTCGGACCGGCTCATCGTTTCGCGGCACATGACGCCGCGGGCGACGGACGAAACGTCTCCTCGAGGGGTTCGCGGGCGAGAAGCGGATCAGTTCAATCTTCCCGACCGGCGGAGGGGCGCACCGCTTTTGTTTTGATTGTGACAGACGGCGCAATTCTGCAATTTTTCGCTTCCCATTTCCACAAAAAACGATACAATCAGAAATAAACAAACGCATTCGCAACGAATCAAAACACCACAGCCGCTGATACGGGGGGAACCTGCGTGCAATACGAACTGCTGCATCCGGCCGAACAGATCATGCTGACCATGGAGCGGATTTACCGGTACGGAATGACGACGACTTCCGGCGGCAACCTGTCGATCCGCGACGACAACGGCGACATCTGGATCACGCCGGCCGGCATTGACAAAGGCTCGCTGACCCGCCAGGACATCCTGTGCGTCAAACCGGACGGGGAAGCGATCGGCCGGCATCGCCCGTCGAGCGAATTTCCGTTTCACCGCCTCATCTACGAAGCGAGGCCCGATCTGAAAGCCGTCATCCATGCGCATCCGCCGGCGCTCGTCGCCTACAGCATCGTCCGCAGGGCGCCCGACATGCGGCTGCTGCCGTACGAAGGCCAAATCTGCGGCGAAGTCGGCATGGCCGAATACGCGCTGCCGGGCAGCGAGCGGCTCGGGCGCAACATCGCCGCCGTGTTCGCGCGCGGTCTGAACGCGGTTATGCTGGAGAACCACGGCGTCGTAACGGGCGGGACGGATCTGTTCGAGGCGTTCAAGGTGTTCGAGACGCTGGAGTTTTGCGGGCGGATGGAGCTGAAGGCGCGGCGGATCGGCACGCCGGTTCCGCTCACCGGGGAAGAGTTCGCACTGGCCCGGGAAGCCGCGGAATCCGGCGGATGCGGAACTTTCCGGCCGGCCGGATACAGCTCGGAGGAGAAGACCGTCCGCCGGGAAATGTGCGGGCTGATCCGCCGCTCCTACGATCAGCGGCTGTTCACGAGCACGCAGGGCACCTTCTCCCATCGGCTGGAGGGCGGCGCGTTCGTGATCACGCCGAGCGGCAGGGATCGCAAGTATCTCGAACCCGGCGATCTGGTGCGGATCGAGGGAGGCGCGGCGGAGGAAGGGAAAACGCCGAGCCGGTCATGGCGGCTGCACGAGCGGATCTACGCGCGGAATCCGCACGTGAACTCGATCATCATCGCGCATCCGCCCAACATCATGGCCTTCGCGGTGACCGACGCGGCGTTCGATTCCCGCACCATTCCGGAGAGCTACATCCTGCTGCGGAAGTGCCCGAAGCTGCCGTTCGGCGCGGTGTTCGCGAATCCGGACGAAACGGCCGCCGTGTTCGGCAGGGACACGCCGATCGCCATCGTGCGGAACAACTGCGTGATCGCCACCGGCACCAGCCTGCTGGACGCCTTCGACCGGCTGGAAGTGGCCGAGTACAGCGCGCGGGCGGTGATCGACGCGACCGGCATCGGCGAAATCGTGCATATCGACCATCAGAAGATCAGGGAGATCGAGCAGGCGTTCCGTCTGGCGTAAAATCTGCGGTGCCAGTCGGATTCGGCTTGCGCAGGAGGGGGTTGGAAGGTGAGAGCGCGCATGCGGTCCCTGTGGACCGGATGGCTGATCCTGTCGCTCGCGATGGCCGGAGCATGCGGCAGGACGTCTGTTGAGCCACGGTTTGAAATCGTTTACACCGATGATCGCCGTCCGCCGGCCGTCGTTCAGACCGAACCGGCGGACGAACAGCAGAAGACGTACAGGATCGCCCTGGTGTCGAAAATATCCGGCATCGCCTATTTCAATGTGGCGGAGGACGGGGCGAGGGAAGCGGCCAAGGATCTGGGGGTCGAGCTCATTTCCACCGGTCCGCAGGTGGCGGACGCCAAGCACCAGATCGAAGTGGTCGAGAACCTGATCAAGCAGCAGGTGGACGCGATCGCGATCGCCGCCAACGACCCGGAATCCCTCGCGCCGGTCATGCGGAAGGCGAGGGAGCAGGGAATCGAGGTCATCACCTGGGATTCCGACACGGTGCCGGAAGCGCGGACGTTCTTCGTCAACCAGGTGGACGCGGAAACGCTCGGCCGGCATCTGATGGATCTGCTCGCCTCCCGGATGAACGAGCGGGGCAAATACGCGATCATGACGGGTTCGGAAACCGCGCTCAATCTGAACGAATGGATCCATTGGATGGAAGTGCAGCGGAGCGAGTATTATCCGGGGCTTCAGCTCGTGGACATGGCCGCCAACGACGAGGACCCGCGGAAGGCTTACGCCGAAGCGCTCCGGCTGCTGGAGCGCCATCCGGATCTCGGGGGACTCGTCGGCGTCGCGTCGATCAGCCCGCCCGCCCTGGCCCGGGCGGTGGTGGAGACGGGACGGGAAGGGGAAGTCATCGTCGTGGGCGTGTCCACGCCGGAGCTGATGCGGCCCTACATCAAATCGGGCGTCGCGCCGGTGATCACCCTGTGGAGCCCCAAAAAGCTCGGCTACCTGACGGTTTATCTGGCCAAGCAACTGCTTGAAGGCCGGATGCCTTATGACGGACAGAAAATTCCCGAAGTGGGCGACATCCGCTATCGGAACGGTGTGGTGATCATGGGTGAGCCTCTGGACTTCACGAAGGAAAATGTGGATGAGTACTCTTTTTAGCCGGTACCGTTTTACGTCCAAGTTGATGATCACCTATCTGCTGCTCACGGTCATTCCGATTTCGCTGCTCGGCTATATCTCCTTCGTGCAGTACACCCGCTCCATCGAGGCCCAGGTCGGCAAGTACGTGCCGCGCATCCTGCACCAGGCCAACGCCAACATCGACCGCGCGATGGACGAATTCGTCAAGCTGACGGACCTGATCTACAGCTCCAGGGAAGTCATGGCCGTGCTGCGTACGGATTCCTACCCGTCCCAGTCCGAGTTTCTGCAGGACCGGTTCACCGTGGAAAGCTTCCTGTCACGGACCTACCTGAGCGGCAACTACCGGGACGTGCTGGCCGTGTTCATCGTCTCGCGGAACCGGCTGTTCGCGAACAGCCGGCTTGCCTACGCCGATTTCGATTTCCAAAATCCGATTCCGTACGGGCAGGGATTCGATCTGCGGGGCAAAGTCAACATCGTCCTGCCCGAGGAGACGAATCTCCGGTTCGAGGGCGACGTGCCGTATCTGCTGATCGTCCGGCAGATCACCGACTTCGACAACATGCGGAATCTCGGCACCATCTTCCTCGCCGTGACGCTCGGGTTCATGGACGACATCCTGCGGGATCTCGCCGAGCGGGACGCCGCGGACCTGTGGGTGATGAACGACGACGGCCGCATCGTGTACCATACCGATCCGGAGCGGATCGGTTCCTTCTATCCGGACGCGTACCGTTTCCCGATTCACAACGGCAGCTTCAAGAAAACGGGCGGCGGCGGGGAACTGTTCAGCGTCAGCGAGTCGCAGGTGACCGGATGGACGCTGGTGCACCATATTCCGATCAAGGCGCTCACCAGCCAGACGGACCGGACGCTCAACGCCGTGATCATCATGTTCGTCCTGTTCGTCATCGTGACGGGATCGATCTCCGTCTTCATCGCATGGAATTTCACGCGCCCGCTCAACCGCCTGAGCCGGTTGATGCGGGACGTGCAGAAGGGCAATTTTCAGGTCGATCTGAAAATCAACTCGCGGGACGAAGTCGGCATGCTGGCCCACCGCTTCAACCACATGGTGAAGGAAATCCGCAACCTGATCCGCGAGAACTACCAGATCGAGCTCAAGCAGAAGGAGGCCGAGCTGTACGCCCTCCAGTTCCAGATCAATCCGCATTTCATGTACAACACGCTGGAAGCGATCGCGATGTCCGTCGAGGAGGGCGAGAAGGAGAAGGTGGTGGAGATGGTGACGCTGCTCGGACGGATGCTCCGGTTCTCGCTCAGCAACCGCAGGCGGACGGTGACGATCGCGGAGGAGATCCAGCATGCCGAAGACTACCTGCGCATCCAGAAATACCGGTTCGAGGACGCGCTGGAGTATGAAGTTCGCTCGTCCATCGCCGCCGATCGGTACGAGACGCCGAAATTCATCCTGCAGCCGGTGGTGGAAAACGGAATCAAGTACGGGCTCGAGCATCGGAGACGGGTGCGCATCGGGATCGACATTGACTATCTGCCGGACGAATCGGGCGAACCTTCGGCCATTCGTTTCGTCGTCCGCGACAACGGAATCGGCATGGAACCGGAGCGGCTCGCCCGGGTGCGCCGAAGGCTGGAGGATCTGTCGTTCCAGCGGGATTCGTCCTTCGGGCTGGCCAACGTGCATTCCCGCATCGTGCTGACGTACGGCGAGCCGTACGGCCTGTCCATCGACAGCCGCGAAGGGCGGGGAACCGAGACCACCATCGTCATTCCGATTATGCATCACGGGGGGGAACCATCATGATTCGGGCGTTGAACGCGGTGGTCGTGGACGATGAACCGATGATCAGAAGGGGTATCGCCCGCATCATTGAACAGCATGAAGCGAAGTGGAACGTCCTCGGAGCGTTCGCCGACGGGACGGAGGCGCTGGCGTTCATCCGGCGGTGCGGGGCGGACGAGATCGACCTGCTCGTCACCGACGTCAAGATGCCGGAGATGGACGGGATCCGGCTGATCCGGGAAGCCGTCCGGGATCACCGTTTCGAGACGCTGGTCATCAGCGGCTATGATGATTTCGATTATGTCCGGCAAGCGCTGAAGGAAGGCGCGTTCGACTACGTGCTCAAGCCGATCGACCGCGGGCAGTTCCGGCGGCAACTGAAGGAGATTGCCGGCCGGATCCGCCGGAATCGGAGGCGGGAAGAGGTCGAGCTGCTCCGACGCTGGACGGCGGGGGTCGAGGCGGGGCCCGTTGCCGCGGGCCGGGAGCGGATTTTCCCGTCCGGAACATACCGCCTCTGCTGCGCCGCGTTCGACGAGCCGTCGCAGAAAATGCGCGGGTATACGGCGAAGGATTGGACCCTTCTCCTGTACGCGCTGGAGAACATTGCCGAAGAGACGGTGGACGAATGGGCGGAGGACCAGGCTTCCTGCGGCTGGGTGTGGCAGGAGCCGCCCCGGCGATGCTGGATGCTGCTCAGGGGGAACGGGGACGCGGAGCTGCTCGCGGAGAAGATCCGCGCGGCGGCAAGCCGCAATCTGCGGACGGCCGTCACAGTCGCCGTCGGCCGGCCGTTCGCCGGGCTGACGGAGCTTCGGCAAAGCCGGAACGACGTGCTGGCGCTGCTCCACAAGCGCCTGATCGAAGGAGGGAACCGGGTATATGCCGCCGACCGCCTGCCGCCCCGCGATGAAGCCGCGAAGTCCGACAGGCCGCGGCAGATCGGCCACCGCGTGCGGCTGGCGATCCGCCAGCCGTCGCGGGAGGATGCGTTGCGCCTGATGCGCGAAGCGTGGCGCGAGCTGGAGTCGCTGGCCTCGCACGAGGCGATCGAGCAGGCCGTGCAGGCGGCGCTGCTGCAGATCGCGGAAGCCTGGACGCAGGTCGATCCCGGCAGGGGGAGGCAGTTCATCGCGGCGGAGTCGGCGCGCGTCCACGATGATGCGACCAGCTTCGCCCGGCTGTGCGGCAGGCTGGAGGAATGGGCGCTGGAGGCGGCCGACGCGCTGCGGGCGCTGCGGGCGGAGGCCGGCCGTTCGCCGGTGGAGAAGGCGCGGGAGTGGATCCGGGAGCATCTGGCCGAACCGCTCACGATCGCGATGATCGCGGAGCGGATTCCGATGCATCCGACTTATTTCTGCGAAGTGTTCAAGACCCAAACCGGCGAGACCGTGCTCGATTACATCACCCGGGTCCGCATGGAGGAGGCGGCCCGGCTGCTCCGGGAGACCGACTGCAGGCTGGCGGAGGTCGCGGAGCGGGTCGGCTACCGGGACATCAAGCATTTCCGGAGCCAGTTCAAGAAATTGTACGGCGTGCTGCCTTCCCGCTACAAGGAAATCGACGGAGATGGCGGGATCAGGCTGCAAGTCCGCGACAACGGCCGCTGAAGCAGCGGCCAATTTTTTTTTTGCCCAAGAACAGAAAACAACCCCCCTCGAACGAAAAACGCCACCTGTCTGCACGCCCGCGCCGCGCCTTAAACTGTTGCCAGCGAAAGCGAAGATCAAACACGAATCGGGGGAGGAAGCGCGATGAAGTTGGGCATTCACGCGTACGCCTGGTGCTCGCAGTGGAGCAACGCGACACTGCATCTGATCGATCGGGTCAAGTCGCTGGGCATGGATTTCATCGAACTGCCGCTGATGAAGCTGGACGATTTCGACACGAAGGCGGTGAGGAATCGGCTTCGGGACGCGGATCTCGACAGCGTGACGTCGACGGTGCTGCTGCCCGGCATGGATCTCACCAGCCCCGACGCGGACGAGCGGCGCCGGGCGGTCGAGTACCTGAAGCGGTGTGTGATCGCCACGAGCGAGATCGGGGCGCGGCAGCTCAGCGGCGTCATCTATTCGCAGCACGTGAAGCCGGCGGTCGGGCGCCCGACGGAGCAGGAATGGGAATGGGCCGCCGAAGGCTTGCGCGAGGTGGCGGAATTCGCCGGCACGCTGGGCGTGTCCATCGGCCTCGAGCCGGTCAACCGCTACGAGACGCATCTGATCAACACGGCCGAGCAGGCGATGCGGATGATCGGGCGGATCGGTCTGGAGAACATCGGCGTCCACCTGGACACGTACCACATGAACATCGAGGAGAAAAACTTCTACGACGCGGTGAAGTGCGTGGGGGACCGGCTCATGCACATCCATCTGTGCGAGAACGACCGGGGCATTCCCGGCACCGGGCTGGTCGGCTGGGACGGCCTGTTCCGGGCGCTCGGCGAACTGCGGTATGAAGGCTACGCCGCGCTGGAGTCGTTCGTCGATGTCACGGACAACATGAACACCTGGGTCTGGCGGCAGCTCGCGCCGAGCGGCGACGTGCTGGTCGAAGAGGGCACGGCCTTCATCCGCGGCATGATGGACAAGTATTTCCCGGTCACGTGATGCCGGAGGGATGGGAAGAGGGGAAATGTGATGGATCGCAAGCCATACCTGGTCATGAGCCGGATCAGCAAAACGTACCCCGGCGTGAAAGCGCTGCGGCAGGTGTCCCTGGAGGTGCGCAAGGGCGAAGTCCACGCGTTGGTGGGCGAGAACGGAGCAGGCAAGTCGACGCTGATCAAAATTCTCGCCGGCGTCGTCCGTCCGGATCCCGGCGGCACGATCGAAATCGAGGGCAAGCCTGTCGAATTCGCAAGCCCCCTCGACGCGCTCCGGCAGGGGATATCCGTCAATTACCAGGATCTCAGCCTGTTCCCGAACCTGTCCGTCGCGGAGAACATCGCCCTCGGCCATTCCGGGGGAATCATGATGAACTGGAAGGCGGCCCGGCGGATCGCGCGCGACGCGCTGCAGAGGCTCGGCGTCGACCTGGAAATCGACACGCCGCTCGAAACGCTGAGCATCGCCAAGCAGCAGCTCGTCTCGATCGCCCGGGCCATCTCCTTCGAAGCCAGGCTGCTCGTGCTGGACGAGCCGACGTCTTCGCTCTCGTCCAACGAAGCGGAGCAGTTGTTCCGGATCATCCGCGATCTGAAAGAAAGCGGCATCTCGATCCTGTTCGTCAGCCACAAGTTCGACGAGCTGTTCGCCGTGGCCGACCGGTTCACCGTGCTGCGCGACGGCGAGTACGTGGGCAGCTATGACCGGAGCGAGATAGACGAAGGCAAGCTGATCGCCCTCATGGTCGGCCGCAGCGTGGAATACGAGAAGCAGGTCCCGGACGAGCCGAACCCCGGGGAAGTGGTGCTGGACGTCAGGGGACTCGGCAAGAAGGGGCAGTTCAAGGATATCCATTTCCGGGTCCGGGCGGGGGAGATCGTCGGCATCACCGGACTGGTCGGCGCCGGCCGGACGGAGCTGGCCCAGGCGCTGTTCGGCATCGAGACGCCCGACGAAGGCGAGATCCGCCTCGGCGGCGAGCCCGTGCGGATCCGTTCGACGCGGGAAGCCGTGGAGATGGGAATCGCCTACATTCCGGAGAGCCGGCAGACGCAGGGGCTCGTCCTGCAGCAGACGATCGCCCGCAACATTACGCTGGCCGTCCTGCGGCGGCTCGCCGGCCGCTTCCGCCTGCTGGACGTCCGGCGCGAACGGGAGATCGCCGACGCGTACATGACCCGGCTGGACGTCCGGCCCAGGCTGCCGGAAATGACCGCAGACCAGCTCTCCGGCGGCAACCAGCAGAAGGTGGTCGTCGCGAAATGGCTGGCCGCGAGTCCCCGGCTGCTCATCGTCGACGAGCCGACCAACGGCATCGACATCGGGGCGAAGACGGAAATCCACCGGCTGCTGCGCGAGCTCGCCAACCAGAACATGGCGGTGCTGATGATCTCGTCGGAGCTGCCCGAGGTGCTCGCGGTGTGCGACCGGATTCTCGTCATGCGGCGCGGACGGCTCGTGGGTGAATTCGCGAACCGGGACGCGACCCAGGTGGACATCATGAACCGGGCGCTGCTCGGCGCTCCGCTGACCTTTGCGGCCGGGGAGGGGACAGGATGAAGTTTCTGAGAAGCAAGGAAGGCGGCATTTTCATCATCGTGCTGGTCCTGTTCGTCGTGCTGTCGTTTCTGAGCCCCGTCTTCCTGACCTTCGACAACCTGGTGGATGTCGTACAGACGAATGTCGTCCTCGGCATCCTGGCGATCGGCATGACGCTGGTCATCATCATCGGCGGCATCGACGTGTCGGTCGGCGCCATGACGGCCGCGGTGACCGTGCTGATCGGCAAGTTCATGGTCGAAGTCGGCCATTCGCTGCCCGTCGTGCTGCTGCTCGCCGCGGCCGGGGGAACGCTGCTGGGGGCGATCAACGGTTTCCTCGTCAGCCGGATCAAGGCGCATGCGATCGTGGTGACGCTCGGGACGCTCTCGGTCTATTCGGGCCTCACGATGTACGTGACCGGCGGCGTATGGATCAACCAGTTGCCGCAGGTCTTCCTCGATTTCGGCCGGATCCGTCTGCCCGGCGACATTCCGATCCAGATCGTGTTTCTCGTCCTGGTCGCCGCCTTCACGGCTTATTTGCTGAAATACATGCGAATCGGGCGATCCGTCTACGCGCTCGGCGGCAACATGCGGTCGGCGGAGCGCGCGGGAATCAGCGTCGCGCGCGTGCAGATGTTTGTCTACTCCTACATGGGCTTTCTGGCCGGCATCGCCGCGTTCGTGCACACGTCCATCTACCGTCAGGTCGACCCGAACGCGTTCAACGGGTTCGAACTGCAGGTGATCGCGGCCGTCGTGCTCGGCGGCGCGAACATACTCGGCGGCAGCGGACGCGTCGGCGGCACGCTGCTGGGCGTGGCGCTGCTCGCGCTGATCGGCAACGGTCTGACGCTCGCCCACGTGCCGAGCTTCTGGCACAAGGTGATTATCGGCCTGTTCATCGCCGCCGCCGTCGTGTTCGATGTCCTGCAGCGCCGGCGCATCGAGAAGCAACTCGCGAAAATCGACGTCCTGACGTCGTGAAGGGAGGGGAGAGCGCCATGAAACCGATCGTCCTGAAATCGCTTGCCGCCATCAAGCTGACCGGCTACGAGAAGATTCTGCTGGGCGTGTTCGCCTGCCTGTTCGCGCTGTTCTCCCTGACGGCGCCGAATTTCCTCTCCTCCGTCAACCTGCAGTCGATGATGGTGCAGATGCCGGAGTTCGGCCTGATCGCGCTCGGCCTGATGGTGGTGGTGATGACGGCGGGCATCGATTTGTCGGTCACCTATCTGGCGGCGCTGTCGGGCATCGCCATCGCCTGGGCGTTGGTCCAGGGCTGGCCGGTGCCGCTGGCGCTGGCCGCCGGGGCGGGCGCCGCGCTGCTCTGCGGCTCGTTCAATGCGCTGCTGATCGCCGGAACCGGCGTGTCCCCGATCGTGCTCACGCTCGGCTCGATGATCCTGTTCGAGGGAATCGCGCTCCGGCTGACGAAGGGCGGCTCGATCTCCGGATTCCCCGAGTCTTACTACCTGATCGGCGGCGGACATATCGGCCCGATACCGGTGCCGATGCTGATCTTCGCCGTCGTCGCCGTCCTGACCGCCGTCCTGCTGAACCGCACGGCCTGGGGACGCGGCGTCTTCATGATCGGCAGCAATCCGACGGCGTCGAAGTTCTCGGGCATTCCCGTCCGGAGCGTGCTGATCCGCGTCTACCTGTTCTCGGCGTTCATGGCGTTCCTGGCCGCGATCATCATGACGTCCCGCTACAATTCGGCCAAAGTGGACTACGGCTCCTCCTATCTGATGCAGGGGCTGGCCGCCGTCGTCCTGGGCGGCACCAGCATCACCGGAGGATCGGGGACGGTGAAGGGGACGGTCATCGGCGTGGCGATATTCCAGATTCTGTCCAGCGCGCTCAATCTGTACAGCATATCGCCCCACATCGTGAACGTCCTGATGGGCGGCATCCTGATCGCCGTGCTGCTTGTGGATTATCTGGTCAAGATGCGGCAGCGGGCCGCGCGCCTCAGGAAGGCGAAAGGGTCTCAGGCGTCATCCGGCGGGAATGCCGGTTGACCATACAAGACATGAACAACGGGAGGTTGGAAAAAAATGAAGCGAAAAGGCATGGTTCTCTTCATTCTGTCGCTCGCGCTGGCGCTGGTCGCATCGGCCTGCGGCGGCGGTTCGGGCGGCAAGGGAGGCGGCTCCGGCTCGTCCGACGGTTCCTATACGATTGCGGTCGTACCGAAGCTGGTCGGCATCCCGTATTTCAACGCATCCGAAACCGGCGCCAAGAAGGCCGGGGAAGATCTCGGCGTTGAGGTGATCTATACCGGTCCGACGGAACCCGACGCCGCGCAGCAGGTCAAGGTGATCGAGGACCTGATCAGCAAGAAGGTGGACGCGATCGCCGTCGCGCCGAATGATCCGGCGGCGCTCACGCCCGTGCTGAAGAAGGCGAAGGACGCCGGCATACTCGTGATGGACTGGGACACGCCCGCCGATCAATCGGTCGTCGAGCTGTCCGTGCACCAAATCGACGACCAGCAATTCGGCGAGCACCTCGTCGACAAGCTGGTCGAACTGATGGGCGACAGCGGCGAGTTCGCCATCGTGACCGGCGGCCTGTCGGCGAACAATCTCAACACCTGGATCGACTACGGCCTCAAGCATATCGAAGCGAATTATCCGGGGCTGAAGCTTGTCACCGAACGCGTGCCGTCCGACGAGAAGCAGCAGGTCGCCTACCAGAAGACGCTGGATCTGCTCAAGGCGTATCCGAATCTGAAGGGCTTCCTCGGCTACAGCACGCCGGCTCCCCTCGGCATCGCCCAGGCCATCCAGGAGAAGGGGCTGCAGGATCAGATCGCGGTCGTCGGCACCGCGCTCCCGACGGATTCCGGTCCGTACCTCGAGGACGGTTCGCTTGACGTGGCGGCGCTGTGGGATCCCGGCAAGCTCGGCTACCTGACGGTGTACCTGGCCAAGCATGCGCTGGAAGGCAACAAGGTCGAGAACGGCATGGACGTGCCGAACGTGGGCAAGATCGAAGTGAAGTCCGACGGCAAGACCGTCATCATGGGGCCGCCGACGGATTTCCTGAAGGACAACTACAAGAACTATGATTTCTGATTGAGCGGACGGCCCCGATTCCAATGCAAAAAACAAACTCCCGATGCGCGGACGCATGCGGGAGTTTGTTTTTCAGCCGGCTTTGCGCGCCTTGACGCGCGCGCCGGCGATAACCGTCAAACGCGGGTGACCTTGCCGGATTTGAGCGCGCGGGCGCTGACCCATACGCGCTTCGGCTTGCCGTTCACCAGAATGCGCACTTTCTGAACGTTCACGCCCCACTTGCGGCGGTTGCGGTTGTTGGCGTGCGAAACGTGATTGCCACTGCCCGGCGATTTGCCGGTGATGAAACATTTGCGGGACATCGACATACACCTCCTTCAACCGGATGCGGCGCGCGGCGCCGGCCAACGGCCGCTCGCGGACTGTTGCCGTGCTCACAAGCACACTCGAATATCATACCACAGCCCGGACGGAAAATCCATAGTTCACCGGTAAGGATGTTCCGCGCGAGATTTTCGGTTTGTATTCTGCCTGTCCTATCCTTATAATGAATTTAGCCCATCATTGCCTTGAGGAGGAGTGAGCCATGTCTCTGCAAATCCAGACTGAACTGGGTCGGGTCCATGTGGCGGACCATGTGTTGTCGGTGATCGCCGGCTCAGCGGCCATGGAATGCTACGGTCTGGTCGGCATGGCGTCGCGCAAGCAGTTCAAGGATGGCATAGCCGAACTTCTGGGCAGGGAAAATTTGTCGCGCGGTGTCGAAATACGTCGAGAGGGCGAGGCGACGCATGTCGATCTGTACATCGTCGTCAGCTACGGCACGAAAATTTCGGAAGTCGCGCACAACGCGCAATCGCGCGTGAAATATGTGCTGAACGAAGTGGCGGGCCTCAAGGTCGATTATGTCAACATCTTCGTCCAGGGCGTAAGGGTATCGCGGTAGGAGGGAATTGGGTGAGCAAGCGGACGCTTGACGGAAAGACCTTCGCGGAAATGGTGTTTGCCGGCGCGGACGCGCTGGAGCGCAACATGGAACGGGTCAACGCGCTGAACGTCTTTCCCGTGCCGGACGGCGATACGGGAACGAACATGAACCTCACGATGCGGTCGGGTGTACAGGAGCTGCGAAGCCGCCCGTCGCTTTCTTTAGGAACAGCAGCAGAAGCGCTTTCAAAAGGGCTGCTCATGGGCGCCAGGGGCAACTCCGGCGTCATCCTGTCGCAGCTCTTCCGCGGGTTCGCCCGCGGCGCGGCGGGCCATGACGAGCTGAACGCGATGCAGTTCGCCGCGGCGCTGCAGCAGGGGGTCGACACCGCCTACAAGTCGGTCGTGAAGCCGGTCGAGGGGACGATCCTGACGGTCGCCCGGGAAGCCGCCCGGCACGCGGTGTCGATCGCCCGCCGCACGCCCGACATCACGGCGCTGATGCGCGAAGTGCTCGCGAAGGCGAAGGAGACGCTGCTCAAGACGCCGGACATGCTCCACATCCTGAAGCAGGTCGGGGTCGTCGATTCCGGCGGCCAGGGGCTTGTCCATCTGTACGAGGGCTTCGCGGCGTACCTGTCCGGCGAAGCGGCGGTCGAGGCCGTCGAGATTCCCGCCGGCGCCGCGGCCTTCGCGCCGGCGGCCGGGGCGGCGCGCCCGGCACCCGCGGCCGGTCCGTCCCGGCGGACGGAATCCGTGCGGGCGCAGAGCCGGCTCGAGACGGAATCGATCGAATTTCCTTATGACATGGAATTTTTCATCCGGCGGCCGGAGAAGCTTCCGGGGGGCATGCGCTTCAACCGGGAATGGTTCATCAAGGCGCTCGAGAAGGACGGCGACTCGGTCATCGTCATCGAGGAAGACGACATCGTCAAGGTGCACGTCCATTCGCGCAAGCCGGGCGATGTGCTGAATCTCGCGCTGCCCTACGGCGAGCTGATCGACATCCGCATCCTGAACATGCGCGAGCAGCACCGCGAGCTGCTGGAGCAGGAGGAGGACGGGCCGGAGCTGGCGGCGCCCGAGGTGCTGACGGGCGGCGCGCCCGTGCAGGGTGTATCGCCGGAGCAGGTGCACGAGTACGCGCCGTACGGCATCATCGCCGTCGCGATGGGCGGCGGCATTGCCGACATCTTCCTCCGGCATGAGGCCGACATCGTGCTGTCGGGAGGACAGACGATGAACCCGAGCACGGAGGATTTCCTGCAGGCGATCGAATCGCTGAGCGCGGAACGGATCTATCTCCTGCCAAACAACGGCAACGTCATCCTGACCGCGCAGCAGGCGGCGGAAATGAGTGGACGAGCCGTCACCGTCATTCCGACGCGCTCGATTCCGCAGGGGCTGGCCGCGCTGCTCGCGTTCAACGAGGCGGAGACGGCGGAGCGGAACGAGGAGCGGATGCGCGGCGCAGCCGAGGCGGTCCGGTCCGGCGAGGTGACGCTCGCCGTGCGGGATTCGACGATCGGCGGGCTCTCGATCCGGGAAGGCGACTATATCGGCATCCTGGACAAGGAGATCGTCGCGGCGTCCGGGAGCCTGCAGGAGACGTGCCGCGCGCTGCTCTCAAAAATGCTGGAGGACGGCGGCGAGCTGGTCACGGTGCTGACCGGGGAAGGAACGGACGAAGCGGAGACAGCGGCGCTGTCCGACTGGCTGAAGGAAGCGTATCCGGACGCCGAGCTGGAAGTGTTCGAGGGCGGACAGCCGCTTTATCCCTATTTGATCGCGGTGGAGTAAGCGGAAGAAACATTTGCACGGGGACGGGAGGGCATGAAGATGTGCGCGGTGAAAATCGTCGTGGACAGCACGTCGGACATTCCGAAGGAAGAATGCGAGCGGCTCGGCATCGAGATGATTCCGCTCAAGGTGCATTTCGGTGAAGAAACCTATCTCGACGGGGTGACGATCGGCCCCGGCAACTTCTACGACATGCTGGAGGCGTCCCCGGTCCTGCCGACGACGTCGCAGCCTTCGCCGAATGATTTCCTCGAGCTGTACCAGCGGATCCTCGGGCAGGAGCCGGGGGCGCAAATCATCTCGTTCCATCTCAGCTCGGAGTTCAGCGGCACGTACCAGTCGGCCGTCATCGCCAAATCGATGCTGGAGGGCGACCCCGACATCACGGTCGTCGATTCGCGCTCCGCTTCCTACGGCTTCGGCGCGGCGGCGATCCTGGCGGCGGAGCTGGCCCGGGAAGGCGCGTCGAAGGAGCAGATCGTGGAGGCGGCGGACCGGATGCTCAAGGGGATGCGCATCTATTTCCTCGTCGACACGCTCGAATATCTGCAGCGGGGCGGCCGGATCGGGAAGGCGGCCGCGCTGATCGGCGGGTTGCTCAACATCAAGCCGATCCTGACGATCCAGGACGGCGTCGTCGCGCCGGTGGACAAGACGCGCGGCGCGAAGAAGGCGATGGCCCGCATCATCGAGCTGCTGGAGGAAGAATTCGGCCAATCTCCCGTCCATGTCGGCATCGGCTGGAGCAAATACGACGAAACCGCGAAGGAGCTGCTGGCGCGGGTGCAGGAGAAGTTCGACGTCCGGAGCGTGCGCCACGTGCTGATCGGCGGCGTCATCGGCACGCATGTCGGTCCCGGCACTTCGGCCGTCTTCATGTACAAGGCGTGAACGATATGACCATACGGCTGGACCAGATCCCGGTGCGGCAGATCAAAGGCGTGAGCGCTCGGAAGGAAGAGGAGCTTCACGCCTTTGGCATCCGTACGGCGGCGGATCTGCTGGAATACTTCCCGTTCCGCTACGAGGATTACCGCGTACGGGAACCGGAAGAGGTAGGAGACGGAGAGAAAGCGACCATACTGGGCAAAATCGCGACGCCGCCGGTCGTGCAGCGCTACGGCGGCAAAACCCGCATGACCTGCCGCGTCGCGGCGGGCGGGATGCTCATTACGGCGGTCTGGTTCAACCGGCATTTTCTGCAGGACCAGCTGACGCCGGGGCGCGACATTACGCTGACGGGCAAATGGGACCGCAGACGCCGGCAGCTCACGGTCGCCGAATCGGAGTTCCCCGACCGGGGGGCGGCGAAGACCGGCACGCTGCAGCCGGTCTATTCGGTCGGAGGCGGCGTCACGCAGAACTGGATGCGCAAGACGATCGCGCAGGCGCTGCAGCAGTTCGGCCATCTCGTGCCCGAGGTGCTGCCGCACGAGCTGATCGAGCGGCGCGGGCTGATGCCGCGCCGGGAAGCGGTGATGCGGATCCATGCGCCGGGCAGCGCGGAGGACGGCGAGGCCGCGCGCCGGCGGATGGCGTACGAGGAGCTGTTCCTGTTCCAGCTCAAGCTGCAGGCTTACCGCGCGCATACGCGCCGCAAGCGGGACGGCGTCGCGCACAAGGTGGACAGCGAATCGATCCGCGCGTTCGCGGCCGGGCTGCCGTTCGAGCTGACCGACGGGCAGAAGAAGGCGGTGAACGAGATTCTGCACGACATGCGGCAGCCGTATTGCATGAACCGGCTGCTGCAGGGCGACGTCGGCTCGGGCAAGACGGTCGTCGCGGCGATCGCGCTCTACGCGGCCGTGAAAAGCGGGCACCAGGGGGCGCTGATGGCGCCGACCGAAATTCTGGCCGAGCAGCACATGCGCACGTTGGAGAAGCTGTTTGCACCGCACGGTATCCAAGTGGCGCTCCTGACCGGCAGTCTGACCGAGCGGCAGCGGCGGGACGTGCTCGCCGGGCTGCAGATGGGCATGATCGACGTCGTCGTCGGCACGCACGCGCTCATCCAGGAGGATGTCCATTTCCGCAGCCTCAGCCTCGTCGTGACGGACGAGCAGCACCGGTTCGGCGTCGGCCAGCGCAGCATCCTGCGGCGCAAGGGGATCCATCCGGATGTGCTGACGATGACGGCGACGCCGATTCCCCGCACGCTGGCGATCACGGCGTTCGGCGACATGGACGTCTCGACGCTGCGCGAGCGCCCGAAGGGGCGGGTTCCGATCAGGACGTACTGGGTCCGGCACGACATGCTGGAGCGCGTGCTCGGCTTCATCCGGCGGGAAGTGGCGGCGGGCCGGCAGGCGTATGTCATCTGCCCGCTGATCGAGGAATCGGACAAGCTCGACGTGCAGAATGTCATCGATCTGCATCTGCAGATGCAGCGGGCCTTCCCGGAGTTCAGGGTCGGGCTGCTGCACGGCCGGCTGACCGCGGCGGAGAAGGACGCGGTCATGCGCGCGTTCGCGTCCGGCGAGACGCACGTGCTCGTCGCGACGACCGTCGTCGAGGTCGGCGTCGACGTGCCGAACGCGTCGCTGATGGTCGTGATGGACGCGGACCGGTTCGGCCTGTCGCAGCTGCACCAGCTTCGGGGGCGCGTCGGGCGCGGGACGCACGCGTCCCATTGCGTGCTGATCGCCGATCCGAAATCGGAGGCCGGCCTCGAGCGGATGCGGATCATGACGGAGACCGACGACGGGTTCGAGGTGTCGCGGCGCGATCTGGAGCTTCGGGGGCCGGGCGATTTCTTCGGCACGAAGCAGAGCGGCCTGCCGGATTTCAAGGTCGCCGATCTGACGTCGGATTACGCGCTGCTCGAGTTGGCGCGGGACGACGCGGCGGAGCTGGTGTCGAAGGAGGCGTTCTGGCGCGATCCCGCCTGCGCGCGGCTGCGCGAGATGCTGATGCGGGATCCGGTGTTCCAGGGCGAGCAGCTCGATTGAAGCGTGAAGCGGATTTGCGGCGGGCGGCCCGATCGCGGTTCGCCGCGGGTCCGGTTTTCGGACGATGATCGCCGCGGACGGATTTTTTCGCCGCGGATGACAACTGCGCGGGACGGATGTCATATCCTGAACTGACGGCTCCGGTCGGACCGTCAATGGGATGGAGGTGCCGCGCGTGGGTTATCGGCAGTACGGCATTCGGCCCGAGCTGGTCGAGCGGGTCAAGCGGAAGATGAAGCATCCGGCGGCGAAGGAGCGGGTGAAGGCGCTGCTCGACGGCGTGACGAAGCAGGACCTCCAGGATCGGGCGAAGGTGCGCCGGCTCGTGCGCCAGGCGGCCGCGATCCTGAACGAGCCGCTCTCGTCCGACCTGGAGGAGCGGATCATCGCGTTCGTGATCGCGCAGCGGATCGATCCGAACAACACGCTCCATCTGCTGCGGCTGTGGAGCATGTTCCGCTGACGGCGACGGCGGTCCCGGATCGGGGCGGGCCGCCATGTTCTTGGGAGCCTACGGTTTGGGCTTGACCAGCGGCTCGATCAGGGACGGGTCGTCGACTTTGACGCTGCCGACCGCCTTCCCGACCGGGTACGCTTCGAGCTCGTCGGCCGGATACGGCGCGTACAGCGCCTCGAGCGCCCCGGGATCGCGCACGGAGCGGTCCAGCCAGAGCGCCTCGTCCTCCGGGCGCAGGATGACCGGCATCCGGTTGTGGATCGTCGCCATCAGCTCGTTCGGCTCCGTCGTCAGGATCGCCACCGTGCTGATGCGCCGCCCGTCCGGCGCGATCCAGGTCTCGTACAGGCCGGCCATGCTGAAGATGCCGCCCGACTTCAGCACGATGCGCATCGGCTGCTTGCTGCCGTCGGGCTCCGTCCGCCATTCGTAGAAGCCGTCCGCCGGCACGAGGCAGCGCCTCAATCGGAGCGG
>Ga0310825_100545_pt1 | contig 29088 bp, 32 predicted proteins | sample WT_ome_9_FD_202243 | JGI IMG/M metagenome (GOLD analysis project Ga0310825, IMG submission 202243) | Sorghum-adapted microbial communities enriched on wild type (WT) sorghum from Joint BioEnergy Institute, Emeryville, California, United... ... | reverse complement strand
ACGAACGTCTCTCTTTCCTTCATTTCGTTCGTTCGCCGTTTTTTCTCTGGGCAGCTTCCTCTCGATTGGAAATCCGGGATGGCCGCTGCTTTGTTTGAGTATGCCCAAATTTATGGAAGGCGTATGTATAATTTTGGATAATCAACACTCGTGGCTGAACATCATTTCTTTTACTGATTCGATACGAAATAATTTCTCTGTTAAAGAGATCGTATATAACGGATAAATATAGACGCTGGTTGTTCAAAAGGAGATAGGTAATATCTGTCACCCATTTCTCATTTGGTTTACTCGCTGTAAATTGTCTATTTAATACGTTCGGTACCGTAATTCTTTCCGAACCTTTTCTATACACTTGCTTTTTTCTACGAATTTTCGCCTGAAGATTCATCCGCTTCATTAAACGATAAATACATTTGTGATTGATTCTCCACCCGTACTCCCGCAAAATGTATGCCTTTACTCTTGGATAACCATAGGTTCCATTGGATACTTCATAGGCTTCCACGATCAAATTCATGATGTCCTGATTTCTTAAATCTCTCGCTGTGGTTACATTTCTTCGTTTCAGCCACTTATAATAACCGCTTCTTGAAACACAGGCTATCTTGCATAATAAAGAAATAGGATAGGAACGACTAAGATCATGGATGATGGAATAGAAGACGGTTTTGTCTCTGGTTTTCACCTCCTTTTCAAAGCAATAAACTTTTTTAAGAATTCATTTTCTGCTTTGAGTTTTCGATTTTCTTCTTCTACTGTTAGTGGTTTCTTTCTTGGACGACCCCGTTTCGAGGAAATGTTTTTTCCTCTACGTTCTTTTAGTCCTTCTTCCTCATACTGTTGATAGTTCTTTACCCAAATGAGTACCCTTTTAGGATCTTTTATCCCCATTCTCTTGGCTATTTTTCGATACCCTAATTGTTCATTCAAATACATCGTCACTGCACGTAATCTAAATTCAAAACCATAGCTTGTGTATTTTGCATCTGATTTATCCCAAAAAATCCCTCCTGTATAGCAGTGTGTCCTTTTTCTACACTGTCTACACAAGAGGGATAATATCGTATGCCACATAGAACTGTTTTTTATGGCATCAATCGGAATATATTGTTTAACTGCCCCCGCAAATAAATTCCACAAGGCCATACCCTTTTATTTTTCGAAGAAGGTTGAGTCCAGTGGAGAAATCCTGTTGGACTCGGCCATGCTGTAAACATAGGCTAGCTGAACCACGATCCAGTACCGACGGATGGCGTGAGGATGGCGAATCCGGTATCTGTCGTTTCAGCTGGTCTTTGGACCAACGGAAAAAGCTTTCAATGGACCAGCGTTGCGCATCGTAGCGCAAGATATGTTCATCGCACAACGTCCGGTCGGTGCTCATAACGCCATCGGGGAATCCGCTTTCCAAGCCAACAGCACAATGACATTCTTCAGCTTTTCAGCGCCATTCATAACGGATAGACCCAATGGCTCACCTTTGGGTGAGCACAAACCACAATGGTTTCGGTATGGACATCAAATCCTGCACAACAAGGATAAAGTACATCCATGATCTCCACTCCTTCCATTGATGAATACGCAAACAGCGGATCCATTGACACGTTAGGCATTTTTCAGTTCGTCGTCACCTTCCTACAAGGAAAGGGCGCACAATGGATGGACACCAAATGGACTCAAACAGTTTTACTTACAGGGGCGAACCACCATTAAAAGAGCCGTTTTTGAAACTGTTCGCACTCATCGGTCAGTATGGGTAGGAGAGATGGATTTCATGCTCGGTGGGGAGAAAATTTTTCTCATGGATGTTCTGTTTTTCTGTAAATTTATGTTAGTAAATTTACTCATCTACAGTTAATAAGATATTTTAGGCACTCCCTTTATTAACAATGAATTTTCGTTTAAATGAATATGCTACAAAACCAAAAAACAATATTAATACCTTAACATATACACCAAAGAACCCAGCTGTAATCATAAAATTAAAAGCTAATCCAGATATTAAATATCCTAATGAAGTTTTATATATTATTTCTTTTCTTGATGAAGAATTCTCAATAATATCCTGGACATAACGGCTAATCAAATTTATAGCACACCCGTATATAAATCCAAAAACACAGACACCAGGAATACCAAAATTAAAAAAGGATTCGCCAAAAATACCCGGTCTTAACCCTGGATGAACACTGGTATCGTATCCTATTGTTGAAACTGTAAAAATCCCTAATCCCCACTCTGACCTTAAGTGTAAAAGAGAACTCGGTACAAAAGCTAAAAGACCTGAGAAGATTGTTTTTCCGTACAGAAACTCACCGTCCCAGTATGCCATTACCCACGCAAAATCCCTCAAGTCAGAAAAGTTATTACCGTAAAAAACCTTATCCCATGAGTTTATCATTGCTGTTATAAAGTGATACTCACCTTGTCTTGCTTCACCCAAGTACATAGCTGCAGTTAATAATAATAGCCCTACAATGGAAATTTTAAATAAATTTACTTTTGATGCATTTTTATTATTGATGTTAAAATACATAAACACAAACATTAAAATTGAATTCAACACAGCTCCCCTAGTACCCGCCGTTAAAGAAAGAAATAAAGCCACAATAACATAAATGAGCAATAATTTTGTCTTTCGTTGATAATACTTAGTTAATGTTAACATAAGGAAGAAAGTTACTGAAGAATAAAAGAAATTTGCAATTGGTCTTAAAGATGAGTTTTCCATAGAAAAACTTCTTCCACCAAAAAAGTTTTCAAAAAACCCAAGCTTAAACATCCACAAAAATATTAACAATAGGCAAAATAAAAATAAAGTTAGATTTCTTATGCTTAATAATGATATATATGCATTTGATAAATTATTCATTATAGGATGATCAGTTTTAATTTTCATAGCTACATAAGATCCTATAAAGAAAAATACAATACCAATTAATGATATTATAAATACTCTATTTATTTCATTAAGATACATATAATACGACATTCGTCCTGTTGACATTATATTTTTCTCGGAGAAAGCAAATGGATACATTAATATTAACGGAATAAACATTTGCATGAGTGCAGTAGTGGAAAGAACGGTAATTAGTTTTCTTTTTAAATATAAATAAAAAAACCAAGCTAAGAATAATATGACAACTAACCCCCACAATATAAAAAATAAAAACTGAGTAAAATCAAATGACACAAAACTCCCACCTCGTTAAGTTAATCTCTTTAACACTTAGGTAGAATGGGAGTAGTCAAGTGCCTTCCTTGACGGCTGCCATTCTACCAACTATCATGTTAGCTGCTGAAGAAGAGCCCTTAAGCAATTTGGTCAAAATTAGTATTCCCTGTACATTCCAAAAATACACGAAGTCGAAAACGCTTTAGATTCCGATATCCATAAGCCCTCCGTTTTATATTTTTGATTTTATGATTGGTTCCTTCTGTTCGGGCATTCGTGTATGGAGATAAGAAATATTGGAGTATGGGTGCTTTCCACTTTTCTAATGTGTTGGCCACTTTATGAAAAGATGAGTAAGGACTATTCCGTGCTAATTGAATCCATTCTTCTAAAAGATCATGGGCATCATCGTAACCGGTCAACTTATAGAAATCTCGAAATAGTTCCTTTAAATAGTAAGCACAAGCAAGTTCTGGGTACTCTTCTAAGATTTCTTCCAAGCGTGCTTTCTGATGATCCTGTAGTGATTCATATCCTTTCAACAGGAGGAATCTTGCCTTTTTTAGTTTTGCAAATCCTTTTCTAACTTTGTCTAAGGCTTGTGTGACTTTTTGAACAACATGGTATTTATCAATGACGATCGTCGCTAAAGGAAAGACGGATTGAATCGCTTTATGATAAGGCTCCCACATGTCCAAAACGATGGTTTGAACCGTTTGGGAGGAAAGGACATTCTGATTTAATAGTTGAATGGTGGAATCACAATCTCGGTTTTTATGCATTCCGATGACACAGCCTAATTTCGCCTCTGTCAAAACGGTTTCGTATCGATGACCTTTTCGTACAGACACCTCATCTAAACTTAAAATCAGTTCATCCTTATCTAAAGCTTCATGAATCTGTTTTTTGATGAAGGGCAGCTTTTTCTTGAGCGACCGAGTAGTAAATTCTCTCTAAGGTCGAATACGGAATCTTTTGTTTTCGACTTACATCTTGTATAGTTGTATCCTGACATAATTCAAACAAGTATTCACGATACCTATTCGTTTGGTGTTTATTATGTTGAATCGACTCATAAGACTTCGAGAATACCGATTGACAATTTTGGCATTGATATCGTTTGACCAGCACAAATAAACACACAGAATGATTGAGAATAGGAAGATCACGAACCTTTCTTGTCCTCCTGTCATGGACATAAGAAGTCATAAATCCACAATAAGGACAACGTTCCTCATGATACTTTTTTTGAACATGAACAAAATATTGATTGGAGAAAGAAAGTTGTTTAATCACTTCAAATTCTGGCAATTCTAGTGATATAGAAAGCACTTACGAAACCTCCTTATGTTTGTGTGGTAGCTAACATTATTGCCAGGTTTTCGTAAGTGTTTTCTTCTTTTTTGCCAAAATCACAAAAAGTGGTGATGCATCTTAATAAATATCCCAAAATTGTTATTTCCATTGACCTAACCCCTTAATAACACTAAGATCGGAAGAAAAATAACTGACTTTTTCGATACACACTAATCGTTAGAAAAACTTAAGCAAAATTGCGACCTAATTTTTTAGACCAATAATTTTCTTTATTTCCATATATTTAGATTGCCAAGAATGGTTTTTAGCAAAATTCAGTAGTTTTTGCTTATATTCTTCTTTTTCACCTATTTGAATCGCTTTTATTATATTTCTAACGAATTCATCAAAGTTTCTAGAAAGAAAAATAGGATAATTATTTTTTTTCAACTCTTCCCAGCTAGTTGAAACAGTAGGTATCCTACTTGCGCAATATTCATAGTATTTTATCGGGTTTACAGCCTTGATTAATTTATTAACTTTAAAGGGGATAATGCCGACATTTGCATTCTGTAAATAACCAGGTATATCTTTATAAGGCTTAGGGCCCAGAAAAAATAAATTACTGATGTCCTTTACATTACTAATATCGATTTTAGGGTTTCCTATGATATAGAAATCTATTTCTTTTAATTTGGAAGCACAATATTTTACCAAATCAATGTCAAACCATTCCTCAATTGCCCCCACATAAACTACTCTTTTCCTATTTCTATTGTATTCTATAGGAAAATCATAGCTATTATCGAGAAAATGTTCTACATCTACACCATTAGGAATATAGAATGTGTTCTTTTTAATGGAAGCATATTTATCGTACAACGGTTTTGAAGTAACAATTAGAATATCTACTTCTTCAATTAAACTTTTTTGAAGCTCCTTAAAATTATTCGGAATGCCTTTAAAAGCAGTGATATCATCAGCCATTCTAAATATGCTAACGTCATATTTAATTTTAGACATAATAGGGAAGAATATGGGATTTGTAATCCAAACTATGTCAAATTTAGATGAAACCTTATTTGTTAAAAATTTCGGTAAAAATGGAAAGGTAAAATTAAGACTGTTATTCATTACAAATTTTGACCTTAAAATTGGAAAATCTGTATATGGTAAAATGGTGAAAGGAGAATATTCAAATATTCGATCTGTAATGTTTTTTCCATTATTTTTCCATAAATAAAATCTATATTTAAGGTCTTCAATATTACTAGATTTAATAAAATGTAAAGGAGAAAACGGATTTGTTAACCAAGTTACCTTTAGACCGTCTTTTTCCATCATACTAGCATAATGATGACTTCCAACCCTTATAGGGTTATTCCAATTTAAAAACTCCAACATTAAAACATTTTTCATCATTTCATCTCCATGTTTTTGTATTAATACAACTGACAACATCTAACATCTTAATTCAATTTGAACAGCAAACATACATGGACTTAGGAAATTAGTGCGCGCACTGCAACGTTTTTGCTGTTTACATCGGGCTTGAGGGCTTGGTGAAATTCCTCAATCTTTCTACGTTTTCCCGTGTAGCAAATTGGTTTCGAGAATAGAGATTTCCTGTCTTTCATACATAGCTACTAAAGATTTAGAAATGCGATATTCCAAAATTGAGCTAATCGACAACACTGTCCTTCAGAGCAGTCTTTACAATTCGCAGGCAAAGTAGGAAGTGTTCACCCGATACCACTGGTTTAAAGAATATAAGCTCTATCTCTGCGCCACTACTGAGAAAATCATTTTATCTCATAATGTTGCTTCTTTGCATCAGTGTAATATCGAAATTGTATTGGACGATGTCGCGTACGACAGCAAAAAGATTCGTCAAGCAGCAGAATAGTTAGGAGTTATATCGATTTCCCCCTTCAACCGCGCAATAGCGAGAAACAGAAAGATACCTATGGCTAGGTTCTTCCTTTTTTTGAAAACGAGGTTTGGTCAATGACTGTTTGGACTTCGCCGCGAGATGGAACGGATATTTAAATGAGTGAAAGAGTAACGGGGGTTGGGCAACCAAGATGGTATGGATTCCATCGATATATACTGTATGTGTTATGTTGTATCCCTTATGCATAACTTCGAGTTTTTACTCTAGTTTTGCGGCACCATCAGTTACTATATGATTTTTGAAGCATTGTTTTTTGCTGCGTTTATGTCTTATCCGTACCATAACAATATGAAATAAATCTTTATCTAAAAATATACTGTCCAATTTCAAACTATTTCTATAGATCATTCTTTATTAGTTTTTTAAAGTAATAATTGTTAATTAAAATACCTCCAAAAAACGTTATACAGCTACTATAGGCAGCCCCAAATACTCCATACTCCTTTATCAATATTATATTTAGAATAAAATTAATGATACACATCAACAAATTTATATAAAATACATATTTCACTTTCCCCATACCAAAAAGAGTATTATTCTTGGGTGAATAAATTCCCCAACAAAAAAATCCTATGAGTAAGATTTTAAAATACCCTATTGCTCCATTATAACTCTGACCAAAAACTATAGGAATTAAGTAAGGAATAATAATATAAGAAGTAATCGTGACTATTGTGATAAGTACAATCATTCTTTTTTGATAATTTTCAAAGGTTTTTCTTAATATAAACATATCTTTCTCTTGACGTGAAAGACGTGGAATCATTATTTGGTTCAGTGTCGTAGGAATCATCATCAAAGTATTTATAATTAGTTGTGCGTTTCCATAATACGCTAATTGAACGTTATCCTCATTAAAAAAACTACTAATAATGGAACCAGAAGAAATTATTATTTGCCATAACAATCCTATACCAAATGCGTAACCGCTAAATTTTAAAATCTGTTTAGTATGATTTACATTAATTTTGATATATTTTAATCTCTTTAATGTCTTTTTTAATGGTAGAAAATAAATAAAAGCAGATAAAAACGTAGCAATTAAAAGACCTAAGATATAGCCATTCAAACTATAAATAAGAGCACCTATAATACTAATTACTATGACAAATAATTTAGAAATACTTTGTATATTAGAGATCTCTTTAATTTTTTGCTGAGCCTGCAAGTACGAGAGAACAATACTATTCAAAACTATAATTGGTACTTGTAGAGTGAAAAGACCCATCTGTTGGTTTATAACTTGATCTTTAGATAAAAGATTATTAAAGGATAAAAACCATACTACTATCACTACTCCAAAAGATGTAAATAAGGAAATTGTGATACCATTTTTAAATATCTTTAGTTTTTCAGCTTCATCATTATCTGTAGAACATAATTTCAGGATAGTTGTATTAATGCCCAATGTAGCTAACATGAGGAATATTGCCAAAAAAGATTGCAATACTCTGATCCTTCCTATATCCTCTACTGGAAGAATTCTAGTTAAGAAAATTTGACTGCCAAATCCTGCGATCTGTAAAAGAATGTTAGCAAACAATAAATGAAAAAATCCTGCTTTAATTCCCCTAGTTATGATATTACTAAAAATAACTTTAAAATTTAATATCCCATATTTATGCATAATGAATCAACCTAAACTTTCTACAATAATTTCTAATTTCTAATTAGAATCTTATTATTACTTTCAGAAAACAATCCTCGAGTATCAATAATAATTTTACTTAACAATAATTCTTTGTCGACAATCTTAAAATAATCGTGATCCACCAACAACACAACTACATCAGCTTTCTCAATCGCATCCTCTGTTTTTACAAGTTGAACATCTAATTCTAGTAAATCTTTTGGAAGCTCTTCAATATGTGGCTCAGCTACATATATAGTTTGATCATAAATAGTAGATAATTCTTTTACAATTTTCACAGCTGGACTTTCCCGTAAATCATCAACATTTGCTTTAAACGCTAAACCTAGGCACGCGATTGTTGGGTTTTGCAGATTTTTTGTTGCTTCTTTAATCTTTTCAATAACGAAATATGGTTTTGAATCATTTACCATACGAGCTGTACGAATTAATTTCGCTGTTTCAGGAGCCACATCCACAATAAACCAAGGATCAACTGCTATACAATGTCCGCCTACTCCCGGACCTGGCTGTAAAATGTTCACACGTGGATGATGATTTGCTAAATTGATTAACTCCCAAACATTAATGTTAAGCTCTTCACAGATCATAGAAAGTTCATTTGCAAATGCAATATTTACATCGCGGAACGCATTCTCTGCTAATTTAGATAATTCTGCCGTTCTCGCGTTCGTTTCTAATATTTTTCCTTTTACAAAATTCTTATAAAATTCAACTGTTCTTTTCGTCGATTCCTCATTAATGCCACCAATAATGCGATCATTCTCAATTAACTCTTTTAAAATCTTCCCTGGAAGAACACGTTCAGGACAATGAGCTACAAAAATTCTGTTTTTGCTATTTTCATCGATACTTAAATCTGAACGCTCTTCTAAAATCCATTTTGCAACTTTCTCCGTTGTTCCTACAGGACTTGTTGATTCTAAAATGACAATATTCCCAGGTTCTAAATAAGGAGCAATTGATCTTGTTGCCTGTTCAACATAAGTCAAATCAGGCTTATGATTTTCTGTAAAAGGTGTTGGGACAGCAATAATAAAAACATCTGCTTTTTCAGGTAAAACAGATGCTTTTAAATTTCCACTTTCGATTGCATTTTTTGTCATTTTATCTAAATCGGGCTCATAAATATGAACTTTTCCATTATTTATGAGCTCAACTGCTTTTTCGTTAATATCAACCCCATGAACTCGAAATCCTTTATTTGCTAATACGGTTGCTGTCGGTAAACCAATATACCCTAAACCAATAACACAAACTTTTTCCATTTTATACCCTCTTTTCGTAGTTTTAATAAGCACCATTCGGCTTAATCATTATTTTAATGGTTTTAAATATAATTTTTATATCATATAACAGTGATCTTTCACGAATATATTTCAAATCTAACTCAACCATTTCTTTAAACCCTAAACTACTTCTCCCACTTACTTGCCAAAGTCCCGTACACCCTGGAGTAACAAGTAACCGTTGCTTATCATACTCAGTATATTGCGCCACCTCCCTTGGAAGCGGTGGCCTTGGCCCTACCAAACTCATTTCCCCTTTTAATACATTCCAAAGTTGCGGAAGCTCATCAATACTTGTTTTTCTAATAAATCTGCCAACTTTCGTAACACGAGGATCATTTTTCATTTTAAACATTGCACCAGTTGTTTCATTTAAATGAAGCAGCGATTCTAGCAATTCTTCCGCGTTAGTCACCATCGAGCGAAATTTATACATATAAAATTCTTTTCCGTCTTTGCCAACACGGACTTGTTTAAAAAATACGGGACCTTTTGGGTCTTCTAGTTTAATGAGAATCGCAACGATAAGAAATAGCCACGATAAACAAATAAGCCCTATTAGCGCTCCGCATATATCCATGATTCGCTTGGCGATTAAATATCCTTTTTTATCATTTACAGCCACTCGATGGTGACGGGTGGCTTCAACAGTCGCAGTCCCCCCTGACTTCGTCAACTTTTCATCCCCCTCTTATCTCTCTTCCACTTTCATATCGCTTAATATTTTCTCCATGAATTGAATAAGATCTTCTCTTAACTCATCATGCTGCAACGCAAACTCAATCGTCGTTTGGATAAATCCAAGCTTCTCGCCAACGTCGTAACGCTTGCCTTCGAATTCGTAGGCGAAGACACGTTGAATTTCGTTCAATTTTTGAATCGCATCAGTAAGCTGGATTTCGCCGCCGGCGCCGGCTTCTTGTTTTTCAAGGAATAAAAAGATTTCCGGTGTGAGTATGTATCTTCCCATAATCGCTAAGTTCGATGGCGCGGTGCCTGGTGCTGGTTTTTCGACGAATTGACGGACTTGGTAGCGGCGTCCGTGCTGTTCGATCGGTTCGATGATGCCATAGCGGTGTGTTTCATGATCAGGCACTTGTTTGACGCCGATAACAGAGCTCAACGTTTGTTCGTATTGATCGATGAGTTGCTTCAAGCACGGTGGATCGGCTTGGACGATGTCGTCACCAAGCAAGACGGCAAACGGTTCGTCGCCGATAAAGTTTCTTGCACACCAGACGGCGTGTCCCAACCCTTTCGGCTCTTTCTGGCGGATGTAGTGAATGTCGACTTTCGACGGTTCTTTCACTTTTTCCAACAAGTCGTATTTGCCTTTTTCTATTAAGTTTTGCTCGAGCTCATAGGCGTTGTCGAAATGGTCCTCGATCGCGCGTTTTCCTTTCCCTGTGACGATAATAATATCTTCGATGCCAGAGGCAATCGCTTCTTCGACGATGTATTGAATCGTTGGTTTATCGACGATCGGGAGCATTTCCTTAGGCATCGCTTTCGTCGCTGGCAAAAATCTTGTGCCGAGCCCCGCTGCTGGAATGATCGCTTTGCGCACTTTTTTCATGTGGTACGTAACCCCCTATGTATAGTTGGCCCCTATGCCCCCGCGCATCGGTGCAACCGTAGCTGCACCGATGCGCCGATGCATATGGGCATAAAAAACAGCCCCTTTTCGGGACTTAGTTTGGCATTTTTGATTTCAGATTCAAGATTTCTTTTTCATGATCGATCAGTTTGTCAAACATCACATCGGATCGGCGCTGCAAGTGCGAGACGGTGACATCGACGGATTTCCTTATATTCGTTACATCGTTCAAAATGAGGGCTTGATTGTGTTTGGAAATGCGCAGCTCTTCGAGGATTCGCTCTTGCATCTGCTTCATGCCGGCCATCTCGTGTTCTACTATTTGTTGGCCTTCTTGCAACTGGATAATGTCTTTTTGAATTTGGGAAACCGTCGTTTCCAATGTCCGTTGGCCTTCTTGCAGTTGGGCGACATCACGCTGCAACGCATTCTGGCCTTCTTGGAGCTGGGCAACGTCCTTTTGAATTTGGGAAACCGTGGTTTCTAATGTCCGTTGACCTTCTTGCAGTTGGGTGACTTCCTTCTGAAGCTGGGATACATCTTGCTGCAGCTGCGATACGTCTTGACGAATGTGCCCGACTGCGCCTTCCAACCGTTCGAGCCTGTCGTGGACTGGTTTCAGTTCTTCTTGCAAGACGGAACGAAGCAATTCTTTCAGCTCTTGGCTCATGGCTTCACCTCCTTGACGCCATTATAGCATGGCGCGGCAGGGAAACGTTACAACGTGTATTCTCCTTGTCCGGAGTCATTCAGTGGAATGCGTTGATGAGGAACTTCATGCCCCAAAATGACAAGGCTTGGATCATCCCAGTCCGCATACGGCGGCTTCTTCACAGGTTTGCCCACCGGCTGCCGAAACAAAGCTGGATCTGGCGAGTTTTTCGATAAATGGTCATCCTGGTAGGCCGTGTATACACATATTTTTGAAAAAGGCGGAAGATCCAAAAGCCCTCGTAACATATAGGCATGAAGCATGCCTCCTTCAAACTGCTGTTTCGCCTTTTCCCAACTCTTCACTCTTACTGTTTTTTTACATTCAAAAATGTGCAGTTCCCAACATTGCTTCTCTCTTCTGACAAAGACGATGCCATCGGGTGTGTTTTTGGTTCGAAGATAAGGGAATCCGTTGTTAGGCTTGATCGAAAACACTACGGCTTCGTTGGAACAGTGGAGCGTTACTTGTGCTTCTCCCGATTTTTCCTGCTCGATCACATATAACGTTCCGCCTGTTTCCCCCGTTTTCTCATAAAAGCTTCGCTCAAGGTATTCGAGGTTATTCATCCTCTCCATCCTCTTCCCCGATCTGGAATGCATACGTCTCTTCATTCAACTGCCAAATGACTTCATTGAACGTTTCCGCCGGAAAGCCGTTTTCGGTCGGAATGAGCGGCGTGATGATCGTGTCTTGGCCTTGCATGCGGAACTGGTACGCCCTCACCTTTTTCGGATCAATCGCGTCCTCATCGACATAGCCATACGTTTTCATCAACTGTTCTCTCTTTGGATGCTGGTGAAGTTTGATCAAATTGTTCACCTGTTGGAACAAAATATCGCTATGGGTGGTCAACCACACCGGCATGCCTCGGTTGGCCAACTTGACAAGCGCTGTCGCTAATATGCGCTGGACGCGTGGATGCAGATGCGCTTCTGCCTCTTCAAAAAAGAGTGAACGGTACGTTGCTTTTGATTTTAAAAACAAAATGAGCGGCGACAGTTCAGTTACAAGCGACGATGTGACGTATAACGGCAAGCGCTCTTGTTTGCCTTGTGGGCAATAGTAGAACGATGGAATCGGTCCTTTTTCTTGGTCCATGGTTCCGTTGGCAATCTCGGTTTCAATAAATCGTCCGATGTCCGCATATTTCGACTGTCCGCTTTCCTCCAAACGCAACAACGCTTGCAAGAATCGATAGACAGGCAACGTGAAGTCAAGGGATGGTTCCTCATGTTCTTCGTTGATCATCCGTTCCATCATCTCTTGCACCAGCGCCTTGTAAGACAACATGAACCCTGTTCTCGAAGCGGGCAAATACAGCGCTTCGCCAATGGCCCGCCCTTGGATGCCGCCTTGTCTGGATGGTGGGTAAAACGGCGATGTAAGTCCATCCATCAGCAAATTCCACGTAATGTATTGAGCCATGCGATACCGCTCTGTCGCTTGCCCTTTGCTTCGATCCGTATACGGGATGCGAATATAGTGTTTCCCCGTCGAAAAACGAGTGTCTTGGAGCGAATCTTTCTTTTCAAAGATGATTCGCAGCGGTTCAGAACGGCGGTAGCGCTCGATGCTTAACGAACCGATCGGGATTTTGCGCCGAAAAATCGTTCGAACCAACTCGCTTTTTTTGTTTCTGAGAACATCATTAAACCATTGGACAAACAGCTGCGCTTCACGGTCTTGGATGAGGCAGTCATCGCCGATAGACGATTCAAGAAAGCGATCGATTTCCTTGTACGTGGACGTGTTCGGAGGGTCTTTTGGAAACAGCTTGCGCCCCTCGGACAACACCCCCCAAAGAAGCGACATCAGATAGCTTTTCCCGCTGTTGTTGTCGCCGACAAACAACATTAACGGGGCAATATCGATTTCCCCCTGTTTGATCTTTCCGAATCGCTCAACCTTTAACGCCCAAGTTTGTTCCATGCGCGTATCGCCTCTTTTCACAGATTACGGATCCTCTATCTTTCTATTATAAACGATACGCCTGACTCATAATCACTGAATTAGATAAAAACGAGTGAAAAATCGGGCATCTAACCCGCCCTCACGCCACACCCTCGACGACAGGCGTCTAAGGTGCCAGGACCGTCATCGTCCCCACCCACGGCATGGCCGAGTGCCTCCGTTGATAACGGTAAGGAGACATCACCGGAACAAAAAACGAAGAAAAACGGCCTGTCTTTAAGACAAGACAACCATCGCAGCGAATCACTCGTTGCTTAGGTAAAACTGTCCTAAAGAAAGAGCCGTTGCGGTATATGGAAAACGCTACGCTCTGTGATGTTACACCGTCAGTTCGACATCGGTTTCGTTTTTCCTACAGGACAATTAGTCAATTTTCGACGGTGAACGAAAAAAAGAAAAGGTGTATTGCATTTACCGATTATCACCTTAATATAAAAGAACTCAAAAGAGGCCTAGAAATTTTTTCTTTTTTACCCGTGCTGGCTCGTCACGGAAGATGGCTTGGCCGCGAATGAGCAGCTCGGCGTTTTCTTGGAAGTAGTAAACCATGTTTGTGCCGTATTCTTTACGAATGGCGCTGTACGCCTGGCGCAAGCGGAACGGGCGAGTTTTCAAGTTATGAGCGTCTGAGGCGATGAAATGGGCTAAGTTCGCCTCGATGAGTTGAAAGGAGAACGTTTTGATTTTTTTGCCGAAATGCCCTGTGACACTGGACGCGGTCAGTTGAGCGAAAGCGCCGCGTTTGATGAGCTGGTAGAGCCGATCAGGGTTTTCAATGATTTCGGCGTTTCGCTCTGGATGGGCGATGATGGGCATCAATCCTTTCAGCTGCACGTCGAACAGCAGCTGTTCGGCATATCTAGGTACATGATCAGGTGGAAATTCGATCAATATGTATGGCGTATCGGCGAGCGCCATCACCTCATGACGCACCACGCCATCAAGCAAATCGCCGTGCAGCCGCACTTCCTGCCCTGGGAGCACCGTCAAAGCGATGCCGCGCTGTTTCAGCTCGTCATTCAGCTCAGCTGCTAGCGCGAGAATCGATGATTTCGGGTTGTCGTAATTTCCGTTTTGGTGATGAGGAGTGGCGATGATCGTTGTGATGCCCTCATCCGCTGCTGCTTTTGCCATGGCGATGGCATCATCCATCGTTTGCGCTCCATCGTCCATGCCGGGCAAAATATGGGTATGAATGTCGATCATCGTCACCCCTCCTCACTTTTTGTTGGTACTAAATACCCCATTATGAACATCGGAAAAACGGACTATCGATTTCTGCTAAACAACCATTATGGTAACATAGAAAAATAGATCTATCAATAGACAGAATTTGTCAAACACTGTCGAAACGGAAATAAAATTCCTCTATCTGTGGGTTAAAGTGGAAAATGGGCAAGACGGCTTCCGGTTGTTTTCTCATAAAAAACATTCTATAATTGAGGTGATATGAATGAAAATTTTTTGTGTAAAGGAAGAGTATAAATGAGAGCAAAACGTCGGAAAAAGAAGAAATGGCTCCGATGGCTGGCGGGAGTATTTGTTGTGCTGCTGCTTGGATTAGGAATGTTTTCCTATTCCATCTATCATAATCTCAAACAGACGGCGAACGAGATGCATGAAAAAGTGAACTGGAAGTCGGAAAAGCGCCAAGAAGAAGTATCGTTTGAGCGGAAAACACCGATTTCGATTTTGTTAATGGGTGTCGATGAGCGGAAAGGGGATAAAGGACGCGCCGATACGCTTATCGTCTTAACAGTCAATCCGAACAAGCAATCGATTGAGATGGTGAGCGTGCCGCGCGATACGAGAACGGAGATTATCGGTAAAGGGATGCAAGATAAAATCAACCACTCGTACGCTTTTGGCGGGGTTGAGATGACGATGGCGACAGTCGAGCACTTCTTGGACATCCCGATCGATTATTACATTAAAGTCAATATGGAAAGCTTCCGCGATATCGTTGATGCCGTCGGTGGGGTGACCGTGAACAATCCGTTTGCCTTTACGTATGGTGGAACGCACTTCCCGAAAGGGGAAATTACGTTAAACGGGGAAGAGGCGTTGAAATATTCGCGCATGCGGAAAGGAGACCCGCGTGGCGATTTCGGGCGTCAAGACCGCCAAAAACAAATCATTCAAGCCATTATTGAGAAAGGCGCTAGCTTCTCGTCGCTTACGAACTATAGTGATGTACTCGCCGCGGTCGGGAAGAACATCAAGACGAACTTGACGTTTGAGGACATGAAAGAGATTCAGGCAAATTACAAAGACGCCCGCAAACAAATTAAGCAGCTGCACATTAACGGCCAAGGGACGAAAATTAACGGTATCTATTATTTACTCGTACCAGATAGCGAGCGGACGGCGATTTCGAATGAGTTAAAAGAACATTTAGAGCTATCAGCGACAGCATCACGATAAACAAGACGCGCACCCGATAATTGGGGTGCGCGTCTTTTATTGGGCAATGAAGTATTCAGCCAGCGCCTCCGCCCATCGTTTAGCGCCTTCCGCGGTCGGGAGGTCGCTTTCTGGATCGACGTATTGATCGATTTCCTTGCTTTTGTAGTCGGGCCACGCCGACCAATGGTCGAAGTAAGCATAACGGTTTTCTTTAGCGAATGCTTTGAGCTCTTCGACTTGTTTTGGATAGTATGTAGCGTTGTAAATCGGGTTGGGCGGCTGCAAGATCACGACCGCATCGGGGACGTCGGATTTGAGTTGACTGATGATTGACTCAATATGATCGAGCGTATCATCGATGACAATGACGCCGTTATCATTTAACAAAAACGGTTCAAACAAGACGAGATCGGGTTTGTCATTCGCCCAGTCAGCGGCGATGCGCTGCTTGTCGGCGTCGGCGGTTGTCAACCCTTCATATTCATGGACGGTAATTTGGAACGTCCCTTCCCCGTATGCTTTGTCGAGCGTCTGTTTCAATAAATCGGGCCAGCCGCCTTTCTCCGGCGTCGATTCCGAACCGGCAATGACGAGGCGGATCGGGCGATTTTCTGCGACAGCTCGTTTGATGGCGTTCTGTGCCGCGGCAGGCAACTGTTTGGTGCGGGCGAGGATTGCTTTTGTTTGATCGGCTTTTTCTTCTTGTTGGCCGGATGTTTCCATTTTCGCCCGTGCCGCTTGTACTGTAGCGTCGATCGTTTGTTTCCAGTACAAGTGTCCAACAATGGTAAAGGATAGGCAAGCGGCAGTGATCAAAAGGATAAAGACGAAGTTTCTCAACGGTCTCTCCCCTCTTTCTCTCTCACATGAACGGCTTCCCGCCATTGGGGAAGCCGTTTGTTGTTACTTATATTGATAGTAGTAGTAATAGCCGCCGTCACGGTGTTTCCGTTTGTTCAATACAACGCCAAGCAACTTGGCGTTCGCTGCTTCGAGCAGTTCTTTTGCCTTGATGGCCGCTTCGATTTCCGTGCCACCGCTTTCGATGACCAGCACCGTTCCATCACATTGGTTGGCTAAAATTTGCGCGTCTGTCACGGCCAAGACAGGCGGGGTATCGAAGATGACGAGGTCAAACGTCTCGTACAACTGTTCGAGACTCTGAGCCATCGCTTTCGAGCTGAGCAGCTCGGCTGGGTTGGGCGGGATCGGACCAGATGATAAGACGAATAAGTTGTCGATATGCGTCTCTTGACACGTCGGCAAGAGCGGCGCCGAACCCGTTAAAACGTTGGTGAGCCCCGTGTAGTTGTTGAGGCGGAACGTGTAATGAGCCGTTGGCTTACGCAAGTCGGCGTCAATGAGCAACGTCTTTTTCCCTTGTTGGGCGAAGACGACCGCCAAGTTGGCCGCAGTCGTTGACTTTCCCTCACCAGGACCGGTCGATGTCACAATCAAGGAGCGGAGTGGTGTATCAATGACCGAAAACTGAATATTTGTTCGGATCGTCCGATATTGTTCAGAGATCGACGATTTGGGGTTGTCAGCAGCGATCAGTCTCCGCTCCGCTTTGCGGATCTGTTTTTTACGAGCCAATGGTTTCACCTCTTGTTTGCGGAAGAGCCGATTCATGTTTCTTCTTTTGATCGCCCTCAGCAGTGATCAAACTGACGGCGCCGAGTACCGGCAGGCCGAGATGGCGTTCGACGTCCTCTTCCGTTTTGATCGTGTTGTCCAAATATTCAAGCAAGAAAGCAAGTCCCACGCCTGCCATAAGACCGACGACAAAGGCGATGGCCATATTGAGAAGCGGCTTCGGTTTCACTGGGGCTTGATGCTCTTTCACTTCTGCTTTGGAGAGAATGGTGACGTTGTCGATGTTCATAATGTTGACGATTTCGTTTTTGAACACTTCGGCCGTTTTATTGGCGATTTTAGCCGCCATGGCAGGATCCGGATCTTGAACGGTAACAGCAAACACTTGCGAGTCTTTTTCGCTCGAGACTTGAATTTGTCCGTTCAGCTCGTCCAACGTCTGGTCAAGCTGCAGCTCATCTTTCACCTTTTCCAAAATCGTCGGGCTTTTAATGATGACACTGTATGTGTTAATGAGCTGCACGTTCGTTTGGATTTCGCCAACGTTGTACATCTGCTGCTCAGATTTGGCTTGGTTGACGAGAATTTGCGTTGACGCTTGGTAAATTGGCGTCAATAGAAAATAACTGACCACACCGCTTACCACCGTCGCAAGCGCCGTGATCAAGACGATTAGCCAAAGCCGTTTGCGTAATGTCTCAAACAATTCGCGCAGGCTAATAGTTTCCTCCATTGTTTACCCCCTAATTCCCTTCTAAGTTGTGATCCATTTACACACATAAACCATTATATCGAAGATAGGCAAACATATCTAGAAGTAATTAGGTAATTTACACTAGAAAAAAAGGCCGCCTTATCGGCAGCCTTTTTGTGTTATTGATCTTTGTTATTGCGGTCGTTGACGTCTTGCGGGTCTTCAATTGGGTCTTCGCGGTCCGGAACGGCGTCGCGTTCGTCATCGCCCGGTCCATTATTCGTGTCAACGCCTGGAGGCAATTGGTCATTTTGATTGTCGTTCAAATCGGCATCGCGGTTGTCCGGGATACCGTCATTGTCTCTGTCGTTGTCGACATTATCGTTTTGGTTGATGTCATCGGCTGGGTTCATGTCCATGTCATTGCGATCACCGTTATTGATATCATTCTGTTCGTTGTTTGGCGGCGGCGGATTGTCGTTGTCACGGTCCACATTGCATCCCGCCGCTAAAAAGAGGGCGACGACAGCGCTGAACAGTTTGAACAGCACCACTTTGTTTTTCATTGCACCTTCCCCTTTCTGCGTGTTGTTGTGACCTTATGTAAGACCGGTCCTTGTTTATCTTTCCCAGAAAGGCACATTTCATGCATGCTGGCAATTGGGAGGGATTTTTTCAGAGGGAGAAACGAAGAACACGCGCCCTTTACGGGGCGCGTGTTGGTTAGTTGGCTGGTTTATCGCCTAGGGCGAACATGAGCTCCGTTTCGCAGACAAGTTCGCCGTTGACGGTGGCGACGCCTTTGCCTTTACCGATGGAGCCACGAGCGCGGAGAATTTCGACTTCGAGGCGGAGTTGGTCGCCTGGTTGGACTTGCTTTTTAAAGCGGCAGTTGTCAATGCCGGCGAAAAAGGCGAGGCGGCCGCGGTTTTCCTCACTTTGCAGGAGGACGACGGCGCCGACTTGGGCGAGCGCCTCGACGATGAGAACACCGGGCATCACCGGGTATTCCGGGAAATGGCCGGCGAAAAACGATTCGTTGGCGCTCACGTTTTTGATGCCGACCGCGCGTTTGCCTTCTTCGATTTCAAGAATGCGGTCGACAAGCAAAAACGGATAGCGGTGTGGGATGATCGCTTGAATTTGTTGGATGTCGAGCATAGCGACACTCCTTTCCATTAGAGTCAAGAATGTTGATGTTCTGCGGCAAGCCGCTCAGTTTCTATGTTCCTTTTTCCACAACGTCAAGGATGTGTTGCCACGTTGACAGGCGGAACACGTCGAGCCATTCTCCATCGCCAAGGGCGCTGTAGCCGACGACCGCTCCCGTCGCGAGGCAAATGGCCATGAGAACGATGACGATCACGAGCCGAAGCCAGATCGAAATGAGCCGTGCGCGCACGAAGCGGCGTTTTCCCTCTGTCGGTTCGGCTTCGGATGGCGGTTCGTTCACTTCCGTTGGCTGTTCTTCATGCAAGGAAGCGGCTGCGTCGTCGAGTGCGCTTTTGGCGGAACGTTGTTGTTCTCGCTCCTTTCGCCGCGCGACGCGGGAGAGCGGTTCGTTTTTCGTTTCATTGCTCATGTCGATCTCTCCTTATGAGGAGCGCAAGTTGTTAATGAGCCCGAGCATTTGTTCAGAAATGGAAATGGCGCGGGCGTTCAGCTGATAGGCGCGGGTTGTCGCCATCAAACCGATCAGTTCTTCACCAAGGTCCACATTGGACTGTTCGAGCGCCCCTTGTTTCATCGCGATTTGGCTGCGCAAGTTGCCGTTCAGCTCCTGAGTGGCACCTGGGGCAGTGGGAAGCGTGAAGACATTATCCTCCAATGCTTCAAGGAGCTGCGGGCGGCGGATGACAGTGACGCCTAGGTTGACGCGGGCGACAACCGCGCCGTTGGCATCGGTGGCCGTCAACGTCCCGGTCGGGGACAGTTGAAAGCCGGTCGCATGGGTCGGCAGCTCGATGGGCGCGTTCGTTTCATCAAGCACTGGGCGACCATCGCTTGTCACAAGAGCAAGACGATCGCCTATGGGCGTCAATGAAAAGTTACCAGCGCGAGTGTAACCGATCGTTGCGACGCCGTTGCCATCGGTGACTCGAACGCGAAACCATTGGTTGGCAGCGGTGAAAGCGAAATCGAGCGCACGACCGGTCTCGGTGAGCGGCCCTTGAGCGGTGACAAGCATCGTCGAAGCAAGGCCCGCCCCGTTGCCATAGCGCACGCCAGCTGGTGTTTGGCGGGGCGCTTCGTCATCCGGCAGGCGGTCGACTTGCTGGGTCAACAGCTCAGCAAAACTCGCTTCGCGCCGTTTAAATCCGGTGGTGTTGCTGTTGGCGATGTTATGGCTTAGTGTATCGAGCCGCTGTTGCAGCGCGTTCATCGTGTTGGCGGCGGTGTGCATCGAGCGGAGCATGAGCTTGTCCCCCTTTTATCATTTCAAGCGGCCGACTTCATTGACGGCCTTGTCTAAGCTGCGGTCGTACGCTTGGATGATTTTTTGGTTCGCTTCAAAGGCGCGGTAGGCGGCGAGCAAGTCGGTCATCGTCCGTTCGATGTCGACGTTGGATCGCTCGATGAAGCGCTGTTTGACCATATACGTCACATTGCCTGGCGCCTGCGGCAACGGACCTTCAGTGCTGCGGAATAAGCCGTTTCCTTCCTTCACTACCGTTTTCGGGTTGGCGGCGAATACGACGCCTAAGCGGGCGATCGTTCTGTTTTCCGCCGTAATCGTCCCGTCATCGCGAACGGTGAACGATTCGCTCGGGATAGCGATGCGTTCGCCGTTGCCATCCAGCACATACCAGCCGTCTTGCGTCGTTAAGTAGCCGTCCGGACTCAGTGTAAAATGGCCGTTTCTCGTGTAGCGAGTCTCCCCTTGGCCGTTTTCGACAGCAAAAAAGAGCGTACCGCGCTCCCCAGTTGTCGGGTCGACCGGGACTTGTCCATCCACTAAGGCGACATCGGTGGAGAGCCCTGTTTCTTTGATATCCCCTTGTCGAAAGTTCGGGATGAGCTCTTGTGTATATACGCCTGTGTTGAGCAGCCCGATCGCGGTTTGCGTGGGGACAGCGCGCGGTGGAGCGGATGGAATCGACTCGTCCTCGAGCCGGCTCATCAACAGCTCCGGAAATGCTCTCATCGCTCCTGCGTCGGCTTTATACCCTGGCGTTTCGGCGTTTGCCAGATTGTTTGTGAGCCAATCGACCCGCCGTTGTTGCGCCAGCATGCCGCTCGCAGCTGTATACAGTCCCCTCAACATGACGATCACCTCGCTTGTCCCATCGTTGGCCATTGCCATAGAATCATGACCTGTCATGATGAACGATCCACCTTCATTCAGGCGATCGCATTTCCATTCCTCTCCGTGCTTAAAAGCACGATTTTTCCAAAAACCGCTGCTGGCTCGAGGCAGCGGCGGTTTCTGTCTCTTCCTACATTATAGGCGGGCAGAAGCGGCCACCGCATCCCCCGCCTTTCCTTTTTTCACATAGACTTTTCGGTCGCCGCTGGCGGCAAACGGTCAAACGAACTGTGTTTTCGGCGCGCGGTCGATGTTCTCAAGCATCAGTCCGGTGCCAATGGCGACGCAGTCCATCGGATTTTCAGCGATAAACACCGGCAGCTTCAGCTCTTCGGCCAACAGCAGATCGATGCCATGAAGCAGCGCGCCGCCGCCCGTTAAAATGACACCACGATCGATGATATCCGCCGACAGTTCTGGCGGTGTGCGCTCAAGCACGCTCTTAGCGGCTTGTACAATTAAAGACACCGGCTCGCGAAGCGCCCGTTCGATTTCTTCTGAACGAACGGTGATCGTGCGCGGCAACCCGGTGACGAGATCGCGGCCGCGGACGTCGATTTCTTCGGTCCGTGCGCCTGGGAATACCGTTGCGACTTTGATTTTAATTTCCTCGGCCGTTCGTTCCCCGATGAGCAGCTTATATTCGCGCTTAATGTAATTTAAAATTTCCATGTCGAACTTGTCCCCGGCCATCTTAATGGAAGAGGCGGTGACAACGTCCCCCATCGAGAGAACCGCGACATCGGTGGTGCCACCGCCAATATCGACGACCATGTTTCCGCACGGCTGGAAAATGTCCATTCCGGCGCCAATGGCTGCGACTTTTGGCTCTTCCTCTAAGTACACTTTTTTGCCGCCGCTTTTTTCCGCTGCCTCTTTGATTGCTTTTCGTTCCACAGATGTCGTGTTCGTCGGGCAACAAATTAAAATGCGCGGCTTGGCGAAAAAGCCTTTTAGGTCGAGCTTGCTTAAAAAGTGCTTCAGCATCGCTTCCGTAATGTCAAAATCGGCAATGACGCCGTCTTTGAGCGGCCGAATGGCAACAATATTCCCAGGGGTACGTCCGACCATTCGTCGTGCTTCTTCGCCGACTGCCAGCACTTTGTTCGTGTTTTTATCGATCGCCACGACGGACGGCTCATTGAGCACAATGCCTTTGCCTTTGACGAAAATAAGGACGTTCGCCGTGCCTAGGTCAATGCCTATATCTCGTGAAAACATTACATTGCTCCTCCTTGCCTCTGCCCTGAAATCATTCCTAATTGGTTATTTTACCATATTTCATCGCCGGAATGATACTGTCAATGGCAGATGGCAAGGAAAATGTTAATTGTTTTTTACCGCTTGCTTTTTGTACTTTTTCTTCGTCGCTTCGCCGCCGCGCAAATGGCGGATCGATTTATGGTAATCGAGAATTTGTTTTACTTCTTGGGCCAGCTCCGGATTGATTTCCGGCAGCCGCTCAGTCAAGTCTTTATGCACAGTGCTTTTCGACACGCCAAACTCTTTCGCGATCACGCGAACGGTTTTCCTCGTCTCCACGATATACTTGCCAATCTTGATCGTACGCTCTTTGATGTAATCGTGCACACCACTCGCCCTCCCTAAGTTGGATGTGAGAAGTGAGAAGTGTGAAATGAGACTCGTCTTGCCAAAGATGAGCGCCGCTTTCGTTGGATGTCTCGGAAGCGTCTTCGCCGCGTCGCTTGCCAGTTGTGAACGATCCCCACCTCAACCACTCTCATTGCTGTTCAATTTGTAACATTTTATTAGACAAATCGGGCATATATACCAGAAATATCAAGGCGGACAACGGTTTTTTCACAATTTTTTGCGGTTTGTAACGAGAGAGAAACGGGAAACGACTATAATATAAAGAGACAAAAGGAGGGGCAATATGGGCAAAGGAAAAGTGATCGGCATTGCCGCAGTGCTAGCCGGGGTGGCAGCGGCAAGCGCGTTGTTTATGTATACAAACGGCGAAGAGCACTCGCAGGCTAAGGATGATCTGCTTGGCCCTGCGCCGGCGGGCAAACCGGCTCAAGCAGGCGGAAAAGGGATCAGCGCCGGAACGTTGGCGCCGTCATTGACGTATCAAAAAGAAAACGGCGCCTACGTGTTTACATTTACGGTCCAAAACCAAACCGAACGCACGCAGACGGTAACGTTCACCAGCTCGAAAAAGTATGACTACATTTTGTATCGTGATGGGGAAAAGGTGAAGCAGTTTAGCGAAGGGAAGATGTTTGCGCAAATTTACGAAGAGCGGACGGTCAAGCAAGGCGAAGAGCTGTCCTTTCAGGAGACGTTCCGTGACTTAGCGCCGGGGACGTACACGCTTGAATGGTGGCTCGCCGACAAAAACTGGCCGAACGCTCGGGCGAAAGTGACGTTTACCGTGGAATAGACAACGTGCCATGGATGAATCGGCACGTTTTTTCTTTGCGTCGACACACAGCAGCCGTCCGATGGCACACGCTCAGTCGTTTTTCGTCTTTTTGAAAACAAGTGATTGAATCTCCATCATATAAGCAACAGGACAACCTTCTTTGTATGCATGCTCAATGATGTCGTTAGACGCTATGTTGTATCCTTCTTGAGGTCATCCTTGTCATCATACGGCTTCTCAAACTGAAAAACCATGTGAACGCGATGTCTCTCTTGATTCAAGGGCGATCGATGGAAGGAAATATGGCTGTTTTTCAGAGACGTCCCTGCTAAACAACAAAGAGGCTTCGCACACATGAAGCCTCTTTTCGTTATGGCGGTTCATGCTCTAGGACAAGAAGACAGCTCCGTACACAAGCGCCAAGGCGATGACGTACGCCGGGTGGACGCGCCATTTACCAAACAGCAAAAAGGCGCTGGCAGCGGCGAGAAACACCGTTTGGCCGAGTCCGGCCTCTTCGTACGATTCTCGAAAAAAGTCGATCGCCATGATCCCAAGCATGACGGCAATCGCCGGACGGATATAGGCGGTAAGCCGCTTCACTTGCGGAGCGTCTTTCCATTTGTACAACAGCCGCAAGAGCGCCAGCAACAAAATGAGCGACGGGGCGACGCTCGCAAACACGGCGACGGCGGCGCCAAGGATACCGGCTTGTTCGTAGCCGATATAGCCGGCCATTTTTGTCGCGATCGGACCGGGCAGGGAGTTGCCAATCGCCAGCACTTCACTGAATTCATTGACCGTCATCCATTGGTAGCGGTCGACCACTTCGTGCTCAACGAGCGGAATCGAGGCTGGGCCGCCGCCATAGCCGAGAATGCCGGGCCAAAAAAAGGCGAGAAACAAATGCCAGTAAATCATGGCGACACCTTCCTTTCACCGCGGTCGTTTCCGTTCGCCACTTCCGTTTTTCCCCGCCTGACAAACGCTGCTACAAGCAAAATGGCGACCACCAGCGCCGGATGAAGCCCGAGCCGCCACAAGGCGAGAAAGCAAGCGACAAGAAGCAAGGCCGCCGGCCAGATGCCGAGGGCGGCGCACGCTTGTTTGGCGAACTGCCATGTCATCTCGGCAAGCATGACAGCGACAACGGGGACAACCGCTTTGGTCATCCCGGCGACCCATGGCGTGTCTTTCAACGATGACAGCACTGCTAGCAGCACGATCATCAGCCCAATCGTCGGGGCGGTCGTCGCGACGACGGCGTTGATGAGTCCAAGCGCACCGCCAACTCGATAGCCGATATAGCCGGCAAGCTTCGTCGCGATCGGACCAGGCAAGGCGTTAGCGATGGCTAAAATCTCGGCGAATTCTTCATCTGTCATCCAGCGGTATTTTGTCACCACTTCGGCGCGCACGAGTGGGATCGAGGACGGACCGCCTCCGTACCCGAGCATGCCGACGCGAAAAAACGCGAGAAACAAATGCCATTGATTCATCGTTGTCATTCCTTTATCGCTAGTTTCACCAAGCGGCGACCGCTCCATCCGTGCGCGGCTCCGTCCCAGCGGCAAGCACGCCGGTATCAGGATCGCGCCAAATGATTTGTCCGCGGCCGAACGGGCCGCCGTCCAACGCCACGCGGATGTCGTGCCCTTTGCGGGCGAGCGCTTCAGCGATATGACGTGGGAAGTGCGGCTCAACGAGCACTGTTTTCCCTTCCATCCACTGCCAACGAGGCGCATCGAGCGCTGCTTGCGGATTCAAAGCGAAATCGACCGTGTTCATGATCACTTGCATATGTCCTTGTGGCTGCATAAACCCGCCCATGACACCAAACGGGCCGATCGGTTTGCCTCCCTTTGTTAAAAATCCGGGGATGATCGTATGGTACGGCTTTTTCCGCGGTGCGAGCCCATTTGGATGGTTCTCATCAAAGACAAAGTTATGACCGCGGTTGTGCAAGGCAATCCCCGTGCCCGGCACAACGAGGCCAGAACCGAAGCCCATATAGTTGCTTTGGATGAACGATACCATATTGCCCTCGCCGTCAGCGGCAGCCAAATAGACCGTCCCGCCTTTTGGCGGCGTCCCCGGCTCCGGCGTAAGCGCTTCGGTGCCGATTTGCGCCCGGCGCATCGCAGCAAACGATTCAGATAACAGCTCGTCTACGCGATAGTTCATATAGCGACGGTCGGCGATATACGCTTTCCCGTCGGCAAAAGCGAGCTTCATCGCCTCAATTTGTCGGTGGTATGTCTCTACATCCGGAACATTCGGTACGTCAAACCCGTTCATGGTGTTTAACGCCATTAAGGCGACAAGTCCCTGGCCGTTCGGCGGGATTTCCCATACGTCGTAGCCGCGGTAAGAAATGGAAATCGGTTCGACCCATTCCGGTTCATACTCGGCAAGATCTTCAAGCGTCAAAAAGCCGTTGTATTGCTTCGAGAAGGCGACGATTTTTTCCGCCAACTCGCCGCGATAGAAGCTTTCCGCTTCGGTCTCCGCAATCGAACGAAGCGTCGCCGCATGATCGGGTGAAGCCCACACTTCACCGATGTTCGGGGCGCGACCGTCCGGCGCAAACGTCTCAAACCACGAGCCGAACTCCGGCCCATGGAGCGCTTCTTTGTACACCCGGTAGGCGTTCGCCCAGTACTTTCCGAGCACAGGCGATACCGGATAGCCGTTTTCGGCATAGGCGATGGCCGGTGCAAGCGTTTCGGCAAGCGACAGACGTCCAAAGCGCTTCGACAGCGCCGCCCACGCCGCCGGCGCTCCCGGGACCGTCACCGGGGCGAACCCGTATTTCGGCATTTCCGTATAGCCGCGCTCTTTTAACACGTCGAGCGAAATGGCAGCTGGCGCATAGCCGCTGGCGTTTAACCCGTACAACTTCCCGTTCGTCCAGACGAGCGCGAACGCATCGCCGCCGATGCCGTTGGACGTCGGCTCAACGACCGTCAGGCAAACCGCGGTAGCAATCGCCGCATCGATGGCATTGCCGCCTTTTTTCAGCACTTCAAGCCCGGCCTGAGCAGCGAGCGGTTGCGATGTGGCAACAATACCGTTTTTGGCGAACACTGTCATCCGCTGTGATGGATATGGGTGGTATAAGTAGTCCATAGAAACTCCTCCTCACTTCACTTCATGACAAGCAACAAAATGACCTGGAGCCGCTTCTTTCCACTTCGGCCGTTCTTGTTTGCATCGTTCGGTCGCCACCGGGCAACGCGTATGAAACGGGCAGCCTTTCGGCGGATTGGCCGGATTCGGCAAGTCGCCTTCAAGGCGAATACGCTCCCGCTTGACGCCCGGCTTCAGCCTTGGAATGGCGGACAATAACGCTTTTGTATACGGATGCAGTGGATTGGTGTACAATTCCTGCGACAGCGCGAGTTCGACAGCATGACCTAAATACATGACGAGCACCCGGTTACAAAAATGGCGAACAACCCCTAAATCGTGGGAGATGAATAAATACGTCAACTCATGTTTTTCTTGAATGTCCTTTAATAGTTTAATGATTTGCGCTTGGACGGATACGTCTAGCGCGGAAACGGCCTCATCGCAAATGACAAGCGATGGATTGAGAGCAATCGCCCGGGCGATGCCAATCCGTTGCCGTTGCCCGCCGCTGAATTCGTGCGGATAGCGGTCGTAATGTTCCGGACGAAGCCCGACTTCTTGAAGTAACTGCAGCACGCGCTCCTCGCGCTCGGCCTTTGTCATGTTCGTATGAATGACAAACACCTCCTCAAGCGCGTGGCCAATGCGTTGACGAGGGTTCAGCGAGGCGTACGGGTCTTGGAATACCATCTGCATCTCTTTTTTCCATCGTTTGCGCTGCCGTTCCGGCAAACGGCTAATTTCCTCGCCTCGAAAAAAAATCGATCCGTCCGTTGCTTCTTCTAAACCAAGAATCGTCCGACCAAGGGTCGATTTTCCACAGCCCGACTCGCCGACAATGCCGATACTCTCCCCGGCAAACACGTCAAGGGAAACATTCTCCACTGCTTTTACATAGCCTTGGACGCGCTGCAACAATCCTCCCTTGATCGGGTAATACTTTTTCACGTTTTCCAACTTAAGAAGTGGCTGCTTTGACTCGCTCATCGTTGTGAACCCCCTCTTCTAACCAACAGCGGACGGAATGACTGACGCTGATCGTTTTCTCCGGCGGCGATGCAGTCCGGCATTGATCGGTCGCAAACGGACAGCGTGGGTGAAACCGACAACCGTCAATTTGTTCGTTTAGACTCGGTAGCGTGCCTGGAATCGGTTCAAGCGAATACTCTTCGTCATCCACGCTTGGCACGGATTGCAGCAGCCCTTGTGTATACGGGTGGCGTGGATTGGCAAAAATGCTTTCGACATTGCCTTCTTCCACTTTCTCCCCAGCGTACATGACCATCACCCGGTCGGCCATTTCGGCGACAACCCCCATGTCATGGGTGATTAAAATAACGGCCATGTTCAATTTTTGTTTTAGATCGTTTATCAAGTCGAGAATTTGCGCCTGAATCGTCACGTCAAGAGCCGTTGTCGGCTCGTCGGCAATGAGCAAACTCGGATGGCAGGCGAGTGCCATAGCAATCATGACGCGTTGTCTCATCCCGCCGCTTAACTCATGCGGATATTGTTTCATCCGCTTTTCCGGAAACGGAATGCCGACTTGCTTGAGCAGCTCAATGCCCCGCTCGTGGGCCTCCTGTTTCGACAGTTTTTGATGGAGCATGAGCGGTTCGCGAAGCTGATAACCGATCGTAAAGACCGGGTTAAGCGCCGTCATCGGCTCTTGAAAAATCATCGAAATTTCGTTTCCACGAATGCGACGCAACTCCTCTTTCGACAGTTTCGTTAAGTCGCGGCCAGCAAACTCAATCGAACCGCTCTCTATCGCACCGTTTTTTCTGTTGTTTGTATAAAAGAGAATTTTATATACATTTGTTAAGAAAAATTGAATGATTATTTAACAAAGTTAATTTCTATTTCGTTTTTTATGATTATATAGGAATTTGAACCATTTTTCTACA